>Ga0307378_10004679_pt1 | contig 19371 bp, 14 predicted proteins | sample UN1MG_FD_202238 | JGI IMG/M metagenome (GOLD analysis project Ga0307378, IMG submission 202238) | Soil microbial communities from Risofladan, Vaasa, Finland - UN-1 | ecosystem: Environmental > Terrestrial > Soil > Coastal area > Acid sulfate soil | place: Finland: Risofladan, Vaasa | collected... | reverse complement strand
GAATCCTCCGACATAACGATACGTCCCGGTCTGAAGAAGCTGACCCCAGCTTCCAGGATCGGGGTGCCTCCCGAAAAACGCCAGGAGCCACTTGACGCGGAAGACTCTTTCAGGGAAGTGGCACCCAGGGCGTCCGGACCAGCGAGCCAAAAAGCGTGCAATGAAAGACCCTTCCCAGCCGCCGCGGTCCCCGAAACGCAACGCCCCGCCCGTAGCGAACCTGCTCGACGATCAGCCCCTCCGGAGGTTGGTGCACAAGAACCTCACCATCGAGGGCTATTCCCGGGCGGCGGTGCAGACGTACTGGCGGGTCCCCGAGCTGAAGATCGGCTTCGACCTGGGGGCGCAGCCCTGGTCGTTCATGGGCACGCCCACCTGGTTCATCTCGCACACCCACATCGACCACATCATGGCCCTGCCCGCCTACGCCGCCCGGCGGCGGATGATGAAAATGGAGCCGCCGGTGATCTACCTGCCCGAGGGGGCGATCGATCCCATCCGGCGAATCCTCCGCCAGATCAGCCGCCTGGACCGGGGCCGGCTGCCCTGCGAGCTGGTCGGCACCAAGCCGGGCGACGAGATCGAGCTTTCGCGCGAGCTGGTCGTCACCGTCTCGGCCACCAAGCACACCGTCCCTTCGATGGGCTTCGTCGTCTGGGAGCGGCGGCGCAAGCTGAAGCCGGAGTATCAGCACCTTGCGGGCGACCAGATCCGCGACCTCCGCCTGGGCGGGACCGACGTGACCAACGAAGTCCGTATCCCCCGGCTCGCCTACCTCGGCGACAGCGCCCCGGAAGGGCTCGACGACTGTCCGGTGATGTACGAGGCCGAGGTGCTGATCATGGAGATCACCTTCGTGGCCCCCAGCCACCGCAAGGAGAAGATCCACAAGTTCGGCCACACCCACCTGGACGACGTGGTCGAGCGTCGCGATCGCTTCCAGAACGAGCTGGTCATCGCCGCCCACTTCAGCACCCGCTACCAACCCCGCCGCATCCAACGCCACGTGGAAAAAGCCCTCCCCGACATGCTCGGCGGGCGCCTGCACCTGTGGCTCTAGACAAGAATGGTGCGTTTCACGCACCCTACGGCTACGGCCACTGATCCTGAAGCCGGGGTGCCCATAGGCGGGGTCGCCGCAATCTCTCGCCGGGCGCTGGGCACTGATTCCTCAAGCCGCGATGCCCAGAGGCGGGGTCGCCGCACCGTGCCGTCCTGCGGCCGATCCTCGCCGCCACCCAACAGAACGCGGAAAAACTGGAAGCACCCGGGGGTGCCCAAAAGACGTCTTGCGGCTCGGCGCTAACATGGTAAGCTCGAACACGTTAGGCGGAACACCGAGTGCCCGGAAGCCCCTGAAATCGCCCGTCCAAGTGTCCAACAATGCCGCCCATGAACAGCCCTAAGCCCTTTCCTCACAACGCGTTGCGTCGCAAACATTTGTTGGACGGTTTTTGTTGGTTCGGCCAAAACCTCCAAGTGCTTTCCCGCCCGCGACTTGCGCGAGTGACCTCGTCCAAAAAGGGCGTTTTTCCCAGTACATGGCGTGCGCGCAGGTGGCCTATGACCCTGTAGCACCTGCGCTGGAACCCCAGCGCATTCACCATGGAACCCCAGCGCACTAACCCTGGGGCCCTAGCGCACGTGCGCTCACGGTATCTGAAGGGGGTAGTGCCCCTCATAAGTGGCGAAACCAGCGCGACGCCCGAAGTGGCGGCGTCCAAGAAATGAGTGGCAAGTGGCGAGTGGTGAGTAGCGGAGGAGCGGCGCCTCGCTCGTCACTCGTTCCCAGGCTCCGCCTGGGAACGCACTAACACAAGGCTCCGCCTTGTCCCAACCGCACAATCCGGCGCAAGCCACCGCGAAGCAAGCGCGGGCCGGCAGAGGCTGGGAACCAGGAAAAGCAGTGCCGGCGTCGAATCGCTCGAAGCGACGCGCCCGCTGCGTCCGGGCTTCTAGCAATGGGGGCTCAACCGACTCCCGGCGTCTGAAGACCGGCCGAGAAGCCCGGCTGAAGCCGGCTCGAGTCTCCGCGTGGGGCCTCGCTTTCCACCAGCTAAAGCTGGTGGCAGACAGTCTGTCGGCTGAAGCCGACTTGCACGCCTGATACGGAGCAGCCCGTGCCGACTGTCCCGTGCCGGCCCGCTGCGAGGCGGTCGGCGTGAATCGGTGGGGCCCGGCGCGAGCGAGCCGCGTTTCTTGACACCGACGTAGTGCTCCCGTATCGTTCGTCTAGGCTCGGAGCCAGCGAGGTTTCCTTGGAGTGCGGCGACTTGTCGCCGCTTTCTTGGGCGTTTCCACAACCGGCGAGCGATGTCCGAGTTCACGGGAAAGCCGTCTCGCTACGTTTTGCGGCCGCTCAAAAAGCGGCGACAAGTCACCGCAGTCCAAAAGGTCGCTTGCCCTGCGCTTGGGTGGAGTGGGCTCTGCGACACGGTCACGGAATCGTGGACGGTTGGGTTCTCGCGCTTCTCGTGAAGCTGGTTTGCATGGTTGACGATAATCCGCTTCTGAAGTCACCGGCGCATCCCTCGGTGCACGTTGCGCAAGGCAGCGGGCCCTACGCCAACACGCGCCTCGCGTTGCAGTCGATCGACCTTTCTCCCGTTCGCGGGAGGCGAGTGCTCTTGAAACCGAACGTGGGCCGGGTGGCCTCTCCCGGAGCGGGGATCACGACGCACCCGGACGTCGTCGCGGCGGCGATCGACGCCTTCCGGGAGGCGGGGGCGGACGTGGCCGTTGGAGAAAGCCCGATCGTGGGCGTCCGAGTTCACGAGGCCTTTGAAGCGTCGGGCGTTGCGTTGGTCGCGGCCGAGCGTGGTTGTCCGCTCGTCGACATGGATCGGCGCCGTTTTGTGAAGGTATCCGTGCCCGAGGGGCGTGCCCTTCATTCTCTCAAGGTCTGCGCGGCGGTGCTTGAGTTCGACTTCCTCGTCTCCCTTCCGGTGATGAAGATGCACATGCACACCGGGGTCACGTTGGCGGTCAAGAACATGAAAGGATGCCTTTGGCGGCGGAGCAAGGTGGAGTTGCACATGTTGCCGCCGATCGAAGGAAGCGACCACAAGCCCATCGACGTCGCGATTGCCGACATGTCCTCCGTGCTCCGCCCGCATCTGGCCGTCATTGACGGCACCGTGGGTATGGAGGGTCTGGGGCCCAGTGCCGGACGGGCCAAGCCTCTCGACGCCGTCGTGGCGAGCGCCGACGCCTTTGCCGCCGATGCCGTCGCGTGCCGATTGATGGGTACGGAAGCGGAGAATATCCCGCATCTGAGCCTGGGCGCAGATCGCGGTTACGGTGTCATCGACCTCGGCCGTATGACCGTGACGCCCGAGAACTGGCGCGACGGGATCTCGCCGTTCGCTCGTCCGCCCGAAAACCTGACCATCGAGTTCCCGAATATCACGATTCTGGACAACCGTTCGTGCAGTGCATGCCAGTCGACGCTGCTCTTGTTTCTGAATCGCTACCGGGATCGCCTCTTTGACTGTGTTCCCGCAGGAAGCGCCGTCACCATAGCCATCGGCAGGGGCCACACGGAACTGCCGGAAGGGACGCTGTGCATCGGCAATTGCACGGCGCACCACCGGGGCAAAGGGATCTTTGTCCCGGGATGCCCTCCCGTCGGCAGCCAGATCCTCACGGCCATCTCCGGCGAGCCGTCCGTCGACCGCCTGGACGGCCGGAGCCGGGAATCCGACGAGGAGGGAGGGTAGCCCACTTTCCCGGAGCAAAGGTCGGCTCCCGCTTCCTCCCGCCCGGCCGGAGCCGCGGTACGTCCATTCCCTGTGGTCGGCGTCTCAAAGCGATCGACACGGTCCGTCGTGCCAGAGACGCCTGGAATCGGCAGGAAAACACCGTAGAATATGGAGATTGGCGAAGACCCGGGAGGTCCGCAGCAGCCACGGATCTTCTTCGGAACGGACCCCCCTGACTTTTCCAGCGCCCGTAGCTCAAAGGATAGAGCAGCGGACTTCTAATCCGCAGGTTGCAGGTTCGAGTCCTGCCGGGCGTACTTGGGTCATCGGTTGCCACCGCTCGCCCCGGGGCGCCTAAGTCGTCCTCGGGCCGAGGTTTGCGGCCGGCCTTACCGTCGCTCGGCCCTTCTTTCCTTTCGCCGTCACTCGCCGCGTGTCGCACCGGTTCGCCGCTGGACTGCCGACCCGGATGCTGTCCCATTCCGGGCGTGGCGCTCTCCGTACCGGTCGCCGCACCTCGCAGGTTCAGCCGAATCGTAGAGTTCGAGGTAGACTACGGCCGTCCGACCGATTCTTCAGTCGTCTTTTCAACGAAGACGGCCACGCGATGGATTCTCGGCAAATCGTCTGCGGGGACTTCGATCGTGAAATCGGGCAACTCAAACGCGGGCGCGTAGCTTCCCAAACACCAAGGAAATGGGGCGAGCCAGAACTGGTCGACGTATTTGCCGCCCCCGGCGTGGAAGTTCCCTTGCTTCACAGACTTCACATGCTTCGACTGGGCATGCCAATCAGTGCTTCCCATGTCGCGGACGGCCGTTGCCAGCCGATCGCCCTGCTGATCCAGCAGTTCGACGCGTAGCTGCCAATCAGGCGCGAGCAACTCATGGAGAGTCGGTCCCACTAATGCAGGCAGACGAAAGCTCTCCCACGTCGACTGCATCGTCTCATGGCCGTCGGGCGTAACCGCGGTCAGGACGCTTACCCAAACGCCCGGCTCCTTGGCGCGCGTGCTCTCGTACTCACTCATCCGGCGGTGGTCCCCACCTCCCTGAAACTCGTAGTATCCTCTCGCGCCCGCCTTATTGCGATCCGATACGTAGATATAGCTGTCCGAAGCGATCCTCTTGAGTCTCGACCTCAAGTCGGAGCGGAACACTTCCCATCTTGACTTGTCGCTTTTCACCTTGACTGCCAGGCGTAAGGTCGCCTTGCCGGCTTCTCGCCTCACGATTTCCCACTCTTTCGGCTCCTCCACGGCGGCAAACTGGTCGAGCCCGTACGCTTCCATGACCTTGGCGAATAGATCGGCCGCGCTCTGACTGCTGTCGTCGTCGAAACGAAACTGACGGTAGATTTGCTCGCCGGGGAACTTGGAAACGGTGATCCGCTTGTCTTTCAACCGTGCCGTAAGCTCATCGATTGCGACGTCCGCTCGTATGCGGACGTAATGGAGGTCGCCTTGTTGCCAGTTGCTCAGGACCTGAAAATGCTTCACCGTGCCACGGGTGAAAGTGAGCACGTTGTCGCGGATGATCTCGTCGTTCTCGACGAGGGTTTCGGCATCCACAAGGACTCCCATGGTCTGCTCGATCGCCGACGCAAAGGCGTTTTGCCGTGCCTCGTCCGGTGACAACCCAATGCCGGTGCAGACGACCGTCAGCAACCTTGAATCCGAGGCGCCCGCCGCGGATCCGGGCGTCGATGCCGTATTTCGTTTCTCGCTGATTGGCGAAGGGGCGGGAAGGGCACGTTCTTGCGGCGCGCCTGACGTGATGTCCCACTCGTCTGCCCAGATGCGGAGCTGGCTTCCGTCATCGCTCTCGACGAGCAGTGCGCGGCGATTGTCGGACTTCTCGATCTTGACGGTTCTCCCGTGGAATGCTTCGCCGGTCGAGCGGTTGGTGTAGGTGTATTGCTGAGAAGTGCCGGCAGCCGTGCCAGCGTCTCCGCCCTTCGCGACCAGTTCCAGCACGTACTTTTGGTCGGCTTTGCCCAGCTTTTCGAGGGCAAGGGTGATAGTCTGGCCGTCTTTCTTCTCGAGTTGCACGTGGCCGTCGCGGAAGTCGATCAAGGCGGCCTCCACCCGGAACTTGCCCGTGCTGTCGCTCCAGGTTCTAAGTGAAGAGTGCTCTGCTGCGTTCCCGGGGAATTGGATCGCCGAGACCAAAGCAAAAGTCAAAGCCAATAGACTGATAGGCTTTGCAGACACGACTTGCCTCCTTCCATCGATACGTGATGAACATGATCGGGGTGTTTGGAACGGGAGGACTCTCCTCTTGGAGTTCGAGGCGAAGCTGTCACTACGAATCAAGCCCGTCACTTTTCAACTCCCGCAGCAAGCGATTCGTCGTCCGGGTGTTGGCTTCCACGTTGATGCCCAGCCGGATCACTTCCGCGGTACAGTGCATCAGGAGCGCCGTCCAGGCGGAGCCCAGGGCGGCACCGAAGAAGATGAGGGTCGAGCTGCCGCCGAGGAACGCAAGAAGGGGGTCGGAGCCGATAAAGGATGCGATCAAGCTCAGCACGCCGAGAATCGCCAAGCCGAGGCACACCACGGCGATGATCGCGCAGATGATTCCCAGGATCTGGTAGATGGCTGCCAGGAGCTTGAGCGCCGGATACCGGGACTGCACGTATCGATGATAGACCTTCTCGCCGAACCGGGGGAGCACGTACTCGTCGTCGGAAGCGTCGGAGGCCCGGCGCGGGCTTGGCGGCGCGGGTCCGCCGTTCTCGACGGGCTCCGGCAGCGGCGGCGGCGCCGGCACGGCTTGAGGGATCGATTCGGCGTTCGCGCCGGCTTGGGCCTTTGCCGACTCCGCCACCTGATCCTGCCGGGGCGATGGGAACAGCCCTTGGATCTTGCTGGCCCGGACCCACTTGTGGGTGCCGTCCTTCCAGACCGAGTCGCTCGGCTGGATCTTCCCGCAGGCGGCAAGCTCCTTGAGCTGCCCCGTCGACACGGGCCCGAAGTGGTTTCCCTGGTGCTCGAAATACCATTGCTCAGCCATGTTAGGCGGCTCCCGGTTGAGGCACATCGACAAGCTCACTCAGGCGGGTGCATCGGATGTCGTTCCGGCGCTTCTTGCAGTTCTCCACGCCTCTCGCCACGCATCTCCCGCATTGGAGAGATTCATTCACGCTTCTCGCCAGGCATCCCCGGCGGTCCCATTCCTCGCATTTCTACAGGCGGCTCGCCAGGCATCCCCGGCGGTCCCATTCCTCGCATTTCTACAGGCGGCTCGCCAGGCATCCGCGGCGGTCCCATTCCTCGCATTCCTGGGTACTCGCGAGGAATGGAAGCATCAGGCTCGGCGGGTTCCAGAAAGGCAGCAGACGTGTGCACTTTGCGAAGGAGTTCGAGTTCAACATTTACGACTTTGTCACACTCCCAATAGGGGGTGCGGCCACGAAGGGAATACGGTGCTGCTGAGAGCCAATATGCTCCCGTGTTCGAGGCAGAAAAGCCCGGGCCTCGTGACATGGAACCATAAGTCACGAAAGAGAGACAAGGGGAGCCTGAGGGCATACCTCCTAGTTCATCGAGTTCCTGTTCGGTACGAAAGACTACGTTGTTAGCCTCGTCCAGCAATGCGAAGACGAGTCGAAACCGTTGCGCCATCGCCTGCTTAAGCACATCTTCAAGCGATCCCGGTACACGAAAGGCCTCCCACTCGAATACGTCGCCCCCGCGCGGAATTCCCGTGGAAACCGAAATCAGGACGCCCCGCCCCGCCAATCGGCGCCCGAGTTCTTCGTAACTAGGAGCGAGCAGTGTGGTCCCACGATACCTATACTTGGCCCGTTTCTCGGCGATTCTCTCTAGAAATGGCCGTAGTTCGCCAAGTAACTGTTCCCATCGCTTCATGTCGGGAGCCAGCCTGACCTTCATACGGACCTTGGCAAACGTCTCGTCTTTGTCCAAAACCTCCAAATCCTCTACAACCTGCACCACCACGAGTTTCTCAACTTGGAACCCCTCCATGATCTTCTGGAACATCTCGGGCGCGTCCTTAACGGCGTCATCATCTGCCTTCTGTCGCGCCCAAAGCTCTCGCAGCTCTGCCGGCACTTTGCGCACCGAGAGGTTTTGCGAGGTGAGCTTGTCGCCCAGCTTCGTTGGTGAAACCAGGGCCCAGACACGTGCGCATTGCAACCCGTCCTCTCGCCATCGGCGCATCACCTGGTAGTATTCCACGTCGCCGCGGGTACAGGTCAGAATCCGGTCGTGGACGAGCTGGTCGTTTTCGATGATGCTTTCGGCATCCACCATCACGCCTACAGCCTGCTCAATCGCGTGCGACAATGCGTTCAGCAAGGCATTATCGGGATCAACACCTACTCCGGTAGCCACAACTTTCATCAGTCGCGAACCGTCGAGCGCAGATAGCGTTTCCGAGTCTGGCCCGCGCACGTACTCCTGATCCGTCTTGCTCAACTGCCCAATCGCGAGGGAAATGGTTTTGCCGTCGCGTGTCTGTAGGCGTACCCGGCCATCCTCGAAGGCCGCAAGGCCTGCCTCGGCGTGAAACTTGCCCGAGCTGTCGCTCCAGGCTCGCATTCCTGGCTGCTCGGCCGTTTCGCCGTCAGACCCGGCAACCAGCAACAGTGTGGCCAACAGGAAGTTCATGATGAGCCCCTCCAAGTTGAGCGCTTCGCTCTGCGAATGCACAGGTATCGCTTGCCTTTCCACTGGAGGTGATTGGGACCGTGAGCCTCCACTACAGGGACGGATCGCTTTCCGTGCGCTCCGGCCACTCGATATCCGTGATCACGCACGCTACCAGGCGCGCGACAGGCGCCGGTCGGGCCAACGCCGGTCACTTCCACCCTGGTCAAACTGGCATCCACGTTCTCGGAGCCCTCGCGCGGTGCGCTCCCGGCGTGGCGCCGGGATTCTGTCTAATCGTAGCTCCTAGGGAGTGTCGCTCTCGGGGAAGTCGAGGACGGGTTCCATTGCCGCGGAACATCCCTCGATCCGGCCCGCATCGCCGCGCTCCACCTCCACGAGGATCGTTTGGCTTGCGGAGACCGCGTAGCAACCGCCGTCGCGATCGAGCAATAGCGGAGCAAGGGCATAGTGCCCACGGCCGGCCCAGAGATGGGTTATCAGGACGCCTTCGGGCTGGACGGGGCGCCGGACTTCAACAATCGTGTTGCCGTGGCCATCGACCAGGCTGACGCGGAGACGGTATTCGGCCGCTGCGCAGGCATCGAGCACGGCGACCAGGCGCGGGTCGACTTGATGCACGTCCCACACGGTCTCACCGCCTTCTGGGTCCACGAGGGACCGGAATACGGAGATTCCCTGTTGCGCATCGCCCAGTTTCTCCTCAAGTCGTTCCCTGGAACCATCAGTAAGTTGCCACTCGTAAAATCCTCCTTGCAACTTGTCCTCCTGGGGCACCGTGGAGATCGGCACGTGGGCTGAGGCCGTGCCTTCCAGCAGCCGACTCACGTCGTCGTGGAGCTTCTCCCACTGGTCCAGGTTTGAAGTCAGTTTCACCGTCACTTGCAGCTTGGTGTGCGTACGGTCTTCATCGACCGGCTCCGGCTTCCCGACTGTCTCGACCCGGATCATCTTGTCCATCTCGGAAGCCGCATACAAGGGAGACGTTTCGAGGAGAAAAGCACAGTTGGACATTCTTCGAAGGGTATCCGGCTTCACGGTGGCGGTTGTGGGACCGATCAGCGATCTGGCGTACCAGTCGTTCTCGCAGTCCAAGTCGCCCGAGATCGCCCAAAACAAGGGTCCGATGAAGTAGTGACTTCCGTCCGCCGTCCGCGCCATGAAGGGCCTCTGAAAACCCTCTTCATTGACTTCCGACTGAAAGAGTCTGCCGATCGGCTCCCTGACCTCGTGAACGACGCTGCCCGTCTCGTCGGTGAACCGGATGCAAAGATCGTACCAGGGTCGTTCTTCTCTGCGCAGAGTTTCCAGGGCGATCGATTTGGGAACGACAAAGGCTCTCCAGAAGGTCTGATCGTGGCCCGCGGGGACTCTATCGGCGAGCTCGGGCGTCTCGTTGTACACCGCCACGACCATGGGATTCTCAGGCCAGGGGCGTTGTGGGCCTTTCTCATAGGCCGCTTTGAGCTGTTTCTCGAGGCGTCGCAGATCGACTACGAACTGGTAGTGGCGGTTCCACCTCTTCGACTGGCGGACGGACTCCGCGTCGAAGGACGTGACGGCGACGAGGTCCAAAATCGCAATCAGTTCGCGCCGGAGGCTCTCCCAGGCGATGGGGTCGGCCTGGAGCCGGATGGCCAGCCCCAGCTTCTGCCCTTCGTCGCCGACGGCAAGAGGAGCGTACTGCCCGTTGGCCACGATGAGCTTGTCCATGGTCCATCGCCGCATGATGTTGCGGAACACCTCGGCCGCGTTCCGCTCGTTCTCGACGACGTGCCTGTACTGTTGCCAGAGCTTCTCACCGTTGACGCTCAGAGGAATGCCTTGGCTCATCAGCCGACTCGCGAGCGGCTGCGACGCAACCGTCGCACGGATCAGGACGTAGACGAGCCCTTCCTCGGACCAGGTTCGCAGGACCGCAAACTCGTCGACGTAGCCCCGGCTGACCGTGAGGATCTTGTCGTTGATCAGCTCGTCGTTCTGGACGAGCGTCTGGGAATCCACCAGCAGGCCGACGTGGTGCTCGATGGCGTTGCGGAAAGCGTTCTGCCGGGCCTTCTCCGGGTCGAGGCCACAGCCGACGAACAAGGCGCCGGGCTCTCGGGATTGCAGATACTGCCGGTCGGCCTCGCTCAACCGCTCAAAAGGGAGCTGGACGTCCGTGCCGTCTCGCTTTCTGAGACGCACCATGCCGCCCGCGAAGTCGTGGAGCAAGGCTTCGGTATGGTGCTTGCCGGTGTCGTCCGTCCATGTCCTCCAGACTCCCTCGTGTGCGTCATCCTCCGAGATCGGAGGCGTCCGTTGCGGCGCCGCCGCAGCGGTCGGCTGTGCCAGTGCCCTGGCAACCAACCCGGCGACGAGCCACGCGCTCAGGGCAAACGCGATCCACTTGCTGAACGCAGCCACGGGGCGCGCCTCCTGTTGACGTCTGCATGGCCAACCAACGCTTGCCTCGACTCGGTTCCCGTTTCCCTGGTTCGGGTTGACGGGCCTCGCTCGTCGACCACGCAGCCGGCAAGAAGGTCGGTCGTCGCGACCCGAAAATCCGCGGCCGATAGCCTCAACTCTGCCGTCGTCGGACGCCGGATCAAGCCGCACTTCTCACTCCGCACGCACGTGGCCAGGGAAAAATGCGTCCCCGGCCTGTAACGAAGCCGGGGACGTTGCGATCCCTACGGACTGGCTAGAGGTCCTTCTTGGGTGTGACCGTGCCGTCGGGGCCCCGCCTGACGTCCCCGCCGGGCCGGCTGGGCTCCTTGCTGGGGCCCGTAAACGGGCTTTGCGGCGTTCCATCGTACAGGGGCCCTCGCTTCATGTCCGCGGCAGCGCCCTCCGCCAGCACGGTGACGGGGGCCCAGAAGACCGAGACGCCCCAAGCCCAGGCGTGATCGTCGTCGAACCAGGTCTTCGTAATAACGCCCGGCGGGAGGATCCCGTTCCGGGCGCTACCGGAGAGCTCGCGGAACACCTCCGTGGAACGGAACGTCTCGCACGGCTGGTCCATCTTCTTGGCGTCGAACGCGAAGGGATCGTCCGGCGGGGGAGTCTGGAATTCCTGGAATTCCCGGACGTCATGCTTCAGCTTCTCGGTCACGCTCCCTTCCCAAGTGGTGCGGTCGCCCTCGATCAGGCCGCACAGTGCGTCCTTGGATCGCATCCCGGCGATCGTCTTGGCCGCGTAGTTGTTCTTGGCTTGGAGCGCCTTGTTGCTGCTTATCCCCACGATCGCGGAGCCAAAGCCCACGAAAGCCGTCTGGCCGGCCGAGGGGACGCCGACGATTCTTCCCCCCACCGGAGGAACGACGCCGCTGCGGACCTCATCGAGCACCTGGTTGATCCCCTCCTCCAGGTCACTGGCCAGGACGGCGTTCGTGGCCGGCCGGTGGACGTGGCTGCGGGTCTTCGGCGTCGTGACGATACTGACGTAGACCGCGCCCTCGTCCACGTTGTCTTTGACTTCGTAGACGACGAAGCCCCGCAGCATCATGTCGACCGTCTGCCGCAGCACCTCCTCACTCACCGTGGCGGCGTTGGTCATTTCCTGGTCGGGCAGGACGTTTCGGAGCAGTTCCTCCCGGATGGACTCCCGCCCCTCATTCTTCAGCCCGCCCAGGATCTCGGCCAGGTTCTTTTTCGCTTTGACGAAGGCGATCACGTACGCCTTGCGCTTGGCGATTCGCGTGGCCGTGGGGTTGGACATCGTGGCGTACGTGGCCATGTCCGTGCCGACGAACCCGATCCCGCTGGGAAACCGGACGATCGTGGCCCCGACTTCCTCGATGCTGGAGCCGCCGAGGTCCTTGACGTTCTTCTCGACGGCCGCGTTGATCGCGTCCTGAGGGGTGGCGGCCGTGACCACGTCCTCTTTGACGGACACCTTCTCAGGCTTCTCGACGTCGCTCGGCCCGCCCCGGACCACCGGGATGAAGGCGCCGCCTGAGGGCACCTGGGCCGTCGCCGCCGCCGGGGCCCCCAATACCACGAGCATGACGCACACACTCGCAAAAACTTCCGCACGGTACATCTCGTACTCCTCTCTCAAACAAGGGAACTGGGCCGTGGATCGGCTGGGTTATCTCATTCCAGGGTGTTCTTGGAGTCCGTTTTGGAAGGTTCCTCGGAAACCATCAGCGACATCTTGTCGCACGCCCGTTCGTAGGCTCTTACCGCAAGGTCCTGCGCTTCGTCGGTCTGGATGGAAAGAGCGACGTCGCCGGCCTGCTCCAAGAAGCCCAGCGTTGCCTCGTCGCCGAAGCTCTCCAGGGCTTCGTTGAGCACCTGGACCGCGTCCCCCGGCTTCTCAAGCTGCTTCAGGCAGCGTGCGGCGTCCAGATACAGGGCTTGGGAGACTAGCTTGCGCTGGTGCAAGTGCTGCCAGAGCAACAGTGCCTCCGACCAATCCTCGCGTTCCATGAGTGCACGGGCCTGCCGATGCATTACGAGGCGGTACGCCACCTGCACCTTCTCCAGTGCCGCGGGCTCAAGCAGGTGCGCCGTAAGCGAGGACTCCTCGCCGATCACGTAGCCGACGGCGAACTCGTCTTGAACGGTCGCCTGGTGGACGAGACCTTTCACCTTGCCCGAAACCTCCAGCTTGCCTGCGGCCTCCTCTACCGCCTGGCGCAGGGTGGTGGCATCGTCCAACCCGGTGGCGGCATAGCGGTCGAGGAGGGATTTCGCCTTGAGGACCTCCTGGACCGCCAGCATGTGCGTCAACTCCAACAGTGCCGGAGTGGCGCGCTGGCGCATCGGGCCGCCGGGCAGCGACTTGACGGCCACGGCGAACAAGGTGGGCCCGGCTCGGCCGGACCAGCGAGTCTCACCCGGGTGCTGCCGAAGCACCGTCAGCATCGCGGCCCGAACCGGCTCCGCGACGTCGGCTCGCGACACGTAGGCCGCGGCCGCCTGCGATCCGGCAGCGGGGTCAGCCGGTACGTTGGGCTCGCCCGTCTGGACAGTTGATGGTTCACGCGGGGCCGAAGCGTCGGGGCTCGCACGGGGCCGGGATGGGCGGTCCGGTGGCTCGGGCCGCTTGGAGAGTTCAAGCTCGACGCGGGTGATCCATCCGTCCCGAAGCCGCACCTGCCGGCCTGCGGGATGGTACCCGTCCAACTCCACCGTGATCTTGCGAACGCCTGAGGGGACGAGGAACAGCCCGTCCGACTCTCCCAGCACTTCGCCGTCCAGGACCACCTTCGCCCCCGGAGGGATGGTCCGGACGAACAGTCGAGTGTGCGGTGTCTCCAGAGTCTGTAAAGGGGGCGCCACAACGGCCACTAGCGCCGCAAATGCGAGAAGGGAGTTCATAAGCCACCTCGTTCCAGGTAGAATATGGTACCAGCGTGACTAGGCCCTATCAATGGACTGCTACCAACTACTTACGGGCCGTCGAAGGAATCCGCCATCGTTTTCTCCTGGATTCCAGGATTCGCTGCAACGCATTGTGAATAAACCATTTAGGAAACAAGTGCAACTTCCCCCCGGGGCGAGTCGGCCTGATGACTAGCGACACTTCTCCGACGCTTCTGGAACGTTTGCGTGCCCCGTCGGATTCGCTGGCCTGGGAGGAGTTCGCGGATCGCTACTGGAGATTCATCTTCTGGCTCGCCAGACGCCGCGGCTGTTCCGACCACACCGCCGAGGAGATCGTCCAGGAGGTGATGCTGGCGGTATTCAACCAGGGGCGGGTCTTCCGCTACGATCCGGCCCGCGGCCGCTTCCGCGACTGGCTGGCCAGGGTCGTGCGAAATCAGGTCGTCAAGCGACGACAGAGAGCTTCGGAACGTGTTCAGGCTAAGGGGGGCGAGTCCAGCGACGGCTTCGTCGAACCCGAGGCAAAGGATGCCGGGCCGGACGAGGCGTGCGAGGCGGCTTTCGAAGAGGCCGTGCTTCTGGTCTTGATGGAGACGGTTCGGCGGGAGGTGGAGCCTTCGACCTACCAAGCGTTTGAGCTGTCGGTGCTTCAGCGACGATCGGGAAGAGAGGTCGCCAGAATCACCGGACTCAGTCGCAACGCCGTGTACAAAGCCGGAAAGCGCGTATTGGAACGGCTCGAACAACTCGGTGCGCCGTATCGCCTGGACGGCAGGCTCACCGAGCGACTGAAAAGGGCAATCGAGTTGCGGCCCAAGGCGCGGATCGAGCGGTCGGTTACCGAGAAGATTGAGAACACGAGGCAGGCAACCCGGGAGCCCCCCCGTTGAACGATGGCACCACCATGATCTGGTCGGACGACCGCGAGCCGCTGCCCGACGTGCCCGGTTTCGACTTCATCCGGGAGATCGGCCAAGGCGGGTTCGGCCGGGTATGGCTTGCCAGGAATCAGACGACGCGCGGACTTCTTGCCGTGAAGGTGATTCCCTTTCATTCCTCCGGGCCGAGGGACCCGGCAGGCCGGGAAATCAGCGCACTGAGCGTGCTGGAAGAGATCCGCCGCCTCCATCACCCGGATCTGCTCTGTATCCATCACGTCGGCGAGACCCAGACCCTCGATCGGCGATATCTCTACTACACGATGGATCTGGCAGACGACGTTTCCGACAGCTCGGCTCCGGCCGACCTTGCCTACCAGCCGGCCACGTTGAAAAGGCGACTTGATCAAGGACCGCTGGATCCGGAACACTGCCTCCGTTGTGCTCGCCAACTCCTCGGCGGATTGGCCTTCCTCCATGAAAAGGGCATGGTGCATCGAGACGTGAAGCCGGGGAATTGCCTGTTCGTCGCCGGCGAGTTGAAGCTGGCCGACTTCGGGCTGTTGACCAGGTCGGATCGACAGCTTTCCCGAGTGGGGACACTGAGATACATGCCGCCCGACGGACGCATGGATGCCCGGGCCGACGTCTACGCGGCGGGGCTCGTCATCTACGAGATGATGACCGCGTGGCCGGCCGACAGTTTCCCCCATCTGGGCGAGATGGCCGGGAAGATCGCCGAGAACCCAATTCTGGCAACGCTCAACCGCCTGGCCCTGCGGGCGTGTTACGCGAACCGGAGCCAACGGTTCGAGGACGCGCGAAAAATGTTGGACAGCATGGAGGCTTGGATTCGGCCGGGACCAACCCGGCGCCGAGCAGCCAGCGTGGGCTTGGCTGCCCTGTTTGTGATTGGCCTTGGGGGCTTTGGGATCTGGTTGAGCCAGCCAAGCCGAGTTCACGTCAACTTCATCACCGAACCATACGGCGCGAGGGTATTATTGGACGACAAGGTTCTGAAGGACCCTACAACCGGGATAGAGTGCGCGACGCCGTGCAGCGTCCCCAATCTGAGCGCGAAGCCCCATCACGTCGTGTTCCAGCGCGATGGCTCGGCCGACTTCGATGTCGGTCAGATCGACTTCGCAACGACGCGCGAAATCATCGCCCAAATGCAATCCGGCGCTGACTCGGAAGAGCCGCCTGGGGCGATCGCGGCGGGCGACACGCAAGAGTAGCGGGTATCAGAGTCTGTCTGAGCCACCGGCATCGTCCTCCACTCTCTAGCCGCGGCCAGGCCTCCCCATATGAGTTCGAGCCCCAAGGAGCGATTTCCACACCCGACGGACAGTAATCGACGACAAGCCTTGGCCGGGACGCCAATTGCCGGTGGCGGAAACGAGTACTTCAACGGTTCCGTGGAAGCACCTTCGATCCCACCCGTGGGCGTCACGCGTAGGGCACCTCGTCTTCGACCGGTCCTCCGTTGGGAGAGCCTCACCCGAAGGAGTCGTCATGAGAGTGCGCAGCAAGGGTCTTCTCGTGGGATGCGTCGCGTTGTTGGTGGTTGCGGTCGCCCATTCCGCGGGGGGGCGGGAGGCCCGGCCTGGTCGACGGGTCAAGGTGGCGGCCATCTCGATCGGTTGCGGCGGCGAGCATGAGGCGAAGCTGAAGCTCGCGTTGGACCATCTGGAAACGGCCGGCAAGCAGGGCGTCGACGTCGCCTGCCTGCCCGAGGAGTTCGCCGGATTCACGGCCGAGCCGATCCCCGGGCCGACCACCCGGGCCGTCGCCGAAATGGCCAAGAAGCACGGCATGTACGTGATCTGCCCGATCCGCGAGCAGGACGGCGACAAGCAGTACAACACGGCGGTGCTGCTGGACCGCGAGGGCGAGGTCGTCGGCCGCTATCGGAAGGTTTTTGTCTACTGGGGTGAAGGTCTCCATCTCAGCCGGGAAGGGGTCAAGGCCTTCGAGACGGACTTCGGACGCGTGAGCATCCTCACCTGCTTCGACCTGAACTTCGCCGAGCTCTGGCACCAGGCCGATCTCCTGGACGTCGACGTCGTCTTCTGGCCCAGCGCCTACGGCGGCGGCTCTCCCTTGAACGCCTATGCCACGGCCTACAACTACTACGTGGTCCCAGTCGGCGAGGGCAACGTCATCGACTCGACCGGCAAGACGCTCGAGCAGGTGGAGAAGCCCCGGCCGCAGCAGTTCATCGCCACGCTGGACCTCGACCGGACATTCGTCCATACCAACTTCAACACGGAGAAGGTCAAGCGACTGCTCCAAGAGCACGCCGGCGACGTCGAGCAGGAACGATTCTTCTCGATGGAATCGTGGCACCTGCTGCGGGCGGTCAAGCCCGGGGTCCGCGTCCGCGAGCTGTGCAAGCAGTACGGCATCGAGACGTTGCGCGAGTACCGGCACCGCAGCCGCCGGGAGATCAACGAGGCCCGGGCGGAAGGGCGGAGAATCTAAATTTTTGGACCGTCGTGCCCCGCTCGCCGTGCGCGCATCTTGTGGGGCACGTTTCCGCCGTGCCTTTGGGTTGTGGGCACGTTGGAAACGTGCCCCACGTTAGGAAGACTCTGGAAGGGCCGAACCGGCGCGGCGCGGGGAACGGTCTCGGCGGAACGGCGGTCCCCGCTGGGCGGGGTTGCCGCAAGTCGTTTCCCTGCAAGGAATATCGCCCCGCGCCGACCAGAAGCCCCGCGGGCCCGCACGAGGTCTCCCCGGGGCGGGCGCGTGAGATGCGGAAGCACACTCCGGCCCCGCCCCGGTGGGCGGGACGACGGGGACATTTTGGGATTTCTGCGGTCAGGCGAGCCCCCAACCCCTTGCGTTCCGATCCGAGCCTGCTACCCTTGACTCCAGGAAGGGGTGGAGAAATGGCGACATGAGCCTCACCCTTCGGGGCGAGGGTTCTGGCTGGTGTCGTGCTGCGGTAAGGGTCGCGGTGGCCTTTTCCAGGGTGTCTGTGTCCGACTGCGGTTCGTTTTCTCCCCTTCAGCGTCTTGGCCGATGCCTTCCCTCGACAGAACGGGCTGGGAGCGAGGGCATGCGGCTCGGGTAGATTCGAGTTCTGTTGTGAGGGAGTGGCGGACATGCCGCAGGGTACCATCAAGAAATTGGTGACGGACAGAGGCTTCGGCTTCATCGCGGGGGAACGAGACGACATCTTCTTCCACCACTCGGCGTTGCAGGGAACGTCGATCGAAGCGATCAGCGTGGGCCAAACCGTCGAGTACGAAATTGGGCAAGGCCCCAAGGGACCACGAGCCGAAAACGTTCGGGTCGTGGACGACGAGTAGTCGACCCGCCGCGATCGGGTCGCCCGGCTTGGATTGCCGGGGCAGTTGGCTTGTGTCGGCGCGTGCCTTCGGGTGCGGGTTTTCAACGTCCGGTCGTCGGATCCCATGCGCGGCCCGTTGAAGGCATGCCCGAGGCATCGAGCCGTGCAACTTGGGCCTGTCTCCATGGCAGGCCCCTCTCTTTGCGCCCGGCGGGCGCCGGCCGTCCTTTTCTCCAACACAGGAGCGGAACCGATGATCAATTCCCGGAGTAGCGTGGCTTTCCTGTTCGCCCTCCTGCTGGGGCTCAGTGCGGGGGTCCGATCGGCTCCCGGCGAGCAGCAGGCGGCTCGCCTCGACGTCCAGGTCCCCGTCACCCTCGACTACCTGCTGTTTCTGCCGGAGGGCTATGACGAGAAGGACTCCTGGCCGCTGATGCTGTTCCTTCACGGTGCGGGTGAGCGCGGCGACGATCTCGAGCTGGTCAAGACGCACGGTCCGCCGAAGATCGTCGAGACGAAGAAGGACTTCCCGTTCATCCTCGTCTCGCCCCAGTGCAAGGCGAAGCGGTGGTGGGAGTCGCTGGAGCTGACCGCGCTGGTGGACGAAATCGTGGCCAAGTATAAGGTCGACGAAGACCGGATCTACGTGACCGGCCTGAGCATGGGCGGGTTCGGCACCTGGTCGCTTGCCGCATACACACCCAACCGCTTCGCCGCCATCGCGCCCATCTGCGGCGGTGGCGAGCCGTACTGGACCAAGCGATTCTCGCACCTCCCGGCCTGGGTCTTTCACGGCGCCAAAGACCGGCTCGTTCCCCCCGAGCGCTCGCAAGCGATGGTCGACGCCCTCGCGAAGCACGGCGGCAACGCCAAGCTGACCGTCTATCCCGAGGCCGAGCACGACTCGTGGACCGAGACCTACGACAATCCCGAGCTGTACGACTGGCTGCTCCAGCAGAAACGGAGCGACCCGCCGTCGCCCGACAAGTAGCCGCGGACACCGACCGCTCTCTTCTCGATACGCCGGCAACGACACCCCCGCGCCGGCCGCTTGACATTCGTCTCCCGTCATGGTTTTCTGAGAGCGTCGGGCACCGGCCACGAGAGCGGGAGACAGTGGCCGTTCACGGCCGGCAAAGTAGCAGCAGTGGGTAAGGGAGTGGCGTCCCACTCCCTCCCCGTTGTCGCCATGGGGTCGGTTCCCCATATTTACCGGCGTGCCCCTTTCGGGCACCGGGCGACCCCATGAGGATCGCCCGAGTGTCGAAAGCCCGGCCGACCTGACTTTCCGTGGACTTCAGATGATCCATCAGGAACGCCAGCCCCATTCGCCGTATAGGACGGATTCGTAACCGCCAGTTGTCGTGATCGCTCTTGCGCTTGAATTTCATACACCGGATCCGCCTGCGGATCCAGGCGTCCATGTATCGGAATTGCTCCCGCACCGTGGAGAAACTCGTCACGAAGTAGCGGGCGACACCGCGAATCACGGCGTTGAGCTTCTCGATGACCCGCGCGTCCGGGATACCCAGCGGGCGGAGTTTGCCT
>Ga0307378_10004675_pt1 | contig 19379 bp, 21 predicted proteins | sample UN1MG_FD_202238 | JGI IMG/M metagenome (GOLD analysis project Ga0307378, IMG submission 202238) | Soil microbial communities from Risofladan, Vaasa, Finland - UN-1 | ecosystem: Environmental > Terrestrial > Soil > Coastal area > Acid sulfate soil | place: Finland: Risofladan, Vaasa | collected... | reverse complement strand
GCAGGGAGATTATGTTTCCGCGTCATTCGTGGCGCGGCCCCATTGAAGCTTGCGAGACTGAATGGGAAGATTAGTCACCCTCCCCGCGTTTCCGCGTCATTCGTGGCGCGGCCCCATTGAAGCCAGTGGAGTACAAAGATGAAAGTCATGTTCACTCACTCTGTTTCCGCGTCATTCGTGGCGCGGCCCCATTGAAGCTCTTTGAGAAATGGACATGGTGTTTCCAGCATGAACTGTTTCCGCGTCATTCGTGGCGCGGCCCCATTGAAGCGGTCCTGCTTCTTCTTGTAAAACAGTTTTAGGTATGTTTCCGCGTCATTCGTGGCGCGGCCCCATTGAAGCTGTACAGCCTGATCCCGAACCAGACCAGGGTCGTCGGTTTACTATGTCAAAGACGGCAGTAAGGGGCCGATGGTCTGGCAGGTCAAGCATATCACAGTTTATCTGGCTGATGAGCGTGGTCTGCCATCTCGACCGTATCATCTGCTGGTGGCTCGTAATGCGCTCAATCACAACGAGGTTAAATACTTTGTCAGCAATGCCCCACCGGGAACCTCGACGGAGATGTTGTTGCGGGTAGCCTTTACCCGGTGGACGATCGAGCGGGCCTTTGAAGACAGCAAAACGGAGTTGGGCATGGACCATTTTGAGGTGCGTAAATTCTGCTCGATCCAACGGCATCTGATCCTAAGTTGTCTGAGTCATGTGTTCCTCAGTGAGTTTTGCTTGAAATATCGGGGGGAAAAATCCTGGTCTGACGGTGTGCCAAGTGCACACAGCCACAGCAACGCTTGCTCCGCTGTGGGCTCGAGACGGCCGCTGTTCCCGCAAGTATGCCGAATCGATCAGTGCGCAATTGGCGTTAACGCAACGCCGCAATATCAAAGCCGAGCGCAGCCATCGACGCCGTACAATACGACGATTACATGCGATAGGCATCAAATTGAAAAGGATAACCAAATGTCACTGGAGCTGCTTGTAGCGTTGTAGTACTAGGGATGTTGGCATATTTGTCGATTCATACGGAGAAGAAAATGAATTGGCGATGATGGAATTATATTGGCCATCTCAAGCGAAAACATGGTTCGATGCTTTTCGTCAAGAATAATCATGTAGAAGAAAGAACTAACAAACAAAGCTTTTGCAAAATCTCAAACCAACGTCATCTGGCTAAACGTCAAACCAAACCATCTTACCCTTAAACCTTCTTTGGTTTAACCTGCTGACCCTTCTCGGCCTGAACATTGAAGTTATGCTCGGACAGTAGGTGTTTGGTCTGCTCGACCACTCTTGCAGGACTTATAGGCTTCTTATCGGGAAATTCTTTAGCCCAAGTTTCAATTATCTCATTGACGCTTTTCTGTTGCTCCAACTGCCTGTCGATGAATCCACTCGGCCTGTTGATGAAATGTCCGTACTTGTTTTTACCACCACCGTGTTTCTGCACTATACCCTCAAGGTGCTTCTTGATTGTCGGAGGGATGGTAGAGTTGTCGAGAAAACGCAGCGCAAAATCGTGAAATCTCAAATCCGGCAGACCGGCCCGCTACCGGATTTTTTTCCACTTCTTATGGGTGTTTGAATCGCCGTCAAGCAGGTAAAAGTTTTAGAAGACAATATTTTAATCGGCTTGATTTCTACAATAAGGACAATAGGCCGTTGCGAAGGTAGGGAAGGTTTCAAGAACTTTTTTGGAACTAAGAGTTATGGCCAGGCTTGACAAATGCAAAGGAGAAGGCAATAATCGAACTTGTAAAAAGTTAATAGCGGATATCGGGTATGCCAGCTTGCAACTGGCTGAAAGCGGTTTGGTTTAGTAAGGTTGGGCTCACCTGCTTACCTGCTAAACCAGACCCACCCGGACAAAGGCAGGTGACACATGGATAACAATCTAATCGAACTTTTCAGACGCAGGATTCGAGGATTCATAACGGACCTGAAAGTAATTCAAGACAAGCATTTCCGGCAATCCAAAATGACACCCGATATCCTCGGGAACGTGGAGCAGGTATATTTACAGTTTGACTTTTTGAGGGAAGAAAAGAACGGCAATTTGCAAAACCCTCAACTAATATTTGGCGAGCTGCTTAATGAAAGCTTTTTTCTTGAAATGACTGAAATCGTAATAAATCTACGAGGGCAAGCCAAGAGTGCTCTGGATGATTCAAGGGAAGGCAAGGACTCTCAATGGTTCGACGTCTGGCTTATGGAAACGATCAATCAAATGTCTGAAATATATGAGGTTCTCCCTGTAGATAGTGACACACAACCAGACATAAACGTACAATCAAATATAAAAACAAAACGCCGTCCGGGAACATGGAAACCTAAAGTGGTGGCCAAATTCATAGAGCTAAACGAATCAGGTATGAGAGACAAGGATATTAGATCAGAGCTCTATAAAGAATTTAAGATAAAATTTTCTCTTGATGCTTTGAAAACAAAGCGGTGTGACTTAAAGAAAAAGTAAGTTTGGTAAGATTTACTTATCTTACGTTAATCTCTTTGTACTTAAACAAAAAAAATTTCCCCACTTTTTTACAAGCAATCCAACATTTTTTAAAAATCCTCGAATAAAAATTGTAAGCTTAAGTGAGCTTACCAAAACCCACGCCGATAACATCAGTAAATTTTATGAATAGCGTTTTTTCTACGAGGTAACATAAGATGGTAATTGCAAACGAAGAACTGTTCACGATAGGCGAGTTAGCAGATTTACTTGAGGAACCACCGGCACGAGTCAGCTACATCACCCGCAAGCTGCGAATAAAACCTGTGGCTCGTGTCGGCACGTTCAGGCTCTTTGCTAAGCGTCAAATCGAAGTTATCAAAAGTGGCCTTTATGGTATTCAAGTTAGAAGGTGATATCGTGACCGAAAAGCTTGAGATATCCAAGAGTAAATCACGAATCGACATCGAACCGGTCCTGGTCGATTCCGAAACAGCAGCTTTGATGTGCGGAATTTCGACTGCTTATTGGTTCAGATTACTGTCGTCGGGTGAAATTGGGGTAAAAAAAATTCGCTTAGGCCGCAAATGCGTTCGATTTTCGGTTCAAGAGTTGCGGGAATACGCAAGAGCTGGTTGTCCATCGCGCGAGAAATGGTTGAAGGAGACAGGAAAGTGAGCGGATATACGCCATTGTTCGGGGAAATAGTTACAAGCTCGATCTGGAATGAAGACTCGAATACCTGCAAAGTATGGGTTACTATGATGGCACTTGCAGATTTAGAAGGCAATGTTATGGCAAGCGTTGCCGGCCTTGCTCCAGTGGTAAGAATATCAATCGAGCAATGTGAAAAAGCAATTAAAAAATTGTCCTCACCCGATCCGTACAGTCGAACCAAAGACGAAGAGGGACGTCGTATAAAAGAAATTGATGGAGGTTGGCACTTAGTAAACCACAAGAAGTATCGCAAGAAGGCAAAATCGCGCGCTGAATATTATAGAAACTACAGAGAAACTCAACTACAAAAGCAAAAGCAAACCTTGAAACAAGGTGCAACAACGTGCAACAACTTAGGTGTTGCGCAACAAGTTGCATTTTATACTCTCAAAGAGGTACAGGATGCCTGTATTGCGAACGGAATCCCCGCAAGCAATGCTCAGAGCTATTTTGACCAATACAATTCTCAGGACTGGAAGAAGGGCAATGGCCAGCAAATAACAAACCTTCAATCTCACATGGTGAAACGCTGGGATAAATCTAAGCAAATCTGGGACTTTGATTCTGGCAGGGGCAAGAACCAAGCCGACGAAACGACGGCCAAACAAGTTGAACGTATGGAACGGGAAGGAAAACTCTTATGCTAAGAGCTGAAAAAATAAAATTTATGGATGATGAGCTGAAAGGATTATGGCCTGACTGGAAACCTACCGAAGCGGAGACCCGCGTTTGGTTCGGCGTATTGGAAAAGTACGATTACGAGGTTGCGAGAAACGCTGCTCAGAAATACTTCTTGGATACTGGTGGAAACTTTCGTCGGCCCAAGCCTGGTGGATTTATTGCCAAAGCCAGCGTAATCTCTCAGGGTAAAACTGGCAAAAAAAACGAATCCGATGTACCACAAACCAATGTATTCATCTCTTGCATCGAGGCGCCCGAGCATCACCCGAACATGACGGATCACAAAATCCCGGTTTTTCCGGAGGATTTATCGCGGATAGGCGATCCCGATTACGTTCGGAGCTGCGCCCATGGTTTGGCAGAAAAATTCAGACAGCTTTATGAGGGGCATTGGATAGTGGTTGTTGGTAAGACAGAAAACCACGATAGTGGATTACGCGGTAAGGCGGCACGCGACAAGGCTTTCAGGGATATCCTGGATGGTCCCTGCACGAAAACAAGACTCTGGCTGCAGAAGTATTTGAAAAGAGTTAAAACCGCTCAGATAGAGACGTGCGGACCTGTGCATATCAGCGAAGCAATAGCGGAAACGATCCCTTTTTGAGTTGCGTATAAAATGAAAAGCGGCAGAAAATCAAAATACGAGACGCACATCGAACCGAACTTTGAAGTTATTCTTGGTCTTTTGCGGAAAGGCAGAACTCAGGGAAGTGTTGCAAGGCTTCTGGGTGTTTCGGTGTCTGCGTGGGAGAAATATAAAACGAAATTTCCTGATTTTTTGGAGGTTATCCGAAGGGGTTCTCTTGATAGTTGTGCTTTGGTTGTAAACAATTTGTTCAGACGAGCTGTTGGCTACGAATTTGACGAGATTCACACGGAGATAACAGACTTCGGAACGCAAAAGGGCAAGGGCAAGAAAATCAATCAGCCAGCAAATCAAAGAAGGGTGATAAAAAAAATCACAAAGCAGGTTCCTCCGGACGTGGGCGCCCTTGTGTTCTGGCTGTGTAATTGTGACCCGAAGAATTGGAAGAACGTACAAAATATCAAACTTAGCGGCGACGTTAAAAATTCTGGTGTTTTATTGATGTCTCCACCTCAGAGCAAGAAGGAATGGTTGAAGTTTTACAAAGAGAACGTAGAAGGCAAGCAAGAGTTACAAGAAACGAAAGATGGAATTAAAAGAAGTCTTTAAAAAAGGCTGAAAAATGACAACAAACGACTCATGTAAAGTAAGAAAAAGGCAAGTCTTAGGCGATAATGTGGCTTTTTACGTCAAAAACGATGATTACCAACATATTAACTATCCATATCGAGCGATAATGTTTGCCATTCTGCAGGGTGCTTGCTTGATGGTCTTGAGAAACATAAATGAGAATTATTACATGCCCGCCCTTGAAAATGCACGCGAGCGGCTTCTTCAAGCGGAGTATCAATCGAACTTGGAATAATTGTTGGTGACCAGGTGAGGAATGATCAAACAAAAAGTGAAGAGGCCGGCGGCGGTTGTCAAGCAAGCTTATCAGCTCGGCTTCAAGGAAGGATTAAACGAGGGCAACAAACGCCTCAATTGCTTGAGGACCACAAACGGTTATCTTTGGCGGGAGCTGATCAAGTTGGACAAATACGAACCGACCGAAGGCATTCGGCTTTCCGTGGTTTTTGCCGAGGAGCTGGTAGTCGCGTTGCGGAGATCCAAGCGGAACAATTTTTATTGCAAAGTCAAACCGGAAGCTCGACAAATTGACCGAAATATTAAAGCAATGCAAAGATTTCAAATAAGCCAAATCCAGGCCGCTATTGACTGCTTGAGCTTCTATGCCTACCAAACACTCAACATCAACGTTTCTCGCAGTCACGCGGCTCACAGGAACTCACAGGGTATATCTATGGACTATCTCAACCGACTTTTTCGTTCCGGGAGGTAAAGTGACAAAATATTTTATAAAAATTTATATTTTTTCCTTGACACAACGGCTACGGTCGTTTATTATCAAGATACGATGAAATCAAAACAATCAAATCCGAACAATTTCAACAATCACTTGGCCGGGGAAAGCGTATCCGCAAGGACCGCTGCGCTTGTTTTGAGCGTCATCGTAACCCCGGCCACCTTTTTGAAAGGGAATTACGATGGCATCAAAACAAACAATTCAGGAAGTCCCAAGCATCCAGCCCGAGTGCAACAGCCTTGTTATCGAGGATTGGTTTGAGGAGCTGAACTGGCAGGGAAAATTGGCGGCGTGTTTGCTGCATCGGCTTTTGACAGCAGACTCGGAACGACTGTCAGGAATTGGGCGGCAAGTCCTTGAGCGCCTACATAGTGACGTTATCGAAACCGAGGGATTGACAGAAGCTCAAAATATGGGCGTTCGTGAGATTTATCTGTTAATGTCTGAATGAAGCAAGATTGATTATTTCACAAGTTAATATCGAAGGAAACTGCATCGTGTAGATTTCCATGTTAGCCGAAACTTTTTTGAAAGGAGCCGACTATGGCTACTGAAGAAAAAGAGCAAGGGTTGGAGTGTCTTTCCGATGAAGCCTTGGCACGTATTGTCGAGGCGGATTTGGAAGATCACTCAGAACTCAAAAGCCATGAGGCACTTGTTGCCTTCAATGTGCTTGAGTCCAGAACCCCGGGACTCAATTCGTGATGAGTCCCGAAAACCGTACATTCATTATATTGAGGTACGGCAAAGCAAGGCAAGGCAAGGCATGGAAAAGAACAGAATGGTGTAGTTTTTGACGGGGGCCGGCTTCGGTCGGCCCCCAATTGAAAATGAGGAAAAAATGCGAAGAAAAATCCTTATAAAACTGCCGGATGATGTGAATCCTAACAGCCTTCTTACTTTTAATAAGGCAGCTAATATAAGCGGGATTCCAATTAGAACGCTTTACGAATGGCGTCGGCAGCCGTGGAGGGGTTTGCAGGTTTACAAATTGGGTAGAAGGGTTTTCGTTCAGGCAGAAGAATTTGTAAGGTGGGCAAACATGCATATCAAAAGTGCAGATTAGAAGGGTAGGTGACATTTGCAACTTTTCAGAGCAACATATTTTCAATCTATCGCTTTGCTGAATTTCTGTGCAAAAAGCAGGGAGTCAGGCAAAAATCTTGTTTTTTTCTTGTTCAAACTGATAAAAAAATCGACCAGTTCCCTGGGAGGGATACAACATAGCACTTACAAAAAATATATATGAGAAGCCAGTTGTATATAACATCGGCTACCAGAATTTTGATATTAAAACTTTTATCAAAATACTCAAAGCAAACGCGGTGGACACGCTGGTTGACCTTCGAGAGAAGCCTTACAGTCGCAAAAAGGAATTCTCTAAAATAGCGCTTATGGATGTCCTAAGAAAGGCAGGTATTGACTATAAATGGATGGGGAACGTGCTCGGTGGTTTAACAATATCAAAAGAAAAATGGATCGTAGGATGTGAGCAACTTGCAAAAATGGCTCAGAACCAAACAATAGTGATGATGTGCCTGGAGGCCGATTACAGGAAATGTCACAGAAAAGAGGTGGCCGAAATGCTAGCATTGTTCCATAAAATCGACAACATCAATTTGTGAAAAAGGCAGGTTTTGTTATGAGCGAAGAACAAGAAGAAAGATACGACAAAGGCTACAAGGACGGTTACGACGAAGGCAAGGAAGCGGAGTGACATGGAAAGGTGGAAAACAGAATGGGAGCGAGGCAACACTTCTTCACGCCATGCTGGCTTATCATTTCTTTTATGCTCGTTTCAGGGTGTATCTCGCTTTTGTTGCAAGACTCTCAAGGTTGTTGTAACAATAAGTCGGCTTCGTGAAACGGTCTCGCTCCCTTGTTTTTAATTAAAGAAAGTAGGTGATATTATGAGAGTTTACAAACCAACATACACAAGGCCGCTTCCTGCAGGTGCGACAAAGTTCACACAGCGGAGCGGTAAAAATCGAGGCTTAAGATTTGCTAAATTCGAGGATCGAAAGGGCCACACCAAAACAGAACGATTGACAAAGAACTGCAAAAAGATCCTGGTCGAAACGAAGCTCTGGCACATTGAATTTGATGACAGCCTGGGCATTCACAGAGAGTTGAAAGCTTACACGGATCACCAGGCAACGCAGCGATTAGCTGATAAGATTCAGGACCTGCTTAATTGCAAGGCTAACAATGTACCGCTTACAGATGAACTGCAAAAGTGGCTTGAGCAGATACCTTCTGCAATACGTGATGAGCTGATTAAGTTCGGGATATTGGAACCCCGGCAAGCGGAGAGAGGTAAGCCTCTCTCGGATCATATTGTTGAATACACAAACAGCTTGACAAAAAAAGAACGTGACCTTCGATACGTCCATGAAGTCGGCTATACGCTTAACGTCATATTTGAGAAATGCGGCTTTATAACATGGCAGGATATATCGGCGGCAAAACTACGAGACTATCTTGATGACCTGCGAGACGCCGGCAAGGGCATAGGCAAGCGCCGATACAACAGCCTCCTGGGAGCGATAAAAAGCTTTTGTAGATGGATGGTACGACAGCAAAAGGCAACCAATTCACCAATAGAATTCTTAGAGGGGATGGACAATCAGCAGACAGATCCCCGTCACCCACGAAGGGCGCTTGAGCTTAACGACTTTAGGCGGTTCCTTGAGGCTGCTGTAGCTGGACCGAAACTATACGGCCTGACGGGATATGAGAGAAACCTTTTATATCGCTTTGCCGCGGAAACCGGATTGCGAAGTGTGGACATACGCCGGCTAAGGGTGAGCGACTTTGACTACTCAGAGCGAAAGATTACTATTAAGGCCGGCAGGACGAAAAACAAAAGCGATGCAACGGTTTATCTTAAGCCGGCAACGGCGGCAGAGCTGCAACAGTATTGCAGAAACAAGCTGCCGAACGCACCTTTTTTCTACTTTACCGATAAGACCTCACCTATGGTTCGATTCGACCTTGCGAACACGGTTGTCAAGGACGCCAACGGCAACGAAGTTTTACCGGCAATACCCTATGTTGAGAATGGGGAATATTTCGACTTCCATGCACTACGCCATCAATGCGCATCGTTGTTAGCCATGAATCCAAATACATCCGAAACGGTACGGCAGAAAGCCATGAGGCATAAAACGCCTGCGATGACGAGACATTACAGCCACGCATTTGAGGACCAGCAGCGGGAAGCGGTAGAGTCCATGCCGGACCTGACACAGCCGAGCACAGAATCACAAGCGGCAGCCAGGACGGGGACAGACGACAAGAGCGTCAATAGAAAAATCTTGCCCAAATCTTGTTTTCAGGGTAGAGAAAACGCGACTAATGTAGAGAGATGTACACAAATAAACTTCGATACAGAAGAAAAAACGCCATTGCAGGCCAAAAACGAGGGTATAAATCAAATATATAATCTGTTTGGTGATTTTTAGGGTAGACAACAAGTCTGAATAGGTAGATAGAGGGCTATAATAATGAATCGCCGTATTCGAGAAATAGCAGCCAAGGACAAAATGCGAGTTGTGGGTCTGATGTCGGGGACATCCGCTGATGGTGTTGATGTTACCGTAGTTGATATTACGAAGCGAAAGATTTGCTCGGTGGCGTTTGATGTGCTTCCATATCCGTCTGCGTTACGAAGAGAAATACTTCGTTTGTGTCGGCCCGAGTCGGCTCGGCTGGATAATATATGCCACTACAATTTCGTTTTAGGCGAAGTCTTCGCCGATGCGGTCATTAAGCTTTGTTCCAAAAGCGGTATTTCTCTAAGCTCGATTGATCTAATCGGCTCGCACGGCCAGACGATCTATCATCACCCGCGAGGCAAGCGCTACGGCCGCAGGATGGTGCGATCCACTCTTCAGATCGGCGAACCCTCCGTCATCGCTCAACGTACCGGTATTACGACGGTAGGGGATTTCAGGCCTCGCGATATGGCCGCCGGAGGTGAAGGTGCCCCTTTGGTTCCTTATGCTGATCACGTCTTATTCGGTCACAATCGGCTGTCTCGCGCCGTCCAGAATATCGGGGGCATCGCCAATGTTACTTTCCTGCCGCGAGGCTGTAAGCAGGATGATATCATCGCTTTCGACACTGGCCCCGGGAATATGGTAATAGACAGCATCATCAGGCTTCTCAGCGGCGGTAGGCGATGCTTCGATGCGAGCGGAAAAATGGCGGCGCAGGGCACGGTCGATACAAGGCTGTTAAATGAAATGCTCCGTCACCAATTTCTGCGACGTTGCCCGCCAAAATCAACTGGTCGCGAAGAGTTCGGTGCTGCCTTCGCCGAGCGAATCTACCGCAGCGCCAGCGAAAGAGGTTTGGCCTATGTCGATATTGTTACGACTGTGACTGCCTTTACCGCCAACAGTATCGTCCGGGCATACCATAAGTTCCTGCCGGCGATGCCGGACGAGGTGATATTATGCGGAGGCGGCTCTCACAATCGCACGCTTATCAAGATGTTGCATAGCGGACTGCCGAAAGCTAAAATGCTTACAACCGAGGATTTTGGTATCAGCGTCGATGCCAAGGAGGCGGTCTCGTTCGCGATTCTGGCCTGGGCGACGATAAAAGGGATGACGAACAACGTGCCCGCAGCCACCGGCGCCGAACGGCCGGTTATTTTAGGGAAGATTGTACCGGCATGACGAAAAGACGTAGAATTCTGCCGACGACCGAGCTGCGCAACCGCGCCAGCGAAAATATCGATAAGCTGTCGACACCGCAAATAATCGATCTAATCAACGCCGAAGATGCGCGTGTCCCCGCTGCGGTGGCCCGGCAGAGTAAGCAGATTGCTGCTGCGATTGACTTAATTGTAGCACGATTTAAAGAAGGAGGACGCTTATTTTACGTCGGTGCCGGCACAAGCGGCAGGCTTGGTGTCTTGGACGCTTCGGAGTGTCCCCCGACCTTCGGCGTGCCTCCTTCGCTGGTGCAGGGCATCATTGCCGGCGGACGGCGCGCTCTGGTACGCTCTGCCGAAGGGGCGGAAGATAATCCTGAAGATGGGGCCGCGGCAATAAAAAAGAAACGCGTCCGGGAAAGGGACGTCGTGGTTGGCCTGGCTGCATGCGGCATGACCCCATTTGTGCATGGCGCTCTCAAACAGGCACGTAAGATAGGGGCGGCGACTATTTTTGTCACCTGTGCACCGGAAGCTGTCGAGCACATCCCTGCTGGAATCATCATCAATCCTGTTGTTGGCCCGGAGGTGGTGACTGGCTCGACCCGGATGAAAGCTGGTACCGCGACCAAACTTGTGCTCAATACGCTCACAACCGGCGCGATGATCCGTTTGGGCAAGGTTTACGGCAACTTGATGGTTGACCTGAAGGCAACGAATGAGAAGCTGCGCGACCGCTCGGTGCGGATCGTGATGGAGATGACTAATCTCAGCCGGCCTCGAGCCAAAAAGCTGCTGGCTCATGCACAGGGTAAGGTCAAAGCGGCGATTGTAATGCATTTTCGCCGGACGGATCTTGCGGGTGCCCTGAAAATCCTGGATGAATGCGACCAGTTTCTCCGAAAAGCTATTGAGGGGGCATCGTGAATTTCATCTCAGCTCAGGCAGGCACACTAAGCGGGCTCGACTGGGGGATTGTCGGCGCAGGTGTTGTGCTTCTGTTTATCATCTCTTACATCTTCGGGCGCGAGGAAAAAGATACGAACGACTTCTTCCTCGGAGGCCGGCGCGTGCCGCCAGTCGTGGCGTGTCTGTCGTTCGTGGCCACAGAGATCAGCGCCCTGACCATAATCGGCATGCCTCACATGGCCTTCATCGAGAATTGGCGCTGGATTCAGTTCCTGGTCGGGCTGGCCATGGCCCGATTCGTCGTGGGGTATCTTTTTATTCCCGCCTTCTACAAGTACAATTGCACCAGCATCTACGAGTTCTTAGGTCACCGTTTTGGGCCGGCGACCCGGTACACCGGCTCGATCTACTTCTTTGTGACACGTCTTCTGGCTTCGGGCGTGCGCCTGTACGCGACATGCATGGCTGTCGGTGTCATTATGGGCTGGCCCCTGGCCGCGACGATAACTTTATTCTCTGTGATTAGCATTGTCTTTATCGCCTTTGGCGGCATCAAGGCTGTCGTCTGGGCCGGTGCGTACCAGGCCCTGTTCTTCGTTGTAGCCGGCGTTGTGCTCGTCGGCTATCTCGTTCAGCACATTGACGGTGGCTTGGCGGCGGCCTTACAGACTGCGCAAGATGCCGGGCGTCTGAGCACATTCTATTTCAAGTTTGACCTCAAAGACGCCTCCATATTCTGGGCATATTTGGCCAGCGGATTCTTCATCGGTCTGGCCTCCTTCGGAACCGATCAGGAGATGGTCCAGAGACTTCTCACTGTCGAGACGCGAAAGGGCAGTCAGAGGACCATTATCGCCACAATTGTCACCGTCCTGCCCGTGTACTGGCTCTATCTGCTTGTCGGTACGCTGCTCTATGTATTCTACCAGCAGCGTCCTTCCCTGCCCTTACCCGAGGAACTCAAGGAAATCCTGCCGCATTTTACTCGGAATATTTTGCCCACCGGCCTGAAAGGCCTGGTCCTGGGATCAATCTTCATGGCAAGTGTTGATTCGCCGCTCAGCTCCCTCACCTCTTCTTTCGTCACTGATATCTATCGTCCGCTGATTCGAAGGCACGCTTCGGAAAAGCATTATCTGCTCGTGTCCCGAGCGGGGGTGGTCGGTTTTGGTCTGATTCTGGCGGGTATCGCGGTGGCCTGCGCCCCGGTTGAAAACATTCTCTGGTTTGCCTTCCAGATCCTCTCGCTGACCGGAGGGCCCATGCTTGGGGTCTTTCTGCTGGGGCTTTTGACTAAACGCAAATCCAATCGAGCCAACATCCCGGCCATGCTCGCCAGCACGGCAGTCTGCCTGGTTCTGCTGCTGCTGATAAAACATGAAATCCTCAAGCTCGGCTGGAGCTGGCTGATCGTCATTGGGACCGCGATAACATTCGTTATGGGCTATTTGCTGGGCCCGGCCATGACAAGAAGCCAAACTAATCAAACAGCCGGGTAGGCAGTGAGTATGCACGGAATGCATATTGAAGCTCGACGTTGCAAGCATCATTTCAAGAATATCTTATGACATGACTTATTGCCGGCCTTAGCCGGAAGAGATGAAACACCCGGTCCTAAACTTGACAGCGTTTGTTTGATATCAGCCAGTTCGATTGTAAGCATTAAATGCACACGAATAAAAGCAGAGTTGCGTAAAAATTTGCTGGTTCAGCTTAATGTGCTCTCCCAATTAAAAATTAGTTTGTTTTAGCTCTCATCCTGCAACTTTCGCAGCCGCAGACCCCTACTTGTCTTAAGTGCGAAAGTCCAGCGAGGTTTTGAGTTTCAATCAATTTAGCTCCTTTCGCCTCCATCTTCCGCAAAGCCAGTTTTGCCTCTCTTTTATTATGCCAACCTAAGGCATCCACTACAATCCGCACATTCTTGCCCCGATGCAGCAGCCCCAATGCCATCGCCTTGACAGCATCTTCAATGCCGGCACCAATCAAAACAAACTCATCAGCCTGTATCTCACTCAGCAGTCTGTCTATTCGAGGCTCCTCAAAAGGATCGATGCAGCGTTTGTGCAGGATAATTTGCCTGTGTGTTTGCAATAAATCCGCCGGCAAAGCATTTTTGTTGTCCGCCGGAAAACTCACTCGATTGTTAAGCAATGTATACCGTATCTTTTTTTGCCCATTAGAGTCTTCAATGCAGTGGCCGTTCCTGTTATCACCGTTGCCGCGATAAACCTCAGCAGTGGAAATTATTGGAATATTCTCATACCTTGCCCAGGCCATTACCCTGCGAATATTAGCCAGAACCTCGGCGTGATTCCTTACGCATGAATTACCTCCGGCGAGTAAAAAATCTCTTTGTGTGTCGATATCCACCAACAGGTGCCTACGCTGATTTTCAAGTAATTGTAAAATCATTTTCAGAATTACCTTTTTGAAGAACCAATTTCATACTAACAAACCCGCTTCCGAGGTATCCCAATTACCCTTTTTGTATGCGGGTCTACTTAATAGTGCCACCTTGAATGTCACTTGTAACGCTCTTCTTGATCTTATGTATTTAGATTTTAAGTTTGGCTCCATTTTTCGAATAAAATTGAATTTGGGAGCAGCTAAGTAAAGATATTCTCGGACTATGTTCAATCAGGGAAAAAAGTCGGTGAAATAGCATGAGAATTGTTACTGAAAAAAAGAAAAGCGACAGAGTGACTTCATACCATGGCTTAACAGCGATTGTTTCAGGTCATAACAATGGCAAAGCAAATAGGGAAGTTGTATTAGTGGGGCAAATTTGATATTTTAAAATGAAAGGGCCTTTATAACGAGGCTAAGCGTTTTAAGTATGAAATTTAAGCTCAAGGGAACTTACTGATGACAAGACAATGGACTGCACAAGAAGTTTTAGATACTGCCCGTTTGTTTCAACCGGCCTGCGTGCTGACTGCTGCGGCGGTTTTGGATGTGTTTAGTCCGCTGCACGAGAAGGCAATGACAGCCCGGACTCTGGCCCGCGAAATCGACGCCGATCCACGGGCAACAACCATTCTGCTCGATGCGCTTGTATCGATGGAATTACTGACCAAGCGGGACAGCAGTTACAGCGTTCCTGAGGATGTGGCCAAACTGCTGACCGAGAAATCAGCTACCAGCGTCCTTCCTATGGTTCGCCACCTGGCTAATTGTCTTCGACGCTGGGCACTGTTATCTGAGGTTGCACAAACCGGCAAACCCGCCGGGGCCGGTCCGAGCATTCGTGGCAAAGCCGCCGATCAGGCCGACTTTATAGGAGCTATGCATAATATCTCCGGGCCCATAGCCGCTGAAGTTGTTGACAAGCTGCGGCCATTGAAATTCCATCATCTGCTGGATATAGGAGGCGCCTCAGGCACATGGACTATTGCGTTTCTTAGCGCTGTCCCAGAGGCCAGAGCAACACTGTTCGACCTGCCATCCGTTATATCGATGGCCAGGCAGCGATTCGACAAGGCCGAACTGGGTAACAGAGTAACCATTGTGGGGGGGGATTTCTATACCGATGACCTGCCTGATGGCGCGGATCTGGCATGGCTTGGAGCAATTTGCCACCAGAACTCGAGAGCGCAAAACCGTGCGCTCTTTGCCAGGATTTACAGGGCCCTTAATGATGACGGCGCTTTGATCATACGCGATGTGGTTATGGACCTATCTCACACCAGCCCGAAAGGTGGGGCGTTGTTTGCTGTCAATATGCTTGTAGCAACCGAAGGGGGCGGGACTTACACTTTCGAGGAATACCGTCAGGATCTCTGTGAAGCGGGATTTGATGATGTGAAACTGGTATATCGGGACGAATTTATGAGTTCCTTAATCCGGGCTACAAAAGCGCAGAAATGACCTTTCTATCACTTGCAGTGCATCAGACTTCTAAAAATGCTCGGCCACTGACTTTGCAGGGCATACTTGGTTTGTTCTGTGAATAAGCGTATTCTACATGTATCAGTTCTCATCTTCCTTCGGCTTGCCGAAAAAATGGAAAGCTATACCTTTTGCCTTGAGAGTTCTGATGCGTTTGGGCCATAATTTTATTGATTTGCCAGGCTATTTTTATTAAAATACGTATATTGCGAGTACTGACATCAGTTCCTGCCGGAAGATTCAACAATGCGAAGTAAAGGTATTAACAAAAAAATAGTGTAACGATCAGCCTTTTATGGTCCGGCTTGAGCCGGCTGAGTCTTGTACTTTTCCGCTGGTCAGAACGAAACAAAAAATTTCGAATAACGAAAGGTCGAAGGCGTTGGAAGATACTTACCATCTAAAAGACACCGAAGTGGATATTTTGAGTCATCCTGGAAGAAGGGATAGTATACACATCCTTACTTTGGATCGCATACTGGCCACTGATGTATATGAAAGGATACATCACGACCCGAGAATGAAACACTTTCAATTGATTAGACCTCAAGAGACGGAAATACAGGAAGCCGTCATAGAAATTGATAGTATGGCGCGACACACGGTGTCTTCAAGATTATTGATAATTGATGTGCGCAGGGCAACTTTGCCCAAGCTGCAAAGAGCTTATAATAAAGTGGTTGGCTATAATCGAAGGGACCTGAATAAATTATGCCACATTATATTAATAGGTGATGGCCCGTGGGATTTATTTCGTGCGGGAAAATCGTTAGATGTTTTTGTTTCTCATCTTGCCGCTCATAGGGTAGATTTTCATCCCGCAGTATTTTTTTATGATCCTTTCCTGCATTATGAGCGTGATGAAATCGAGCTTGTGGGGATAGGTGATAAATTCATTCTTCCGGATAAAATTCCAAGAAGACTTGTCCCGTATTTCAAGAAGGACCAGGATATAGGAGTAGATAAGCTGAGACGCTATTTTAGAGCGATAGGTAAGGATGAAGAAGTTCGCAGCAAAAGGCTTAGAAGGCTGAACAATGTGTATAAAAAAAGGATAGCAGAGCAATTTCCCCGCCATAAAGATCAGTTCAAGGCATGGTTATCTCGTGACGGAATCAGATTGGCAAGCGAAAAAATGCATCTTTACCCCCTGTTCTTCGAAGACTGGGTATATGATCTTATGCAAAAAGCAGCACAAAGTTAGCTTCAATGCGCCTGCGGCCTTAAGAGCCGGATTAATTGTGATGAAAGTCGTGTTGCCAACAACCTGTCGATGAGGATAATGTCTACCAAATTAATAGTTTTTTTACGTGTTTCAACACGTTGAGTCAAAGAAGATTTAGCACATCCTTAGATTGCCCGCCGCACAGGGAATTTACACTTGACCCCGGTCGAAATGGCGGTACTATGTTTCTGTGGCGTGGTTGTTCTAACCAGGAATTTCATAGGAACAGCAGGAAGGTCTGAAGACATGCGAAAAACACTATTTGGCTTGATAATCGTTCTCTGTTTGTTGAGTGTCCGATTGGATGCTGAGATTGGGCCGGATGATTTCAGGGCTCGCGTTTTTCAGGACCCTCGGCTGGGCACGATGCCATATCGTCTGTTCATTCCATCAGGATATGATCGGAACCACGAGTATCCTTTGGTTGTTTTCCTGCATGGAAGTGGACGCAAAGGCAGCGACAATCGTAAGCAGGTGGGCACACCAGGAGCAACGGTCTGGGCCGAGCCCGACAATCAAGCCGCCTATCCATGTTTTGTACTTGCACCACAGTGTCCGAACACAGACGGCTGGGGTCGACCAAAACAAATGGAAGGATTCCCGGAGATTACGCCCGTAGAGAAGATGCTCGCCATTATCGATTCACTGGAGCAGGAATTCAGTATCGATACCGAACGTGAGTACATCACGGGTCAGTCGGGCGGTGGCGGCGGAGTGCTTCAGGCACTGACGTTGCGGCCGGACCGCTTTGCTGCCGCGGTTCTCGTCTGCGCAGGCGGCCGGAATTCTACCGAACAAATGGCCGAGTTGGCAAAACTGTTTCATCAAATGCCTCTGTGGTTGTTTCACGGGACGAAAGACACCATAATTCCGGTTTCTCAAACACAGAATATGGTCAAGGCGCTGAAGGAGGTAGGCGGGAATCCGAGATACACCGAATACCCTGACGCGAAGCACGACTGTTGGCTCAAAGCGTATGCGGAGCCGGAACTGCTGGCATGGGTATTTGCCCAGCGTCGTGTCAATCCGGCCACGCAGACTAAAATCCCGCCTATAGAAGTGACATTACCAAAAGCCTCCAGGCTCCCTGACGCTACGGATCTTAAACCCGACAAGACCTTCCTTTATAAGACCGTCGGCGGCCGGGAACTCCGCCTGCTCGTCAACTATCCGAAACACTGGAAACTATCGGACAGACGGCCTCTCCTTTTGTTCTTCTTTGGTGGCGGCTGGAATACCGGTTCTCCGGAAGGATTCCAACAACAGACGGCCTATTTCTCCAGCCGCGGATTGGTGGTGGCCCGTACGGACTACCGGACCAAAAGCAGAGATGGCGTGATGCCAAATACATGTGTCGAAGACGCCCGAAGCGCCATGCGCTGGGTGCGATCACATCCGGACCAACTTGGTATTGACCCACATAAAATCATAGCTTCCGGCGGCTCAGCAGGCGGGCATCTCGCCGCATGTCTTGCAATTAGAGATTGCGTCGAGGCCCAAGGTGACGACTTGTCTGTTTCTACAGTACCTCGAGCGTTGGTGCTGTTTAATCCGGTCATGAGATTTGCCGGGATTGGTCCGCTCGAAGAACGGGTTGGCAACGACACAGAAATAGCGAGTAAGATCTCGCCGGTACATCACCTCTCTAAAGATACTCCGCCCTCAATCCAATTCTTTGGCACAAAGGACCGTTTGAAAGCATTGGGCGACGAATACACAAGGAAGGCGAAGGACATCGGTATTCGAGCCGAGATGTATACGGCCGAAGGTGTCGGCCATACCTTCTGGCGGCGCTATCCCTGGGACAGGTCGGTTTTAATAGCAGCGGATCGGTTTCTGTGTTCGCTCGGCCTTCTCGAAGGTGAGCCAACACTCGAGGAGCCCACGGAGGAAGAGTTTCAGGCAGGATTAAAAGCCGAACAAAAACGCAAAAGCGGCAAGCAGGGGCAACCATCGCGTGATTGAAATGCGATTCAATAATCAATTGGAAAGGAGATGCTATAATGGTAGAAAAACCAATCCCGTTAACTGTCTTTAGTCTGGCAGCGCTGTTTACCGGAGCGATTATTATGGGTACTGTTTTAACATCGAAAGGTTCTTGTGCTCAGAAAAGGAAGTACAATGACGTTTATACCGGAGATCATCTCAGCCACGTGGCATTTCCCCTCGGAGGTATCGGAGCCGGTATGATCTGCCTTGAGGGTACCGGCGCTCTCTCTCATGTTTCAGTTCGCAATCAACCTGACGTATTCAATGAGCCATGCGTTTTTTCCGCCATTTGCGTCAAGGGCAAAGAAAATGTCGCCAGAGTGCTTGAGGGTCCGGTGCCGTCGTGGAAGTTTTTTGGAGCGCCGCGAACAGGGAGGGGCTTAAGGGGTACGACATATGGTCTGCCTCGTTTTGTCAAAGCGACTTTCAAGACATCTTTTCCATTTGCAACTATAAGACTCGAAGATCCGAAAATACCTCTCAAAGTAGAAGTCACCGGATGGAGTCCCTTTGTACCTAACGATGCAGACAATTCAAGTCTGCCTGTGGCGGCATTGGAATATAGTTTTGTCAATTCAGGTCGAAAGCCCGTAGAGGCGGTTTATTCTTTTAATGCCAGCAACTTTATGTCCGTTGGCGACGGCAAGAGTGAAGTGTTGAAGATTGAAAATGGATTGGTTCTGTCACAACCTGGCAGCAAAGAAGTTTCGTCTCAGCAAGGGGCGTTTGCTGTTTGCATTCGTGATTCCGGCGCAAAAGTGAACTGTGCATGGTTTCGCGGCAGGTGGTCCGATCCGTTAACAATGGCGTGGAAGGATGTCCAGGATGGAAGATTTTATGAAAAGCCACCTGTGGCTGAAGGACCTTCCAGCCCCGGGGGGACAATTTTTGTGCCCATGAGCA
>Ga0307378_10004674_pt1 | contig 19380 bp, 33 predicted proteins | sample UN1MG_FD_202238 | JGI IMG/M metagenome (GOLD analysis project Ga0307378, IMG submission 202238) | Soil microbial communities from Risofladan, Vaasa, Finland - UN-1 | ecosystem: Environmental > Terrestrial > Soil > Coastal area > Acid sulfate soil | place: Finland: Risofladan, Vaasa | collected... | reverse complement strand
AAAAAACCAACAAGCAGCAAGATAAAATTTAATCTATTAACTAATAAATGGGAAGGTATAACTGATGAGGATATAGTTAATTGGGAGAAGTTTAATCCCGGCTGTAACGTTAAAATACAACTTGCCACTATGCGTGAATGGTTAATGGATGATCCTACCCGAATTAAAAAGGTATGCCGTAAATGGGTTATTGACTGGATAAAAAGAACTTTTGATGATGATAGACCAAAAAAGAAAAACAAACCCATGAGTGAAGAAGAGATAATGAAAATAATAGGAGGCAAATAGATGAACCGTAAAAACTTCACACTTATGATAAAAACATTTTCTGAAGTATATGAGAAGTCGCTGAACCCTTATGTGATAGAAACCTACTTTGAACTATTCCAGGAAATCCCGGATAGCCAGGTGGCAGCCATCACTAAAAGCTGCCTGCGGAAGTGTAAATACTTCCCCCGGCCTGCCGATGTGTTTGAAATGTTAAGCGAAACACCGGAAAGATATATCTTCAAGCCGGAGCCTGAATTAACTAAAGAGGATATAGAAAAAAATAAAGCTGAAGCAAGGAAAATCATGGATCAGCTAAAAGGCGGATTTAATATGCCGGAAACGGCGAAAGGAGGATAAGGTGAAAATTGAAAGTGATGATTGTAGAAATTGTAAATGGTTTGAGAAAGCAAATTATATTAATTTCTGTAATAATCCTAAATTTTGCGTCATAACTTTACCAAAAGGTTCATACAATAAATGTCCAGATTGGACAATTAAAGGAGGTAAAAAAAGTGAATAACATGACCGCACTGAACCGCACCCAACGAGCCATCATCATCGTGCTGGTGCTGATGGTGATATTTAGCTTTGTAGCCACAATTAACATGGACACCCGCATCAGGGGATTAGAAGATGCGATGGGCGTTGTTACTAATTATATAGGGAGGGGAAGATGAATAATAACGAAAAAATATTAGTGCTTAATCGTAGCGAAAAAGACAAAACTGTCTATATATGTTTTGCAAAATCCAAAGACCATAAAATAATAAGTCAAGAGGAAGCCATATTTGAGGAAGAAGAATTTTATAAAATAATGGAAAGGTGGTTGGTAAAGTTTGAGAATAAGGATGATAGATACGAAGCCCTGCTCAACAATACCGTAGATGATGACGAGGCGATACTGCTTCAGCGGGAGTTGGCGGGGGAGGAGGTGGAAAGCGATGGACAGTAAAGAGATGAATACTAAAGAGGCGATAAAGTTTGTTTCTAAACATATAGCAGATTTCAGAGAACGAACAGAAGATGCGTTTGATAAAGAGGGTTGTAAGAAATTAATAATGGAAGCTAAAGGGGTTATCGCCCTACTCCAACAAGGCGAGGCGTTAAAAGTGGAGAATGTAGAGCTAAAGGCGTATAAGGAGATAGTAGAAAAATTGAAGCTATCAGAGAGAGATATAGATATATGGTGGGGAAGAATGAGCTTTAGACAAAAAAGCACTATTATTAAGGGAGGCGAACATCTTTGTATGCCATTAAGAAATCAACATTATGAAGAATTTTGGGACGATTTAACCAATGACGAGAAAACAAAAATCTATATTGAATACAAAAATACCTAAAGGAGGCGAACCCCGACGAAGCAGGCAAAGCTAAAGATAACCGAGAATGATATCAAGTGTCAGGTGAAAGATTATCTATCACTTAAAGGATATTTCCATTTTCCTATTTTGCAAGGGCTTGGAGCTTATAAAGGTATTCCTGATATTATAGCCATTAAGAATGGCAGGACGTTATATATTGAGTGTAAGCGACCGGGCGGTAAACAGAGTGTCAACCAATTAGCATTTCAGGGTGATATATGGGCTAAAGGTGGACAATATATATTAGTGAAGTGTTTAGAAGATTTGAGCGAAGCGATAGATAAGATAGAGGGGAGGTGACCGATTTGAGCCATTGGCAGTTAGAGTTTGCGTTAACATGAACAAACATTAAATAAAGGGGGTTAAGGTGATGATTACTCTAAATGTACCCACAAGGACCGCCCGAAACCTACTTGAGTATATCAATAATTTTTTAGATGATAATTCCAATCAGAAATTTGCAAGGGAGGCCATCGAGGACAAGATGAGAATTAAAAGGGCAATCGGCAGGGCAGAGGGCATACCGAGAAGTATGCTGACCGATTTTAGGTTAGATGATATGGTGAGTAAGTAAGTGACTAATCACGCAGGAGGTGATATTATAAAAGATAACGAGATTGAAGTTAGATGTGTTGGAACTATGAAGGACGGGCGACCCTGCAATCATAAATTTTTTGCAGGGTCACCCGGCTTTGACATATACGGCAAGCCAAAGGTAATAGTGACCAAGTGTCCGAAGTGTAAGAATTTTATTGAAATCACCTGCGAGATAGAGGAAAAGGTGATAGTGAGGGTGAAGGAATGAATTTATTAAATAAACCGAGAGATATTAGATTAGTCAAACGTAAAAAGGGCGAGAAAGTAAAGATATATTATTGTGATGGATTAGAATATATAGATGGAAAGTTATATGCTGTTATTAGTGGAGAAAAGGAAATATGTATAGGGGATATGAAATGTTGGATAGAAATAAAGGAGGGGAATGATGCCAAAGGCAAATGATAAAGAAATTATAAATGAATTTAATGATGTTGATAAACAATTCTTACTACAACAGCTTAGGGTCATGAAAGGGAGTGAAATCGTAAAATACAATTATGAGAAAAATGTAAGTTTAGACAAAGAATATGATTATGAAACAATTACAATTGTCAGGAGACTAAAAAAGATAAATCTAAAGGCATGGGTAGAAAATATAGAGCCACTCGATAGCCTTAAATAAATATAACTAAGTATTTGTAGAGCTACTTGATAGCCAGAATATCATTTCTAATAAGTGACATAAGTGTTTATTTTATGAAAGGGGGCTATCAAGTGGCAATAGAAAACGAATACTCGAAAGAATTAAAGCGAAAGAGGCGATATAATACCAAAGTCAATAACCGATACTTTAAGCGGCATAGACTGCAGCAATGGGGATCACGGCGTTGTGGGTATATACCGCTATTAGAAGATGACATGGATATCATGGAGCGTATAGATATTTTTGACACGATAATATAAAGTGTGATATAATTAATATAGGAGTGTTTTTAAAAATATAATATTTGCTTAATATTTAGTTTAAGGTAAAACGCCTTGGCCAAAGGAAATGTTGGGTTCGAATCCAGCAATATTAAGCAAATTTAAAAATTGAATAAACGTAGAGTTCCTAGAGAGCCATTTGATAGGCGAAAGCCTGTTAGGTGGCTATTTTTTTTGAGGTGAAATAATTGAGTATCAAGCGGACACTTAGAGAACGCAAATTTATAAAAGCATATATAGATAATAGTGGCAATGCAACTGAAGCCTATCTATCGATAAACTCTAATTGTACAAGAGAATCAGCTAAGGAATTAGGATATCGTATGTTGACAAAAGTTGACTTATCCATTTCAGAGATTTTAGAGATGATGGGAACGACTGATGCCTATCTTAACCAAAAACTTAACGAAGGGCTTGAAGCCACTAAGGTTGTATCTGTTATTCCTATGAAGCCAAAAGAAGCACAGCCTAATTCCCCAGACTTGCCAGACGCAACCTCAAAAAATGTTGAATTTATAGACGTTGAAGATTACCCAACACGTCATAAATACCTTGATATGGCCTATAAGCTAAAAAATAAATACCCCACCGAAAAGAAAGATATTGACTTAAATGTCAAAGGTTCACTCGAAGTCAACAGCGAACTCGATAAGAAATTAGCACAGTTAGATATAAAAGATTTACAGAAATTAGCTAAATTGAGCATAAAAGCTAATGCAGAAAAATGAGATTGATTATATTCGTGACCGTGCCTATATAGTTTTATGCAGGCGAATTTTTTGGCGTTTCTGTCTACACATGGACAGGCCATTTTTCACCAGGCGGCAGAAGATATTAAAGCCACAAGCCGAAGCATTGCAAGAAATATCCGATGGCAAGATAAAGCACTTGGGCATTTGTGATCCGCCACGGACCGGGAAAAGCTATATTATTTCTTTGTGGTGTGCATGGGAGTTAGGCAATAAACCGACTGGCTGTATTATGCGTAACAGCTGTTCGGCCACGCTTGCCGAAGATTTTAGTTATGATATCAGGGGTTGGATTGCCGGTAGTGACAAATATAAGCAGATATTCCCGAATATGATATTAAGCAAAGATAAGCACCGCATCGATAACTGGGCAGTAACAACAGCCGATAAAAACTCCTATTTCTGTGCTGGTGTAGGCGGTACGATACTCGGCAAGGGCTGTAATCTGGCAGCTATAATAGATGATTCGATTAAGAATGTAGACGAAGCATTAAGCGAGCCAGTATTAGAGAAAAAATGGAAATGGTATACCTCGACTCACAAGTCAAGGCTGGAAAGCGGTTGTCCGGAAATATTTATTAATACTAGGTGGAGCAGGCGGGATATATTCGGCCGGTTAGAAGCACAGGGCTTTTTTGACGAGGCCAATGGCGGTAAGAAAATCGTTATCCCGGCGCTTGATGAGAACGGCAATAGTTTTTGCGATGATGTAAAGACTGCCAAAGAACTGCTTGAAATGAAGGCCATGACTGACGAGATGATTTGGCAAGCCGAATGGCAGCAGAACCCCATTGAGGCCGAAGGGATATTGTTACCGATAGAGCAGTTGAAGCGGTTTAGCATAGATGAGTTGCTGGCCAACAAAGAAACGGGGGCAGTTAAGCCACCTGACGGTATACGAGGCAGGGTAGACACGGCAGACGAGGGAACTGACTACTTTTGCTCTGTAGTTGCCTTTATATATGGCGATAGGGTTTATATTGTTGATGTGATATTTACGCAGGAAGGAACGGAGATCACCGAGCCTAAACTGGCACAGCAGTTAATCGACTGGCACGTTGAGGTAACCACGATTGAAAGCAATTTCGGGGGCAAGTCTTTTGCGAGGGGCGTTAAGCGGATACTGACTGACGAGGGTTCAAGATGCTTAGTCAAAACAAAGGTGACGACAAGGAATAAGGAAACCCGCATACTCATGGCCGCTGCATATATAAAAGAGTACTTTGTGTTTAGAAGTGATTACAAGGCAGGTTCGGAATATGACCGCTTTATGATTAACCTTACAAGTTATATGAAAGCGGGAGACAATTTGCATGACGATGGACCAGATACAGTAACAGGGCTAAAAGAAGATGTATGTCGTCCGGCGATTAGTTTTTTAAAGTAAATTAAAGGAAGTGTTGTTTATATGATTAACGAGTCCCTTCAGAAAATAGAATCAGGTGCTTTTACTAAGGAGGAAGTGTTAAAGAATTTAATCGAGGCTGACCTTGAAAGTCCCGTCAAGGCCAAAATGGCTGAAGGGGTCGACTATTACGGTAATGAGCCTGATATATTAGATGAGGACTTCCGTAAATACACGGTTGACAGCGTAGAATATATCGACACCATGAAAAGCAATCGGCATGTAACCAACAACTTTCAAAAGCTATTAGTTGACCAAAAGGCCTCGTATATTGTCGGTAATCCTGTTGTGTTAGAGGTCAAAGACAAAACCAAAGCCGAAACGGTAAAAGATGAGATGACCGAAAACATCAATGAAGTGCTGGGCGAGAACTTTGAGGACACCGTGAATGACTGGATAGTCGGGGCGAGTAACAAGGCATGGGAAACCGTGCATTGCTTTATCGACACCGAGGGCCTGTTTAAGTATGAGATTGTACCAAGTGAGCAGATTATCCCCATCTATGACACCAACCACGAAAAGCAGATAAACCAAGTGATTCGCTATTATGAAGTACAGGTTTTCAACAAAAATTCTAAGGAAGCCGAGACCCGTTACGCTGCGGAGTGGTGGACCGCTGTTGATGTCACCTATTACCTGCAGAATGAAAAAGGCGATTATGAAATTGATGTGAATTATAACCCGAACCCGGCTCCCCATTTCTTAACCTATAACACGACTAATAAAAACAAGAAATCTGGTTTAGGCTGGGGTAAAGTGCCGTTTATATTGCTCTACAATAATTCAAAAGTAACCACAGATTTAGAACCGATTAAGCGGTATATTGACGCTTATGATGTTGTAACATCCGGTTTTCTAAATGACATTAAGGATATTCAGACCGCTATTTGGGTATTAAAAGGCTATGAAGGAACTGAACTGTCCGAGTTTACTAAAAATTTAATCACTTTTAAAGCCATTAAACTTGATGCTGACGAGCATGCAGGGGCTGAGCCTGAACGGCTGGAAATACCAGTCGAGGCCCGCAAGGTGATGTTAGAACTATTAGATAACAAGATTTACTCTATCGGGCAGGGTGTTGACCTTAATAAATTAGTCGATAATACAAGCGGTGTAGCGTTGAAGATATTATTTACAGGGATAGATATGAAGGCCAATACACTTATTAGAAAGCTCAAGAAAGCCTTTGAAGATTTGACCTGGTTTGTTTGTGAGTATGTTAACCGGGTTAATAAGCTGGGCTATGACTATAAGGACTTTGGCTTTGTCATAAATAAGTCGACTATCTATAACACCAAAGAGCTATGCGAGAATGTTGTATTAATGGCACCGTTTATGAGCAAGGCTACTGCAGTCGCTAACAACCCATTTGTAGAGGACGCTAAAGCTGAAATAGAGCAGATGGAGAAAGAAGAAAAGGCCGAGATAGACGCTTACGGCGAGAGTGTAAGAGACGGGAACCCTAACTTTAATAATCAAAATAATGATAATAATAACAACCAAAATCAAGGTGATGAAGAATAGATGTTCTGGCAACTGATAATCGGCTATATCGGCATATTTGCGATGTCGATAATATTTTTTATATTTAAGGGGTGATTATGAAACAAAAAGAGAAGCAGAAACGATTTAGAAAGTTGAGGATTGTATCTTTAAATTTTGATGTAGTGTATAAAAACCCAGTGCTTGATGAGTCAAATAATGTGTTATGCGGGCAAATAATACACGAAAAACTAACCATAGAAATAGATAGTGCAATGCCTTATGAAAAGCAATTAGAATCATTGTTCCATGAAGCACTACACGGTATTTTTTGGAAAATGAGCATATCACAAGATGATGATATTAGGAAAGATGTTGAGGATACAGTTATCAGTTTAAACACGGGTCTAACTTGTTTTATCCGGGATAACCCGGAATTTATTATGGAGTATATGAGGGTGTTGAATGGGGTTTGATAGAAAAGAATATATGAAGCAATATTATTTTGACAATAAAGAAAAGATGAATAAACAAACCAAACGATGGAAAAAGGATAATCCAGAAAAAGCAAAAAAAATAGATAAAAAATGGAGGGAAAATAACCCTGATAAGGTAAAAGAATATCAGAAACAATGGGAAAAAGATAACCCAAGAAATAGAACAGAATGGGGAAAACAATATTATAAAGACAATAAAGAAAAGATAAATAAACGGTTTAACCAATGGGCAAAAGATAATCCAGAGAAGCATAAGAATGGTCAGAGAGAATCAAAATTAAAATGTAAATATGGTCTATCTCACGAAGATTGGTTAGCAATGTGGGAAGGTCAAGATGGAAAATGTAAAATATGCGAGAAGCCTTTTATTAATTTATCTAAAGCATTTGTTGATCACGACCATAAAACTGGAAAAATAAGGGGCTTGCTTTGTTCTAAATGTAATGGTGGTATAGGGTTCTTTGATGATAATCCAAAATTAATAATGCGGGCAATAAATTATTTATATAAATACGAAAAGGACAACAAATGAATCAAATTATCTTTAATAGTTATTGGCAAAAGAGAGTTATGCTGCGGTCAACTAAATACTGGCGTGATGCCGATAATGTATCTAAAGCGATACGCAAGGCCTATGTCACCAATTATAACCATCTGCAGAAAGAGATGGCCTCGATATACGCCAAGTATATGAAAACGGGCAAGGGTACATACAAGGCAGCCTATGTAAAGCAAGTGATGACTAATATTGACCCGAAGCTGACTGACCTATTCTTTAAGCAGAATAAACAGATGAAGGTGCTATTTGGTAATACCTATCAAGACGAGTTTTACAACAGCATATTCGATTTAGGCAAGGGTGGCATGGAGTTTAATTTTACCCCGTTAAACAGCAATGCCTTAGCCAAAATATTAGCCTATCCCTGGAGTGGTGCAGGCTTTTCAGACCGCTTATGGGATAATAAAGACAAGCTATACCGTAACCTGAAGCAGACCATGACACAGGGACTAGTACAGGGGCAGCCATACGATAAGATGATCAAGAACTTAGCTGGTAAAATGGATGTATCGTATCGGCAGGCTGGCGTGTTAGTCAAGACCGAAACGAGCCACTTTATGAATCAGGCTCATTTAGACGGGTACAAAGAAGCTGATATAGAAATGTATCAATATACTGCGGCAATGGAAGAAAACACCTGTGATATATGTGCAGGTTTAGACGGGCAGGTATTTAAGTTATCAGAGGCTATAGAAGGGGTTAATTTTCCAGTAATGCATCCCCGTTGTCGTTGTGATACTATCCCTGAAATGGGTCAAAGTCATAAAGGCACGAAAGCCGCTAAAGTCGGTGATGAGTGGGTGGAAGTAGATGAAAATATGACATTCGATGAGTGGCGGGAAAAGAATAGGCTGGCTTACTTGAATCCGTTAAATCTTTGATGTATAATATAATAGGGGGGGAGAATATGAAAGTAGAAGAAGCGATAAAGTTTATAGAAGGGCATAAAGTAGATTATAATGGCAAAACAGGATATCAAGGGAGAGTATTAGAACATAAGGACGACAATATAATAAAATTATATAATGACGTCATCACCCTTCTTATGAGGGGTAGTGCATTTGAAAAGATGTTTAGGGAAGTAGAAAATATGTATGGAAGTAGTTTAACGTGGGATATTGAGCAAAAATACTTCCCATCTTAAAGTAAATAGTGTATAATACTAACATGGCTATCCTCGACCCTAAATATCCTAAACAAATCGTATATTATGATTGTGATGTCAAGGCGATTACATCTGCACTTGACCCTGACGATACCCATTATTATTACAAGGGTAAATATGTCGGCACGCTTACCATGTCTACAAAGAATGGGCAAGTCGGGATATCGTTTAAGATAGATGAGAAGCTACTTGGTGATGAGGGTAATTGACAGCTATATTAAATCTATGGTATAATAAGTAATAGGGTAGAGTGTGTTAACTAAACAAAATTGAATATAGTTTTTTAGAGCGCCTTAGAGCGCCATTCAATTAAGAATTAACTTTCTTAGTTGGTGGCGCTCTTTTTTTTGTTTATAACGGCCGCTAAAAGTTCAGGCTAAAAACGAAGCATTTTCGAGTGGTAGGAAGGTAACCTACTCTAAAAAAACTAATCGAAGGAGATTAATAATATGTCAAATGTATTGAAAGAATTACTAGGTGACCTTTACACAGATGAGGTCAAAGCTAAAGTTGGTGATGTAAAGCTAATAAAATTAGATGAAGGAAAGTATATCCCGATTGATAAGTTCAATTCCAAACTTGAAGAAGTTAAACAGCAGAAAGAACAGCTTGATGATTATAAAAAGCAGTTGAAGGATTTAGAGAAGAAGGCAAAAGGCAATGAAGAGCTAGAGAACGAAATATCAAAATTGAGGGCTGACAATGAAAAGAAAGACCTTGATTATCAGGCAACTATTAAAGCAAAAGACAAAAGTTTTGCCATCCAAAACGCCATCAAAGACGAGCAAGGCAAGAATATCAAAGCTATTTCGGCACTGCTGGACATGGATAAGATCACGGTTGACGATAAAGGGATAACCGGACTTTCCGACCAACTGAAAGCATTAAAAGAATCTGATGCCTATTTATTTGGTGAAGATAAGATTGTCGGTTCACCCGGACATATACCGGAAAGTGAAAAAGGTACTGCACAGCCGGCTAACTTAGAAACCCAATTAAAAGAGGAACAGAAGAAGATGGCCGAAGGGAAAGGGAATATTTTGACAGTTGTATCCCTTAAAAGACAAATATCAGAACTGTCACAAAATAAAAAATAAATAATATATAAGGAGATGTTTTAAATAATGACTACACCAGCTTATCTTACTGATTTACTAAATTATTCAGGTGAGTTATTCACTGCTTCAAGAGAGCAGACACCATTTTTATCCATGATTGGAGGTATAAATGGCGCAAAAGTTTCAAGGTCTTTAAATTTTGTTACTGGAAGTGAATATGCACTAAATGCACCCTCTGCTACAGGTATAGCTGAAGCTACAGCAGCAGCCGGGCCGCCTGAATCGAACAAATTTACTAGAGGCCAGGATACAAATATCGTTCAGATATTCCAGGAAAGCGTTGAATTGTCTTACGTCAAATCAGCGACTATGGGAATGTTATCAGGGCTTAATATTGCCGGCGAAAAAAATAGTGTAGCTAATGAAAAAGACTTCCAGATTATGGCAACCTTACAGGAAATGGCTCGTGATGTAGATTATGCTTTTCTAGAAGGCACTTGGGTTAACTATACAGCTAATACTGATTTATTCGCAACTCGTGGAATTGTTACCGCTGCAGTTTCCAATACAACTGCTGAGGGCGGTGCAACCCTGACCAAAGCACTATTTAATGCTGCCTTAATTGATGGCTGGAATAACGGTGCAAAATTTATGAGACCGGTTATTTTCTGTGGTGCATTCAATAAGACTAAATTTTCAGACATCTATGGTTATGCTCCGGAAGATAGAAATTACGGTGGATTGAATATTAAAACCATTGAAACTGACTTCGGTGTGATGGGTATTGTTTTAGAACCTCATTTGACCGCCTCAACTATTTTAATAGCTGATTTATCGGTCTGCTATCCTGTATTTTGTAATATACCAGGCAAACCCGCATTATTCTATGAGGAACTTGCTAAGGTCGGAGCTGCAGAAAAAGGTCAAATGTTTGGAATGTTAGGCCTCGATTATGGTCCGGAATGGATGCATATCACAATGACCGGCCTAGCAACATCTTAGGGGGTGCTGTAAATGGATTTTAACGATTTACGAAATCCTAGACTAAGAGAAGATATAAAAAGTATCTTCGGAATATCGGGAAGCCCCAGAGTATGTGCATATACTGATAAGGTTATAGCAATTTATACTACTTGTGCATCTGTTTCTGCCACTAGTTATGAACCTGTATTATTCCATACTACATTAACCGGTATAGGTCAAACTGGTGGACGTGTTAGAGCTTTTATGACAACGAATGTAGCTTTAGGCGGCTGGTCTAATGCCTTTAAAGCAGAAGTTACCTATGGTGCTTCGGGTAGAACTACAGGATTAGGTTCTGCTCTATGTGCTGAAATGACTATGTCGGCTGGAACTTCAAGCGGTACTTATGCACCATTGGAAATTGAGTTGAATATGGGTGCTTCAGGAGTTACCGGAACACAAACAAGTCTAATTTACATGAGTGTGAACGATGCAGCGTCTACTGTCTTTGATGATAATGGTTGCTTGTTTAGTCTTAATGGTGTTGCTGCTGGAGCAAACGATGTATTTTACCTTGCAGATCTTACAGTAACAAAAGCAGATGGTCTATTAAAAGTAAAAGTCAATGGTACTACATATTATATGTTTATAACTACCGCTATAAACGGTGGAGACTAAAAGATAATATGCTTCGGGGATGGGGTGTATATATCCTATCCCCGAATACTTTAAGAAAGGAGGAAAAAGTAAATGCGTAAATTGAACTTAGAAAATTATGTCAACAAAATAAGGACAAATGAAGGATTTAAAGATGTTGAATATTTCACCAAAGACTCACTTATCTTTATGATGTTTGATAGAAGATTGCAATTAGCGGGAACGAAATTATTAGAGCAGAACATATTAGCCGAGAAAATACTCAAAGCCGGGAAAGAAATCATATTAGAAGAAGCAGAATATAACAAAATCAAAATGGCAATTGATACATTTACAGGTTGTGGTAGAGAAGAAGTTGAATTAGTTAAACGTGTTCTTGAATGTCAAGAAATAGATATAGAAGAAAAGAAATAAAAAAGGAGGAAATCATGCGAAAACTTAGTCTGGAAAATTATACCTTTTCAGTCAGGAATCAACAGGGTGGTTTTAAACTGATGACTTATCAGTTCAAAGATGCCTTAATCAATGTGATAACCCATCAAAGTTTAGGCTTGAATGGCCCGGAAATGTTGGAGATTGACCCGATAGTTGAAAAGATTGAAAAGGCAGGTCTGGAAGTTATCTTGACCGATGATGATTACCGCAAAATGGCTGAAAACTTTAAACGATTTAGAGGGTTTAGTAATAATGATAGGCAATTCATCAAGCGGTTTTATAACTGTCCGGAAGTGCCTGATGATGGTAAAAAAGTTATTGATTTTAGTAAAAGTTAAGGAGGATAAAAACTAATGACTGATAAAGAAGAAAAAAAAGAGGTTAAGAATATCAAGATTTTTGGTCATGGTAGATTATACAACCCCGAAACTGGCGAATACTTTGTAAAGTTTGATGGTAATGGCGAAGCATTGATAGACAAAACAGAGGTTCAGGCCGTCAAAAGATACCACCCGCAAGTTAGGTTTGTAGGGCAAAAAGAGAAACCGGCTACACCAAATATAAAAGGTTATTCCCAGCCAAAATCAATGAGAGATGCAAAAGTAAGTTTTAAAATTCCTATTAAGGAGATGTAAATTATGGCAGATTATAAACAATGCACAATTGCTATCGATGGTTTGACTTCAGATGCTGTCGATTTAGAAGATGCTGAAATATTAGGGTTGATTATACCAACATTAATTAGTGCCAACCTAACCTTTACGGTGAGTTCAGCATTGGCAGGGACTTATGTACCGCTTGAATCGAAAGCAGCAGCAGCCCTAACTATCGCAGCAGCCACCGGAGGGTTTGCTGTTTCAAGCGATGATTTAGTGGGATTAAAAGGTTATCGCTTTGTCAAAATTGTAGCAGACGCACAACAGACTACGACAGCAAGGGTATTTACCTGGCTATTAAAAAAGAACTGGAAAAGGTAGTGATCCATTATGGCATTAGAAATAGGAGAAGTGCTTGCATACTTAAATAACTATTTTGTATATACTTATGCGCCTCATGTCTTTGTTGATATTGTTTCCGTTGAAGGTGCAAGTACAATAACCCTTGCTGATGATAGTTATGAGTTTACCGACTATGCACTTGATGTTAGGGTTGACCAGTATATCCGGATAGTAGGCACTCGATTAAATGACGGCGTGTATAAGGTATCTGAGGTCGGTGACAATTCGGTAACTGTTAATTCAACATTAATTGATGAGGAATCAGATGAGGATTTAGATTATGTCACTATCTATGAGCTGAATATACCGCAAAAATTATTATCGCTTGTAGATGAGATGATTGCCTGGTCAGGCACGAATAATATTATATCTGAAAAATTGGGGCCGCATAGTGTGACTTACAGTAAACCAACGACAGTATTTAATTCATTTGAGGGTAGATTGAAACGTTGGAAAAAAATCGGTTGGAGATAATATGATAAAAGGAATGTATCATCATTCAGAAGAAACTAAAGATAAAATTAGTAAGGCTCTAAAAGGTAGACACGTTTCAGAAGAGACAAAAATAAAAATGAGTGAAGTTGCAATAGGTAATAAAAATAGATTAGGGCATTACCATTCAAAAGAAACCAAAGAGAGAATGAGTGCAGTAAAGAAAGGGAAGAAAAGAATTCCATTTTCAATAGAACATAGAAGAAAATTAAGTGAGTCTGCTAAAGGCAAAATAATTTCAAAAGAAACAAGAGAAAAAATAAGCAAAGCAAATAAAGGGCATGTTGGTTATTATAAGAATAAACATCATTCAAAAAAAACAAAACTAAAAATTAGTAATTCATTAAAAGGAAAATATACTGGAGAGAAATGCCCAAATTGGAAAGGTGGGATTACTCCATTAACACATCTAATTCGTTGTAGTTTTAAATATCGTCAATGGCGTGATGACATCTATACAAGAGATAATTTTATTTGTCAGGAATGTGGTCAATGGGGTGGTAAATTACATGCTCATCATATTAAGAGATTTTCTTCTATTATTCAATATTATGAGATAACAACTTTAGAAGAAGCCTTAGAATGTGATGAATTATGGAATATCAATAATGGTATAACTCTTTGTGAAGATTGTCATAAGAAGACAAATAATTATAAAAACAAAAGGATAAAATTAATATGTCTGTCTTAAGCGACTACATGCTCGATAAAACTGTAACACAAAAAAGGAAAGCGAGTAATACCGGTGATTCTCAAGAGGCGTGGGCTGATGTAGTAGCAAGCCTTGCTATGGCGATATATCCGGCAAGCTCTATGTCTATCGCTAATTTTCAGAGTCCTTATGTAAGTATTAAATATTCTCATCTCGGTTATTGCTTAACAAGTGCTGCAACATGGCAAGTCGGTGACAGGGTAGTACATGGGTCAATTATTTATGCAGTCTTAGAAGTGCGTATCTGGGATACACTAGTCGAGCTAAAAATGGGGATTGTCTAATGGCTAAATTCTTATCAATCGAAGTATTACAGGGTATGGACCTTGCTAACCGATTTAGGCTCATGGGGAATAGGGCAGAAAATGAAACACAAAAGACAGTCTTAAAAGCAGGGCAACTGGTAGGCGGTAGGGGTAGGATGTTGGTTCATGTGCTTACAGGACGTTGTAAAAATTCAATATCTACACAACTACAAGGTGGAAGTCTATTAACAAAACCGATGTCCTTAACAGGTCCACAAGTAAATTATGGTGCAGCGTTAGAAAGTAGGTATCCATATATGAAACCGGCCTTAGAGCAAGAAAAAGATAATATTAGAAGAATGTTTGGAGATTTAACTACTACGATTATAAGGGGGAAATCTTAAATGGCTTTAGCAACCAGTGCAATTACTACACTAATAGACAATATTATATCAGCATTAAGAACCGCTGCAATAGATGGTGTTGTCGGAATTTACTTTGGAGATCAAGAGAGTTATTCTGGGTATCCTGTGATATGCGTTGGAAGTCCTCCATTACTTAATGAAAACTTTCCGGTTATGGCAGGGCAATCAATAAGAGATGAAATATATAATATTCCAATCCTTTTATATGTGGAATATGCCGATACTTTGGCGAATAATAAACTACTTTATAACTTAACCGGTGCAATTATGACAGCATTGAGAACGAATTATCTAAGTAATTATGTTTATATGGTTGAGATTTTACAGACCCGTTATGTATATGCTCAAAAAGGGGACGTTACATTGCGAGTCAGCGAAACAACTATCAAGTATACAAAGAGAATCAGTTAGGAAGGTGATCTTATGAAATTACAGTTTAATAATAATAGCGAACTTTGGTTTCCCGATTTTGGGATATATAAACCAAAACAGACAGTAGAAGTAAATGATGAGTTAATAGCTAAGAAAATGTTAAGCACAGGATACTTTAAAGAAGTTAAAAACGACAAACCAATAAAAATTAAGATAAAAAAATCTAAAAAGAAAAAGGAAGTGTTTTAAGTGCCTACTGGAATCAGGTCACATATTGGCCTAAAAAAAGAGACAATTTGGGGTAATGAACAGGTTGCTGACGTATTCCTTCCATTTATCCGGGAATCGATTACTCCGGATATAGAAGAAATTATGTCAGAGTCACAGCGTGCGGTAGTAGATGAGCCGGTTAGTTTACTTGGCGAAAAGAGGTTTGGTGGTGATATTGTATTTGAGGTACACCCGGCAAGTATCGGTCATATCTTGCGGAGTGCATTAGGTGCGCCTGCTGCTGCGGCGGCTGCCGGGACTGCTGAATTAGAATTAGAGGATTGTGAGGATGCCTGGAATGAATTGGTCGATGGCGGGGTTATAGGAGGTATTGATTCAGGCGATTACAAAAAAGGTAGTGCCTCAGTTAAGTTACAAGTGACTGCTGACGTTGCCGGTGATGATATTCTGGCTACTGAAGTCGTAACATTGGTTGACATGACAGCAGATACACATATAAAACTCTGGGTTAAATCATCTGTAGCCTGTACGGGTGCCGGGGATTTAGTCTTGATGTTCGGTGAAGTAGCTGAATGTGGTGGAGCAGAAGGCACAACCTTAAAATCCAGAAACCTTCCTGTTTTGACTGCAAATGTTTGGACAGAATGCACTCTTGCCTTAGGTTATATGAGCAGGTCGGATATTGCTTTTGTTGATGGTGGTGAAGGCGATGATACCATAACCACTGTTGATGGCAATTTTATTACCGCCGGGTTTGTAACGGGGGATTCAGTCTATATTACGGGGACTGATAGCAATAATACTGTAACAGTTGTTCTTACCAATGTAGAGGCTAAAACTCTTACTATGGATACTGCTTCTATCACGGCTGAGGGGGCAGGGGCTGCAATCTTAAACGGTATGGCTACTTATAATGAGGTTATTTCAGTAGGAATCAAAATGCACACCGATTTAGGCGAATGTGTTATTCGCATAGATGATGTTAGACGAGTCGTTACCAGTGACGCTAGCGATACCAAAGACCACGTATTTACTCCGGTACAGGCTGATTTTGCTGCATTATGTACCTTACCGCCATACACCTTTGAAGTTTACAGAGATCAGGCAGACAATCAGGCATGGCAGTATAAAGGTGGAGTAGTTAATACCCTATCACTTAGTTTTGGTACTAGCGAGAAAATCTTGAAGGCTACAGCCGGGATACTTGCCAAAGAAGAAACGGAAATAACCAAAGAATCGGTTAATCTTGAAGTCACTAATCCATTTACTTGGAGTCAGGCGCAAGTCAAAATTGCAGGTGATGACCATGATTATTTAGAAGATTTTACCTTGAATCTTGATAACAAGATTGCCCGCAAATTTAGCTTAAACCAAAGTGACTTGGCGAGAATGTTTTACCGTGACGGCTACAGGACTTTCACCTTCAGCTTTACAACCGACTTTGTCGACAAGACTGAATATAACAAGTTCATATTAGGTACTGAACAGGCGTTTCAGATAGTCTTTACCGGTGCAAGTTGTGAAGATGGTTATTATTACAAATTCCAGATTGATATACCATCCATGAGATACGTTGCTTATCCTATTAATGTAGATGGTCCCGGAAGGTTATCCTGTAAAGTGAATGGAAAAGCTAAATATAACGTGGGTTTAGGCTATGCGGTAATGATTACAGTTACCAATTTAGAGGCGAGTTATTAATAAATAAGAAAGGAGGGAATTATGGCAAAAGTAAAGATAGGGGTTAATGAATACAAACTTGAATCATTAACAGCACTTGATTTAAGAAAGTTAAATAAAGAAAAAGAAGAAAAGAAAATAGAGGATTACGACCAGACTTTCAATATCTATCTGTATGCTATTAAGAAATTTAATAAAGATGTAGATATGACACTTGATTCATTTATGGATTCATTCCCGGTAAAAGATATGCAGGATAAGATAAAAGAGATAAATGAGATATTAGGCGTAAATTTTACAGTAAAGAATGGCAAGATATCGTAGAGCTTTTTGCTTATACTTACGGCTGGAGTTACAAAGATATCCTGACCATTCCATTAACAGATATAGCAAAACTAAAAGACGGTGCAATTAAAATATATAAGCGTAAATTAGCATTTCAGGCAGCGATCTTAAAATATCTCGGTATAGATATCGATACTATTTAAAAGGTGATTAGATGATAGGCGACAATTTACAGTACGAATTATTAGTAAAAATAACATCAGATATTAGTAGCCTTCAAAATGGGCTTAACCAGGCAGCAAGTAAAATCGGTAATTTTGGTAAAAGTATTACTTCGATTGGGAAGAGCGCATCACTTATCGGAATGGGTATTTCTACCGCTGTTATTGGTACTTTTAAAACATTTACTGATTACGAAGAAAAACTTACAGATATGGCCAAAGTGACCGACCAATCCTTTGGAGAAATTGAAACAGCAATAAAAGGAATAGACCCCATACTTGGGAATATGACTGAATTAATGGGAGGCTATTATCAGGTCATTTCCGCAGGTGTAACTGATCCAATAGAAGCCGTTAATTTATTAACAGAAGCATCGCAATTAGCAAAATCAGGTCATTTAGAGCAGGCGGATGCGGTTAAAGCTTTAACTAAAATGATGGCAGGTTACGGCGGAGAACTGGAAACCACATCACAAGCGGCAGACCTGTTATATGGAATTGAACAGCAAGGGCAAACATCAGTAGCGGAACTTGTACCGTTAATAGGAGGGTTATCAACACAGGCTCATAATTTGGGAATTACTGGAAATGAAATGGGCGGAGCTCTTTCTTTAATTACCCGGACAGCCGGTAGTACCGCTGAAGCAACAACAATGCTTGAGGGTATTTTTACAGCTATGATGAAACCGACAACGAATATGTCAGAAGCATTTAATGCTATTGGTGAAGAAATTCGTGGGGTTGGAGAAGGCTACAAAGACGCTTCTGAAATGATTGCCGATTTAGGTTTTGTTGGTGCTATGGAGGAACTTCAAAAATATAGTGAATCTGCTGGTATTTCTTTAGGTGATTTATTTGGCAGGAAAGAAGCAATGGTCGGGTTTATGGCACTTGCTGATGACAGTTTTAATACATTAAATGGGACAGTTGAGGGTGTTGCGGGTAATGTAGGGTCAGCTAAAAAAGCCTTTGAGGAATGGAGTGAAACCGGGAAGGCTGCTATGGACGAATTAAAAAGTTCTCTTTCTAATATTTCTATTGTATTTGGCGAGACCTTTGCGCCCATAATTACAAACATTATTAATAAAATAAATGAACTTTTACCTAAGATAAAAGAATGGGTAGAAAGTCATGGGCCATTAATTGAAAATATAGGGAAAATAGGTGCAGTGTTGGCAGTAGGCGGTCCGGTATTAATAGGTTTAGGATTTTTAGTTACAGCGATTACAGCAATATTAAGCCCTGTAGGATTAGTTGTTGCAGCAGTAGCAGGATTGGCAGTAGCTTGGGCAACAAATTTCTTAGGTATAAAAGATATAACAAAATCAGTTTGGGAATTTGTAAAAAGTGTTTTTGATAAACTTGTGAATTTTATAAGCGAAAGTTTTGAACGATTAAAAAAGATTATCGCTGCTATTAAAGCAGTAGTAGCGGGATTAGTAACAGCAGCTACTAAAGGAGTAACCATTGGCGTAGAAACTCCTGCAGGCTTTGGTATAGGCGGTACAAGCGTCCCTTCACATGCAGCCGGCATTAGTTATGTACCACAAACAGGGCTGGCCTTACTTCATAAAGGCGAGGCGGTTATACCAGC
>Ga0307378_10004673_pt1 | contig 19381 bp, 5 predicted proteins | sample UN1MG_FD_202238 | JGI IMG/M metagenome (GOLD analysis project Ga0307378, IMG submission 202238) | Soil microbial communities from Risofladan, Vaasa, Finland - UN-1 | ecosystem: Environmental > Terrestrial > Soil > Coastal area > Acid sulfate soil | place: Finland: Risofladan, Vaasa | collected... | reverse complement strand
GTTTCCAATTCCCCAGATTGTATTGATATTGGCAATGCCGTGGTCTGCCGTGCCAGAAGCTGTTCCAGTTGCAAATATATTATATTCATCATCCAATATTGTTTGGCCGGCGGTATACGTCATATGTTATCCAATTCCTTAGAAATATTTAGTTATATAATTACAGCCAAAATAGTTTTTTCACCGTTTTCTGTACTGTCTTCTAACGATTTAGCGAAGACTGCGTGACCGTATGAGGTGTCGTCGTTTACACTTTGGGCGAAGCCTGGCATATCACTTGTGACTAACAAATCGCCCTTATTAACTGTGCCAAGCACTTTAACTGGGACTTTACCACGCAATGCAACTGGTGAACCAACTCCTTCGCTGTTCATTAAATATGCAGGGTTTGCACTAATGACACCAGCTACTCTAGTATCTCCAATCAATGTTGTGACAGTAATTTCTTTTGCTCCACCAAATACAACTACTGTTCCTGCTTCATACTGAAGGTCACCTTCATATCTTTCTGCCAAGTCAGCATATTGTGCCGTTGTTGAGACCCCACTAAACGTACCAGTCGTTAATGTTCCACCAGTTGCTGGATTATATGTTAATCCTGCGGAGTGGGCTCTTAATGCTCTTGCACCTGTTACGCCATCGACGAAGTTAACGTAGTATGTCGCTGGCGCTGTAGTATTTGTAATTGCTCCGAATGTCGAAGCGTTAGCTGTGCCATCTAATGCGCCGGCAAATGTTGTTGCAGTAACCTTGTCAGTACTTGGCTGATAACTTACTCCTGTATTATCCATCCAAACTGTTTGTGTTGTGCCAATTACGTTTGAGAAAAGTAATCTAAACGTCGAGGCTGAACCAGTCTCATTTGCAATCGCAATAGTAGCTGCTGAAGCAGCATCACCAGTTACATTACCGATAAAGTTTGCACCGTGTACGTTAGCTGTGGTTGTAATGTTTGCTGGAGAATCAAAAATTCCGCCGATGTATAGGTTTTCACTAATACCAACACCACCTGTTACAACTACTGTACCTGTTGCTACGTTAGATGCTCCTGTTCCTGCTGTAAATGTTGTTGGACCGTTTGAGGTTAATGTAGTAAATGATCCAGTACTTCTTGCAATCGTACCGACTGGAGTGTTTTGAATTGCTCCAGCGTAAATGTTACCACTTACACCTAAACCACCTGTAATAATTCCTGTACCAGTAATTGTCGAAGTACTAGGAGTTCCTGCTGTAAACGTAGTTGCACCGTTCGAAGTTAGTGTAGTAAATGCTCCTGTGCTTCTTGCTGTCGAACCCACTGGGGTTCCTTGTAATGCACCTGCGTAAATGTTTCCTAATACTCCCAAGCCGCCACCTAATGTTACTGCACCTGTTGTAGAACTGGTACTTGTAATTGCATTTGTAAATTTGGATGCGCCGCCCCCAACTACTAAGCTCTTTTCAATACCAACACCGCCATCAACAATAACTGCACCTGTGTTTATTGTGGTACTGTCTGTTGTATTTGTGAATGTAATGATACCGCTTGCTGAATCTGTTGTGTCGCTTCTTAGAAATTGTAGGCTGTCTAATCCATCTAATAATTCGGAGTTCGTTGCTGTAACACCGCCGCCAGATCCACCAACAAGTTTTGCAGCAAAGTTGGTCGAAAAGTTAATACCTGGTTGAATGTTAGCCGCAGTAAATCCTGAATATCCTGATAGTGCAAATTCTGCATCTTTGTTGACAATTGCATATAAGCTATTATTTATGTACCAGCCGACTACATAGTGAGTGCTTGCAAAATCATCCACTACTGTAAGAATGGCCTGTCCTGATAGTAATTGATCTTTATCATAATCTGGTCCAACTAAGTCCCAATTGGTAGCTGTACCATTGTAAACTCTAAGTTGCTTGTTGATGCTGTCGTACCAGGTGTCACCATCTTTTCTTAGCAATGATGACGGAGCAGAAGAGCTAATTGAATTGGTTGTTGCAGACCAGCCCGCGTTATTACCTAAAATTCGGTAAACGTTTAACGATCTTGTTGCAGTATCGTACCAAAGTTGTCCTTCTTGCGGAGTTGCTGGCCCAGCTGCCGCAGCGAAATTTTCCGTTAGGTGGACAAAGTTCTCGTTCTGCACTTCACCGTAATTACTGGTATTTTTACCAATAAGTGATAGAGACGTTGTTGTCGTATCTATCGTATTGTCTGATAAGGAAACTAATAAAGTTCCTCTAGTATTGTTAACTGCGTATGCCATGTGTTATTTAACTCCCGCTGTTGTATTTATTTCAGCATTTAATTTACGCCAACTACAATATTTGCGTATCCGACCGCGGATCCAAAGTCATAATTGTCTAATGTTTTTCCAATTACTGCGCCACCTATGTGTTCTTCTGTCGAGCAAGCAACCCCCATTAAATCACTGCTAATTAACATCTGTCCCTGTCGCCCTGCGCCTGTTACTCTGCATTGTACTTTACCATGCAGGGCCACTGGCAATCCTGTATCGAGTGAATTCAGTAACAAACCTGGATTTTTACTAATTACGCCTGCTAGTGCTGTATCTGCTCTCTTTCTACTCGCTGTTATTTCATATATGCCGCCAAAGATCACAACTGTGCCAGCTTGATAGGTGGCATCAGATTGGTATATTTCTGCCAAGTCAGCATATTGTGACATAGTTGCCATACCGCTAAATGTGTTGGCGTATATAGTTCTGTATTTGTTCGATGATGTTCCTAAGTCATATGTGTTTGTCGCATTTGGTAATAATGACCTAGTAACCATATCCGAACTAAATGCTGAGTTACCTGTGATATTTAGATTCCCGCCTACATATAGGTTTAATCCGATTCCCACACCACCTGTTACAACTCCCGCTCCAGTTACAGTAGATGTGCTGTCTGTGCTCGATGAAACTATTAATGTTCCTGTTGTAGATGTATTAGAAGCCGATAAATTACTGGTATAGAAAGTATTAAATCTAAGAGATGATGTACCTAGGTTGTGGTTATTTGTTGTATCTGGAGTCAATACTCCAGTAATAGTTACCGAACCATCTTTTAGCAGTACTGCATTTCCGCCGCCGACCGCTGCATCGACATAGCCGATTGTTGCTAGGGAATAAGTTGAAAATGCATTTGCGTTTGCAATAATAGCATTACCATATGTTCCGCTTGACACTAAAGCAAAGCTGTCACCAAGTATAGATAATGCTGTTGTGTTACCAGCAACTAGATAAATGTTACCTGATGTATTGTTGTTTTTAATTGATGCATGAATGTCGCTTACTGTTAAGCTTAAATCATTTCCTTGTCCAACAGTTAAACCAACATCACTTTGAATTGTAATTGACGCTGTTGTTACTGCTGGAGTATTTGCTCTTAAAAATTGTGTGCTAGTCAGTCCACCTAATCGAGTACTGTCAGCAGCAATACCGTTAAAATTCTTAATTGGAATGCTACCAGTTAGGTTGTAACCAGATTTAATATTTCCAAACGTTGCTGATAGTGTGGCGTTCGCTGGAGTAAATTCTGCATCCTGACTGACGATTGCTATTAGGTTCCCGTCCACAAATTCTTTTCCGATAATGTGCGGGTTTGTTAATGTATCTAATATTGACTCAACTTGCATTCCTGTAAAACCAAATCCACTGGGGGTAGTTGGACCAACAACAAGCCACACCGAACCTGTCCAAACATTTAATTGTTGGCCAGTGGAGTCATACCACAAATCACCTACTTTAGGATTAGCTGGCGCTGTCGCATCGGAGGTTGATGACGACATTGGAACCCAGCCCACAACTGCATCATAAACTTTTAGTAGACTTTCTGTTGTGTCATACCAAAGTTGTCCTGCTAATGGATCTGTGGGTGCTGTACCGTTTGCAAAATTTTCTAATTGTCTAATAAAGTTATTAGCAATCTTCTCAGCGTAGCCGACGTAATTTCTACCTAATATATTTAAGCTCGTAGTGGAGTCGTCATTGATTCCGTCTTCAACTACTACTAAGATATCATTATTTGTTTTGGTTACTGTAATTGCCATTATTATTATCCTGAGCTAGACAAGTTAGTTAATGTTTGTATTCTGACGGTATATTCAACTTGAATTAATCTGTTTAAGCTTTTCTGTACTGGGTGGAAAATTACGTGAGTTAATAATTTGCCTTCGCCTTCTACTCCTTCCCAACTCTTTAATCCTAGTTCATCAAATACAAAATCTGCATTTAGGTCGGTTGCATTATCAAATGCTGTTTGACCTGTTGCTGGTTCACCGTAATCTAATAGACATGTTACTAAGATATCGCTATAAACTTTTCCTGGAATATGTCGAATTTCTATTTTGTTTCTTGTTGGATCTAAATTCCTACTACTGTTATCATCAACTACCTTGAAGTATGTGGGATTGTACAAATCCGAATTAGAGCCGCTATTGTTAGGTGGAAGGTATGTAATTACCCCGGTTGAGTCTACGCTAGTGCCACCACTGCCAAAATGCATTTCATGTACATAACCTGTGGTTTTGTTACTAATGCTCAAAGCAAGGGCTTCTGAGAAATTCTCATAGTGAATACTGTTCTTCTTGTCTACAAAAATTTCCTGAGTTAACGGATCAAATATTTTGACGTATCCAGTTATCATCACATTCACTTTATTCATTCTTAGCCCCTAAAATTGATATAAGTTTCCTGTGTCTCAGGATCAAATATCTTAATATGTTCTTCCACCAAAATAGAGCCGCTTTCGTCGGTTTCTATCTCAGTTTCTTCAATTTGTTTATCTTCTTCATTCATAACTATATCTTATTTATAATGGTATGATTGCCGTTTTTTCCCTAATGAAATTGGCTTGTACTGTGTTCGTATCCTGCAATCCTAACCCGTTTGTTAATACTATTCCTGGGACAGAACTTCCGTCCTGGCCGCCTGCAATTATCTCGTACCAAGTAGTATCTCTAAATTGTGCCCTAGATACGCCAACAAGTGTCCAAGAACCAGTCCAACTATTCAATTCTTCTGCTACTGTGTCATACCAAAGATCTTCGGTAACTGGAGCAACCGGTGCAATGCTATCTACTGTAAAGGACGGCCCGGTAATGAAAGCTATAGTGGACTGATAAATTAATCCTTCAAACAGTAAGTAGTTTCCTACATTAACAGGACTAGATGGTGCCCAATTTATTACTATATCATTGTCGTATACTGTTGGAATAAGTTGATCGTTGCCTCCGGAAATTACTTGTTCTCCAGCAGCATGAACTAATGGCGCACCTGTGCCGCCCGATGCTCTAAACAATCTTTTTAGTTTATTCTCAACTATATCTCGTTCCCAATATCCAATTCTTTCACCTTTAATAAACACATATCCTGGTGAGTTGGTTGACGGATTCGGTGCCGACAATATACTAGCATTTATAACTGAAGCTTCTGTATCTAATACCCCCAAGTCTTCTGTTAAGAATGTAGTATTCTCAAAGCTAATTCTGTAATAGTTGGTTTGATCTAATAGATTTTTAAATATTCTAAATCCCATCATTCCTGTCTGAATATTTTCAGTAAATTCAGTAACGGTTACAATGTCTGTATCTAGTACGGTTGTTGTCGCATTAAACAAGATAGCTGTTCCACCGTTGACTAAATTGTAATCCTGGTTAGGTAATTGCAATGCACCATTAACATAAACAAAAACATAATCCAAATTGCTGTGAGTGTAAATTAAGTCGAACTGAGGAACAACAACGTTCACTAATGTTGTACCATCGTAACCCTCTGGGCCATCGTACGGACCGCTATCGTATGCTGGAATAACTTCTATTACTAGTGAAGCCAATCCTGAATGTACTTTAGTCTTAATTTTGGCTGCGTCATGTACACTATAAGTTACAACGTCGATCAAATCTCCGCCATTTAATGAGAATGTATTTTTAATTACAATGTTTTGGCTATCGACTATCGAAAACTCTGCATTTGTTAATACGCTAACTGTGACCGCATCGCCATCGGTTGGTTCCCGTCCGCCGATAAATTCTACGGTTCTAATAGAACTTCCATCAATTGCAGTAAGAGTGTAATCAATATTGATTGTCTGTCTATCACCAACCACATATACCTCAATGTCTCCGTCTGGAATAGTAGCGCCATCAACGTCAGCACTTACTGGAATTTCGTACACTGTATCAAATGCGGCAGTATAATATTCATTATTAGGTGGACGCAGTCGCGTACTTAATGCAAACACCATAATCTGTGCGTGCCACGGACCGTCGAATCTAATTTCTCTTTCAAGTGCAACATTACGATCTACCGGATCATAAATCGACGGTGGCGTTGGAATTGTATATGTTTGAGTATGTACTTCTCGTTCTGTATCTGGTTCACTATAAACATAAGCATGGATAATTGCGCCATCGGCAGGGGTAGAAGTAAATCGTAAGTTTGTTAATCCGCCAACATCAAACAAGATAAAGTCTGTGCTTTCGAATTGTCTTACTCCTTCAATTGTCACCATTACATTTTGAACAGTTGTAAACAACGTAGGTAGAATATAATCTAATGTGGTGCCATCGCCAGTATACAGTTTATCATAAAGGAGATAGTTGCCGCCGTTGTTTTGTGTTAGGATATAAATTAGCTCGCCAGCGGCGGGAGGAAGGTAAAAATTAACTTCGTAGTTTGCATAATCTACGTCGTAGTTTATTCCAGGACGTAGTCGTCCTTGTGTTTTACTAAACACTGTAACAACATCAGCTAATCTACCTGTTACTTTAAAACTGTAATCTGTTTCAAATCCTGTGCCAACATAATATTGAATTTGATTGGAAATTCCTGCCCCGGCTTCGGTAAGATCTGTTCTAGGAGAAGTATAAACCTTTAAGTTTAATGTATCAAAGATGCGACCCGGCACTAATTCCTCGGGCGCGTGGCTGCTATAAGTGTCTACAAATGCAGAACCATCTACAACAATGTCTTCAGGCCTTGTGCCCAAATCAGTATCTGTAAAGTAACTTTCTAAATTGGTATCGTCCTGGTATTCCTGTACTGTACTGCCGTCGAGCAATGGCCAATAGTGTCCAGTGACTGTGACTCCAGGGTACACTATACCAGTTTGTACTAGGTCTAAATCTGCGCCAGGTTGTCCAGTAACTGGATTGTAGTATGCAGTAATCCTATCATTTGCACTACCAAAATCTCCAGCAATAATTGGATTCGATAAGACTAACAAATCATCATCAAATGTGTTTCCACTTGTAAACGGTGCAGTTATTCTATATGTAGTTCCGTTATGAGTAATGTAATCATTTAGAACATATGAAGTGTTGGCTGTCCAAGCAGCTGGATTGTTTCTAGCCGAAAGATCCTGATTAATAACTTCAACTAAGTTATTAGAATCAAATGTTGCTGCTGATACAAAATCTGCCGTACTGAAGTCGGGTGGATCTACATAGTAAAGAACGTTGTTATAAACAACATATTGTCCTCTAATATATTGTGTGTTCGGTGCCCAAACTAAAACAGCGGTGTCATATGTGTATCTATCAAATTTTAGTACTGTTTTGACTCTTCTCAATTGCTGATTGTTAATTTGTGCATACGCGGTTGCTGTTCTTATTACTGGACCATTATTCATTATTGTAACTGTTGGGGTTGAAGTATATCCTGTGCCACCATCAGTAACTATAATCTCTTTGATGGCGCCACCTACGATGATTGCATAAGCAGTAGCGCCTGTTCCGCCACCGCCTTCAATAATAATATCGGGAGGAATGGAATATCCGTTACCTGCATCTTGTACAGCAATGGCTTCAACACTATATGTTCTATTGTCGTACCACATTCTGTATCGGAGATCTGTTTGAAGTAGCAGTGCATCTGTATCTTTTTCTCCACTAGGACTTCTAAACAGTCCTAGTGTTTCGTCATAGTATGCTGGTAAATCAAAGTCAGTTACATCACCTTCCCAAGGATCCAATCCAGTATAATTAAACTTATATTCTCTAATCTTTGTGTGGTACGGCTTTGCTTCATTAACATAGTCAGTTAAGAATTCGTGGTTATCTCTAATGTAAACTGTATTCTGTTCTAATTTTCTAAAATTATGTACTAGATCGATAAAGCTAGTTTTAAATAACCAATCAACACTTTTCTGTTCATGTAATACATGTCTAATAAAGATAAAGACCAATTCATTTGCGTATACTTTTAAGTCTCCGACAAAAATCTTATTAAAGATTTTAGTAAATAATTCTCTAGTTTCGATTGTTAAGTTGGCAGCATTTTCATAAAATGTATTGTCATACATAATCGTGGCAGACTGGTGAACTTTAGTTACAAATAGACTAAGGTCAGATGGGTCATACTCAACAATCTTATATCGACCTGTGCCGTCGTTAACTACCTTAATAATATCTCCATCAACAAAGGTTAGTTTGCTTAATTCATTTTTGTCATCAACAACATAATTTGGTATAATTGAGGAATCATATCCTTCTGCTATGTAATCAACATAATTCCAATATCCTCTTAACGAGTATGCTTCTTTCTCAACAAATGTCCAAGTATCATTGGCCTCTAATATATAAATCACCCAACCATTATTATAGTCGCTATCTGATTCTACTAATGCATTGGTTCCTGTTGCGTAATGATCAAAGTTTAAGTAACTAAGTTCAGTAAGATCCGCTACTTTAATGTCCCATTTACCTGAATTAACAGTTGGTTGAGGATCTGTAATATTAAAAATTTCTAAATCTATCGTTTCAATTAGATCAAAGTTTGCTACGGTTTGATTAATAAACTGTAATGATTTCTTAAGTACAGATGTTCTATTCACAAACGTCGTCTGCCTTGGGCGAATTAATATTCCGAGACGCAAGTTCTCATCTAATGTTGGGTCTGGAACAATGTTGTCGTCGTAGTCTAATCCTGCTAGGCTTACGATAAATTTGTCAATAATAGTTTGACTTGGCAAGCTATCTGGGCTAAGTTCTTGTACTAAATCAAATTCTGCGTGAATCACCCTTGCATTCTTTTGTAGGTCATAGTTAATACTTAGAATCGAATCATTATCTGTTAAGTAATCATCAACATTGTACAATCCGAATTGGTTAGGTGATATTACAACTATATAACTAATACCTTGTCCCTTAGGATTCTCTATCAATTCAGAGATATTAAGAGGAGTCATTCCTTTATTCTTAGGATTGGTTACTGTTACCTCGGGAGCATTTGCAACCCAGTAGTAGTATTTTGTAATGTTCTTGTTAGTGACTGGGTCGATTGTTGTTTCTGTAACTATATTTTCGTCTCCAAATACTGGAGTGCCGAGGTAACCTGCCTCAATATATGCCGATGGAAGAACATCTGTCTGTATCCACTCGGAAATTTGAACTACACTTCCTGGAAAAATTGCTCCCCAGTTACTTGATCTATAATCAAAATCACCTTGTTCATATTCAAGGTATCTAAGTACATCGAGGTTCCACCACATGTTTCCGATTTGTTTCTTGCCCCAAACTTGTTTTGTTGCTGAGAAATTATCTCCGTAACATGCCGGATCATGTTCTGTTATATAATCTAAATTCTCTATCGCTGTGCCTGGAAGTTTTCCTTTTGCAGGATCGATAATATTAAGATCTATTAATTTGGTAGATGTTCTGTTGTTGTAGATGTATACACGATTTATTGTACTTACATCTACTTTACTAGCTGGTTGTCCAGACACTGTCCATGTTTTATCTCCGGATGCCTTAAATGTAAATATGGAACCTTGATCCGTTCCAAAGTAATCACTACCTGGGCTACCTACTGCACAATAAGTTCCATACGCAGCTATACTAGATCCAAATTTGTCTTGGAATGTAAGGCTGCCTGGCTGTAACCATTGTGAGAATATAAATGCACCAGGGCTAGTTATGACATCAACTCTATCGGAAACATATTCATATACGACAACGAATCCGCTTTCGGGTATCTCATCTTTAAACTTTATACTGTCTAAATCAAATGTTGTTAGATCAGCATCGAATGTCGTAAACTGCACACCTGTTGCTACATCACTTCCGATATATATCTTATTGCCTGTATTATGTATTGCTAGAGATTTTCCAAAGTCGGAATTAGCTTCTGGATTTGGATTAGATATGACTTGAATCTCGCTAAACACATCTAATCCTAAATCAGTAAGTCCTGTGCCGACGCCAGGTAATATTCTCAATTTAGTAGGAACAACGGCTGTATCTATTATTATCTTTAATGTATTATTTACGTCTGTTGCTTCAACTCCTGGAATTCCTAGTATATCAATGTCTGCTAGAACGCTTGCTAGCGACGTACCTGTAAACTCTACTTCAAAATCATTAATACGAATTGAATGTCCTACTGTAACTACCGGGGTAGTCACCGTACCGGTTATTTCTCCGTATTGTCTTGCGTAGTTTAGGAATCTATATGCGGCACCTATTCTTTCTGGAAACTGTTCTGTTGTCTCTTCTTTCTCTGGAGCTCCTACATAAAATGCACAATTTGTAGGACACATAGCAACGCTGGTGCCGAAGCTTTGTTCTGCTTGCACAAGTGAAGCTTCGTGTGTTGACATTAATTGGAAAGTATTTGTATAAACTGTGATTATACTTCCTGACGGAGGATCAGTTGCAAATATTACTTCTGTTGTTCCGTCGCCTGGAAGATTATATGTTACATCAACATCAATTCCGTCTACAGTAGTTCTTCTGCCCTTGATAGTAACTTCTCGAGGAACATGTACTTGTGACGATCCGTCTGAAACAACTGAACTTACTGTTCTATCAAATATATAAACAGATCCGTTATTAGTTGCTCCGGTGTCTCGGCGTGGTGCTCCGATTACTACTTGTGCGCCATCCGTTGTTGTCGAAATCGACGATCCAAATGCGTCGAGCGCAACTGGGGAATCGCCAGTCAATGTAATTCCCATATCGGAATAGAATGCACCGCGAGCAATAATCGTAATATCTAATCCAGCAGCTGGTGCTGTAGTAAAATCAATATCATCACCGGTCACTGTGTAGTCAACTTGGTAAACGTATGTCTTTCCTGTCGTGTCAGTTACATATAATTGAAAGGGATCAGTTACAGTTAATCCTGTGGCATGAGTTGTGGTACTTCCATCGCCTTGTATTGTGTTTGTTGTGTCGTTGCCAAGCTCTCTAAAAGCGAATACATATACTGACCCGCCTGTGCCTTCTGTTGTGGCACCAATGTACAACCATCTACCATCTGCGCTCATTGCTAAACTTTGACCAAATGTGCCTATCGTGCCCATAGTAAATGCTTGTTGGTTTTCTAATACCACTGAACTACCGTCATCAAATTCATTTGTTCTTCTGTAAGTAAACACATAACCTGTCGGCGTATTACTAGCTGGTGCGCTAACAGCGAACCATTCTTTATTCGCTGCTGAAATTGCATGTCCAAAGTCATCTAAGTTTGTTGCAGTAATTGTCTCTGTTTCATTGTACTCATAAAAATCTGTATTTGAACTTGCGTCGGTTAGGTAAGTAGAATCATCGCTATAGTTTCTGTAACTTACAATTTTTCCAGTGCCTGATCCTTTGACACCGCCAAGAAGTATTTGGCCATAATCTAAAAATTCAACTGCGGTGCCGAAGTCTTCGTTAGCTACTGCACCCGGGAAATTTATTCTATCATTTAGCGTATAAATGTCTTCTTTCTTAAACACTGCCCAGTCAACAAAATCAGGTCCCCATTGATCTATTGCAATAACGTCGTCGTTTCTATATCCTTCTTCTGGAGTGTATACGCTCCAGTCAGTAACAGTGTTGAATCTAACTGAATTAAATTTGTATATTATGCCGTCACCAACTAAGCTTTCAAATCCCTCTAAGTCTACGCTTGTATCTACTATATCAACTAAGAACGAGGTAATTGAAGATATTGAATTAATTGTGTAAATGTTGTTGAATGTAATATCAAAGTTTTTCAGGACAATGAGATCACCTTTCTTAAGCCTGTGTGGCCGAGACATTTGAATTTCTAATCTATCATCTAAGCCGTTAGTAACTTCAGTTACTGTTCCCAATACTTGTTCGGACCTAAACAGATCCCAGTCTTTGTTATTCTTTTTAGCTACCCATAACTTAAATCCACTACCGATTCTACTTATAAACGTTTCCTTGTCATCAAAGTTAGGATTATTAATATCAAAGATAACTCCGTCGGCGTTTTCTAATTTCAAGTAACCAGCTGTCTTTATTTCTTTCTCATAATTAGCTTTGTCCTTTGAATTTAAGAACAAGTCTTCGCTATACTGATTAGGCAATCGTCTAATCTTACTGGTTCCGGTTCCCTCAGGTGTGTAATAATAACGTCCTGGGTTGTTAGCAGCAGGATCTTCAGCAAACTCTCCGAACGCAGGATTAGAGGAAAATACTTCTTCCGGCAGTACAACTTCGATGAATTGGTTGATATCAGTTGCACCATATTCGCCTGCTCTAATTGCCCAATTTTCGTAAAAATTTACATCAGTGCTAAAAGCGTCAAATTTTGCCCCTAGCAATGCATTAATTGCGTTTGCAGAACCCTTCTCTTTAATAAATCCTTGGTAGAATCTAGCTTGTGTTACTTGATCTATTCCTAAGTCAGTAAAATAATTTCGTTCTCTATAGCCGATTAATCCTTTGGATGCTCGGTTAATATCATCAGTAAAGTTAAAATTCGTGATGTCATAATACTCTTCGATGCTTTTTGCTAGGCCGCCAAAGCTAGGTAATAGCCCACTTTTAATTTTAGTCTCGTTTAGCAGTTTCCATTTATCGAATTCAAAGTAATCTGCGGACGGAATGTCGGTAGAGGCAGAATACAACTGATTCTTAAACTTAACCATTGTACCTTTCTTGTAGTCATTGCCAGAATCCCATGTTTTGATTATAGGTGAATTGTAATAGAAGCCCGCTGGGCTAAAGCTTCCATCATATTCCAATGTCTTATAGCCAACTAACTTAACTCGTAATTGTCTATTTCCTGTTGATGGTTCATATATTACATCATTAAAGATTGTTGTGTTATCTAGTACTAGGCAATGATCATACTTGACTAGGGTTAAATCTACTAGTGCGAAACTAGTATCAATTGCTGTGATTGAAAAATCGTTTCCAATTCGAACTACGTTGAATTGATTATTTTTTAGGTAGTTATAGTTTGGATCCGATACTCTACTTGTACCTGCCATTCTACTATTGATCTCATCAACTACATATCCTGGTGTTCGTATTTTAACTCTGTTAGCTAGTGGGTTTAGAACAATAACTGTAGTATCGCCCCAAGCTTGCGATGCCCATAGTAAGAATTCTTTAGCAGACAGAACAAATGTTCTATTTTCTCCTAGATCCGAATCTAGTTCATCGAACGCAACGCCCTGCGAAATAAGATATCGTTGATAGCTAATTAAAAAGTCAACTATCTGTTGTTTCGAAGCAAACACCGCGCCGTATGGAATATTAATCTTAATCGGCTCGTAGTCTTTAAAGACCGACACCGTAGTTCCTAATACATCTACAACAACTTTGTTACTATTTGATACACTTGGAACAATAGTAAAGAATGGATTATTTTTATCATAACCAATTACTTTAAATCCTGTCCCTGTTTTTTCTATAATGACTGCACTGTAAGTTATTTTTCCGCTAGGAACAGATTTCTTAATTTCTAAATTAATGTTCTCGTCTGGTACTAAAATACTCCTGTTTGTTGACGTAGGACTTGCCTGTTCAGCTAATACGTTAATACGATTTTTATCGCTATATCCAGATAGGTCATAACTTAGTCTAATAGAGGTATTGCTGTATATCCCACCAAGTTTTGCAACCGGCTCTATACCAATACTTGAAAGTTTGTCGGCGATATAATTTGTATAGCTAGCATAGCTAACGTCTTCGCCGTTAACTTCCCAGTCTGCAATCTGTATTCTTCTTTTTTCACCGGCAAACGAGAACTCTTCAACGCCAGTGTTATATTTGTAATTATAATTGTCAATCAACTCGCCAAAATATCTAGCAGGTTTGGTAATTGACAACACCATTTGTATTGCAAACACATAATCACTACTTCTATACCAAGCTGCTTCTGCGGGTCCTTGTTCGCCAACTTCATAAGCGTAGTTTGTCTTTCTGGAGTCGAAGAACTTTACAAAAATATTAACTGGAGACCGAAGTTGCCCGTATTCATCCGTAGGAATAAGACTTGTCAGTCCTGGTCTTGCAAATCTCGCGTCAGTGCCTTCTCTGTCGCCAGAGAAAATTAACCCGTCTTCTAAGTCTTGCCAGAGAACTAAGTTGCCTCCGGAATATGGCGCTGCTCCATAACGTTGTTCCCACCAGCTTGGCTTCTCAGAAAATCCTAACATCTCCCACGGAGTAGTGTGTGGACTTACTGTATCATAAAAATATTGGAATATTGCTCTCCAAGATCCCTGTAGTGGTAGTTCAAATACTTTATCGGTGAACCTTTTGTAATTCCACGTAAACGCATTATTAGAATCATATCCCGATGTATCTGTGTAATCCAACTTGTGTATTCCCGCCCAGGCTGCAAAAAATCTACCAATTATATTTTGATATTCGGCGTTTGCAAACTTAGTATCTCTAAATGCACCAGGTTTAACGTCATACAAGCTTACCTTGTTTGTGTCAACTTCTACTTTGATGTTGTTATAAACTCTACGCTCAAATTCTAATAGCAAGTCATCTCTAAAATCGTCAAATGCTGGTGTAACGCTGCCGTCGTGTCCGCGCAATACATTAATCGGATTAACAAATGTGTCATCTAAATATTTCTCTGGCGTAAATTTAGGATACAATCCTAATTTTGTTGGGGTCTCTGGTATCCAACTACCGTTTGTTGAATTGTATTCTGTAATCACTAACTCATCATTAATGTTTACTATCAAGTCATCAGTAAATTCAACACCTAATTTGTTACTTGTAAAGGTGTAATCCTCGCCGTATATTAACAGTGTCTTGTTTATGTAAACTAACACCGATTGCCTGCCAGGCATACTTAAATCAAACGTATTAAATAGGTTGTAAATCCTTCTATTATCATCGTCGATTGTAATGGACTGCCTATTTTCAACATTATCCTCACCGTATGCTAGCATATCGCTGTAGTACCACGGGAATTCTTTGTTCTTAACTGCATTGATGTCTAATAATATTGCATCCAGCAATGCTGGAGGATCCTGAGTTAAGTTTGTGTCAACTAATAGAGAATTATCTAAAATCTTGTTCTTAAGTTTGGCGTATTCCCTCGATGCAAACTGTACGCTCTCTATAAAATTGATTTCCGGATGACACATGAATAACATCGATGGTACAACCGTACCGGAATGTTGTAAAATGGTTCCACCAGTGTCTTTAATTAGAAGCAAATCTCTGAGGTTACTGTTGCCTGGAAACACACCCGATACTTCTTTATTATATTCGAAGATTTTAGTTGCGTGATTTCTTAGTTGTCCTAAGGTGTATTCATCTGCAACCTGGTTGTCATTATTATTTTGTAAATTTGATGGAACTTGGTAGTATGAACTATTCGGAATTTTAATTACATCATATATGTAAATATCAACCTTATCACCTACTTCTGCAGAAGGAACTTCCATATAAAGGTGTTGTTGCAATGATACAACTTCCCAATTATCAGAATTAACAAACTTATTATTGACATATACAAGTAAATTATTGATGTAGCTATCTGATATTCCGCTAGAATCTATTCTAAATTGTTTATCAACATTATCTTCTAATACAATAAACTCTAATAGTTGATACTGTTTAGATCTTTCATGTTTTTTAATATATGCAGTTTTTTCAACGAAGTCTGTTACACTACTAAACTTGTGAAGCTTACCAATACTAATTGTTCCGGTTGTGTCAACTGTATCTACTGTGTAAGTAAATGTATCGCTATTGAAGTTGTCTAAAAACAAAACATCACCTAAGTTAGCAAAGTTTCTATATGCAAGAGCAAACCCCAAATTGAGATCGATATCGCCAGTGCCCTTCTTATAGCTAAAGATTTTTGTACCGACAAACGTTGATGCTGGATATTTACTAGTGTCAGCTAAACTAACATCATCAACATCAAACACATTAAATAATGGTTCCTGATTCGCTGTTGTCTTTTGTTGAGAAGTAATCCATGAATCATTTAGAATATAGAACGTAACGCCCTGATAAGTTATTCCTCTTGTAATTAAAATCTGTTCGTTGTCAACTAAAGTTGATTCTTCTACTAAGGTTAAGTGTTTAATTGAACTTCCGTCGCCCGATGGATCTACTATGTTTACTTTATAAATTTTATTTCTTACATCGCTATCGGTATCTGCTGCGAACACAACCGTCAGACCGTTAATAAGTTCAATGCCGTCTACTTGATAAGAACTTGATCCTTCGATTGTACTAAACGCATCTGTTGTTACAAAATCGATCAAGTCTACTGCCTGTTCGTAGCTCGTGCCGAAGTTAAACAAGTTCAAGTCGTAAATAAATTCAATTATTGGGCGCTTGGCTTTACTATCTAAATCCAAATCTACGCTGAAGTTGTTATACTCACCAGTCTTGTTAATGACATCAATATGGAACCATCTATTACTTCTGCTCCACGGATTTCGATCTCTACTTGCCCTGTTAATTGTAATGTAATCTAATTGTGTTGGGCCGCCGGTCGTCGGATCCCACGGTGTCGAACCCCAGGGTACAGAATCCCAAGGCTGAACTTGTTCTCTAATATATGATTCTGGTGTTATTAATTCTGTTACCGGAACTAATCGAATAGCATCGCCCACGCCCTCGACATAAAATTCGTTATTTTGATATTGTACGGGTTCTACTGTATTATCGAATTTAACTTTTAAACCGTTTGTAAATTCAACACCATTTAAACTTACATACCCCTTCAGTCCAATAATATCTACCTCTATATCAATTATGATATCATCCGTCGAGTCGATTAATCTAATTACTCCGACTATCTCGTTTGAAATACCATCCTGATAATACAGTGTGTCGATTCTTGCTGTTGCAACTGGCAGCAATTCTAATACATACTCGCCAGGCTTGCGCCATAGTTCTCTATAGCCATATACTACACCACCGTTAATCCTAACTTTGTTGTCTTCTGGAATAAGGGTAAGTTTCTTTAATTTTATGATAGGAAACGCATAGTTTCGATCAACTTGAATTAAGAATACACTAGTACGTTCAATCTCAGGAATAAATGTACCGCCGTCATATCCAATCGCACCATCAAACGGATTTAAATAATCTTCGTAAATGCCATCCGACGTCCAATCAGCATCAGTTGCGGTATAATCAGTAAACACAACAGTCTTGTTTTCAATGTCATCTACTCCATCTACCCCACCTAAAACGTCCTGTACATATTCCAATGACTTATTTGCAATAGTATTATATGAATAGTTAGTAGCATAGTCTACATTTTGATAGACTGGCATCGTTAAGATCCAATCCTGAGCAGTTACGTCAGGAACGTCAAATGTTACTGTGCCTACATCGGTACCGTTATCAGCTACACCGAACACTTCTCTGGAACTAATATTTGGCTGCCAGCTGTATGTACCGTTAATTCCTGGTTGTGCCTGAATGTAAAATGGAAATCCTAGCTGTTCGACGTTAAACGTATATGTTTTGCCTCTAGCTAAGACAACAACAGGATTCTTTCGTGTAAATCCGGTAAATGTGTAAACCTTATCCAACTCATTTCTTGTAACATCAAGTGTTGACGCGGTGTTAACTGACGAACTAGTAATTAGAACACTGTCAGGTCCGTTGGGTATCCAGTAATATTGATTATAGTTAACAAATTTATCGAAGTCGTATTGTCCGTCGTAACTGTATTGTTCACAATCAAATAATCGATCGTGGTTGTCTGCTTTTCCGCCGTAATATTTAATAGACGAAAGTAAGTCTACATAGTTTGCTGTAATTGGACTTATGTCATTTGCTACATATAACGATGGTTCAAATTGATAGTTTTGTTTAGTAACAGAATCCTCTATAACATATGAATCTGTTGCTTTATATGCTAAGGTAGATTTTCTACCAATATATCCGTTTACATTTTTAAATTTAGGATCGGTGGTTAATTGATCAAGTGTAGCATTTAGAAATTTTCTATTTGCGTCACTACGAAAAATCGCAGGCAATAAAGATATAGTTCTAGTTACCATTCTTAAGTGCCCTGATTAATATTAGTGCTAGTGATAGCAGGAATAACTTCTACGTTATTAACCGTGGCTGCACTGACAAATATTTCGTCTGGTTCTGCATTAATTTGAAACAAGCTTCCAAATGTTAACGATGAATCCTGAGGTACAAGAACAATACTGCTTACAAAAGTTGCTAGCTCTTTGTGTAGGTATGAACTTAATTCTGTGTAGAAGAACGTTTCTCCAAAATCCCAATTCTCAATAGCAAAGTAATTATTCATTGCATCAATCAACTTAACTTTGATTTCTGAATCACTAATTGATGTGCTACCACTTTTAACAACTTTAAATGTAGCGCGTAAGGCAACGTTGGCCTGGTCGCCAAAGAGAGGTTTAAATTTAGCACTGTTATAGATAATTGTGTCGCTTACCATTTTAAAATTTTCAAGTTCACTAAACTCTAGTCTTAATTCTTCACTTGTTGGTTCATCCGGTTTTATAACTTGTCCTGTAGTATCAGTTATCCAATTCCTATAATCTGTATCATAAGTGCTAATCAACATATATAGATCGATCATGTTATTTGGACTTGGATCTATCCTTCTATTGTTTGGACTGTTGTGTCTGTATTGAAACGCTAAGTCTTGTCTTCCAGTTTTCCACGAATATTCTGTTGCAATGTCTATGGTTCTAACTTCGCCAACGATAGACAATACATAAAACGCATCTGATGTAAGAGCATAAAATATTGTGCCGTTTTCGTAATTTGCTTTGTTAGTTTCTATATCGTCTAAGTTATCGTAGTTCTGAACAACATATCCACTGTCGAGCGGAAATTCGTCTCCCTCAACAGTTCTATAAAATACTTTCTTGTTTTCCGGATCAACTAGAGGAGCAACAATTTCTGTAAAGAAGTCAGGGTTAGCTGGGACGCCGTCGTCATCTAAATCGTTAAACGTAACCTTAATTCTTTTGCTATTTCTATAACCGTCATCCTCAATAATGCTGTCGTAAATTTGCAATACTTTAGGAACAATCATCGGACTTACTGTATCCGGCAATGTGTTATATTTTAACACTGTAATAGCGTCTTGGATAATTGAGCCGACTCTGACATCATATACTTTTAATGACTTGTCAAAGTAAAACCTAGTTTGCAATACACTCTCAAACA
>Ga0307378_10004672_pt1 | contig 19384 bp, 11 predicted proteins | sample UN1MG_FD_202238 | JGI IMG/M metagenome (GOLD analysis project Ga0307378, IMG submission 202238) | Soil microbial communities from Risofladan, Vaasa, Finland - UN-1 | ecosystem: Environmental > Terrestrial > Soil > Coastal area > Acid sulfate soil | place: Finland: Risofladan, Vaasa | collected... | reverse complement strand
AGAAGCCGCTGACGCGAACCGTCCACGAGTCGCGTACCTTGCGAAAGCTGGCCGCACAGTACAAGGTCGCCACGTCGATGGGCAACCAGGGCACCGCCAGCCATCAGTTCCGCCGGGCGCTGGAACTCATCCGCGGCGGCGCGATCGGGACGGTCCGGGAGGTGCACACCTGGAACAACCAGGGCGGGCCCGACCGCGACGCGCCGCCGGAAGGCCGCGACGAGATCCCCGCCGAGCTGAAGTGGGACCTCTGGCTCGGGCCCGCCCGCGATCGGCCCTTCCAGTTCCAGTGGCTCTCCTGGCACGGCTGGCGCGATTTCGGCACCGGGAACCTGGGCAACTGGGCCTCGCACAGCCAGAACCTGGCGTTCATGGCGCTGAAGGTCGACTCGCTCTGGCACGCCGACGCGGCCGCCAGGCCGATCCTGCGCGTGGAGGCCAAGGTGAACCGGATCAATCGCCTGTCGTTCCCGCGCTGGGAACTCGTCCACTGGGAAGTTCCCGCGCGCGGCGACCTGCCGCCGGTTTCCTTCTACTGGCACAACGGCAGCAGCCGCCCGGGCATCCGCGAGCAGCTCGAGGGCCTGCTGGGACGGGACATCGACTGGGGCGACAAGGGCGAGAAGAAATGGGCCGACTGGGCCGAGTGCCTGATCGTGGGCACGGAAGGCAAGATCCTGGCCACGGCCCACAACGCCACCTTCACGATGCTGCCGCAGCAGAAGTTCCGCGACGTCGACAAGAACACGCTGGAAGAGGTCGACCGCTCGCAGGGTCACGACTCCGACTGGCTGGCAGCGTGCCGCGGCGGGAAGCCCCCATGGGCCAACTTCGACTACGCCGGCCCGCTGACCGAGTTCAACATGCTCGGCAACGTGGCCACCCGGTTCGAAGGCCCGTTGGAATACGACCCGGCGGCAGGCAAGATCGTCAACCACGCGGAGGCCGACGGGGTGCTGCAAGACGAGTATCGGGAGGGTTGGAGTCTTTAGGGTCCGCGCAGGAATGACCCGATCAGGCAGCGAACTGTTCGAAGGAGAAGTGCGGAATATCCGCCCTTTCTTTGGCGTGTTCCACGGTGATGGCGCAGATATTGCCTTGCCCGTCGAGATCGAGCAGCGTGTCCTCATCCAAATCACGCGTCTCCACCACCTTCGCTTCTCGGAACTCGATATACAGCGTGTCGGTATCTTGAAAGTATTTGATTTTCATAACGCAAAGCTCCGATCGAAAAACGCATCTCTTCCCGGATTCCGGGGACACGACCCGATTATGGTCGTTTGAGTAATTTCGATGGACGGCCGAGTTCCGGGGACAGTATACATAATTATCTCCGTCGGTGGCTCATCGGGTGATCTTATACCGATGCACGCCGTAGGGGGCGAACTGGTCTACGATCCGGCCGTTGTGGACTGCGACAGTGCGATCTTCGAACAGGACCTCGGCCGTGCCGTCTTTCGCGCCGCGGACCGTAATCTCGGGCTTCTCCGGTTTCCTTTCCATGTTGACGGCGAATACGTAGATTGCCTCGTCGGTACGCTTCACCAGGCACTCGATCCGGCTGCCCAGGGTCGGTTCGGCCGTGGCTCCCCGTTCGATGGTCGGGCCGTTGATCACCGGGGCCAGGGAGTGGATCTGCCGGTTGATCCGCCCGACGGCCTCGGCCATCTGCGGATCGGCCAGCAGGCCCGCCTCGATGAACGTCGGCTGGAACTGGTGGCAGAAGTAGATCAGCCCCTGCGAGCCGTGGACGATCGACATCCAGACTTCGGCCTCGACCTCTTGCGGCGTGGGTTTCACGTTGGGGTTGCTGATCCGCGTGCATTCGATGCAGTTCCACACGACCTTCCGCCCGGCGGTCCACTGCCGCAACCGCTCGACGCCCCGGGCCACGTACCAGAGCTGCCCGGCGATCTCCGGCTTGCCGTGTACCGCCGGATAGATGTCGAACGAGGCGACGTCGCAGCCCTGGGCGTACTGCGGATAATCCTCCGGATGATTCGTCCGCACGCCGCGTCCGTGCCAGCCGTCCCAGGCCACGCCTTGACCGAGATTCAACAGCACCGGGCGCGTGGGATCGTTGACCTTGATCCGACGGTAATCGGCAATCATCGTCTCCGGCGGGATCGGCGGGCCGTAGCCTTTGCCCGGGCCCAGCGACTGGGCGTTGTCCGGCTCGTCGCCATGCATCCAGCCGACGATGATCTTTTCGTCCAGGTGTCCTCGGGCGTAGTCGTTCTGCGAGCAGATCACCGGCATGCCGTGCTTCTTCAACTCGGCGAGCTGCTCTTGCGTCGGGCCTTTCCAGAGGCCGACGTACAGATTGATTCCGATCGCCTGGTACTTCGGCGCGTTTCGCGGCGCCTGGAGCCAAACGGCGATGGGGAAGAAGTCCGCATCGGTGCCGGGCCCGTTTTCCCACGCCGCGTAGGGAACGCTCGGGACGGCCGCCGGCTTGTCTTCGGCGACGCTCGTCGGTACGGCCGCCACGACGCAAATCACCAGCACCGCGGCCAAGACGCGTCGGGTTTTCCACGGTCTGCAACACATAGTCGTTTCCTTTCGAATGGTTGACGGCATGGTTACTGCAACGGATGCATGCCCGCATTGTGACGTCGGCGGTTCACCAGGGATAGGGCGCGGGGCTCCTTCTTGAGGAACTTGACCAGTTGGGAAACCGTGCAGCCTAAGCGGGCGGCGGCCGGCTTGGGGTCGGAAGCGGCGGCCGTGAGGGTGTCGAGGACTTCGGCCAGGAGCGTGGGGAAGTCGTCGTGCGACGCATTGATCGCGATGCGGCCGCCGCAGCAGCGGGATCGCCATAACGGGCTGGGCTGGGCGTCGCAGGGGCGGGGCGTGCGGATCTCGAAGGCCAGGTTCACACGCAGCCGGAATACGGCCCTCGAAAGGTTCTCCGCCTGGCTGCGCCGTTCGCTCGCCTCGGCCCTCACGCCCGTGGGAAGGTGGTGCAAGACGATCGCCGTCTCGACCTTGTTGCGGTGCTGACCGCCGGGACCGGAGCGCTTCTGGCGCCGCACCTCGCACTGGGCCAGCAGTTCGTCGGGGCCAAGCGCGGCGGGGTGGAGGGGTTCTTCGGGCATGGATGGGCGAAGCCGCAAGCGGCTGGAAGACTGGGGCTACAAATCCTTCTCGAGCATCTTCAACACCAGTTCCCGCTTCGGATCGCCGGCCAGGTAGAGCGTCCGTGTGGGGAACGCGAACTCGATGCCCGCCTTCTCGAACTCCTCGAAAATCCGCAGATTCAGCCGCTGGGCGTGATCGCAGAAATCCCAGTAGGCCGGCGGCACGAACCAGTAGATCACGAAGATGTTCAGGCTCTCGGCGTTGAAGTCGGTGAAGTACACCCGCGGCGGATACTCGTTGCCGTCGATCGTGGCGTGGATCGGCTCGCGGATGCCGTCCTCCTCCAAAATGCCGCGAACGATCCGCACCGCCTGTTCGATCTTCTCCTTCGGCGTGTCGTAGGTGATCGTCAGGTTCATCGTTCGGCGGATCGACGCGCGGCGGCCGACGTTCTCGACCGGGTCGCTGGCGATCTTCGAGTTGGGGATCGTGACCAGGTTGCCGGTGAGCGTGCGGACGCGGATCGACTGGAAGCCGATCTCCTCGATCGTGCCGTCGTATCCGGCGTAGAGCACCCGTTCGCCGATCTGGAACGGCCGGTTGAACAGGATGATCGTCGCCCCGAAGACGTTCTTCAACACGTCCTGGGCCGCGAAGCCCAGCGGCAGTCCCAACACACCGACCGCCGCCAACAGCGCCAGCACGTTCTGCTGGAACACCGAGTCGATCACGAACACGACCACCACGACCACCAGCACGATCCGCAGGGCCTTGCGGACCAGCGGCGCGAGCTGATCGACGAGCGTCGATTCGGTCCTGGCCGCGAAGCGCCGCAGCATCAGGTCCACGACCGAAACCAGGTTGTACGCGTACCAGAGCACGGCGATGCAATACAGCAGCAGCAGCGTCCGGGTGCAGAACTGCTGCAGTGCCGGGCTCATGTTCATCGCGCCCAGTCCCACGGTCAGTCCGATGCCCAGCAGCACCAGCTTGGCCGGGCCGATCAGGTGCTTCAAGAACAGGGTACGGATATCCCGCTCTCGGGCCTCCTGCCGCCGGACGACGCGGCACAACACGGCAGCGGCGACCCGCCCGGCCGCCCAGCCGAGTAGCGTGGCCAGCAGCAGCGTGGGCCAGTTGAAGGGCCAGGTGATCCAGGTGTTGTCGGTCCAGAGGCCCTTGAGATTGAGGTTGCCCCACAGCGACGAGGTGGCCGGCTCCGGCTCGAACCGTTCGAGGATGCCGAGGCCTTTCGCATCCGCATCAGCGGGCGTTTCACCCACAGCCGCGGTAGTCCAAGCCAGCAATCCGCCCACCGCCATCGCGGCCCATACGACGATCGATTCGCGTCTCATGTCGGCTCCGTTTCGCTGGTTGAAGGTTTGTTGGGGGTTCCGTTTGCGACCCATACGTGGATGATAGCGTAAGGTCCGGTTTTGGAGAACGGAGAACGGGGATTGTCTTTGAAGGCACGGTGGAGAACTCGCTATTGGTCGGCGAATGGGCCCGGTGCGTCTTAACAGGACTTGCAGGATTTCGGTTGGAGGCGGCTTGACTTACGTTGCCGAGACTGTTGGGATGTCTGGAACGCAGGGTCACCACAGACCTCCACAGAGACTCGGATTCTTTTTCGTACCTTCCTTAAACCGTGAAGTCTACCCAGTCCTCCAGGCCGTTTGGCAGTTATGAGGAGTAACTCTATGCCTGTGGTTGACTCCCCATGGCAAGAGTAGTTCAATGGTAGAAACGACCAGGATGTCGTCCGAACACGGACGATCGGGTCGCAGGGCGACGGTGGATTCTGCACGTTCTAGCCATTCGCAAAGGAGCAACTAATGGCTGCAAGCCAACTACCAAGAGACGTCATGACGGACCTTGATGGGTTTATCAAGGCTCAGAACAGACTTTATGAGGACATGGGTCAATTGGACTCCGCAACCCAACAGCTCGACGGAGACAAGACTCCCGCAACCGTGCTTTTTCTTGATCTGGTTGGCTCGACCGGTTATCGGCAAAAAAATGGAGCACCCAAAGGGCTCGCCAAGGCGCATCGCCAAAATCTGATGGTAAGTCAGGCCATTATTCGGAACGGCGGAGAAGTAGTGAAATGGATCGGTGACAGCGTTATGGGCGTGTTTTGCGATGAAGCTGCTGGGGCACCTCATTCCTATAGAGCGCTGCAGGCTGCTTTGGAAGCCATCCGCAATCTCCGAGAATACAACCAGAAACACTGCGAACCTACACTCGCATGGGAGGAGGAAATTCACACCAAAGCGGCGCTCAGTGCAGGTAAGGTTCATTTCATAACCGTCGGCCCGGATGTGGCAACTTCAACCACCGCCGTTGCAGACGATAGCGGCCAGCAGCAGAGACCTTTCACTTACTGCGATCCAATTGGCGGAACCGTCGATTTGGCTGCGCGATTGCAGCACACCGCGACATCGGACGTGATTGTCATCGACAAGGATACGTTCTTCGGTGTTGGCCGAGCAGCCGGCATAGAACCCATCTCTCCAACGCCGTACCAAGAAGACCTATACTGTGAACTGATCCTTCTAGGGGAAAGGACGACGACATACAAGCCTCGTGTGGCTGCTTTTTCGCCCGAGGACAACGCACTTGAGTTGCTCGCAGTCGAGCCAATCGGGGAGAAGACCGATCTTGGCACGTTCCAGGAGTGGGCTCGAGAGCAAGCCAGCCGAAAAGGGAAGCGAGTCGTGTTTGTGTCCGCGCCGGTCAAGTGCAACGTGGCGGGCTTCGCTGAACCAGTGGAAGCCGTTGCTGTGTTTCCGGAAACCGTCGCCGCGTCTTCCGAAGCTCTGGCCGTGTCTTTGAAAGCGCGGGAAGCACCTGTTCGTGAATTGCCTTACAGGTCGCCAAGTTCAGAGGAGATCAAGGACTTGTTGGATAAGGCTGAGGCAGCGCACAGGCTAGGCAATACCCCGAAGTCGGTTGAACTCTATCAAGAGGTCTACGAGAAGGATTGCCGTGATTTCCGGGCTAACGTTCGGCTAGCGCAGCACTACCGAAGCCTGGGGCAAGTGGAGGATGCGAAAAGGCATTGGAACCTAGCCAAGGAATCCGATCCGACGCGGGCCGTTGTTTGGGCACTTGCTGGGGCCACATACTTTGAGGGGTATCTACTGGACCAAAGTAACTATGATGATTTGGGCCGTGCCGTGACTGATTTCAGTCGGGCAAGACAACTCGCCGCAGAGGCGTTTGACCTCCTGTTGGAGCAGTATTGCTGCGCCATGCTCGCTTTTGCGCTTCTTGCACGTAGGGGTGCCACCGACCTCGCGCGGGCGAAGGTCATCATGGACGAGATCACGAATTGGCCACCACTCAGTGAGGCCACTCGTGTGCTGAAGAGCCTTGTGGAGGTGCTCTTCCTGATTGCTGTAGGAACACCCACGGAATTGGTAGAAAAAGCTGGAGACAAGCTCGATCGCGTTACGACGTACTTGGCACACTGGGATGGCGGTAAGGAAAGCGGGGACACGGTTGAAGACCGCCACTCGACATTGCCCAGCAAAGAACGGTTGAGCGTCTTGCTGGACTTGGTGAGGTTCCGCTTGAATGCAGTAATGTCTCTTCCGCGAAAACCGGCCAATTCTACCGGAATTGCCCCGGCGGCAAATCAGCCGTAAGAGCTTGGAGTGGCAAGTTAGGCCCGCCGATAGGACTTCACAGCGAACGAGGAGTCTTGACCAAACCGCGGACCTACGCCGCCCTCGGTATCCCGTAGTCGATTTCGTCGGTTACGGTTTCATACACCGAGACTTCGCAGGAGAAGGGAAGCCGCTCCATCGGTGGAAGCAAGAAGAACTGGAGGTCGTCCGTTTTCAAGGCAATCTTAACCCAGTCTGCCAAAGGCCAGTGTTCCCGCTGTGCAGCTTGAGAGAACGGGTGAATGTGAATAGCCAAGTACGGTCGATCGCCATGTACTCCACAGCGGATCGCGGAGACCTTCGGCCACTGTTCCCGTACGTGCTCGGCCACCAGTGCCAGATCAGAGGGCCGAATCAGCCGGTCCGCCAGATGACCCAGCACGTCAGGCGCGGCTGATCGCCGATCTTCAATCGGCGAAGCAAGAATTCCCAAGACTGCAAGCCTATCGGTAGTCCTGACGTTGTGTGGCCCTTCCATGGGCATCGTATCCATCGTGGTGATTGTCCTACTCGGAACACAAAAGAGTCGCACCTTATAGCCTCTAGCCCTCAGCCGGTCAATGGCAATTCTGAAGTTACCCCACCTGTACCCCACCGGTCGGCCTACACTCTGTTGCTGCACCTGTTTCGGGGCATAAGATGCCACACGTGTCGCGCTCACCGGTTTCTGCCCGCGTGCTGCAATTCGAGGCTGCGGCGCCAGCGGGCGCTGTTGCGGCCGCAGAGGTAGGTGGCTAACGCCATGGTGGCCGTGACCGCCGCGCACCAGAACTTCGCGGAACGGTGGACCTGGTCGCTCATCCCCAAGAACTCCGGCTGCGATAGCGGTGGGGCCAACGACACGCCCGTGGCCATCCCGTAAACGGCCGAAACCGCCGCGAACGACAGCATCACCACCCACACGCTGGCCCAGTCGGGCGCGGCGACCATCCAGAGGATGTAAGCCATCTGCAAGGCGCCGACCAGCAACACCAGCCGGGACCAGGCCGGAACCGGGCCCGTGCCCGAAAACATCGCGTACACCGCCGGGCCAATACTGAAGGCCACGATCAGCGACAGGATGATCGCCAGGCCCCGCACGGTGGCGATCTTGCCGATGTCCGGCCGGTAGACGCCCGGCGGGATCACCTTAGGCCGCCCACGATCGCGCCGCGGCCGGGGAGGTGTCCGAAACGACCGTTCGGCGGCCACGGCGGGCGACCGTTCGGCGGCCGCGGAGGGCGTCGGTTCGGCGGCCGCGGAGGGCGTCGGCTGCACCTGCTCGTCGGAGGTCGACCAGGGCGACGGCTTCTCTTGGGGCTTGGCCCGCTTTCGATCGCGGCGGCGCCCGCGGCGCCCGGATCGTCGCGTGGACGGCGGCGACGGCTCGACCGAGGCGAAGTCGGGGATCGCCATCGGTGCCGGCGGCGGAGGCGAAGGAGGTGGCACGGCTTCCTGCAGCTTTTCGGCCCTGAAGAGCTTGGGCCTCGGCGGCGCGGGTTGCGGCGCCTTGCTCTTGGCCGGCTTGGCATCCGACTTCGGGGCGGCCGGCTTAGGATCGGATCTCGGGGTCGCCGGTTTCGGATCCGACTTGAGCTTGGCCGGCTTGGCATCGGACTTCGAGACCGCCGGTTTCGGATCGGACTTCGCGGCGAACGGCTTGGCATCGGGCTTCGGGGTTGCCGGCTTCGCATTGGGCATTGAAACGGCCGGCTTCGGGGCGTCCTTCGACGAGGAGACCTGTCTCTTTTCGACCGATCCGCCGGGCAGCGGCGGGGGTGCAGAGTTCGCCTCGTGCGACGACGCCGATGGGGCCGCGGGAGCAGGTTGCCGGGAATCTTCATCCAGGATGGCCAGCGCCGGCTGCACTTGCTCCGACCACTTTTCCTCTTGCGGTGCGGCCGGGGGTTCGGGCTTAGGTGGCTCGGGCAACGGCGGAGGAGTTTCAAGGGCCGACTGGTCGCCACGGGGCTTGGCGGAAACTGCCGGCTGCGGTTCGGACTTCCGTTGAGGCTCACCCGGCACGCTGACCGTCTCCCGGCATTGCGGACAACGGACCCTTTGTCCGGCGAGGCCGTCGGGCGCGGTCAAACGATGGCCTGAAGGGCAGCGGAAACGGATGGTCATGTGCGACAAGTTCGGCGAGCGAACCGTGGAAATGGGTTTTCCCCCATGCTTCCAGTCTCCTCGCCGCCAAGGGCCAAGTCAAGCGGTTCGCGCCGAAAGGGGGGTAGGTCCACTTTGCCGGAACGACCCGCAGCGTGCTTCGCACAGAGCAGACCTTTCGGCACTCCCACAGCCCCTTTCTCGCGGTTTGCTTGACCCGGCTTAGGGGGCGAATTACCATTGAGAGGATGGGTTTTCGTCTCTTAGGGCACCCTGCGCCGCGAACAAGAGCAGACTGTTCTTCGGAGAGAGTGATGAGGCAAATTGTCCTCTTGGCTGACGTTTTGCGGGCCGGGCAGAGCCCGATTCCGCCGCTTGGCTGGTTGCTCCTCGGCTGTGGCGTGCTGGGAATTGCCGCCGCGGCCGCGGCCCAGCCGCCCGGGGACCTGCCGCCGCCGGCGCGGGTGATCGTGGCCGAGGTGCAATCTGCCGAGCTGTCCACCGGAAAGACGTTCGTCGGTTCGGTCACGCCGGTGCGGACCAGCGTGGTGGGCAGCCTGGTGGAAGGCAAGGTGGAGGAACTCTCGGTCAACGAAGGCGACCACGTCGCGGAAGGCCAGGACTTGGCCCGGCTGCGGACGAGGCAAACGGAGATCCACCTGGCCGCCGCCAAGGCCCAACTGGCGAGCCTGCAGCAAGAGGAACTCGCGCTGAAGAAGACCCTGCCGAGCGAGATCGACCAGGCCCAGGCTCGGTTGGGGGTGTCCAAGGCGTTGCTGAAACTCGCACAGACTCGCTGGGACCGCACGAAGCCCCTGTACGACCGCAAGGCCATCAGCAAGGACGATCTGGACGAGGCGGAGTCGGTTTGGGTAGCGGCCGCGCAGAAGGTCATCGAGAGCGAGGCCGCCTTGGCCGCGGTGGCCGGTTCCGAACAGGAGAAATACCTCCAGGCCGCCGCCCGCGTCGAGGCCCAGCAGGCGGCGGTCGACGCCCTGGCGGACGACATCGAGCAGAAGACGATCCGCGCCCCCTTCGAAGGCTACGTGACCAAGGAACACACCGAGGTCGGGCAGTGGATTGCCAAGGGCGATCCGATCGTGGAGTTGGTCGAGATAAAGTCGGTCGACGTCGAAGTGCCCGTGCCGGAGGAGTATTTCTCGCGACTGACGGTGGGCATGACCGCCGGCGTGATGATCGAGGCCTTGCCGGATCGGTTGCGGGACGGTCAGGTCGTCTTGATCGTACCCCGGGCCGACGTTCATTCGCGGAGTTTCCCGGTCAAGGTGCGTTTGGAGAATCCCTCCGGCCCGGAGGGCCCGCTGCTGAAGCCCGGCATGTTCGCCCGCGTCACGCTCCCGGTCGGCAGACCGGACACGGTCCTGGTGGTGCCCAAGGACGGACTGGTTCTGGACCCGCGGTCGCCGTTCGTCTGCGTGATCGACCCGGCGCCGGAACCGTTGGTGGCCCAGTACCAGCAGCAAGGCATGCCGCTTCCGAACGGGGTGGCACGACGCGTGCCGGTCGAATTAGGCGCCACGCAGGGCGACCTGATCGAAGTGCGCGGCATGCTTCGGCCGGGCGACCGAGTCGTGACCGAAGGAAACGAACGCCTCTTCCCCGGCAACCCCGTATCCATCGTGAAGGATTGACCAGAGAATGACTCCTGCAATTCCCCGCCGGCCATGCAACTGATCGAAGTTTTCGTTCACAATCCGGTTAAAGTCGCGGTCGGCGTGCTGCTGTTCGTGCTGTTCGGCTTCATCGGGCTGGCACGGATGCCCATGCAGCTTACGCCCGAGGTGCAGATCCCCACGGTCACCGTCGAGACGCATTGGCGGGGCGCCGCGCCGCAGGAGATCGAGCGCGAGATCGTCCTGGAGCAGGAAGAACAGCTCAAGGCCGTGCAGGGCGTGACGAAGATGTCGTCGGAATGCTCCCATTCGCAGGGGCGCATCACCATGGAATTCGCCGTGGGAACCGACATCGACACCGCCCTGCGCCGCGTCAGCATCCGGCTGCAGCAGGTCCCCGAGTATCCCGAGGAGGCCGACGAGCCGGTCATCAGCACGTCCGACCCGAACGCCAACGCGATCGCCTGGTTCATTCTCCGTCCGCGGGCGGCCTCGGCCGAGGAGATCGCCCAGTTCCAGGCGTCGCATCCCGAGCTGAAGGATCTGCTGGAACGGCCCCGGCAGGCCCACAATTCCGGCCTGAGGACCCGGCGGCTGCTGCAACTGGTCGAAGAGCATCCCGAAGTCGAAGACCAGATCAAGGAGTTGCTGCCGAAGGACATTTACGTGCCGGGAATGCTGCGGTTCGTCGAAGACCGCGTCAAGGCCGCCTTCGAACGCGTCGAGGGCGTCTCCAAGTCGAACGTCTACGGCGGGCGGGAAGAAGAGATGCAGGTGATCGTCGACCCGGAGAAACTGGCCGCACGCCGGCTGACGATCACCGACGTCCGCAACGCCCTGACGGACCAGAACCGCGACTCCACCGCCGGCGACGTCTGGGACGGCAAGCGGCGATACCTGGTTCGCGTTACCGGACAGTTCGAGACCCCCAAGAACGTGGCCGACGTGATCATCAAGCAGACCGACGAAGGACCCGTTCACGTCCGCGACGTGGCCAAGGTCCAGCTCGGGCTGAAGAAACCGACCGGGTTGGTCAAGAACTTCGGCACCTACTGCATCGCCGTGAACTGCGTCCGCGAGACCGGCGCCAACGTGCTGGACACCATGGAGGACCTCTACGACGTCCGCGACCGGCTGGATCGGGAAGTGCTCGCCCCGCAAGGCCTCGAGCTGATCCAGGCCTACGACGAAACCGATTACATCCACTCGGCCATCGACCTGGTCGTGTGGAACATCATCATCGGCAGCGTGCTGACGGTCGGCGTGCTGCTCTTGTTCCTGCGCAGCGGCCGGTCCACGCTGGTCATCGGCCTGGCCATCCCCACCAGCATCATCGGCACCTTCTTGATGCTCCACCTGATGGGTCGCTCGCTCAACGTGATCAGCCTGGCCGGCTTGGCGTTTGCCGTAGGCATGCTGGTCGACAACGCCGTCGTGGTGCTGGAAAACATCTTCCGGCATTACCAGAACGGCGAGAAACCGTTCGTCGCCTCGGTCCGCGGGGCCCAGGAGGTCTGGGGGGCCGTGGTCGCCTCGACGCTCACCACGCTGGCCGTGTTCCTGCCGGTGCTGTTCGTCGAGGAAGAGGCCGGACAGCTCTTCCGCGACATCGCCCTGGCGATCAGTTCGGCGGTGGCCCTCTCGCTGGTGGTTTCGATCACCGTGATACCCACCGCGGCGGCGCGAATCCTCAAAGGGCGAAAGGAGGAACCGCCCGAAGAGTTCCCCGACGCCTTGGAGCCGTCGGACAATGGCCTGTGGAAGCCGTCCACCGACTCCGGACGCCGAAGCGTGCTCGCCCGGGCCGACGCGGCCGGTGCGGCGTTCGTCCGAGCGGTCGTCGATCTCAATCGTGCGCTCCAGAAGAGCCTGGCCGCGCGGCTGATCACCGTGGTCGGTTTCGTGGGTGCGGCGGCGCTGTTGACCTGGGCGCTGTGGCCGAAGATCGAATACCTGCCCTCGGGCAACCGGAACCTGGTCTTTGGCCAGCTCCTGCCCCCTTCCGGCTACAACATCGACAAACTGATGGAACTCGGCGTGCAACTGGAAGGCGGAGCCCAACCCTACTGGGACATCGACAAGGGCGACCCGGCCAACGAAGAACTCGAATACCCGGCCATCGACGATTACTTCTTCGTGGCTTCCGGCCGGTTCGTGTTCTTCGGTCTGCGTGCGGTGGATCCGCTTAGGGCGGCGGACCTCGTGCCGCTGGTCGACAAGATGGGCAACCAGATCCCCGGCACGTTCGCATTCGCCCAACAGGCCAGTCTCTGGGGAAGGGGCGTGCAGAGCGGACGAACCATCGACATCGAAATCACCGGACCGGAACCGGAGAAGCTGGTCCAACTCGGTGGGCAAATCATGGGACAGGTCGGCGGCGTGGTGCCCGACAGTCGGTCCCGGCCGATACCCAGCCTCGACCTGAGCAGCCCCGAAATGCACCTGCGGCCTAAGTGGAACCGCATGGCCGAGATGAACGTCAGCAAACGCGACTTCGACTACACGGTCGACGCCCTGGTCGACGGGGCCTATGCGGGCGATTACTACGAAGGCGGCGACAAGATCGACTTGACCATCATCGCCAGCGAAAAGTCCGTCGAGCACACCGGCGATCTGAGGCAATTGCCCTTCCCCCCGCCCTCCGGCGGCCTGGTCACCGTGGCCGACGCGGCCGACGACGAGCTGACCGGCGGACCGGAACAGATCAATCGCCGCGAGCAGCAGCGGGCGATCACCATCGAGGTCCGCCCCTCGCCGGAAACCCCCTTGGAAGAAGCCTTGGAGAACATCGAGCAGCAGATCGTCCAACCGATGCGCGACTCGGGCGAAATCGGCGGCGAGTACGAAATCCGGCTGGCCGGAACGGCCGACAAGCTCCGGGCGACCGGCAACGCCCTGAAGTGGAACTTCGTGCTCGCGCTGCTGATTACCTATCTGTTGATGGCCGCGCTGTTCGAGTCCTGGCTCTACCCGCTGGTGATCATCCTCAGCGTGCCGCTGGGGGCCATCGGGGGCCTGGCCGGGCTGGCGCTGCTGAACGTCTACCTGCCGGTGCAGAAGGCCCTGGGACTCTCTTCCGGCGGATTCCAGACCCTCGACGTGCTGACGATGCTCGGTTTCGTGATCCTCATCGGCACCGTGGTCAACAACGCGATCCTGATCGTTCACCAGTCGCTCAATCACATGCGCTACGAGGCGATGGCCCCCAGCGAGGCCATCCTCCAGAGCGTCCGCACGCGAATCCGCCCGATCTTCATGACCACGGCGACCACCGTGCTGGGGCTTTGCCCCCTGGTGCTCTTTCCCGGAGCCGGCAGCGAGATCTACCGCGGCTTAGGCGCCATCGTGCTGGGCGGCCTGGTCGTCTCGACCATCTTCACGTTGGTGCTGGTGCCCACGCTCTTCAGCCTGATGATGGACGCCAAGGCCGCCGTCCGCCGCCGGCTCGGTTGGGAGTCGGAGTCGCCGGAAACCGGCGAAGCCGCCGAGCCGGAAGAAGCGGTTGCGGCGAGTTGAGGGAGGAGGAATATCGGGGAAAAGGTGTCAGGAACCGTTATTGGCGGCGGCGGGCGGTTTTCGATAGGATCGTCGGCATGGGACTACCTTGAGAACGACGGCCGTCGGTTGGTGTAGCATGCGCTGAATCGCCTGGGTAGAATGCATAATGAAGCGATTTGGCCTTTAATCGCTGTTCCATCGGCAAAAATCTGCAAACAACGGTTCCTGACACCTTTTCGTCCGGAGGGCACATCATGGCAAAGAAGAGAACAACACAAAGGCCCCCGAAGAAGATGGCTGCTTCAAACAGGGCGGCGCCAAAGTATCCCTACTCGACAAGTCCGAACGCCCTGCGAAAGTTTCTCAAAGAAGTACCCCAGCGGCCTCGCCCGACAAGGGTAAACAACGACCTCTTGACGGCATGGGAACTCGGGGGTTCCAACGCTAATTCGATCATTAGGGTACTGAAGACCATTGGCTTGGTTGACTCGTCCAATCGGCCAACATCGGACTACGATTCGTTCATGCAGCCGACCATCGGGCCGGCACTGTTGGGGGAGAAGATCAAGGCAACATATGCCAAGTTCTTCGAGGCATCCCACGAGCCGTACAAGGACGACGAGAAACTCCGCCTCCTGTTCAACATCCATTCAGGCGGTAGCGACCGAACGTTGGGCTGTCAGATTCTGACATTCAAGGTGCTCTGCGAGTTTGCGACTTTTGATGGCTTACCATCTGCGGCGACACCTTCACTGCCGCCAACAGCAGAGCTGACTACTCAGGCTATGCCCGCATCACACCCAGCGGCATCGACACCGACGATATGTATTGACCTGCACATTCACCTTCCTGAAAACAAGACCACGAGAGACTATCAGGCAATTATCGAGGATATCGCCCGCTACATCTATCGGCACGAGGATTTTGGCAATGACTGATGAATGGATTGAACAGCAGGCCGGATTGTGTGGGGCCGTTGGCGCGTTGCGTAACAGGTACGCGAATACAGAGGTCGAAGGCAGCGCAGTAGATGCCACCTCTATTGTTGCAGCCCTGAATCAGTTTCAAGAGTGCGTCCGATACCTCAACACTCGGCGTTCATCGGGGGCCGTTCTCAACCTCGAATCAGAAGCCGATGTACAGGATGCGGTGTATCTGATGCTAAGACCCTGGGTTCATGACCTAGTATCGGAAAACCCAACTGACCGAATAGCAAACCGCTACACGCTCAAGGATTTCATTTCTCGCCAAGCACGCACCGTTATCGAGATTAAGTACGTGCGGGACGCGTCGCACGGCCGACGGATTTCGATAGAGATGCATGACGATATTGAAACCTACCGTCACCACCCTCACTGCCGGACGATTATCTTCTTTGTCTATGATCCGGACTCATTGATTCCGGACCAAGAGACGTTACGGCAACAGATAGAGGAACCTCGCAGTTACGGCGGACGCCCGCTGAGGTGCGTACTTGTCGTGAAGCCTTAGCCGAAATTGCCCAGCGATCGTCAATAACGGTTCCTGACACCTTTTCTCCGGCGTGGGCGGCTCTTAACTCCTTCTCGTCGAGGCGCTTGTCTTTGGCCGCGTCCTTCAGAAAACGCGCCAAGATGAGGCGGTCCGTCTTGGGCTGACGCAGCGCAACCACGGAATCGATGGGGAAGAAAGTTTTCTGCGCCATTTTATCGAGGTGGTCCGTGCATTGGTTCTTATCGTATAACGCATCGCACGCCCGGTGACGGCGGTTCGGCCATCGCGAGCCAGCATACCGGCCGCACCGACCCCCGTCAACAGGTCCCCTCCAGCCACCAGCCGCGTTCATGCCCCCTATCCCCCGTGGATGGTTGAAGGGCTCCAATATGGACCTGGTCGATCTGCTCAACGCCGGTGCCCTGCCAACAGCGATACGGAAGATCGAACAGCGGGTGGCCGGAATCCGGGCTTGAAACGGGCGGGCGGATCGGGTACTGTATATGTGTATACTTCCAGGCGGACGGCTCTTTGATAATTCGGATTGCGGCGGCACGGCGAGGAACGTGCGTCGCGGAATCGCCCGGCGACGATGGGTGCCTGCGACCGCTTGCACGCACGGTCGGGCCGGGGCGGCAGAGGGATTGTTTTCCCCGGATCGACGAAATCCGCGGAAAGTGGAAATCAATGCCGAAAGTCGTGGCCAGGAAAGGACTTGCGTCGGGAAAAAAAGTCGGCTGGATATTCGATATTCGAATCCGCCCCATCAGCCCAACTGTTCCAACGCCGGGTGAACAAATGGGGACAGTCAGCGATTTCGGCGCCGGAAATAGGTGACTGTCCCGCTTATTGCGCTTATTGAACGCCTTCAATGGCTTACAGGATTACGGAGCCGCCGGCGGCGAGCGTGCGGCGAAGTTGTTGTGCGTCGACGTCGGCCACGTCGAGGCCCTCGCGCAGGGCCAGACAACAGGCCGTGCCGGCGGCTTCGCCCATCTGGTTGCAGTTGACCATCACGCGTACACCACCGAACGCGCCGCGGTCGGCGTCGAGCAACCGGCCGGCGAGAAGCACGTTCCGGCCGCCTTGCGGCACGAGGCTGCGATACGGGACCTGGTAGAAGGTGGGGTCCGTCTCGCGCGGCGGGCGCCAACGGCGCTGGACGCTGCTTCTGCCCGGCACGACGTAGACCTCGCGGCCGTCGAGGTAGCGGAAGGTCAGTCCCTCTTTATCCGGGTGGTGGACGTCGACGCGGTAACTGCCGTTGGCGATCGCGTCGTCGAAGCGCCGGCCCTCGAGCACGTCGGTTTCGGTGAGCCGATACCGGCACACGGCGTGGCGGGTCTCGCGGACGCCGATCCGCGCCGGCAGCGCCCCGACCGACACGTTTTGACCGCCGGCGAAGTTGTCGTGCAGGATATCGCGGATCGCCCGGACCTGTCGGCGGCCCTCGATCTCGGCCCGGGTCAGTTCGTCGGCGTCGCTGCAATCGGCTCCCCAAACGCGGGTGCCGGCGATCATCTCGACGCCGGGAAACCCGACCGACGGCGCGGTCCAGACGAATCCGTGCCGCAGCGCGCCGGCGAAATCGGGGTTGTAGATCGCCTTGGCCAGGTTGAATCCCGGGTTGGCCTTGGCCAGTTCATCCAGGCCGCCGAGCAGCATACACGTCGTCGGGGGCTGCAGCACGCTGTCCTTTCTCGTCGGCAGGCCGATGCGCCAGAGCAGATCGCCGTCGCCGGTGGCGTCGATGAAGTACTTCGCGGCGATCGCACGGCGGCCGGACTTGTCTTCGAGGATCGCGTGGGTCATCCGTCCGTCCTCGACCAGGCCGCCGACGAACAGGGCGTGGAGGAACGGCCGGATCGTTTCGTGCTCGCAAACCAGCCGGTCGAGTTCCAGGATCATCTCGGCGCTGTTGAAGGTGGCGTATCGGCTGGGGTTGTCCGGGCTGTGGATGATCGCCTCGCCCCGTTTGGCCAGTCGCTCGATGAGTTCCACGGTCAGACCGCCGATGATCCGCTGCCGGCCGGCCGTGTCGTAGGTCGAGTGCCAGATGTTGACTTTCGCGGCCGTGGCCACGCCGCCGAAGAAGCCGTTGCTCTCGACCAGCGCGACGGTGGCCCCGAGCCGGGCCGCCCGGATCGCCGCGAAGACCCCCGTGCTGCTGCCGCCGACGACGCAGAGATCGCACTCGTACGCCACGGGCGTTCGGCGCGGGCATTCCTCGACCGCCTGAAGTTCGGGCGGCGGCTGGCCCCCTTCGGCCGGGCGCTGGCCGACGGCCCCGCACTGGCCAAGTCCACCGACCGCCGCCGATCCCAGGGCGACGTTCCGCAAGAAGTCTCTTCTGCTGGTCGTGTGGCGTTTCATAGGTCGCTCCTTGCCCGTTTGCCGTGAATCCTGTCGTAGTGTTCATTCTCTTGGGCTGCCTGACGCTGGCTCTCCAGTTGGGCCGAGCTTTCGCTGGATTGTTTCACCACACCACGTGCCGGAACTGCGCTGCGCTTGTTCCGGCCTACAACCCTATTTCAGCCTACAACACTCTGAACCTTCGTCATTCGATATTCCCTATTCGATATTCGATATTCGACTCCTACTCAGCCCAACTGTTCCAACGCCGGGAAGAGCTTCGTCAGGGCGAGCCACCCGCCGGCGATCAGCAGGCCGAGCACGGAGATCCACAGCATCACGTCCCATGCCTTGCCCGGGGTGATCCGGCGGTCGCAGCGGCGGTAGCGGAAGTAGAGGGTTGCCCCGCCGAGCATCGGCAGCATGATCGCCTGCATCACGCCGCTGGCCAGGATCAGCTTGTCCGGCTGCCGGGCGAACGTGTAGAAGAGAAAGGCCACCACGGGAAACGCGACGCAGAACTGGCGCATCCACCAGAAGCGTGCCTGGTCCGTTCGCCCTGCCACGCCGAAGATGCCCACCACGTCGGAGGCCACCCGCGTGTGACCCGCGATGGCCACGAAGAACGTCGAGTAGAGCACGGCAAACGCGCCGAAGAGGAACAGCCACTTCGCCCAGGGGCCGAAGACGGGCACGTACATCTCGCCCAGCGTGCGGATCATCTGGTTGCCCGAGGGGTCCAGGCCCTCGCGGTGCAAGACGGCCGCGCCGAGCAGGTAGAACGCCACCGTGGCGAAGGTGAAAATGACCATCGAGACGCAGGCGTCCCAACGCATCACCCGCATCCAACCCTGTGCCCGTTGAACCCACTGGGCCGTTTGTTCGCGCGGGCCGGTGAACCGGGCGTAACCCTTCTCCAGGCACCAGTAAGGATAGGAAATCAGCTCGGTCGCTCCCACGCCGATGATCCCGAACGTGGCCAGCGCGGTGGCCAGGGGCGATTTCGTCAGGCCTTCGATGATCGGCGGCAGTCGGAAACTCAGGCCCTGCTTCAGGTCGTCGGGGCCGATCGCCCAGGCCTCGTGCGACTGCAGCGCGATCAGGTTGAACACGGTCACGGCCGTAAAGGTGGCCACCATCGCGGTGGAGAAATTCTGGATCAGCCGATAGCGTCCGACCACCAGCAACACGGCCGTGATCGCCGTGAAGATGGCCGCCCAGAGAACGTCGTCGGTCCAGAAGAGATCGTTTCGGGTTCTCCAGCTTGGCCGGGGGCCGCCCATGCGGGAGTCGAGTCGCTCTTGGATCCGCTTCTCGGCCTGCTGGCGGGCCGCCGGGTCGTCGCCGGAGAGAGCCTGGGCCTCGGCCGCGCGGAGTTCCTCAATGATGGGAGCGGCCTCGTGGTCCCAAGCGTCTTGCGCTTCGAGCGCCCGATTGAAACTCCCGTCGATCGACACGTTCATCGCAAGCGCTTGGCCGACGCCGCCGACGATCCCGCCGAGCTGGGCCAGGCTGACGATGAACATGGCCATCCAGTACCAGAGGATCCAGTTGCCGCCCAGCCGCGGGCCGGGCACCTCGTCGAGCGCC
>Ga0307378_10004671_pt1 | contig 19388 bp, 6 predicted proteins | sample UN1MG_FD_202238 | JGI IMG/M metagenome (GOLD analysis project Ga0307378, IMG submission 202238) | Soil microbial communities from Risofladan, Vaasa, Finland - UN-1 | ecosystem: Environmental > Terrestrial > Soil > Coastal area > Acid sulfate soil | place: Finland: Risofladan, Vaasa | collected... | reverse complement strand
AGTTCTGCCGCTGCCTTGCGATAGTGACACCTATTATTATGACATTTCTGTTTTGGCAGTTCCTCAGTCCAAGGACAAAAAACTCGCCTCACTCGATCATGGGATAGACCTGACAGACAAGATGGATAATAAGGGCCGGATTCGATGGGACGTGCCTGACGGGGATTGGACGATCCTTCGGCTTGTGTGCCGCGGTACGAATCAGAAACTGGTCGTGCCGAGTCCCAACTCGAACGGTCTGATCATCGATCATCTCAGCGCGCAAGCCACGGAACGACACATGCTGCACATGATCAACAAGCTCGGCGAGATCGATCCAGAGCACAAGATTTTGAAGATTATGTCCCACGACAGTTATGAGGTCCACCCGGCAAACGACTGGACAGAGGATTTCGTCGACGAATTCAAGAAACGCCGTGATTACGATCCCGGTAAGTACCTGCCGCTTCTGGAAGGCTGGCAGCTCGGCGATACGGACGTGCAAACGCGCTTCATGGCCGACTACCGCAAGACCGTCGGAGAACTCATTACCGAACGGCATTTCCGCTTAAGCCGCGAGATACTGAACCGTCACGGCATGCAGCTCTGCGCAGAAGCCGGTCATGGCGGGTATCCTCGTGTGGATCCGATCTGGGCCTTGGGCGAGGCAGACATCCCGCGTGGTGAGTTCTGGAACGGCAAGCAGTTCTGGGTGACAAAGGAGGCCGCAAGTGCCGCCAATCTTTATGGGCGTCGCTACGTGGACTCGGAATCCTTCACCGGCTGGCGCTACTGGCTCGACGGTCCTGCGCACTACAAGCAGTTGTTCGATGTCGCGATCTGTGACGGCCTGAACCGGGTGACCTTCCATACCTTCGCACACAATCCACCGGAAGCTGGCCTACCCGGGTATGTGTACCATGCAGGCGAACACTTCAACGCCAACAATACCTGGTGGAAGCAATCGGGCCCCATGCTAACCTACATGGCACGCTGCTCGTATCTGATGCAGCAGGGCACATATGTGGCTGATGTGTGTTTTTATTACGGGGACAAGGCGCCCAACCTGGTACCGTCCCGGCGCATTGATCCGAACATCAAGCCCATTTATGCGCTGGACAGATGCCTGCACTGCGGAAAGCCTGTGGCTGTGAATTTCCGGACACTGGGCAGCGGGTACGGGTACGATTACATTGACGCCAGATCGATCCTTGATCGCATGACCGTGGATTCCGAGACCGGCCAGTTGGTGGTGGGTGACATGCGGTACAGGGTAATGGTTTTGCCCGACCACGATCACATCTGTTTGGAAGTACTTCAAAAGATTCAGACGCTTGTCAAGCAGGGTGCGACCATCCTGGGTTCGACCCGGCCCATACGCACCAATTCGCTGACAGGGTTCCCCACCGCAGACGGGCAGGTGGCGAAAATCACAGAAAACTTCTGGCCAAAGCTGGATTCGAACACTGACAAGAACGCAGTCAGCAGGTCCTTTGGCAAGGGCCGAGTTTTTACGAATATGACATCTCGCCAGGTGCTGGCTGAAATCGGCGTCAAGCCGGACTTTACCGTGTTAAAGGGCGGCACCCAGGAAGGTCCCCTGCGAATCGATTCTATTCATCGGCGTACCGACAATGCTGATGTCTACTTTGTGTGCAACAGCGACACAGCAATGAAAACAGTGCTCTGCCGATTCCGTGATGCCCATGACAGGGCAGAGGTCTGGTATCCGGTTACAGGTGAGATCTGTTCGGCCAATGTGATCGAACGCCATGAAGACGGCAGTTGCGATATTGAACTGGAGCTTACGCCGATTGGGTCTGTGTTTGTGGTATTCAGGCGTGACGGTTCTGCTCCGACAAAGACCGCTGATTCGCTGGTCAACGCCTCTGCAGACAAGATGCCTGTGACAGGAGCCTGGACTGTCACGTTCCAGCCGGGCAGACTGGCACCGGTGTCTGTCCAGTGGGATACGTTGATCGACTGGACCACGTCGCCTGTGGACGGCATCAGGTATTTCTCAGGTACTGCCACCTATACCACGACATTCGACATGTCCCGTGATGCTGATGAAGACTTCTGGCTGGACCTCGGTCGAGTCTGCGAGGTGGGTGAAGTGCGTATGGACGGGCAAGAACTCGGTACGGCCTGGACGTATCCCTTGCGCGTCAAGGTGCCGGCCAGGCTATTGACCCAGGGGACGCACCGATTGGAGATTGCAGTGACCAATGTTTGGAACAACCGCCTGGTCGGCGACCTGTTCCTTGACGAAAAAGACCGAATCACGCGTACGAACGAGGCTGGGAAAGGCAAAGATACTCCGCTGGTACCATCGGGTTTGGTGGGGCCGGTGACTCTTTCGCCAGTCAAATAATGTTTAGAACGAGTTTGACGGGCAGTTCGCAAGAGTGTGCACCCTGAAAGGGTGTTGATTCATACGACCAAACAACAAAAACTTGATAGTTTAGGGCATTAGGAAACGGTTGTTAGTATTGAAATATTTGAATTATGTTTTGTAAAAGTTCAAATGGGAAATCCCAGATCAAGAGACTGTTCCTGGTCGGGTTGGTTGCTGCCTGCGCATTCAGCTTGGGCATTACTGGTTTGGCAGAAGCAGCGCCATCAACCAGTAGAACGCTTGAAGCCTCGTTCAAGAATCCGCCGGATTCGGCGCGGATCTGGGTTTACTGGTTTTGGCTCAATGGCAACATCACCCGTGGTGGAATTACCGCCGACCTTGAGGCGATGAAGAGGGCCGGAGTGGGCGGTGTGTTGATTATGGAAGTTGACCAAGGCACGCCTGTTGGGCCTGTGGCTTTCATGAGCGACAGGTGGCGCGAGCTTTTCAAGCACATGGTGGCCGAGGCGCACAGGCTGGGAATCGAGGTCAACATGAACAACGATGCCGGTTGGAACGGGAGCGGCGGTCCATGGGTGCCGCCGGATCAGGCGATGCAGGTTATCGTTACCAGCGAAAAGCAGGTCCAGGGCGGAAAGAAATTTGAAGGCGAATTGCCGATGCCCCGCCAAAATGGAGGATTTTATCGCGACATCGCCGTGCTTGCGTTTCCAACACCGGCTGATCCGACGAATCCCGCATATCGAATTACCAACCTGGAAGGCAAGAGCATGTCCTACGGTTGGCTGTCCGGACGTATTAACGTGGGGCCAGATATTCCGGCAGAGTCCGTGATTTCCAAGTCGAAGATTGTAGACCTGACCGAGAAGATGGATGTGAGCGGGAATCTACTGTGGGATGCTCCGTCATTGCAGGATTCAGCATCGGGGTAATGGACTGTGGTTCGGTTTGGCCATACCTTTACCGGCAAGATGGTTCATCCTGCGCCGAAAACCGGGATAGGTCCTGAGTGCGACAAGTTGAGCAAGGAAGCCATTGAGACCCACTATAATGGAATGATAGGGAAGCTTGTAAAGGATATCGGGCCGCTGGCCGGAAAGACATTGATGTCCACGCATGTCGATAGTTGTGAGCATGGCGCACAGAATTGGACCCCGAAGATGCGCGAGGAATTCAAGCGGCTGCGCGGCTATGACATGATGCCCTTCAGGGTCATTTTGTCGTTGGGGTTTTTCTGGACCAGACCTTGTGCTCCCTGCAGATAAGTTGCCTGAGCCAAATATTTTTCGAGTGAATTTTTTCAAAGATAATCCCGATTTAGTTGTATTAAAAGTTGTAGTTTTCCAAAACTACAACTGCCTTATATATGCATAACTACCTGTATAGCAATATCTTCTGATTATTATAGAGAGTAAAATCACACTGTACATCGAAGACGTTGTCAAAAAATCAGAGTTTTCTGGCTAATATTGAGGGTGGGCAAGTCGAGATAATCACTATTATTCGGGCCTGGACATCTTGTGTTTTTGAAAATCTTTCTGTTGTTTCACTCTCATATGCTTCAGCAATTCTTTCAGTTGACCGAAGCAGGCGGACAGAAGTGGTATTGAGGTGTCGGTGAAGGTCCTTATTGTCGCCAGCGTCGTGGTAGGGAATAATCTCACTAAGCCCGCTCTACCCACGGGCTCACTTCGGGTCTTGCGAATTGCCCTTGGCAGCTCCGGATCGTGGCTCTACGAGCAACTAAGCTACTCTGCTAAGGCTTCAGTTAGTGGAATTTCAGTTCGGTACTTGGGGCATTTGATTGTTTGATCTGGCAGCCTCTGCTCTCAAACATTCCCTCCGCGAGCAGGGGCTTGTTCATCTTCCACTTACAGTCCCTAACCTCAGGTTTTGGTTGCTTTTGTAGCTCTGGTTCCAGAAAATGGCATTGGCAGGGTATCTTGAACCTTGGCATTTGGGGCGAGATATGAGGCTTTCGCAGGCTTAGAGGAAGGCCGATTTTTCCACAAAGAATAAGGGTCGTGCGACTATTTATCTATTTGGTAGCATGTCTTCTCTTGGACAACCACGGTTTTGACACAACAAGCAGGGATGGGAGGTACTAAAGGTGATTGGGAAGAAAGCAAATATGCAAAGCACAACTTCCATCTCTGTTTCCACAGTGATTAGTATCAGATTTCCGCTGCAGGTTGAGTACCGAGTAGGATTTGGTTATATTCCTATCATTTCGAATTAATAAACCTCCAAACTGTGTTGAACAAAAGGCTATGAAAATTTTTTTATTTAAGTTTGCAAATTAGCTCCGATTCATCGTCTATATCTATAGTGAACAGAAAAACTGCCAAGATGAACGAATACACCGGCACAAAGAGACCTAAGGCAATAACCGGTACAGGCGTAGTACCACTGGATGCCGGCGATTTGATGGCGGTCGTCGCCCATTATCAGAGCCCGCTGTTGCGTTATGTAGGCCAGATGTTGGGCAGGATCGACCACGAAGCAGAGGACATCGTCCAGGAAGCCTTCGTCCGGCTGCATCGCCAGGTCGCCGGACATGGGTCGGGTAGTGTGAAGCAGCTTACGACCTGGCTGTTCCGTGTAACCCACAACCTGACAATTGATGTGCTGCGCCAGCGATCAAGACAGAAACGCGTGCTGGAGACCACCATCGACCCTGTTGTATTATCGGAAGAACAAGCGGCAGATGAGCTGGACGCCCTGAGTGAAGTGCTCCGCCAAGAAGCACGGCAGGTAGCCATACGTGAACTGGCCCAACTCGATGACCAGCAGCGTCAGGTCGTGCTGCTAAAGGTCATCCAGGAAATGACGCTGCGTCAGGTGGCCGAAGTTGTCGGCATCTCGGTTTCCATGGTCAACTATCGACTCAATCAGGGCCTGACAGAGTTGGCGCAGCGATTACGAAGAGCAGGAATTGTGTAGAAGGCGTTTTTCGGCCACAGAAAAGTAAACACGACCTTTCCGGCCAAAGGCCGGGTTAGGAATTAGCTATGAAACGAAAAGAAGCAGAAAAATTGTTGGCTGCACTTATCTTTGACGACCTTGACGAGGCCTCAAAGACCAAGTTATTGACCTATTTACAGAGCGATGATGAACTTCGCGAGCGTCTGGCCGATATGCGTATGGCAGTCAAAATGACCTCCGATACCGTGCGGCACGGGCCGGAACCGGTCCTGGACAAGCGGCGTTTGAAGCGCCTGACCAAACTCGCCAGGCACCACCGCAGCCAGACAACGATTTTCACAGTGCCGCGTCTGACCGCTGCCGCAGCAATTTTCATCATAGCTTCAGTGGGGCTGGCTCTGCTCCTAAACACGATGCCGGCTATGAATTCATCAAAAGAAGTTGCTTTTGCCCATGTATCTAATGAACGCGATTTTGCTAGCGAACAGGTTATTCATGCAGGAACGCCTTCGGATTCGGAGGGCAAGAAATTTGCCGAAACTTCTTTGGGGAGAAGGAAGGGTAAATACGTCTATGACCCAGTGGCTCAAAGTCCGGTGGATACGGGCGGTGGGACAATCGTTACTGGACCGATTTCGAATGACGGCCGCCTCTTCGTAAAAGACGATATCGGAGGGATTACTGGTGCACAAACACGCTTTTTTAGTGTTAATGCACCTCAATCCGATAAGCCCAGTCCGACTGAGAAACGGACTTCCGCAGGCCCTTTTGATGAGACACTACGTTTCGGAACGCGCAATAGCGGCACCTATGGGGACATGATAGGCGGCATGGGCGGCATGGGCGGCGGCTATGGCGGCGGCATGATGGGCGGCATGGGCGGCATGAGTGGCGGCTATGGTGAGATGGGCGGCAGTGATAAGACAGGCGGCCATGGCGGCGATGGAGGTATGGGCTTGGACGGCGATGGTATAACCGCATGGGGCAGATCTAATTTCTTGCACAATGGCGATGCGGCTGGCATTCAAATAGATGGTACTACTATCGATAATTTCATCGCAGAAGATAACGACGGTGGCCGGCGTTCGGTTGCCGTAGTCACAGAAGAGCCGGTCGCATCCACGAAACCTGAATTGGCCTTGCCCTCACAGCCGATGAGAGGTGCTTCCAGCCCATTGGACCTGCCTGCTCTTAAGTTGCCGGATGAGGGCACAGAGTCTCATGTCATGTGGGACACAAAAAGCGGCGAGTGGTCTGACAGTTCGTGGAGAGTGAAAGCACACAATAAGAATGAAGCAGACTTTAATAAGTTAGATGAACTGGGTACGAAGGACTATCAAGACGCCAGCGAAAAGGCCAAGCCGGTTGTCCCTCCCTACGATAAGGTCGTGGATTACAACTGGAAAGGTGACGTTTCGAAAAAAGAGGAAGAAGCGTCGATCGACGATGGTGAGGTGACACCCGCCACAGGCACAGAAAAATATGTTAAAGAACTTTCGGAATTAACAGGTGAGATTGAATCACTATTAGAGAAAGCTCAGACTCAGAGCACAGGTTCTGTTTCCCTGTCCTCTATGGGCGGGGTGGTTGACAAGGAGGAAAATGGGCGTAAAACAATACCAATACTGGGAGATATACCGATAGCCGGCGGTCTGTTCGGTCGCGATGGGAAGAAGCGGCCGCTGTCCGTGGAAGAAAAAGAACGGATTGTCAATTACCTTAAGGAAAAGCAGATTACCGAGGGCCTTGAACCTGAAGGAGTATCAGTGACCGCTGCTATGCCAACAAAGCCTTACCCTAATCTTGAGTATGATGAGTCATCAGCAGTTAACCGCACCGGCATACTCCCCGGAGAAGATGAACCCGATTTGCCTCCCGCTTTGCGTTTTAAGCTTGTGCCGGTAAATCCGTGGGTGATGGCTGAGCGAGATTCTCTGTCCACGTTCGCTCTCGATGTGGATACGGCCTCTTACACGCTTTGCCGGCGGTATATCCGCGGCGGTTTTCTGCCGCCGGCCGGTGCGGTGCGCATGGAGGAGTTTGTCAATTACTTCAACTACAACTACCCACAGCGAACCAATCCCACATTCATGGTTCACACCGAAGCTGCCGCCTCGCCGTTTGCCGGCAAAGACAAGAACCTGACACTGCTCAAAATCGGCGTGAAGGCCCGCACAATCGGCCGCGACCAGCGCAAGGCCGCGCACCTGATATTTGTCGTGGATGCCTCGGCATCGATGGGGCAGCCCGACAGACTGCCATTTGTTCAGCAGGCCCTGGATTTATTGGTGAACAAGCTCTCGGGGATTGACCGTGTTTCTCTGATAACTTGTGCGAATGAGGCACGTTTGCACTTAGAGTCAATCCCGGCTCGCGAGCGTGAAAGAATCCGCCAGGCAATCTATGCCATCCAATCGGCTGGATCCACGAATCTATTGGCCGGGCTGAAGCTGGGCTACGCAACGGCACGACGGTCATTTGCCCCGAAACAAATTAATCACGTGGTGCTTTGCTCCGACGGTGTGGCCAACGTGGGTCAGACCGAAGCCGAGGCGGTCCTTGAGGAGGTAGCTGCAGACCGAAAACAGGGCATCACTATCACTTGTGTGGGAGTAGGATACGGCTCCTACAATGACGCCTTTCTGGAGGCCCTGGCTAATCGGGGTGACGGCAGTTACATGTTTCTTGATTCGGCCCGACAGGCTCAGCAGGTTTTCGTTAAGCAACTGGCAGCCACACTACAGACAGTGGCCAAGGATGCCCGCATTCAGGTCGACTTCAACCCGCATCGGGTACGACGTTATCGCCTGATTGGATACGAGAACCGCGACATAGAAGACAAGCGTTTCCGTGACGATACAATTGACGCAGGCGAGGTCGGTTCGGGCCAGTGTTCCACGGCCTTGTACGAACTTGAGCTGATAGGCCAACCGTCGGCGGACCGGCAAGGGGACCTGGGTATTGTATTCGTACGATATCGTGACGTCGAAACAGGCCAAATAGAGGAAATCTCCAGCCGCCTGAGCAGTGCGGTTGTGCAAAGACATACGGTCGCCAGTGCCCCCCGCTTTTTCCTCGCCGCGGGTGCAGCACGGTTTGCTGAGATACTGCGTCAATCAGAACATGCGCAACATGGGAACCTGACGGATGTATTGCGTGTCGCCGAGCAAGTTAGTCTGGCCCTTCCGCTGGACCGTGACGTGGGTGAGCTGGTGGAACTGATTCGCAAAGCCGAGCACCTTCCCAGAGCACCTTAGCGGCGGTGTCGGTATTTTACATGAATTTTACATCCTTTCGGCCGGATTAAGACGTATTATCTATGTGGAGTAGTTGTCCCGACCACACGTTTGAATAGTTGAGTATTGAAGCCGAACAAACGAAAGCCGTTTCCAGTAAGCCGGAAGCATTTTGTACAGGAGTCTCTTGCGAGAAACGGCAATTACTTTTTTTGAGAGGATACGACTATGGAATCCAAGATGGCATTGTTGCTACTGTCCTGGATATTGTTGACACCCACAGCTACGGCCGATGAGGCAATATTACTTCCAGCGGAGCAGTCAGCTGGAATTGAGATTGACGAGGTACAAATCACCTGTCGAATTGACAGCTATCAGCTTGGCCTGAGTATCAATTTCGAAGCCGTTACGAAACAGGCGCACCGCCGGATGTCACTAATTCAGGGTGACGCGGTTCTGGCGAAGCTCGACCAAACGCAGGGCGACTACAAGCTCGATTACGACCAGGAGCACAAGGCCTACTATGTAGCCTGGCCCCGTGCGGGCCGCTATCGAATCGATGCTGCGTTTATGGCAAAATCTCAGGCGGATCCCAACAGCTTCTGGCGTCAGACGAGTCTAGAGGTGCCGTTTGGCCGCGTGCGTCGAATCCAGCTTGTGAGCGACCGGCCCGACCTAGAGGTGCAATTGCCGGGCGCCATGCGAATCCAGCGTAAGATTGAACAGGGCCAACTGGTTATCAGCGCCATTCTTGGACCACGCCAGCCGCTTGTGGTACGGTGGAAGCCCCAGGTGAAACTGGCCGACGCCAAGCTGGTGCTATCCAGTCAATCCAATACAATCGTGGACGTACGAGCCGGCCTGCTGGGCGTCGATGTGTTGTTCGATTTCCAGGTTGCCCAGGGCAAGATAGAGACTCTGATTTTCGCCGTTCCGGCCGGGGTGAGCATCACAGCACTCGAGGGGGTTCACATCCGCAACTGGGCGCTTAAGGACGGCGCCGAGGGCGTACGCAACCTCGTGGTCGAACTGAGCCAGCCACAAGAAAAGGAGTACCGTCTGCGCATCCGTGCCGAAGCCGGCATAGATAAGTTTCCTGTTGAGGTTGAGGTTCCGGCCATCGAGCCGGCCGGTGGAATCCGTGCCAGTGGCCATTTGGCGGTGGGCACCGACAGTGCTCTGCAATTGGTGGTTGTCGAATCATCAGGCCTGACTCAAATCGATGCTGCAGTCTTTCCTCATGTTCAGGCCAGCGGGCCAAAGGACCGGCTTATTCCTCAGAGCAAAGCGTTTTTCTACACATATGCAGGAAGGCACTACCGGCTGCGGCTCTCCATGGACGATATCGTGCCCAGTTACGACGTGGCTGGGCGTTTTGTGGTAAAGATTAAAGAAGACGACCTCGTGGTTGATGCCGAGTTAGAGTTAGATGTGCGTGACGCACCAATCCGTCAGCTTGAGGTCGTAGTTCCCGCGGGCATGGTAGTGGTCTCTGTCGATGGGAATCAGGTTGAGGACTATTACCTCTCCGAAGCGCAGAAAGCCAACGAGACCACAACTGTGCGCACAGTATTCGCCAAGTCCATGATAGGGCGCACGCTCATTCATCTGCGCCTGGAGCTGGGTCGCGGACCGCTGGGGCAGACCCAGACGATCCCTGCTCTGCAGGTGACAGGCGCCAAGACCCACCGAGGTTATGTGGTCGTTGCCGCCGAAGCCGGAATCGAGATCGATGATCCCAATGTTGAGAACTTGCGCGAAGTCCATACTGCCTCAGTCCCACTGCGTGTGACCCAGGCGCAGTTCGCCTATCGATTTCGACAGGCCGACTGGAGTTTGAGTTTAACAGCTCAGCGCAAGCCGACCGGAATACGGGCAGAAGTGTTCCATCTGCAATCGATTGGCGATGCTCTGGTCTACGGCTCAGCAACTATCAACTATATCATCACCGGTTCGCCGGTGGACGAGCTTCGCTTTAGTCTGCCGGAAAGCATGGAGAATGTCGAATTTGTAGGGAGCGATGTTCGCCGTTGGATACGGCAAAACGATATCTGGGTAGTCAAGCTCAAGCGCAAGGTGATTGGCGATTACAATTTAGCTGCGACCTACACACAGCAATACGGTCCCGGCAAGCCAATTCAATTGGGTGCACTGCATTGCCAGGACGTACAGGCACAAACCGGCTATGTGGTTGTGACCAGCCATCTGGATTTGAAGCTGCAGATAACACCGAGCCAAAACACCGATAGTGAGGGAGTGCTGTCCATTACCATGGACGAACTGCCCGGCGACTATCGCCTGATGACCACCAGCCCGATTCTATCCGCATACAAGTACGTCACCGATCCGCATACGGCAATGCTCAGCATCGACTCATACCGTCGGAGCGGGCTGCTGCCGGTGATGCTCGATATAGCGGCCCACCATACCAGGCTGGGAGTACATCCCGACGGACAAATCGAATCGGTTACTACCGTTCGTTATAAGGTCAAGAACACCACAGGCCAGTTCCTTTCATTGGCAATGCCGGTGGGAACGCGGGTTTGGTCTGTGTCTTTGATAGAAAGCAAAGGCGGCGGTGAAAAAGCAACGCGACTGGCAGCATCGCACGATACCGACAGTGGTAGACTGCTTGTTCCGCTTAGTCGCAAGGCCAATCCAAATGACCCAACGACAATCGAGCTGGAGTATGGCCATGTGCATAAATCGGGCGGCTGGTGGCGGCGCCGGTTGGAGTTGGTTGCTCCGCGTTGCGCCGTCCCTATCAACTACGCCGATTGGCAGGTCACCGTGCCTGATGAGTGGGCAATCACCGCCGCCGATGGCAACATGCAGGCGAGGCCTCGACAGGACGCTCGCGTTGGTTTGGCGTGGATTCTTAACCAAGTAAGTCGGTGGTGGATCAGGTCGGTCGAACGATTGACAGGCCAGCCGGCGGTACTGGTGATGGGCATAGCGGCGCTGGTATTGATTGTTCTGAGCATGATATTCTTCCGTCGGTGGCTGCCGGAGCTGATCTCGGCGGTACTGCTGGCTGTGCTTGTCTGGGTTGGAGTCGGAGCAGCAATGTACGGCCGCATAGACGCACCTGCACCCGCTACATCGTTGAGCTACGCTCAGGCAGTCAACACCGACCCCAATCAGGCACTTCAGGTCAGTGCCGAACTCATCCCCGCCTGGCGGCAGAATATCACGGTAGTAGATATAGTTGTGCTGTCCTTTGTCATAGCTGTGGCCTTAGTCATTACTGTGTTCTGGCGGCGATTATGGCCGGTTGCAGCGGCGGCAACCCTGGCCACTACAATATATCTTATGGCCAAAATACCGGACACCTGGCCTGTACTGAAGATACTGATGACATGGGGTGGGCCAGCGGCGTTGACTGCGTGGTGTGCCTTTCGTGCATTGGCCAGGCGACCCCGGGGGATACCGGTTTATGCGCAGGCCAGTTCCGCACTAATAGTATTACTGGTCGTGGTCCTAAGCATATCTGGGGGCTGTGCGAACGCAAGGCTCAACATCAAGCCGGTAGCCGACCGTCCAATGGTCGAGAGCGTCGAATGTAGCTTGTCGGCCGGCACGGACAGTGTGGAGCTGCAGTACAAACTGCGGATTTTAGCCAGCGAACCATCGAGTTTTGCGTTGCTGGATGAGTCAGCTGTGCTGGTCTCGCCGGTCAAACTCGCTCCACATATTGCAGTGCGCACAGAAAACGGCTGGCACGCAATAGCGGTTGACAGGGCAAATGTCTACGAAATGGAGGCAACATTCCTGGTCCCATTGCCGCCGGCGGGCCAAGACCAGCAGCGTCGATTCGAACTGCCCCTGCCGATGGCGCTGACCAACAGCGTCAGCTTGGTCGTACCTGACGCCAATGTGTTGATAGACGCCCCGCAGGCGGTTCACCTAGCACGCAGCGAGCAGGGCAATCTGACTATGGTCGAGGCAATGTTCGCGCCCGGCGAGCCGGCTGTGTTCACGTGGCGACCCAAAGAGCGCCAGGCCTCGCAGGAAGAAGTGCGCTTCTATGCCCAAGATGCGGCTCTGGCAAATGTAAGCCCCGGGCTGCTGCAGGTGTACCATTTGGTGTGCCTGCAGATTGCACAAGGCCAGGTTGAAACGCTCAAACTGGGCATCGCCAGTGGTGAGACGGTCACTTCCGTCAGTGCGCCGCACGTAGGCAGCTGGCGTTTTGACCCGGCGACTCATCAACTTGAAGTACGCTTCACCCAGCCGGTGACCGGGATTTACGAGCTAATGCTTGTTACCCAATCGGCCAGTGCCTCAGTACCATACGATGTGCGTTTGGAACCGTTGGAGGTTCATGATGCTTTAAACCAGCACAGTGTGATGGGCCTGGCGACTGACTCATCTGTATATGTTCGAGTTGAACAGCATCCGGCCTCTATGAATGCTCGCGACTATATTCGTGATAGCGCCGGCCTCATAAAAGTGGTGCCGGGACTTGCTGTCGAGCAAATAACACAGGCATTTCGCTTCGACTCGGCGGGGGGTGTTGTTACTGGGCGCGTGCTCGCAGTACAGAGCGAGCTGCGTAGTCAGGAAACGGCAAGGTTTAACGCAGAGGACGACAGGCTGGTCTATAACAGCCAATGGGTCATTGAGATTGCCAAGGCCGGTCGGTTCGATGTCGTTTTGCACATACCGGAAGGTTTCGATATTGATACGCTCGTCGCTGAGCAAGTCAGCCACTGGGATGAATCGGTCGAAGGCGGCCGGCGCAATGTTCGTGTGCATTTCAAACGCAAGCTGACCGGCTCGGTTCAGTTGAAATTAGCCCTGAGTCAGCCGGTGGCGCAGATGCCGGAGCGTTTGACTGTGCCACATGTAATGTTGGCAGAGGTGCTAAAGCACACAGGGTATCTGGTAGTAGGTTCAGAGCAGGGAGTACGTCTGTCGGTGTCGTCGCGACAGGGAGTCAGCGAAGTCAATCCCGCCGAACTGGGCTACACGAGCCAGGGGCTGCTGGCGTTTCGGTTGTTGCGACCCGATTGGCAGTTGCACCTCCAGACTGAGTTGGTGCAGCCACGGGTGACGGTTCAGTCTCTTCATCTGGCCAAAGTAACCGAGGGATTGGTGCGTCACCACCACTACTTACGGTATCGCCTGTTCCAAGCCGGGACCAAGACCTTTGAGTTCAGCCTGCCGTCTGAAGCAGCGGGTGTGACCATCACCGGACCTGGAATTGCCAGACGTGAGCAACTGGGGCAGGGCAACTGGCGCGTAGAGCTGGCGGACAAGGTATACGACCGGCCTTACCTTCTGTGCGTGACCTATGAAACACAATACAACCAGGCCAACGGCACGGTACAATTGTCTCCGGTCCGCTGCCGGGACGTATATCTGCAGCAAGGCCACACAGTGGTGTTTGCGACCGACCGAGTGGAACTCTCGGCCGATTTGGCAGACCCGGCGCTGCGTCCGGCAGAAGCACGCAGCATTCCCAAGTATTTCGGCGCCGGCGACCTTTCCGGCGCGGCAATGTGCTATCGCAGCACGTCACCGGAGCTTGTGCTGACTATTCAGACCAGACGTCACGCTTCGGCCAAACAGATTGGCGCCGATGTACTCCGAACCGACATCGCATCCGTAGTCACGCAAAGCGGACAGGCGATTCACCGAGTGACACTTACCCTTCGCGTAGGGACCCAGCGGCATCTTCAAACCATATTGCCGGGGGAAGCGGCGATTTGGTCATTGTCCGTTGACGGACAGGCAGCTCAGCCGTCCATCCGTCCGAACGCCCAGGGAGATGACGTATTACTCGTGCCGTTGCCGCAACAGGCATCGGACCAGGTAGTAGTGGAGATGGTGTATATAGCAGGATTACCTCCTGTTGGGACTGGTAAGGAGCGTAACGATTGGTCCGGAGTTCACCGTTTGTCCGGGCCACGTTTTGACCTGCCGCTAAAGCAGATAACCTGGCATGTTTATGTGCCTGAAGGCTTCAACTATGACGACTTTGCCGGGACGCTAACGATTGACAAGGATGCGGCGGTCGACCAGAAAGTTCATCGTTACAATCTGCAGTACTACGAAAGGCAAATCCTGGAAGTCAGTAGTGCAAATGACCGGCTCGCTCAGCAACAACAGAAGCTGGCACGCGAGTTGGCCCAAAAGGGCCGCCAGGCTGCTGCTCGTCAAGCACTGGCCAAAGGCTATAACTTCTCGCGCGGCAATAGGGCTCTTAACGAAGACATCCGAGTAGACCTCGATAATCTGCTGAGGCAACAAGCCAAGGTGGGCCTGGTCAATGCCCGAGGTCGCTTGCGTCAACAGGCAGCCGGTGCTACCGGTGACCAGAGCGGCGGTTTGTTCGCGGTGGATGGCCAGAGCGTTAGCTTCAGTCAGCAGCAAGCGGAGCGCATCGAAAGCTCCCTCGGACAGGCAGACAGTGAGAACCTAGAGCTTATCACGCAGCGGATCATCCAAACACAGGAGGCGGCCGAAGGTTCAGTAGCACAACTGCAGATAACCATGCCCTTCAGCGGAAAGATACTGCGTTTCGACAGCCCGCTCCAGGTTGAACCAAAGGCCGAAATGACCGTGATGTTTCGGGCCAAGCCGCAACGAATACGGCACCTTGACACCAGCATCTGGTATGGCCTGAGTCTTTTCGCCGGTCTGCTGGTTGGCGGTAGTGGAATTGGCTTTGTACGCCGTCGGTGGGACCGTCTGTACGAGATCCTCACGCCGGCCCCCCGTCCTAAGGGAGCCACCGAGCCTGCTGGGCCCAACGATTTAGATGAGACCAACGGCCAGGTCTCGGCTGAGGAGCTAATCTGAATTCTGAGAACTCCGGTGAGAGAGAACGGCGGCTTTGGCGCCGTCCACACGTGCGTCAAGAAACGTACCTTAAGGCAGATGCAAGCAGTTCGTCTGATGATAGTGGCAGGGGCATGCAGTCAAACGGTTACGGGTGCACTTGCCAAGGGCTAATAGTACCACGTGACATTTAGTCTAACCTTTTACAAAATAGATATTTACATCCTTGGGCTCTTCGCTCTAGCACAATAGGCAACCTCAGAAAGAAAACACCTAAAATATCCAAAGAGCTGGCAGCTTGAAAGAGTTATCAGCTCTTTTTTGATTCTGTCCACCTATGAAGAGCCCAAAGTCAAATACTAGTCGGGATAGAAATGCGGCGCGCGCAACCTTAGGCAAAGGCTTGGCTGTTTCAGCGTTTCCGCTTTACGTGCCCGTTTAGCCTTCACCATAGTCCACGTTTCCGCAGGCCTCCCTGCGATCCCGGACAGTCGGGTTTCCCAAATCCGGTTCTGGTCTCGGCCCTATTTGACATTTTCTGGATAAAGGCCTTCCTGTACAATTTGAGGCTTAAGTGCTAGCTCACATACACCCCATTATCATACAGTTTGCCAGTAACCTCGTTCTGAGAGTCCATGGCAGTCTTTCCAGTTCAGTGTCTGGATGCACATGGCTTATTCAGAACCACCGAGTACCCAGAGTCCCTTTGCTTGGTGTGGGTGTTACCCACTACCAAGATGACTTTGAAAGTCATCTCAGAAGACATTACTCTTCCTTCACAGCTCATACGGACTCATGCGCCAGACCGTATCCCTCCCAACGTCTTGGTTTTCCCTTGTACGCTGGGTCTTTGCAGGTTGTCGCCAGTCCCTGCTGGGAAACGGCCCTTCCCGACATTATCTCTGCTATCCTTGTATAGGTGCAAGGACCCTTACCCCGTAGCGTCCCTTCGGTGCCCTTGCCCGTTTCTTCCCGAAGGACTGCGGTCTCACCTCAGGATTTAAAGGTTCGACACGCCAACAATCCGTCGTAATGCAACTTCAACGACGGGGCAAATTTCGGGGCTGCAGTCATTCCATAACGTTCAAGCTCCCATACTTGCTAGACCCTCTGGTTGCACCCACCACTGAGCATAGATGCGATCAGGGCAGCCGGGCCGTTTACACCACGCATAGCCCGGATGGTTACCCATTCCGAGATGTGGCATCACTACGTGCCTGAATCGGGCAACTGGCACGACGGGACTTTCACCCGCTGGATTGCAGCCTTGTCGGCCGCTCCAAATCCTTGTTGCCACAAAAATTTTCTTTGAGGCATCCATGTTACGATATTTCAGTCAACGTTCACGGCTTAGGCGATAACAGCGGTGATGATAGCGTCTGTCTTGAGCGTCATTCTATGCTTGAAAATCTGACTTCCGGAATGTATATTCAGCTTAGCGGTTAACCATGTAAATGGGAAATCCCAATTATACTATGTATTCATGGGAGTAAGAAATGAAAAAGGTTGGATTAGTTTTAATTGTGTTGAGTATTATGTCGTCTTGCTTTCAGCAGGTGGAGGTAGAAAAATATGAACCGACTTGGGAGTCGCTTTCACAATGGGAAGTGCCTGAGTGGTTTGAGGACGCGGTGCTCGGGATATACATGCACTGGGGAGTTTACTCGGTGCCGGGTTTCTGTTTCAAAGATCCCAGTGAAAGGGTTGATAGCGGCTTGTGGTACGGAGCCCAGATGTATAACACGGAAAATGTGTATGGGGTGTATGAGTATCATATGAGGACCTATGGGGATCCGAGTAAGTTCGGATACAAGGACTTCATTCCGATGTTCAAGGCGGAGAAGTGGGACCCAGAGCGCTGGGCTTCTTTGTTTAAAAGCATTGGCACCGACTTCGCCGGTCTTGCTGCAGAGCATGGCGATGGCTTTTGTTTGTGGGATACCAAGCACGATACGTTCAATGCTGCGAAGATGGGGCCGAAACGAGATATAATGGGGGAGCTTTTTCAGGCTGTCAGAAAGCACGGCATGAAGACCGTTGCGACGTTCCACAAGGGAACCGGCTCGATATATTCCGAACACGGCAGGGAATACTGCCCTGATGGAGTGGACGTCAATAATGAAGCGTACTCAGACCTCTATGGCGAGACCACATCCAGTGAACTTCACAATAAGTTGATTGAGGTAATAGATAAATACCAGCCGGACCAGATGTGGTTTGAGGCGGGCGCTCCTGATGTTTATGGCGAAGAGAACTACAAGGAGTTTATGGCGTACTACTTCAATGCGGCTGAGAAGTGGGGCAAGGACGTCATGGTGACCCAGAAGTCGGGCAGTCTACCAGACTCGTGCTCTGCCTTGGATATAGAGGGTGGGTGCTTCCCCAACGGAGTTTGGGAATGGGCTGGTTTGACCTCTCCGCGAAAACAGAGATGGCAGAAAGACGTACCGATTGGCAATTTCTGGGCTTACGCTGAAGGCGTGGGTTGTAGACCGGTCAACATGCTGGTGGACGGAATCGTGGATAGGATAAGTAAGAACGGGGTTACGCTACTGAATGTGGCTCCCAAGGCCGATGGAACCCTTCCGGAAGCTCAGATCAGCGGGCTGAAGAAGTTGGGCGAATGGATGAGCGTGAACAGAGAAGCCCTCTACGCAGCAAAACCTGCACCGTTTGCGGAAGGTGGCGTCGATACCTGGGAGGCGGGCACAGTGAGGTTCACCCAGAAGGGACCGTACCTGTACGCAATTGAGCTAGGGAATGATTGGCCCCCCACCGTCGGTTTTGCTGATTATGAAGAGAGCAAACCGCCCACGGCTCCCGTAGCGATCCCCGGTGTCAAGCCGGTTAAGAGTTCCGAGATTCGGATGCTCGGCAGCAGCAAGAAGCTGCCCTGGTATCAGAAAGACAATGACCTGGTGATTGAGGAACTGCCCGATCCGTTGCCGTGTGATTACGCCTGGACCTTCAAGATTCAGGTTCTGCAAAAAAATCGGTGAAACGATGATGGCTCAGCTAAGGTGTCAACTCGCTAAGAACGAACTCAAGTCGGTTTGGTAGGCGGGAAACGGAGCCGTGCGGGTGGCACATAACATACACCAATGAAGAACTCAAAGTCAAACATTAAGATCCATATTGCCACAAATTTCAGGTATCAGCCATGCGACATAACAATCAGCTTGAATTACTTGCTTCCACTCGCTGATCGGCTCCGTTCATTGAATACTTTGACATTTTTTTGGCTATAGCATAACTCCATTATAAATAAGTGCTTATAGAATTGCGGATTTTCTGGAAATAGGTAGATAAGGGGGTTTCGGGTTGTAGAATGGTTGTATAGATTTCCTTTTGAAATTGATGCCATTTTGAGGGTATTATGTTACTCTTCCACAGCTTCTATTTCCGGTAGTTTTGCTCGCCACTTTTCAGCTTTTTCTTGTCTATTCTGATAGCGTAAATATAAGATGATATTGCCCTGATCCCAATCTGAGTTTTGCGTTACCGTCCCGTTCGGATACTTCTTCCACGCTTTCCGAGCCGGCTGCGGGACGGCCGTTTTCGGTGATTGTGCCCGCCGTCGGCAGAATAAGCGTGGCGGACGTATTTACGGGGACATGGAGATCCATGGCCACACGGTCGCCAAGGCGTTTCCAATCACAGGTGATCGGGCCGCGGACGGATCGATAAGTGCAGCGCACCCAGTCCAGGCCTTCAACGAATTGCGGCTGAAAGGTAAATTTATCGAATCCGACGGCATCGATATCCGGTTCAATGCCGCCCAGCCAGTTATAAAACCATTGGCTGACGGATCCGAACATCGGGTGGTTGTGGCTGAAGGTGTTATCGCTGAATTTCCAGTGTTCCCACAACGTGGTGGCGCCTTGCTCCAGCATATGGCCCCAACCGGGAAAGTCCCTGAGATTAACCATTTTGTGGACAACCTCTGCTCGCCCCTCTCGACTTAGCGCATCCAGCATATACCTCGTGCCGAAGATGCCCGTCGTGAGATGGCCTTTGTGTTTATCTGTGATATCCCTCACCAGGTGCGCCAGGGCCGCCGAGCGTTCGTCGGCCGGCAGCATATCCAGGAACAGGGCAAATGC
>Ga0307378_10004670_pt1 | contig 19391 bp, 33 predicted proteins | sample UN1MG_FD_202238 | JGI IMG/M metagenome (GOLD analysis project Ga0307378, IMG submission 202238) | Soil microbial communities from Risofladan, Vaasa, Finland - UN-1 | ecosystem: Environmental > Terrestrial > Soil > Coastal area > Acid sulfate soil | place: Finland: Risofladan, Vaasa | collected... | reverse complement strand
CATCGGCAAAGACCCACTGGCCTGATATGCTAACACCGAGACCTGAGTCTATCTCAACATATTGACCTGATATCAATACCCCCAGACCTGATGCGGCAGCAACGCATGTGCCTGAGGCTAGGTAAACGCCCGATTCAACGTAGACGTGTTGACCTGATATAGAAACATAAATACCTGAAGCCAGGTAGACGCCTGACTCAACAATGACGTGTAGGCCGGATGAAACCTCAACCTCAACATCGGCGTATACGTACTGGCCTGATATAGAGACGAACAAACCAGACTCGACAATGACATTTAGACCAGATGAAACATCGACCTCAACGTCGGTGAGTAGATGGCCTGATGCGTTGACGGCCACCTTCCGGTACTCTCCGGATACGTAGTCGTAACCCTCCATGGCGATCAGGCCGGATGATATGTGGACCGAATCGGGCAGCGTGTTCAGTACCTTGTATAATGTGCCGGCCACTATCTGGGCGCTGCAGTAGCCAGAAATTGTCATCCGTCCGGTGGTTGCGCTAAACGAGCCGATCCCCTTGGTCTCGTACATTGCCGAGCCCGACATTATAATGATGCTCTTGCCGGTCAGGAAGTCGTTCTTGCCTATCAGTGTACTGTCCACCAGGCTCGAGCCATCGGCGGCGCCGTCTGATGTGGTGGTGCTGTTCCAGCATGTCAGTGTCTGAATTAATTGTTCCCTGGCCAGGGCGTATCCCGAATTAACCATAATTGATGCCTTTAAATGACATATTCATTATTTAATATTTGCCTAGAATATAATTTGATCCTTATATTTACCTCTGAACCAGTGCCTGTACTTTTATCATTCCCTTGGTCGGCGCCGTGGCCAGCGTCGCTTGGCAGCCGATGTAGGGATGCCAGTCATCCCAGGCCATGCCCACCGTGATGGCACTGTTGGCCGCGCAGTTTAAGCCTGCATTTATATTGACCGAGCCTATCACTGAGTTCTCGATGTTGCCCAACACCTGTATGGTGGCATCCTGGTCTAATGTCGAGGTTACCTTGATCATCAGCCGCTTGCCCTCTTTCCAGTTCATCATCTCGCTGGAGAAGGTTCCTGTCGTGTTTATCTTTTCGTAGTAGAGCGGCAGGATCGGGCCCGCCTGCCAGGAAATGACCCCCTTTATATCCAGTATGGTTAGCAGGTTCTTGATTTCTTCAAGTTTCTCGACTATCGGGCCGTAACTGGGAAACTCTGGAAAATCGGGTAAAACAGGTGGCACGCCGGGTACAACAGGTGGAAACCCGGGTTCGACCGGCACTGTGATGCCCAGGGCAGCTATCAGGATATCCAGTTTATTGCACAGCTCCTCGACGTGGTCCCAGGGCGCCTTTCTGGGCGTGGTCGGGTCAGGCGGTGGATATACTCCGGGTCGCGCCATATTTTTTAAGCCTCCTTAAAAGACAAAAGGGAGATACGGGCTTAAAAACCCCCTCTCCCTTCGTATATAATATGGGGTTTTTAGGCCCCTATTACTGGAAATCCCAGCCCAGCGTCACGTAGCAGCCGGAGTCCATGGCGGTGGCTATCGATACCTCGGTCTGGCCCAGGATCTCGATGTTTTTCAGCTCGTCGCCGATTATCTCGAGGCTGCCATTGTCCACCGTGATGCGCAGCCGGTTGACCGTCGTTTCCGAGGGAGATGCGGTGCCATTGGTGGCAGAGGGGGTGAAGCGATCCACTAGGGTTATCACGTTAGTGCCGGAACCGGTGTAATTGTCGACCACCAGCACGTTGGGTATGGCCTTGGCGTTCTGCTTCTGGGTGGCGAAGACGACGTTTGTTGATTCCATGGCGTGCATTATGCTTGGCATCTTTTACCTCCTTACCACCTCAGCTCCGAATAGTAGTGCAGCACCTTGGCCTTTGAAAGCTGCTCCGGCGTGGGCGATATCTGCTGCAGGAAACACTTGTTGATGGTCAGTCCCAAGACCACCTTGTCGTAGTCGATACCGTAATCCACGTAGAGCCTCATTATCAGCGGCTCAAGGTGGTAGACGAAGTAGAAGAACATCCTCTTGTCGAAGTAGGGGCTGTCCACCGGCTTGAAGGCGCCCAGGTAGCGCAAGGTGTTCGAACTCAGGGTGGGCACCATGCTCGGTTGCTGAAGCCTCTGGCAGTACTCGCCGGCCGGGATGTAGATATCGGCCAGCAAATTGGCCGGCTTGAATCCTAAGGCCACCTGGTAGAGGGTGTTGGTCTCCGTGGGGTAGAGGTTAACGCCGTCACCCTGGTTGGAGAAGTCGACGTCAGTGTAGTCGTTGGTCGGTATAATGTAGTGCAGGTCGTAGGGAACCTCGTTGGTTTTAGTGATGAGGAAGGTCTTGCCGCTGACGAAATTGAGCTCCACCGGCCACTTGTCGGTGAACCTTACGTAGGAGCCCTCCTGGAGCAACTTGGGTACCCCCGAGGTAACTGTAGCCATAGGACTAGGTACGTATTCTATCAATCCACTCCTCCTTTCTCTCCTATCGTCGGAAAGTGAACGTTACTATTTGATTAAGAGGCTAAAGCCTTAAGCCTCTGGTTTCGCATCAGGTTCGGGCGTAGCCTCGGGGTGTTTGGTACCTCCCCTGCTTTCAATCCGGGCAATCAGGGTTTCCCTATCTCCCTCGGTGTCTAGCCTCTTCTCCTTACAGGCGTTTATTAGATCCTCCGATTGGTACTTTTCAAAATGCCTCATATTGGGCTCTCCTTTAATAACTTCGTTTTTTCTGGTTACTCAAGCTGCAGCATGATAAACACGGAAGCTATGGTCGCCTGGTTAGCGGGCAGCATGTAGCCTATCCTCTGGAGCGAGCCGACGGTGTTTTGGATTTGAACGGTACCGTCAGTCCAGGCGTATGCATCTCGCTTTTGGCTGGTGTAGCCTGGGCATGTTGCTCCCCAGCCGGTAGGAGTGATCCAGCACGGGCCTGCGGTCTGCAGCCAGAAGTAGTAGTCAGTGGTTATATCGCCACAGTTCGACTTGCCCATGGCAGTGTAAAAAGCAGATAGGGAGCCGTCTATGATCTTGCTATAGGGGCTGTAGTATGCCTGGATACCATTGGTGGCAGATATGGCCTGTACCAGCGGATGGTCGAGGTAAACACGGGTGTAGGTAGAAGTTGATGCATCCGATTTCACGATATAGTACTGGTTATAGTTTGTGTCGAAGGGAGTGAGGTAGCCGCCCTGGAATGCGTTTGCGGCCCGTCCGGCGGAAACCTCTTCGAGGTCGAGATAATTATCCCCGACTGAGGCAGCTGTTAACAGGTCACCGTAGAAGCCGTCTCTGTCTTCGTAGGGGCTGGCGCACTCAGGTTCATAGCAGCCGTTCCACAGTAGCCTGGCAAGAGCCGCCGTTGTGGTAGTTGCACCACACTTGGAGTAGCGGAAAGTACGGCCGTACTCTATTCTCCTGGTGCCGATTGCGAACTTCTGGGTGGCGCTTTGCGCTGTGATTAACTGGTCGGACTGGCCAGCCAGCTTCATGCCTGGAAAGATCATCTTGGCCCAATTTTGTTGACCAGCGCCATCAATACTGCTGGGATCAACCCCCAGGTCGATATCGCCCCTGATCCTGGGCCCATAAAGATACGTTTTTGGTCCTCTTGTTCCCATAGTTAAAACCTCCTATATGGCCGAATTCCCCCCAGACCTTGCCGGGGGGCGTCGACTTCCGTCAGCCTACGGTATTTATTAAAGCCTTTTATTAACCGCTACCAAGTGAACGCAGGTCGGAGCTCATCTTGATCCAGAGTCCTATCGGCGTCAGGTAGTCGGTGCCTGCCACGTTGTAGCAGACCTTGACGCGGATCGTCTCCTTGGGGAAGACGGTCAGCGGTTCCGCGCACTCTATCAGCGGGTAGAAAAGCTCGTAGTCGGTTAGCGCGAAACCCAGGTTCTGGATGTTGTAGGTCTGTGACAGGTATTCCATCTGGTAGGCCGAGGTACACGGTGATTCCGCCCAGTCTGCAAAACCGAACAGACACATGCACTCATTGTCGCCCATGGTAAGGTTGGAACCCGATGTCGAGCCCTCGATGAAGTAAACGTCTGCGCTGGCGTTGGCGATAAGCCTCTGCCAGGTCATCCTTATGGCTCCCCCGAGGAAAAACTGCTCTGGCCTGAAGAGTATGAAGTCCAGCTGCCGGCCGGCGCCGACGGATCCCTTGAATCCAGAGGCGCTGTCAACGTTTACAGCCCTCATCGCATTGACGATGCCCACCGCATTCTTGGCGAACAGGCTCTGGATGTAGGGGTTCTCGAATTTAAGGGCCACGTCGAGCTCAATGCCCAGCGTCTGGATGTCCGTGTAGTTAATCTCGGCCATCTTGTGCTGTGATCGCTCGCCGCTGGGCAGCACGGTTATTAAAAGCTGCTCCGGTACGCGTCCAGTGTCCTTCCAAAGGTTGGCCGCTTTTAGTGCATCAACGACTGATGTGTTATCCATTACATTCCCCTCCTAGTTACTACTTCTGGGACGACACCCTTGCTGGTTGGCCATGAATTGGGTGCCGCCGGAAAATACTCTTTGGTTGCCTGCAGGGGTACTACCTCGACGCCGCTGACGAAGCGCTGTGGTGATGCCGTGGCCGCTATCTGTGGCGCCCCACCGTTCTGAAATGTGGCTGCTGTTGGCGTCGGCATCTCGGGGATCGGTAGCATGGGTAGCGCTGGCGCATCCGGCAAATCAGGTATCTCGATCGGCAGGTCTGGAACAGCCGGAATCTGCACGGCTGCCTCGGCCAGCATGGTGGATATCTTTGGTGCGCCTGGCGGCAGGACCGCCTCGATTGAGGCCGGGTACTTGGTGGCAGCAAGGAGAACACCCTGTATGTTTTTGTAACCCATTATTTCATTCCTCCTTTAAGATTTACCTGGTAACCCTTGATATTTGTTTTCTGACAGCTTCGAAGCTATCGAGGGTACCCTTGGCCAAGGCCTCAACCATGCCTAAACCGACTTCGAATGTCTGGCCAACCGCAACGACTACGGTATCTGGAATTACCGAGGGGTCGTCGGGCATACGTTCCTTTAAGTTATCCATGTTGCCTTTTACGCTGTTGGCGAAGACCGTGGCTACCGCGGCCACGTTCTCGGCACACCTGACAGGCCACTCGGCGGCATCAACGATGCCATCGCCTATTGAGTCCACAATAGTTTTTGTTTCTGGCAATGCTCTAATCATTTGAACCTCCTTTTTCTTGTGGTGGGTAGCAGCCTCGGAATATAGCAGAGGGGGGTAGCCCCCCGACTAACGCCGAGGTTGCTACCCCCCTCTGAAAATACCTAATCTATTTTAGGCACAAGTTTATTTTTTTGTCAAACTTTTATAACGAGATGTAAAATTAGCTATACACATCACCTCCACTACAGGTTCACCGGTACGATTATCGGCGGCGGCGGCAGCGGCATCGTTATCTTGGGCCGCGGCTTCACCCTGGCTTCGGGATCGCCCAGTAATACGGCGTTATTGCGGTTGTACTTAAGGCACGACCTGATGAGTTCGTTCTCCGTCAGGTCGGCATTGCGGGTATATCCCTCCATCTCTATGTCGAAGGCCGTCTGGGCCGTCTCGCCGTCGAGAAGGGCGTTAATAGAGTCAACGACAGGCATTATGCTCTTGGCGGCAAACTCGTCGGACCAGGGTGTCATCCATTTATCAGCATCGACCACCCATACGTAATCGGCGCCGTAGCCTGCATAGCTCAGGGCGCCGTTATTTATGGTGTCAGGGCCGAGCTGATTGCCCGTCTGGCAAGACAGGAACTTGAGCACCTTGCCGGCTACTACCTTGGGATCATAGTCGCCCACCCTCAGGATAACCGCCTCCTTGTGGCCGGTGAGGATGTCGGGGTTGCCGTGTCCTGTGGCCACGATTATGTCAGAGGGCACCGACAGCGCCTGGAAGGCACCGCTGGTATCGAGTATCGAGATTAGCTGGACGGGCCCCATCCTGGGGGCAATCCAGCGAAGCAGGAAACCAGATGAAGAGCGCGTCGGTAGGTCGTATAATGGCAGGGCCAGCATAGAAGTCATCAGTCGCTCTCCACGATCTCGTGCATCAACTCGAAGAATTTGGGATTCTTCTTGAGCTCCTCCGATATCTGGTCAACAGGCACGGCGTTGGGGTAGCCCTGCCCGAGTCCGAGGGATACCAGGGTTGGTTTTGAGCCGGCAGGCAAGGTCCTCTCGTACTGGCTGAAGGCCTTGGCGGCCGCCTCCCGGCCGTGGGGGCTTGACGGCTGTCGCAGCGTTTCCTTTAGGATTTCCCATTCTTGTTGGGCCATGTTATACCTCCATAATACCGCTTCGGGTTGTTGTGTTTTACCATATTCCGGTAACTTTTCTTCCAGCAGTCAAAGACCTGCTTTTGTTCATGTACCGGCACACTTTTGATGCTATCCTTGAGCCTTCGCCACTCGGTGCCGTCCATGCCCTTGAAACATTTCTCAAGCTCTTCCTTGCTTTCCCTCATTTAAACCTCCTTTTAAACTATGGTGATTACATTAGAGATGTACTCTGTAAAAATATCGCCCCCGGTGATGCCCATTACCTTGACGTAGATGCCGTAGGTGCCCTTGCCGATCAGGGTTATCGGTATGTCTATATAGTCGGTGTAGCTGGTCAGCAGCTCCGTCTGGGGCACGGTGAAGTTCTTTTCGGCATTCAGCACCTCGTCGTGGGGGTCGCCCCACCAGGATGACTGCCAGATGGCGGCGTGGAACTGGCCGCTTATGTTGGGGCCGGCGTAGTTAAAGGAGACGTTTATTCTAAGGACATCGCCCTTGGTCAGCGTCACCATAGTGGGTGGGGCTACAGGAGGGTAGCCACGCTTGCCATAGGAGTCTATCCTGAAATCGGATATCCTGAGCTCCTCGGGGGGCAGCGCCTCTATGTCGAGGGCACCCCAGTCGGTGTCGGTCTCCTGGGCACCGTCATGGGTTTCCAGCCTGGCCCTGACACTGTAGGCCTGGCCCGGCTCCAGGGTGTTGGGCAGCATGAAATCGCCGGTAAGCAGGTAGGACTGCCAGACCATCGATTCTTCGAAGCCCACCGGGATGGGCAGGAAGGTGTGCCTGGTAAAGAACGAGGGGTAGATGCCGGTGCCCAGCGAGATGGTCAGGCCACCGCCCTGGGCTTTGCCCTGGTATTCGTAGGGGGCGACATAATTCACGTTATCGCCGATGCGGTAGGTGGTCTTGGGCACCTTGAAGTCGAAGTTCTTGATGTCTGAACCCGGCGGCTTGGCCAGCAGATCAAATGACGACCAGTCGGTGTCGGTCTCCTGGGTTTTATCGGTTAGCCCTTCCAGCCTGGCCCTAACGCTGTAGGTCTGGCCAGGCTCAAGGCCCGGCGGTATCACTATGCTGCCCGCCAGCTCGTTGAAGGACCAGCCTCCAGATGCGGCGAAGCCCACCGCGCTCGGCGGGAAGGTGAACTTGGTGTAAAACGAGGGGTAGACGCCAGTGCCCAGCGAGATGGTCAGCTGTCCCGGCTGGGCGATGCCCTGGTACTCGTAGGGCCCGGTGAAGGGCACCGTGTCGCCCTCCTGGTAGGTGCCCTTGGTGATGGTGAAATCGAAGTTCCTTATATCGGCTGCCGGCGGCTCAGTCGGGGCGCCGGCAATGCTGATCACGTCGCTTAAGTACGGTGTGAATATATCGCCCCCTGTGATGGCCATTGTCTTGGCGTAGAGGCCGTAGCTTACATCGGTCTCGCCCTTGCTCACAAATATGTCGATAGAGTCGGTATAGGGCTTCCACTCGTATACCTCGGGTACTGAAAAGCCCTTTTCGGCGTTTAGTATCTCGTCGTGGGGGTCAAAGAAGCTCTTTTTCCAGATGGCGGCGTGGAGCCTGCCCGTGATGGCCGGGCCGAGGTGTTCGAAACTAAGGTATACCCGGCAGGTGTCGCCTATTTCCAGGTCGAGCAGGCTGGGCGGGTATACCGGGATTTCACCGCCCTTGCCGTAGCGGGTTATCTTGAAATTTCTTATCCTTAACTCCTCGGGAGGCTGGTCGCCTACCTCCACCTTGAAGCTGACCGATTTGCCTGTTATAGGGAAGACGCCCACCACCGGCAGCGATATCGGCGCTGGGGTGGCCACCACCGTTACCTCGTAGTGGCCGACGCCGTCCGGGATCCACTCGATGTCAAAGTCGCCCTCGGGTAGCTTGGGCAGGCCGCGCTCATGCCAGGTCTTCTCCAGTATTTCGGGTTTATACCAGTCTTTCTTTTGTATCTCGGCGTAGACGAAGGGGGGCGCCGCGAAGCGGTCGCCCAGTCTAACCTTGCCCCTGATGTGATTTACCTGGCCGACCACCGACTGGCCGGAAGGTACCTCTACTGTTATGTCAACCAGGTCCTCTATTACTGCCATGATTTTCTCCTAATCAGCTTATTTTCTGGCCGGTGACCACCTCGAACTCGCGCTTCAGCTCTTCCACGATGCCGTACTTTGGGATGGTCACCCAGGGCGGCTCGGTCCTCAAGCGTTCTATGCCGCGCTTCAGGAAGCCGGGCCAAGAAGCGTCAAAGGATTGTGGTAACGGTGGACCGGCACTAGGGTCATTGGGTTTCAATAATATCTCAGCAATCCTAAGAGCTACAGCTTTATCTTCCACCTTAGGCACCTTATCCCTCCTTAGATATTTTTTGCAGGATTGCCTCTTCAGGCAACATTTTTAACTCATTACCCCAAATAACAATTAAATGCCAGCCAAAATCTCCTAGTATCTGCCTTCTACCAGCTTCGGTGCGTCTGTATCCCCTGTTTCGTTCGTGCCAGTATTCACCAAATATCTCTATCGCTACCTTCTTACCATCTATATTCACATAATCTGGGTTCAAACCGCCTATTATGAAACTACCATCCCCAACATACTTGTATGGTAGTGAGTACTTATCAATCAAAGCGTTGAACATTCTCTCCAAGTTCGTTGGCCTTCTACTTCTAAGGCAGGCAGGGACTACTTTCGCTCTATATTCTTCCTTCTTCCAATTCATTTTCTGTATGGCACTTAGTTTTAGCTTCATGCTACCTACTGTATTTTGCATCCTCTCCCTAAAAGCCGGGTCTTTCCATCGGTTTATTGCCTTATCCCCAATTACCCTCTTAGATTTTTCGCTATGGTGTCTTCCTAACATCGGGCGGTCAATCCTGTGTTTTTGCCCACTACTCATTTTAGCCAATGTTTGGGGGGAATAATGTCTTCCCCGCAATTTTGCTATAGCTTCTGGTGTATGATGTTTGCCCAGCATAGGATTAGGATTCCGTGCATAGTATTGTTTTAACGCTCTACTTATTTGTTGCCGCATCTTAGGAGTCTTCTCATATAGAATGATTTGTGCGCGCCCTTTCTTATAGGCTAACTTCATGGCTTCACTGGGATTCCTCAATATGTAACCAGATCTCTTCAGAATACGCTTAATGCTGGTTCTTGATATACCCAACATCATAGCTACTTGTTCAGTAGGCAACTCTTGTCGATAGTATAAATCAACCATTTTCGGTAGTAAATCAATAATAGCCATAAATCACCTTAACAACGAGGGCATTGTGCCGTGTATTGATCTAACTCCTCCGAAGTAATATCACCCTTTTGGTAATGTTCCTCATAAAGATGAGTTGGACATAACCATTTCTGCATGGATTTATTGTTGTTGGCCATATTAGTACTCCCCTGCCGGTAATCCCCTTGCCGGCTGGCCGCATAATGCCGTGCATTCAGCCCTCGAGCTTGGCAACATAAATGCCTTCTGGCCACCCGGCGCGAATCGGCCAGCGCTCCTCAAGATTTTTTAAAAGGGCGGGGCTTAAGACCTCGGCGGCCGCCCCGTGAATATAGCCGCAGCTGCCGTCCTCGGAGTAAACGGCGAAGGCCAGGTGGGGGCTAAGAAAAAAGGCGACCAAGTTCTTGCCGGCGGCGCCGGTGTGCATGGCCAGCTCCGAGTGCTGGATTTTTAAATCGTCCTTGGTCACCAGGCCGCGCATATGCTCGGAAAATACGATGGGCGTCTTCCTTTTATAGGATTCGTAATCGTTGGACAGCTGAATACCGGCGCTGGCGCACTTGCTCTGCTCTTTTGCCATATCAATCCTCCTGGGCTATTTTTAAACGAAAAGGGGCAGCCACATAGCTACCCCCCTCTTAATTAACAAAAGCTTAAGTTTTAAAGGAACCTTAAATTTATTATACCATCTTCTTCGGTTAAATAAGAAAAAGAATCTACGAAGTCGCCTGAATTATAAAGCCTTACGCCCCCCCTGTACTCCTCGGATGGGAAATGGGTGTGCCCGAAAACCACCGTGTGGTAGCCGTTCTGCATGGCGTATGCCCTGGCCCTTTCGTGTATGTAAGCTATCCCCCAATAATACTCGTCCTCGGCGCCTGCCCAGACCTTGGCCGCCAGCCAGAGGAAGAACTGGGTGGGAAAGACGAAGGGCATGGCCTGGCTCCACCAGATGGGGTCCACAGGGGTGCCGAGGATGACCGACACCCAGTCCCACTGGGATCCGTGGGTGTAGTAGACGCCGCCTTCCGAAAACGGCTCGATGATCTCCACCGGCTCTATGTGTGAGGCGAAGAAGCCCAGGTTCCAGTCGTGGTTGCCTAAGACCGCCTTGACCGGCTTCCTTGAGGCTATCTGCCTAATCTTGACAATGGTGGAGGAATAGGGCTCCACCTTGCTTACTATGTTGAAGTTGGACCAGAGCAGCTCCATCCAGTCGCCCAGTATTAAGAGCTCATCGGCGTCTTGGTCGACCAGCTCCAGGAAGGCCATAACCTTGTTGTAGTCGGTGACGTCATTGCCGGTATGTATGTCAGATACTATGTAGCGCTTCATTTTAAATCAGTTCGGGATAAATCCCACAGTATGTATGACTCCCATTACTGGTTGTCTCACTACCTTACTTTTTTCTTCCTTTCTAAACTGGTCGTGTGTCTTCACAATACACTCCCCTCCTTCAAGTTCTACAGCTGTCTGTGGGTACTCGCCTTGTTGAGTTAGTAGGTAATCCCTGGGTTTAGTCAATACCTTAGTATCATCAAGGAAACAGGCCTTGCATATAGGCACTGTTATCGTATGGACATCTTGGATAGAGCCACCTTTGTTTCTTCTGGTCAACAGCCCCTTAACAATCGTAGTGAGCTTGTCACCCGCCACAAAAGGTTTCTCGCAGATATCACATTTTGTCTCTCTCCACAACAAATCGGGGACATCAAAAGAGACAGGTCCACCGGTACCAAATTGATCGGCAGTGATTAGGGTAGCACTAGACTCCGAGTCGTTTCTAAAGAACCTTACGTCGCCATCGTAGCGATCAAACCAGACAGCGGCTTGTACTTTATCGTTATCAGCTTGCTGGAATTCCAGCTGCCCGCCCTCAAGGTTACTATCGGCCTTATTCAGTACCGTATCAGCCCCGAGGTTTTTGCCTATTATAAGCTGAGGATTAGTAGTGCCAACGATCGCACCACTAGCCCCGTGCGTGGCCGTAAGAGCGGCATGAACAGCGACGGCATCATCGGTATAGATATTGGCTGCAGTTATTGAGCTGAATTGTGTTTTTGCCATATTATTAAGCCTTGTTTTATCATGGTAATCACATCCTCATGGTGCTGAGCCATTCGGTCCGTTTCTTCCTCGGTCCGCAGTGGGGGATTTGCCTTAACCCGTTTTCAGGGGGTGGTGCTTTATAAGGAGCTACCGCTATTAAATTACCTATATTATTATCAACAGTAATTTGGATGCTAGCTGTACCGTTGCCAGTTGCTGTTGTTTCTGGTCTGTCGGCATAACCCACCGCTATTGCAAAATAACCATATGATGAGGATAAATCATATGCTTCAGACCAACTGGCAGGATTACTGACTGCTATAGCATAATTATTTAGGGTGACCCTATCTTTAACCGTACAAATCATAAGTATCAAACAATCGGCTACTGATGGCGTGATTTGTGGAGCGGTACATGTGCTTGAAACTCCATTAGTTTGCCCGTTATTATCATTGATTGGATTAGTGGAGTCGGCTCCAGTCCAAGCAGACATAGCAGCAAAACATCCGGGTGCCTCTCCATCACCAAGAGTAAAGGTAAAGTCCGAGGCCGCTGCATCGCCCGAGTCCGCTATCTTGTAATAAAGATAAGAACCTAGTATTGATACGCCTACTTCAAAAGCACTAATGAGATTGAATCCGCTAGGCACTGCATCCATAGTTGACTCACCAAGTACTGCAATATGGGCAATCATCAGGTCGCCAACAGATAGTCCAACGGGCTTGGTAATAACAACGCTATAAGACTCTGCCCCTGGACTTACACCAACAGAACGAAGCGCTACTGCCATTATTCAAACACCAACGAGCTAGTTATGTGATAAACCAAATCTACCTCGTTTCCCGACTCACAGGCGTACAGGAGGTCGCACTCCTTTACAAGCCCGTATGACCAGTGGTATGCTATGTCTCCAGATTCGACCACGATTAGCACGAAATGCGACGAGTGGTAATCATAGCAACAATACGTGCCAGAGTACTGGTATACAGTTGCGTCTGCCATTTTCTCCTCCTAGCCTACACAGCCTTTATTGTGCGTTCCTATATCCGTTCCTACTTCAGGCATTTAAATTCACAACTCCCATCTTGATAGTGCGTAAGCCTTGTATACTTCTGGTCGAGCATCAGTCTCTACACCTACCGGGTAGCCCGGCATCTGTGTGGTGGTGAAGGTCTTGTCATCGCCGTAACCCGTAGCAGTTGAGTTTGTCGCCAAGGCCCTGAAGTGGTATACGGTGTTGGGCATTAGCTGGGCTATCTCCCGGCTGAAAGTCTGCCCGATGGTTCTGCTCTGGGTGGCGGTAGTCGTTCCGTAGGCGGTGGTCAACCCGTACTCAAAGCCGCAGTTACAGGCTACTCCACCTCCATCTGTCAAAGTTCCATTAAGGGTGGCAAGCCCCTGAACTACACCAGTGGCATCGTTGGTCGCTACTACTGGCGTAGTTGGTGCCAGCGTTGTAAAAGTGGCGTCAGAATCGTTCACCGTCCCAGCTGAGTTCGTGGCCTGTGCCCTGAAGTGGTAAGTGGTGCTTGCGGTAAGCCCGGTAATAGCCTGGCTGAAGGTATCTCCCGTGCCAAACCCGCTCTGCCAGCTCGTATTGGTGCCGTAGGAGCTGGTTGTCCCGTACTGGAAGCGGACAGAGCAGGCCTCGCCACCATCTGTGTCCAGGGTGCCGTTGAGGGTGACCGTAGTCTTGGCTACCGAGGTGGCGGCGTCGGTGGTTACCGTCGGAGACTCTACCGCCCCGCTCCAGGCCTCGCCACCATCGGCGGCGACGGGAACACTGAAAAGCACAGGGTAGCCGTTGTTTATTTTGCTGTATATGTGCCAGATGGTGGTGAAGTTCCAGTTGGTGTAGGTGCCCTGCGTCTTCATCTGGGCCGTGGTCTTTCCCGTACCGGCATCGCTGGTAGTTACACCAGATGCCTGCCTGTCCCAGAAACAGTCATTGACAGTGCCATTATTGGCATTAACAAAGCCAGCAGTGGCCAAGGCGTGGGCTGAAACAGTGCCGATACAGTAGCAGTTCTCAACAGTGCTGTTGGCGTGTATATCGTTGACAAAGCCGGAGCCTGTAAATGGGCCGGTGGATACAACATTCCCGAGACAGTAGCAGTTATAAATATTGACCGCTGGCGTTCCGCCGCCCCAACCAGCCAAGGCTATGAAGCCGGCAACATTAACAGCTGCAGAAACATCTCCGGAACAGTAACATCTCCTGATGGTACAGGAATGGGCATATCCAATAAATCCAGCTAAATTAGTAGCGCCGGCTCCACCAGTGTCGTTGACCGCAGCGGTGGAGTAGCACTCGGTTATATTGGGAGCGTAAGCACCAGCTGAAGTACCACCTACCCAACCTATTAGCCCCCCGCAACCGCCAGTTACCAGGGAAGTCAATGTTCCAGCTGACGAGCACCCGCTCATGGTCGGCGTTCTGGCACTTCCGTAATACAAGCCAACCAGAACACCAGCTAAATCATTGGCAGTTACCGTGCCGGAGACCGAGCAGTCTGTTATGTCAGTGTCATCAGCCCAACCAGCCAACCCGCCTGTATCGGAATCGGCTGTTATATCAACCTCAAGAGTAACATCTTGTATGGTGGCTCCATCAGTCTCGCCGAACAGCCCGATATAACTATCGCTGCCCCTGTTTATTGTGAAATTAGAGATGGTGTAGCCCTTGCCGTCGAAAGTTCCAGTGAAGGCTGCCTGCCCGTCCCAGCCGCCTACCGGCTCAAAGTTTGCTATGCCTGAGCAGTTTATGTTATCGCCCAGCTCGTAGTCCTCGGTCAGGTCGTTCTTCATATTTTGGAGCTGCGCTGCTGTCGTTATAGTTGTTGCCATTTAATTACACCTGTAAATCATGTTCACAGAACCATCTTCAGCCTGTCTGTCTGTAACTCGAAAGGTACAAGGCCCAGCCTCATGTCCAGCTGGGCGGGTTCATTGGAATCCAGGGTGAGACGCCAGTCATCTGTGGAGAACGGCCCGATGTGGTCTGTCTTCTCGGCATAGTCGGAATAGCCGTCGTAGTCGGCATTGACGTAGATGCCGTAGAGCAGCGGCAGAGGCAGGCCGTTCCTCACCGAGAAGAGAATCTGCCGGCCGCCGTTTCCCCCTTCGGCAGAATACTGGTAAAACCTGAGGATCGGCTGGGGCGGGCAGGCCAGGTACTCGGCCAGCTTATCGCCGATGCTCTTGGGCCTGTCTATCTCGACCAACTCCAGTATCAAGGTAGCCTCCTAAAAATCAGCTCTAAAGAGCTTGAAGCCAGGGCCATTTAAGTCCAAGCCTGTTGGGCAGCGGCGGCCCTTCCTGTGGCGATTTGGGTTTGGCCTGGCTCAAGTTTATGGGCAGCAGCCTGATGATGGCATCGTTGGGCCATATTCCGCGCTCCAGGTCTGGCTGCATCGAGACGTCGACCGTCTCGCCGTCGACCTCGGCGTAGACATGGGGTCCTATCAGGGGGAAGCCGCCCGCCGGCCTTATCGGTATCACCGAGATGCAGCCTATCATGTCGGCCTTGTGGCCCAGCTCCTTGGCCTTGGCAATTATCTTTAGAGACTTGTGAATGCAATTGTTGCCAAAGATGTTGTAAGGCTCCTGGTGGATCTCATCGATGTACCCATTAAGCTCGTCCATTTCTAGTTACCTCAACCTTTATTCATTTTAATGCCGTAGAAACCGAGCACGGCAACTAAAAGGGCCACCAGGACGCCTATGGCCCACTCCGAGCCGTTTACCGCCTGGTAGAAGAGCAGGGCTATGGTTGGCACCGCAACTATTACGGCCAGCATAGCCCTGACCAAGGGCTTCCATTTGTTTTTCATGTCACTCCTTCCAGGGCCACTTGATGCCAAGTTTCTTGGGAAACGGCGGTCCTTCTTCGGGTGTTTGCGGCATGGCAGAACCTGCGTGGTAGGTGGCGATATGGCCCACCAGGACATCGGAGCGGTTTATGCCGTCATAACCCTCGATATCTATCACCTGGTGGCAGATGGGGCACTCAACGGTAACCACCTCTTCCTTCATATTACACCCCACTTCTTCCAGGACCAGCGCAATCCAAGTGCCTTGGGCAGCGGCGGGCCGGAATCAGGCGGCAAATGTATTATCACAGTCTTTACCTCACTTTATCCTAGAATAGATTAAATATTAATTGTACCGATAAAATCTGGTGGTTTGGTTAAGTCTATGTCACTTATGCGTGTAATAAAGCCTTCAGCCTTTGCCCAGTCAATAGCTGGTTGTAGTTCCTTAAGAGTTTTGCGGGTTGCTATAAACTGTTCGTATTTATCTCCTGGCATCTTACCCCATAATACTATTTCACTGACCATATTCTGATCTCCTAAGTCTAAACATTCACATTTAGCAACCTACTTCTTCCAGGGCCAGCGTATGCCAAATGTCTTGGGCAGTGGCGGCCCGGATTCTGGCGGCATCGGCATCATATCGTTCTTATTCTGACCAAGGCCCAGCCTTTCGAGGGGCGGCTTGGAGCCCTTGCCGAAAATGCGCTCGTGGATTGCTATCCTTTCCTCTTCCGTCCTTGGTTTGGCCATCTCACTTCCTCCTTTTACTTTATTGTAAAATTTCCTTAAGGCATCGGAACCAGTAATCGATTCCTCAAGTGCGTTTTGGTGTAACTCAGCATCTCTTCCGGCTTCAGCTACTGAAATAACCTTTATAACCTTAGCTTTTGATGGGTCATCAACATATAGCTCGTTACCAAAACCCCTGTTTACTTGCCAATACCTCTCTTTGGGGACTTGGCTCATATCAACTATGGCCACATAGTCTCTGCCTTCCTTATAAAAGTCAGTCCAATAGGGAAGGTCAGAAGTAATCATCATTTTCCCTTTTTCAACTCCGCCCATAGCCATCGACGACATATCCCTTGGGCCTTTCTCAGGGTCAATTGTGAAGTTGGGATTATCTGTAACATGATAATATCTACCATGTTTGATTTCTCTAAGAAACGCGCTCTCAAAGTCGTCAAAGGTATCATACTTGACTGCTTCTCCTGCGAGAGGTTTTAATTTACCTAGTACTTTTTCGTCGTTCATTTTACTACCTAAAAGTACGGGTTTATTATCTTGAAACGCTGATCACAGGCGTCGCAGTAAGTCTCTTCGGCATCTGGCTCGGCTGATGTGGATGCTCCGCAATAGGGGCAGGTTGGATACCACATTCCATCCATGACGGCTGCCTCAAGGTCTTCCTGGCTCATGGTGGCCGTCTTCAGGCTGCAAGCCTTAACCTTCTGGTCAAAGCTGCCCTCGGCGGAGGCCACGCAGTCCAGAAACGGCTTGCTCTTGGCCGACTTTAGCTTTAAACTTTGTCCCAGGCCCAAACCCAGGCCTACACCGTGTTTCTCGAAGCACTGCTGGCACATATATCCCCAGGGGCCCTGCTTCGTCTTGGCATCGTAAGCCGCCTCTCTGGTCTGGCAGAAGTTACACATAGGCAACTCGACGACATAGGTAACGGTTCCCTTTTCAGTCATATTTCAACCTCCTTAAATCAGCCTACCGAGCTGGCCTTCTTAAAACGCGCTTCGTCGAACCTAGGATTGTCCTCGGCAAACATATCAGACAGGTCATCCACCAGCTTTCTCTTATCAACGGTATCCGGTTGCCTGGCTAGCACATAGGCAATTTTTACGTATTGGGCCCTGGCGAATCCTGGGTTGCCCGCCTTGCCGCCCGGCCACTTTATGCCTAAGCTTCTGGGCAGCGGTGGACCCTCCTCGGGAGCCTGAGGCAGTAATTCTTCAAAGTCTGTCATAAATAACCTCCTATCTCAGATTATCCACTATCCTGAGAGTCCAGCTTAGTAAAGTACACGGTAGCCGCTCCCCACAGGGGCTATCCAGGGCACGTAACTGGGGTAGGCAACTCTCTCCTGACGCGCTCCCGCGTTTCTTGTAGCTGTCCCTAGGCTAGGCGTCATTCGACCGGGGACCTTTGCTAAAGTGGGAGTCAAGTAATCGGCTACCCGCTGCCGGGATCGCACCTTGAGATTAAGTACGGGTTGAGCACTGGCAAAACCGAGGCTACCCGTCGTGCTGCCCGGCCATTTTATGTTAAGCACCTTGGGCAGCGGTGGACCTCCTAAGGGCGCTTGAGGCAAAAATTCTTCAAGATATGTCATAAATAACCTCCTATCTAAGTTCATTTATCCAGGAAAAGGCCGGCCTGTCGTCAGGCGGTAGCCAGATGACACACCAGCCGTTGGGCGATATCTGGCCGGAAACTACCTGGCAGCCATCCGGATCGACCCAGAAACGGCAATTAAGGCAACGGTAGTCCCAGAAAAGAGGCGGCGGCGCAAACGGCAGGTAGCCCACCTGGCTCTTGCTGAATTTGTCATTCTCGGCCACATATTTCTCTATTTCTGCTAACCATGAATCCAGTATGCCTGGTGACACGGTGGCATTGGCGGCGGCCAGGCCTATTGATTTAAGCATCATTACAGGTAAAAAAGTGTTCATTTCCAGGTCACCTCCTCCTTGATAGGCATATCCTTGATAGCTAAAGCCTCGCGCACTTCCCTTTGCTTGGTGAAAAATAATCTGGGCAACGGCGGGTACGGCGGCGGTGCCGGCAGGAAGTCACTTGGGGTGAGTTGGGGACCCAGCCTTTCGGCGGCGTCATAGGCAGTAAAGCCGGCCGCGGCGCTCAAGCCGCCGACAATAAATAATATCAAACCTGTTTCCGGGTCAAGCATAATCCCCTCTCCCTTTAAATTATGGCTGAGCTAAGGTTTTGCCGTTCATTAGAACCATCTTAATTTAATATAAAAACAGAGGGGAGTAGCGGCTTTTAAAAGCCTGGCTACCCCCCTCTGTTTTACCGCTATTCTATTATGATTTTATTATTGCTAAACCACTCTGCCAGCGGCCAGTTTTTCTTTTGACCCCTCTATCATTCTTAAGCGTCCTGCCAAGCCGCTTTTAAAATCTTTCAGGTTTACCTGCCTGTTAAGATCGCTTTCTAAGAGGACCCAATCTAGCATGCAGGAGTCGCATATCTTGTAGCCCCTGTAATTAGACAGATGACCCTCGTGGCCGGGTCCGCAAAGTATCTGGCAGGCCTGGCACCTGGGATGGCTTCTGATAGGCAGCCGGCAGGTCTCGCACAGTTTAAACTGGCTGCGATAGTCTAGATAGGTCATGACCTCGACTGATATCGCTCCCGCTCGCAGGCAGTTTCTCATCTTTTTGGTGTCGCATTTGGGGCAGAGCAAGAAGACAGAAGTTTTCTTTTGATCCCAGAACTCGATATTGTTACCCTGGCAGTGCTGGCACTTCATAATGGACTTCTGACTCAGCAGCTCTTTGGGCAATTTAACCACTCCCTTGGCTAATCCACCTTACATTCCAGGGCTACCTTGAAGAGCCTGGTCATTTCTTCAAGGGCCAGCTTCTTCCCTTCGGCGTCGCCACTCTCGATAAGGGCGTAGACGATCTTGGCGAAGCCTTCGGGGGTAGGCGTAAGGTCGATGTATTTTCTACCACTGGCATCTATGCGGAATGTTTCCTCATTTTTGGCCATCAGCCTATCCTTTAAGACTGGATATGAATTCGATAAGCTCCTGGGGCGTCTGCCTCATTATTCTTTCCATCCGCTTTAATACCTTTTCAAGCTGCTTCAGCTGTTCGGGAGACATCGAGTTTATCGCCTGGATAATGTTTAAAACCTTGTCCAGGTCTGCGACATCCTGGGGAAGCCTTTCGGCTACCAGTAGAATATCCCTGATCATCTTTAACTGCTTGGCATCGGGGAAGCTCTGTAGAGACGCGGCCACTTTT
>Ga0307378_10004669_pt1 | contig 19397 bp, 15 predicted proteins | sample UN1MG_FD_202238 | JGI IMG/M metagenome (GOLD analysis project Ga0307378, IMG submission 202238) | Soil microbial communities from Risofladan, Vaasa, Finland - UN-1 | ecosystem: Environmental > Terrestrial > Soil > Coastal area > Acid sulfate soil | place: Finland: Risofladan, Vaasa | collected... | reverse complement strand
CGAGTTTCCACAGCGGCTTGGGAATTAACTTGAAAATTTCTCCCTTATCGACTGCGTTCTGTAGTTCGGTGTCCAGCTCATATCCCGTGAGTACGATACCGGTGATGTTGGGATATTCTTTTCTGGCGATTCTAAGAAGTTCAAGTCCGGCCATCTCAGGCATCCGCATATCGGTTACGATTACATGCACTTTTTTTCGTTTTAGGACTCTAAGTGCTTCTTTACTACTTTTGGCGAAAAGCTTATTGTATGACTCATCCAGGAGCCCCCTTTTTAAGGAGCGCAGGATTGCTTCGTCATCGTCCACAAATAATACTGTCTTCTTTTCTTCCATTTTCTTTCTCTAATTCTTCTGCCTAACTGTCTCGCTTTCGTTCTGAAGGTTGTACTGAGCAACCGCCCGCCGGATAAGCTTCTCGAAGTTTCCCCTGAGTTTCCACGGCTTAGGAATTAACTTGAAAATGTCTCCCTGTTCGACTGCGGTCCGTAGAGCGGCCTCCTTCGCATATCCCGAAAGTATTATCATTATGATGTGGGGATACATTTCTCTGACATTTTTAAGAAGCTCGACTCCGTCCATACCAGGCATACGCATATCGGTTACGATTACATGAACTTCTTCTCGCTTTAGGATTGCAAGTGCTTCTTCGCCACTCTTGGCAAATAGTTGATTGTATGGCTCATCCAGGAGCCCCCTTTCTAAGGAGCGTAGGATTGCTTCGTCATCGTCCACGAATAATACGGTTCTCATTTCTATTATTTTCTTTTTCCTGAACATTATTTAATTTCTTTACAATAACTGGAAGTATTATTGTAAATTTCATTTCCTTGTTATTAACTACCCTCTATGTCTAAACTTTCCGTTCATATCTGTATTCACTTCCTATGGTAGTATCTCCTCACTCAGTTCCAGTACCCCTGCAAAGCCATCGTCCCCTGTTCCGGCGTAAGCAGCAAAGATAATGGCCATTATAGCCATAGCTATAAGCATTTCCACCAGGGTCAGAGCCCGGGATGACCGAGTTATATTTCTTCTGTACTGCATAACAGTTAACGACTGATAATAGATTACCCTGCTTCCTACCGGATTAATCATTTTTGCTTTTCTTTTAGCGCAAAGTTACTGCCGCTCCTGATGGTATTTTCGGCATAAAACAAAGGTTTGTTTGCTTAGTTTTGAGTTATCAAACAATAAAAAAAGAAAATACAACAAGTGCAGTTAATCGGACTATTTGGCAGTGTTTGGCTGTCTTTATCGGGAATTATTGCTTACCACAAAAAAAATGATTAGGCCGGAGAAAAAGTCCTATAAGTTTGTCAGAAATCCTTGCCGGAAACAAGCGAATACCTTAGTGAATACAAGTGAATTCCCTGCTGAAAGCAGGGCAGGTCTCTGGCATTTTATTTCGAAGGATTTACCATCTTTTTGCAACGAGTGTGGCCAGGGTAATTTCAATTTCATCAGCCTCGAGCGTGCTGTTGCCGTTGAGGTCTTTGCCGACTGATACGGTTATCTTTCTGAGGTTGGCATTGACGGAGCTATCCTCTACATTACACAGGTATGAACCTTCGATAGAAGAGTTGGTTTCCACAAATGTGTCGCTGTAGTGATAGACAGAACGTGCTTTTATTTCATCGAGTTTGGCCTGGGCGAGGATGAGACTATGGGTTCGGTTTTCAATAATTCTGCTGCTCACATGAGCAATGGTTAGGGCCCGTAGAATTGGAACTATTGCGATAATCAGCAGGGTTGAAGCGACAACAACCTCAGTGAGAGTAAAACCCCCTGATTTTCTTATTGCCTGAGTTTCGGTCCTTAACAATCTGGTCAGTTTTCGACGCATTTTATTATACCTGTTGCTGGATTAATGTTGATTGTGAAACTTCTTCCTTCAGCAGAAACAATGATTTTAGTTGCACTTCCAGTTTCCAAATTTCCCAGTGGGCCGTAGATGAATCTTATTCCGGTCGGGCAGCTCATGCTGAGACCTGAATCAATAGTGTGCGAAGCGATAGTTGCCTTGGTATCTACATTTTCAATTTCATAGGTCTTATATGGAACGGCACCGACCATCTTCAGTTCAAAGCCTTTGGTATTATTCGCAGCGTCGGAAATAGCAAGTCTGCGAGTGAGGCGAAGGTCGGTAACAATTTTCTGGGCGGTTGTCCCGGCTTTTTGTTTTGAAATGATAGCGTAATTGAGTCTCGGTACGGCAATAACTGCGAATATGCCGAGAAACCCTACTATTATTATCAGCTCAACTAAGCTAAATGCTGTTTTTTGACATTTCATAGAACTTCTTTTCATTTAGAGAACAACTCCAAGAGCCAAAGCAAAAAAATTGGAATTTTCTTTACTTCTTTTTTATCTAAATGGATGTGCTCAGGGACTCGATTATTAATATTCAGAACATATAGTGTATTAAACGGGCACATAGGACGGCCATCAGGAAAATAGTTTGGGTCATTGATGACTTGCCCTACATTAAGAGGCCAGGAGCCGGTTCTTGAGTGATACAATTCGATCTGTGAGTTCATGATGTCAACATTATTTCGGCAGGCATTAACGCCGGCAGTAAATGAGCCTCCGGTAATCCTTGGAATAGCGATTGTCGCCAGTGCGCCGAGGATCAATACGACAATCATCAGCTCAACCAAAGTGAAAGCTCGTCTTTTATATGGTCTCATCATTACCAACCAGCTTAAAAAGCAAAAGATGGCTGAGGACCAACCGTCAGCCATCTTTGTTGATTTATTTCAATAAGAAACTATATCCGGCTTTGCCTTGCTCACTGAAACCGCGAACTAATGGGTGTGTGCATCGACACGATGGTCCGAATTATAAATATAGGTCGTGCCCAATGGGCATACAGGTGGTTCGTCGGGAAAATAGTTCGGATCAGTAGTCACGTCTGTCAGCGCTGCCGGCCAGTCGCCCTCGTTGGCATTGTACAATTCGATCTGTGAGTTTAACATGTCGATATTCGTATTGCAGGCACTAATCCTGGCAGCTTGTGCCCCTCCCATAACTCTTGGAATCGCAATTGCCGCTAATGCGCCGAGAATCAAAACGACAATCATCAGCTCAACTAATGTAAAACCCTTTTTGCTCCGCATCATTTTTCCTTTCAAAAAAGATTTGAAATCTTGACTAATTTCAGTTAATACTATCGGTAAAAGATACCAGGTACTTTAGCACGACCTTTACGTCGGATTATTTCAAGTGTTGCATATAATCGAACATTGGTAAATATACCGCCATAAGGATAATTCCTACGATTGTTCCCATAACAACCGTTAAAGCCGGCTCCAATTTCACAATTAGACTGTCCACTATTCTGTTGATATCTTTATCGAGAAAATCGGCTCCTTTATTCAACATTTGGGATACCTGCCCCACCTCCTCACCGGAAAGAGCCAACTGTACGATTATCGGAGGAAAGATGTCGTGTTTTTTCAATGATTCTCCGACACTAACGCCTTTTTCAATAGAGTCCTGTAATTCTTGAGCAATTCCGGCAATTTTGTGATTATGAGCAACATCGGAAGCCACACTCAGGGCCCTAATCGGTGAAATTCCCACCGAAGTCAACATTCCAAAGGTCCGCATAAAATGGGAAACCACAACCAGACGATTAACTTTCCCAAGAACAGGCATTTTTAACTTGAAAATATCCCATTTGGCCCTGACATTGGGATTTTTCAACAGCCACCATACTGCCGCCGCCACTGCTGCCGCGATAAAGGGAATCGCCCACCAATAGCTCCTGAGTAGAGAACTTAACATTACAAGAGCATGGGTAGGACCAGGCAACTGGACGTGTAACTGTTTGTATAATTTGGAAAAGATAGGCACGATAAAAGCTATAAGGCATGCAACAACCACAACGCAGACAACACCGACAACAGCCGGATAAGTAAAAGCGGACCTGATTCTTCTCCTCATATCCATCCTCTTTTCGAGATATATGGCACTCATTTCAAGAGATTCCGACAATTTCCCGCCGGACTCACCGGCCTCGACCATTCCGCAAAAGAAATCTGAAAATATGTTACGGTGTTGTCCAAACGCCTTTTCCAGGCTTGAACCGTCCTCGATGTTTTGCCTTATCTCGGCAATTATACTTTCAAGGGCCGGATTGTTACTTTGCTCTTCTAATACCTCAAGAGACCTTGTGATTGACAGGCCAGCCGAATACATCTCCGCAAACTTATAGATGAAAGTAACGATTTCCGATTGTTTTATTTTCCTGCGCTTTGGTGTTATGTCCTTGTGCCGGCGAGCCTTTAACAGAAAATAACCCATCTTATCCAGCTCTTGACGCAACTGGGCAACACTATCAACATCGTCATAGGTGCCGATGATTTTCTTCCCGTTTTTATCTTTTACCGTGTAATCATATACCGTCATCATACCACCTTGATATCTACGATTCTCATCATTTCTTCCATTGTAGTAACACCATCCAAAACTTCACCAACCGCGCTTTCACAAAGGATTTTCATGCCCTCTTTAATTGCCTGCTCCTTAATACCCTGATCGCTGCTTCCATTCATGATCAACCTCCTTATTTCCGGAGAAATACGCAATATCTCATAAATGCTTTTTCGTCCCTTGTAACCCGTATGGTAGCAATTTTCGCATCCGCCCGGGCGGTACAGCTCAATATCCTTATCAATATCAGACTTATCGCCGAATAGACGCTTTAATTCTTGTTTAGATGGCTTATAGGCTTGTCGGCACTTTGAACAGGACGTCCTTATAAGCCTTTGGGCTGCCGTTCCCAGAAGGGCAGAGGATACAAGAAATGGGGGTATCCCGAGGTCAATCAAACGCGAAATCGCACCTGCAGCATCATTTGTATGTAAAGTACTCAAAACCAAATGGCCGGTCAGAGCCGCGCTGACGGCTATTTCGGCGGTTTCAGTATCACGAATCTCACCAATCAGGATGATGTCAGGGTCCTGTCGGAGGATACTCCGCAGAGCAAGGGCGAAAGTCCTTCCCGCTACGGGTTTGGCCTGGACCTGGGTAATACCTCTGAGACGGTATTCTACCGGATCTTCTACAGTGACGATATTTTTTTCGGGTGTATTGAGTAATTGAAGCATTGAATAAAGAGTAGTAGTCTTACCGGAGCCGGTTGGGCCGGTCAACAAAAGCATACCGTAAGGATTGTCAACTAATGACCTGAATTTCTGATTATCGTCTGCTGAAGTAACGACTTCATCAATTGACCACTTATCTACGTCCTTATCGAGAATCCTGATTACTATCTTTTCTCCTCCAATTGCCGGCAGCGATGAGACTCTAAGATCATAATCCTTGCCGCTGCGGAAGGTAGCCATATGACCATCTTGAGGAACCCTTCGTTCAGAAATGTCCATATCCGCCATAATCTTAATGTGTGAAACCATCTCCTGCTGTACTGACAAAGGCATGTTGACCGTTGGACGTAAGATTCCGTCTATTCGGTACCTCACCCTTACCTCGGAGTCCTGCGGCTCGATATGTATATCGCTTGCCCTGGCGTCGATGGCTCCATCTACTATAGAAGAAACCAGCTTTGCAATAGGAGAACTGTCGGCTCTTACTGATTCTCGCTCGACCTCATCATCTTGAGTGACCTTGGCAGGCTCTTTCTCCATCCGCATCGAGACAATAGCCTGCTTTGTTACATTTGTTACGTCAAAATGGTAATTTATCGCACGTTTTATGGCACTGGGCGTGGCGGCAACCGGAATGATCTTGTAGCCGGTCTTCATCTCGATTTGGTCCCGGACTGACAGATTCAAAGGAGAACTCATCGCCACCCGCAGGTGATCACCCTCTCTCTTTATCGGAATCACATTATAACGACTGGCTACCTCATAAGGCACCAGGTGGGCGACCATCGGTTCAACCATATCAGGTGAAAGATTAATAAACTCAGTTTGATTGGTACCCGCGACAACCTTCGCTAACTGGTCTTCATCGAGAAGATTTTCCTTTTTCAGTATGCTTATCAGACCCTGGCCCGTCTTTTCGTGCTCATCGACCACGGCCTGAAGAGTTTTCTCATCGAGAATCCTCTCTTCCATAATGTATGAAATTAATGGATCTTTCTTGTCCATAATCATTCGTTTCTATAAAAGACAGCTAAACTGACTCACATCCAGTATCGGCACTGTCTCATAACGACTTAAAGACAAACACCCCCAAAAGCAGTCTTAGCTCGCTTAACATAAAGCTTCAGAGCTGAAAGACCGAAAATAGCCCCTTTACGGAAACTTCTCGTATTATTTGATTATCGATGCTTAGAATCCCTATTACGAGCACTGCACAGCCTTGTTTCGACTCTGATAACGTTTCAGTGAATTTTGCATTTTCTTGCTACTTTCCGACTCATTTGCAGAAATATTTTTCGCCATTTCAATGATGTAGCCCTTATTATTTGACGATTATTTATATTATTTTGTCTCTTTTCTATTGCCAAAACAGGAGATACATTCTTAAAGCCAAGATTATGAACGATACACGGTGTAAAATTTTATTGATTGAAGACGACAGGCTTGACCAGATGGCTTTTGAGCGGTTTTTAAAGGATGAAAAGCTTCTGTATGATTGCACAATAGCATCATCCGTTTCGGAAGCCCATAGCATATTGGCTTGCAAAGATTTTGACGCCATAGTTTCTGATTATTCACTTGGCGACGGTACAGCACTTAATATACTGGATTTGACAAAGGATATCCCAGTTATAATTGTTACCGGAGTGGGTGATGAAGAAGTAGCTACCCAAGCCTGGAGGAGGGGCGCTTATGATTATATTACAAAAGATATCGAACGAAATTATCTTAAAGTTATTCCAAAAAGAATCAAAAATGCTATTGAACACAAACAAATGCAGGAAGCACTCGAAAGGAAGCAAAAGAATCTGGAGGCAATATTTGATGCGGCCCCCGGTTGTATGCTGTTAATCGACGAGAATATGATTGTTACTCGCGCCAATGATTCTATAAAGCAATTGGTTCAAAAAGAATATCGACAAATTATTAATCAAAAACTCGGCAGTGTTCTGGGTTGTATTAACAGCACCTGCAATGAGAAAGGGTGTGGAAACAGTCAACTTTGTCAGGAATGTCCTTTGTATGAGACAATAACAAGTGTGTTGGATTCGGGAAAACCCATTCACGATGTTGAAGCCCATATTACGCTTAACATTAATGAGAAAAAGATTACACCATTGCTGCGTATTAGTGCAAAACCAGTAATTATGGATGGCTGCAAGTATGTGGTCGTTGTGATTGACGACATAACCGAACATAAAAAGATGGAACGTGAGCACCACTTAACGGAAGAGAAATACCGGTTGATTTTCGAAAATTCGGCGGTTGCTATCACAATGGCGGATGAGCAGGAGAGGCTCATTTCCTGGAACAAGTTTGCGGAGGATCTTTTGGGTATGAACAGAGAAGACCTATATCTCAAGCAGGTGAGCTCTCTTTACCCTCGGGATGCGTGGGCGAAAATAACAGCCTGTAATGTTAAACAAAAAGGATTGCAGCACCACTTAATAGAAACAACGATGATTCGAAAAGACGGCAGCATAATCGATGTTGATGTTTCGCTTAGTGTTTTTAACAATCCTGAAGATGAAAGCATAAATTCGATAGCCATCATCAGGGACGTTACCGAGCGCAGGAAAACAGAAGAAAAGCTCAAAGAGACAATGGAGATAAAATCGCAGTTTATATCTACAGTTTCACACGAGCTGCGGACGCCGCTGGCTGCTATGAAAGAAGGTATCGCTATTGTCCTGGATGAAGTAGCCGGCAGGATTAATGGAAAACAAAAGAAATTCCTGGATATTGCAAGAAGGAATGTCAACAGGCTCGAGGCCATGATTAATGATGTCTTGGATTTTCAAAGACTTGAAGCAGGCAGGATGAAGCTGGATATACAGAGTAATGATATTAAGGAAGTTGCATTGGAAGTTCACGAAACAATGGTTCTCTGCGCAGAGAAAAATGGCGTCGAGTTGTTGTTTGAGCTTGCTGAGGACCTGCCGGAAGCAAAGTTTGACCGTGACAGAATTGTTCAGGTTTTAATAAATCTGCTTGGTAACGCTATCAAATTCACCCCTAAAGGTGGACGGGCCAATCTTAATGTTCAGCATCGGGATGAAGAATTGGTTATAAGCGTCAGCGATACAGGCGTCGGCATACCTAAAAAGGAGCTTCCGAAGATATTTGAGCGTTTTTACCGTGTAGAACAACAGCGCGAGGAGGTTCAGGGGACAGGTTTGGGGCTTTCTATTGTTCACAAAATTGTAACCAGGCACGGTGGCAGAATTGAGGTCGAAAGTGAGGTAGGCCAGGGCGCTACTTTTACTGTCTTTTTACCTCTGGATCTTAAGCCTGAGCTAAATCTCTTACCGGTAACTGCAGATCAAATTTTGTGAAATTCGATTACTAATTGGTCTTAAATAATTGATTGAAGGCATTGTTGTTGATTCTTTACTTATCAAGACCACCCGAGACCAGCACGCCGCAGTAGTGAAACAGGCGCAAATTCTCAGTGGATATTTTTGTAACGGCCATAAGAACATCTTCCTCTCATGTCCCTCGTTCAGGGAACAAGGGACATCCGACAACAATATTTTTGCCGGCTTTCATAAATACCTGTCATAACTAATGTTACCTCGTTTCTAAACACTTTCAAAAGTTGACTTTTCAGTATTTTTATTAACATTTTTCCTAGTAGCGGTCTATTAGGCTCAAGTATAAAAGGGCTGACAGTGTCCCATGCAGATATAAACTAGAAAAAATTATCAAAAATCTTAAATTTCCAATCAACATTTCCTCATTCAGATTCGCTTAATATAATGGTGAGCTTGCATTCTCGGTATAGACAAGTGATGATAAAATGATTATTTTGAAAGAAATAGTATGTCGTTCAAATCGTACTCAGTGACGTAGCTGAGCATTTGTAAATTGGGAATCCCAGGTATCTGGGAAATTCCGGGTTGACTTCTTTTGCAAAATGCTTAAAAAGATCGAAACATTGAGGTCTGAGGTAATCAAATGCGTATTTGCGAAAGAAGGCATGTGAAAGGAGAAGTTAATTATGAAAAAGAAACATTTGTACACAACCATCATTTTTTTGTCGTTCCTGGCCGTTGGAATTCAACCAACTCTTGGGGAAATTCTTGTCCCCAGCGAAACTACTACTGAAGTTAACGGCACAACTATCACTATCGCTACATATAGTGGCAACACATACACTTTGATCCAAGACGTGACCGAAACCTTGATTGTTCAGGAGTCCGAACTTATCCTGGATGGGGCTGGTCATACAGTAACAGGACCGGGACCGAGTAATATAGGCGCTGGGGTAGATATTAGTGCACATAACGGTATCACTGTTAGGAATCTAAATATCACTGGATTCTCAATTGGAATCAACATCAGTGGCACAAACCCCGGACCGGAAAACATTAAGAAAAACACTGTGGAAAACAACACTATCTCCGGCTGCACCACGTGGGGTATCAGACTATACTTAGCCAACGACACCATCCTGAGAGAGAACAATATCTCAAACAACTCTGATACTTGTTGGGGAATCCTCATCGATACTTCTGGAAATTCAAACAATTTGCAATTAGGTAACACCCTGACAGGCAACACCGTTACAGGCAATGGCGGGGGAATCTGGCTTAAAAACAGTTCCAGATTCAACAGCCTTGAAGGAAACATCGTAACAGGTCACGCTGCCTCTGGAATCTATCTCAGCGTTCAAAGTAGCAACAACAACCTGACAAACAACACCTCATCAAGTAACAGGGACGGAATCAAACTCAATAATTCCAGTAGCAATACCCTGACAGGCAATACAGCCAACGCGAACTCAATCGCAGGAATCTCGCTCATGGGAACCAATGGGTCTAACCTCAACACCGTAACAGGCAACACCACTTCGAACAACGTATATGGAATCCAACTTACAAATTCCAGCGATAACATCCTTACAGGCAACACCACCGATGGAAACTCAGACACTGGAATCTGGCTTGACCCGTCTAACAATAACACCATTACAGAAAACGACATTTCAAACAACGCTCGTGGAATCTACATACTTAATTCCGACTATAACACGATCTACAACAATAACTTCATTGATAACGTACCAAAGCAGGCCGAGGTGTCTGGCGGCAGTGGCAACGACTTCGATGGTAACTATTGGAGTGACTGGGATCAGGATGTTGCCACGTATTATGAATTCCCCGGCGGGGAGGATGGTTCTCCCTGGGCTGAAGAAGATGGTTGGTTACTGCCGGACACAACTCCGCCTGAAATTAGCTGCCCGGGAGATACTACGATTCAAGCCATGGCTCCAGACGGAGTACCAATTGAAGATGATAGAATCCAGGCTTTCCTGGCCGGCGCCTCGGCAACCGACAATTGCGATCTTCCGGAGGACATTATTATTACCAACAATGCACCGGCTATTTTTCCGCCCGGTGATACGGTAGTAACCTTCACTGCTAAAGATAAATCCGACAATTCATCCACTTGTCAGTCCACTGTGACTGTGGTGGAAGCAGCGGAATCAAGCCTTCGAATAATCCCGTCGATAATCAACCGTGACGGCATACTGCAAAAAATATTGGCAGTGATTCGTTTCCCGGCCGGCACAACTGAAGAAGACATCGATATCAGCCAGCCGCTTATACTGTATCCCGCTGATAGTCCTAACGGCATTGAAGCAATCAATCAACGGATTGTTACATGGTACATCTGTGGAACCTTACGAGTCAGCGTCTTTGCAAGCTTTTCCAAGGACGAGGTTACGGCCGGTGTACCTGCGAATGGTCCGGCGGAATTGATGGTGATCGGCCGGTTTGAGAGTGGTCAGTACTTCTACGGCTTTGATAATGTCTGGATAATTAGCTGGGATTGGTAATGATAGTATCGTAACAATATTCACTAATATTTTTCTGTGAGATTACCTAAGCACAGAAAGAAAGAGCTGTAAGTTCTTTGCTTGCAGCTCTTTTTCTTTTTTTTCCAGGCCCGTAATCCCACAGGCAGATACATTTGCCCACTTAATCCAAATTTGCAGTTAATTCTCTTAACTGTTTTGTATATGCCTAATAAGCAAAGTACACTTACCTTTCAACCGCCGAGATGAAGGGCTGTGTGGATCGAGACAAACAGACTCACAGTAGTATAATTACGTTAATTTCAAAAAAAAGCGATAACTGTCTGGTCTTTTGCTCAATTCATCCGAGGCCTTGATTTGTTGAGGATTTAGCGTGGGGATTTACTTCGTTGGTGTTTCGGCGTTTATTATGTTTTCCAGGGCCTCTATTTTTTTTTGGGAGAGTTCGGTATTTTCCTGCTGTAGTTTTTCATTGGCGGCGGTTAATTCGTTTTTCTCCTGCCGTAGTTTTATATTGTTGACTGTTAATTCGGCGATCTTAAGATTAAGATAATGCTCAGAACGTCTGTACCTTGCAAACACCCAGAACAATAGTATGACCGCTATAATTAGAGCAATCACCGCCAACACAGTGAACAATCCTTCGTGTGTGGAGTTAGAAGTAAACGAACCGGCGGCTCTCCACTTATCCGTGGATGTTAACGACAAAGAAGTAACATAAAGCTCAAATAAGGTCATGTCAAATCTCACACAAAAATATTGTCAAAATATTATCGTCTCAAAAAGGGGGGTACTTTTGTTTTTTATAGATATTTGCAGCTTTTTTTTTGTAATCTCTAAAAGTACCCGAGCCTTATCACAGCTAGCGCCTCACGGATATACGCATATCTCGGTTCTAAAAGATCCTCGTGTTTTACAATAACGACAGCTCAAACCGGGAAAAGACAAGGGGGTACCTGGTAGATTGGATACGGGAGGATAGAAAAATCCCGCAAAATCATGCCGTTACGCTGCTCTTGTCCAATACCGTCCGAATAATTTTGTTTATCTTCTTCATGCTGATGGGCTTGGCGATAAACTCTTTTATGCCTATTTTCTTTACCTCCTCAGGACAGACGTCTTCAGGAAACACCGAGCAAAGAATTATTGGGATGTCCGGCCTAATCGAGAGGAGCTTTTCAGACAATTGTGTACCGGTCATATTCGGCATAACCTGGTCAGTCACGACAAGATCGAACTTATCAGGCTCCTCCTGAAATGTTTCCAGTGCGTCGATACTGTTGGTCTTGGCAATGACGTTAAATCCGAGCCGTTCCAATATTTGACTGGTAGAATTAATTATCATCTCTTCATCATCCACTAAGAGTATCAGCTCACTGTCCTTAGTATCCAACTGCGACGATTGAAGTTCCTGAATTTCGCCACTTTCAAGCCTGGGAAGGAATATATCAAATGTAGTGCCTTGGCCCGGCGTACTGCTGACAGCTATAGCCCCATCATGGCTTTTGATGATTCCATGAACTACAGAAAGTCCAAGTCCGGTTCCCTCATTCACCTCTTTTGTGGTAAAGAACGGTTCGAAGATTCTTTCGATAACTTCTTTCTCTATTCCATGACCGGAATCACTTACGCTGAGCTTAACATAGTGACCCGGTCCCAGATGTTCATCCCCGATTCTGGTCTCAGAGGTAAGATCGACATCCTCAAGGTTGACTTCCAGCAGGCCGCCATTCTCGCGCATTGCGTGCGAGGCATTTGTACAAAGATTAACCAGTACCTGATGAATTTGAGTTGAATCGGCCAGAACCATACTGGAATCCGCATGAATCTTTCGACTGATTTTGATTGTTGCAGGCAGTGATGACCGAAGCATTCCAAGAACTTCCTTGACAATAGAGCTAATCTGTACCGGCTCTTTTTCCTGTTCCTGCTGGTCTTTTCGACTAAAGGTTAAAATTTGCTTCACCAGTTTTGCGGCGCGGTCAACACAGGATAGCATTTGCTCCAGATGATCCCGCACGGGATTATCCTCGGGAAGATCATCAAGAGACAATTCCAAGTAACCCTGCATTGCACCCAGAATATTGTTGAAATCATGTGCAATACCTCCTGCCAGTGTACCAACAGCTTCCATCTTCTGTTTCTGGCTAAGTTGAAGTTCCAGCTCCATTTTTTCCTTTTCAGCCTTCTTCCGCTTGGTAATATCAAGGCCGTAGGCATTTACATAGCCTGATTCAACAATCGGTTGTAAAGTTATAAAAAACGTATGGCCATTATCGCAGTCCAACTCATATGTCGCCCTTGTGCCTGAACCGAAAACCTCCTCTATCCTCTTGCACCAAACCTCGGGCAAAAGCTGACCTTCCTGAATTTGCCATGTTTTAAGAACAGGTGAGCTGGAATCATTCGCATAAATAATTTTACAATCTTGCGATATCCTGAGGACGGGATTGGGATCTTCGCTCGGAAATTTAGCTAAATTTTTAATTTCTTCTATTGCCCTTTTGCTCTCAGTTATATCCCGGATTATTCCCTGTGCAATCTCTTTCCTATTAACCTCCATTGTTGAAACAGCAATAGTCACCGTTCTTTTTTCCCCGCTTCCTGTCAGGATTTCTGCCTCAATATTGCTGTTTGGGTCCTTGCCTGATTGGACTAATAGACTATGATATTGCTCGGCATTCTCCGCAGGGTAGAGCTTGGTATGATGTTGCTCAACGATCTCTTTGCGCTCTCTTCCAAAGAGTTCCTCGGCTGCTTTGTTGCAGTTTGTGATGACACCACTATCGACATCTATCCACACAATAGCATCCTGCGCATTGGCAAATGCCAGCCTGAACTTGTTTTCACTATCTTGTAACGCCCTGCTTGCTTTTCTTTGCTCAGTGATATCAGATATGATATGAACAGCTCCAACAAGATTCCCATCATTGTCTATTAAAGGATCTACCTTAATATTTAGCCATTTGTCACCGATTTCAAAATCTTTTGTCTCACTGCGGCGAGATTCATACATGCGCACTAATGGACACCTGTTCACTGGTTCTGACGAATTGTGAAGGAGTTCGCAACAGCTTCGTCCAATAATTTCATTATACGGCCTCTTTAAGAAACGCGTCATACCGCTGTTGCATTGCAGTATTTTGCCTTCACCCTTATCAATGATACAAACGCCATCGGTAATGGCGTTAAAAGTCTTGTGCCATTCATGAGCAAAAACATTAAACTCCTGTTTTGTCTCTGAGTGTTTATGATGGTGTTTTCGCTTTTTGTGTAAAACAAGCCAGATAAGTGCAATTACCAGTAAAATGATGTTGACCGCTGTAAAAGCCCACAGAACCTTCCGCCGATGACTGTCACGCCGATCTCTTAAAACACTGTGTGCATTACTGATGAACTCTTTCATTCCATGATTATATGCCTGCTTTTGTTCTTCATACTCCGGACTTTGGAGTAAAGCAACAGCATCGTCATGTTTTCCCTGATTCACCAGTTCAAGAGCCTTATTCTCCATTGTGTCAAGTTTGTCATCGACAAAAACCCTTAAACCTCCCTCTGCGTCTTCAGCATCCATAGTATTACTTTCAAAAACATGCTGAATCTCCTTAACCGTAGCTTCAACTCGTGAGCCAAATTTCTTGTATCGACTTTCCCACTCTAAATTTTTGGTGACCGCGGCCATCATGGCCGACATAGCGAGCATCTCGTCACGGTACATAGCAGAACTCTCTATACTGTTAATCTGCACGAGTTGAGTTTCTGTGGTTCTGATATGCTTATATGATCGCCAGGTTTGCCATGAAAGTAGCGATAGTATTATTGCAGCAGCCAACAGCAACAACGCGCATCTGTTAGTAGTGAATAAATCGGCTTTTCGGTCATTATCATCGGACGTAAGGTCTGCTTCTTTGTATAATTGTCTTCGACCGCTCATTTCTTAATCCTTCATTTCTCCTGTAGCTAATAATCCTTTTTTCAGATGCGATTAAACCATTGGCTGAACGACTCAAATCGGGCATGTCTATCTCTAACAATACGTTTTCGATGGAGGTCTCTTCGGTTGCCCTTTAAGCTTATTCGTAAAAGCGGCTTTTTTCTGCCAATAGAATCACACTGATGAATATATCGTGCAAAATAGGGTCATAAGACCGCCTAACAATTTCAGAACCGTTAAAATCTTTTCCTGTAACTAAATGAGTCAATATAGCAAGGCTTGCAGGCTTTCTTATAGGACGTACTGGAACGTGTTCCAGAATATCCGCTGTCTATCGGACCAAGTTCTCGGTCGGCTAACGGCCTTAAAAAACCTGATAAATGTTATCAAAAGTTTACATTGCAAAGAAATACCAAAACTGGCGGATGAGAAGTCCAAGGTACTACAAAGGGCCAAATTGTCCATAGTTGGCAACAGACAGCAAAATCCTCATCAAATAGTCTTGGGATATAACTGCTTAAAAACTAAGACGTTGGGCAAGAAAAAAACCTCATTGTCTGCGATTGACAACAAGGTTTTGGCAATGGGCGGTATTGGACTTGAACCAACGACCTCCTGCGTGTCGAGCAGGCGCTCTATCCGACTGAGCTAACCGCCCCCTTAGGGCTTTTGGTAATAGTATCGTTAAGAAAGATAAAAAATCAAGCAATTTTGTGCAAAACTATTGTGTAAATGAGAGATGATACTCCAGGCGTCTGATATAACATTAGACGTGAAAACATGTTATGATAAATATTGCCGGCCTGACATTGTTTCTGTAAATTTTGTTTGTGCCGGTCAAATGTTGATATTTTTAACACTATTTGTTTGAAAACAACGATTACCAGTTCAAATTTCTTCTTATAACCGCAGCGGCAGAAATCTTTCGTTCTGCATTACCCTGAGCAACCGTTATAGAAATCTGGACGCTTCTAACCTTTGTCACAGTATCTTCAACAAAATTCTGCGTTGTAAAAGTCATAGCGGTAACATTGTCACAGAGCACATAGCTACTGCCGGACACATTATCAATCAGATAAAGTTTGTTGTCTCCGTTGTTATATTGATAAGTTATATCATCTCCGCCGGCGGTAATTAAACTGCATTCGTTGGCGGGCGAGGCCGGATCAGCCGCATCTGCTGTACGAATATGATTTGTTATCCGAAGCAGGGCCTGTCGGGCACTGTTGATTACCTTAAATATATCTTCGTTTTCCCGATAATTTATGATCGAGGCGTTTATGGCAACGGCAATGCCGGCCAGCAGTATGCTGGCTATTGCCAAAGCAATAAGGAGCTCCGCAATTGTAAAGCCACCGCCGTGTGCTTTCTTGCAGAAGCAGCTTCGGGGCTTTGATATCCGTAACCGGCAGTTCGTTTTTAGTGTGTCGTATTTTCTATGTCTCATTTTGAACCCCCCTTGACTTCTTTTAGTATTGGGACCTGAGCCATCTGGCCGAGCTGATTTCCTTTGTGTTCAAAAAGACCTTTACACTTACTCGAACAAAGAAGCTGCTATGGTTGCCTACAACCTGCTCAAAATCCGATGCACTGACATTTTCGACAGTAATCTGCTGGCTGTACGCACTAAGGTCAGTCAAAGTATTTCTGTCGGCACTGATGGGCGGAGAAAAAACCGCACCATGAAAATCATCCAAATCGTCATAGTCGGCGAGTGTCTCTGACGCCTCCGGGCCAAATGTGGCAGTGCCGGTGTTTGGGTCGATTACCTCCAGAACGGTGCTAAGTTCTCTTATCTGTTCGATGAGAAATTCCGCGGTTGACAACTCCACCCCGGCACCGTTGGCTTGTGTGAATGAACCATTGGCTGAAACCAGGGAAACAATTGCAATACCGACTAACAGTATTGCAATTAAGACCTCGATAAGTGTGAAGCCGTCCATGCATTTTGTATTTTTCATCTCGCACCTCCAATCACAATCGTAACCTCCTCAGATGCCGGACACTTGATGAATTTTATTTGTTCAAAACAACACTGGACATCTTAAATATCGGTAGAATAATACTCATCGCAATAAAGCCGACCAAAACACCCATCACAACTATCATTATAGGCTCTATCATTGAAGTTACTGCTTTGATAACGGTTTTAAGCTCTCTTGCGTAGTACTCGGAAACATCTTTTAACACATCGCTCATAGTACCTGAATCTTCGCCGCTTTTTACCATTTGAACAACATTGCTTGGCATTAGATTATACTGGCTCAGGCTGGATGCGATTTTCTTGCCTTGACGAACCTCCTCATAAACACCGAGCCACATCTCTTTGTAAAGAATATTTCCCGCAATTTGTGCTGTTATCGAAATTGTATTCAGTATCGGTACTCCGGCTTTTGTCAACACTCCCATCGTATGCAGGCTTCGTGTTATATAAAGACTTCGGCAAAGTGTTTTTACAAGAGGCAATACCAATTTGGTCTTGTCCCACCATCGATGTCCGCCCTCGGTGCCAATGAAATACCAGAAACCCCAGAATGAAGCGCCTATAGCCGGTATAATAAAATACCAGTATCCCCGCATAATCGCGCTGGTAGCCATTAATCCTTTCGTTGGTCCGGGCAACAGATGCTCCTTGCCTGCAAAGATGGCCGTAAACCGCGGAAGGACAAAACACAACAGGAAAATTGTAACTGTCACGGCCATAACTGCTATGATAGCCGGATAAACCATAGCGCCCCGAACCTGCGAGCGGGTTTCGGCTTCCGAATCAAGATACTCAGATAATTTTTGCAGCATTTTACTGAGCGAGCCGCTGACTTCTGCTGCCGCCACCATATTTATGTAAAGTTCACTGAATATATTAGGATACACGCCAAGTGCCTGGGAAAAACTTTCTCCGGATTCAATTCGATTTTTCAGGTCGGTAATGATGACCTTGAATTTTTCTTTATTATTTTGCTCGCCAATTGACTCAAGCGAGTCCTGAAGACTTATTCCCGCCCGGACCATAATTGAAAGCTGTTTTGTAAAATTCAGAATATCTTTTCTGTTAGGCCCGCCCTCAACTTTGAAATTCTTTATCATTTCCCAGGTGGTTTTCTGTTTGTTCCTGGGGGTTACCTGTGCGGGGTCAGGGTCCCGAATGTAATTGGACTGCTTGGACTGCTCCCCTGACTTCTGCTTACCTTCTGACTTAGACTCTCGATTCGCAACCGCAGTTGCGCCTTTATTTTTTTGTGTGAATTGCTCGAACATAGATATATACCTTATCTTTTTCTTTTTGATTTTGCCGATCCCGGTGCCTGGACCATTTCAACGTCTCTTGGCACAAGGGTCTTTTCCATCTTTGCAGGATTACTTGAGCGCATAACCGCTTCGTCTCTGTCGATATAACCCTTGGAATACATCTCGGCTATGCTGTAATCCAGGTTTTGCATACCCAACCTTCTCGAAGTCTCGATAATATTCGGTATCTCGTAGATTCTGTTTTCACGAATACAGTTCCTTACAGCGGAGGTGCACAGCAATATCTCGGTACAGGGCACCATACCCGGCTCATCTACGCGTTTAAATAATGTTTGAGAGATAACAGCCTGGAGCGTATTAGCCAACATTGTTCGAACCTGGTTTTGTTGGGCCGCAGAATAAACATCTATTATACGTTCAATTGTCTGAGCGGAATTAATCGTATGCAGCGTACTGAACACAAGGTGTCCCGTCTCTGCAGCCGTCATGGTAAAGCTGATGGTTTCCAGGTCTCTCATTTCGCCGACCATTATGATATCGGGGTCCTGCCGCAGAACATGCTTTAGACCAGAGGCGAAATCCACACAGTCGGCGCCGATTTCACGCTGTTCTATCATACACTCATTGTTCTCTAACGCGTATTCTACGGGGTCTTCAAGGGTCACTATGCGTTTTCTGTACTTTGCATTTATCGAACCTATCATTGCCGCAAGCGTCGTACTTTTTCCGGAGCCGGTATGGCCGGTCACAAGCACCAAACCTCGTGGCAGGTCAGTCAGCTCTTTAACTATCGGCAAAAGGTGCAAATCCTCTATCATGGGTATCTCATTCGGAATCACTCTAAAAGAAATTGCCATTGTTTCCCGCTGAAAATGAGCATTAACACGGAACCGATGACCGTCTTCCAGATATGTTGAAAAGTCAAGGTCCTTATTTTGTTTTAATTCTTTGAGTCTTTTCTCATCAACCATCGAAGTAACCATTTCTTCCACATCCTTAGAACTGACTTCAGGAAAATCCATGTCTATCAGTTCCGTATTCCTTCGCAATATTGGTGGTATTCCAACGTTAATATGAACGTCACTTGCGCCATTCTCTATAGCTTTTTTTAATATAGTTTTTATATCCGCCATATTATGTTTCCTTCCAAATAACTCGCATCATACTTCTGCTTTTTACTTATCATTTTCGACAAAAACCTCGTTTTCGTTTTTGCCGTACACTTCCGTTACTCTGAGCACCTCTTCTATTGTTGTCAGGCCCTGATTTACTTTTATAAGTCCGTCG
>Ga0307378_10004667_pt1 | contig 19406 bp, 12 predicted proteins | sample UN1MG_FD_202238 | JGI IMG/M metagenome (GOLD analysis project Ga0307378, IMG submission 202238) | Soil microbial communities from Risofladan, Vaasa, Finland - UN-1 | ecosystem: Environmental > Terrestrial > Soil > Coastal area > Acid sulfate soil | place: Finland: Risofladan, Vaasa | collected... | reverse complement strand
TGATTGAATGAGAGGATATGTCGCTCGAAGTTGCCCTTCTGAATATCATACCAGAAAGCATAAAGCGGCTCGCCGGCACCGATGTCGCTGCCGTGGTGGGCGAACAGCCTCTTGCCTGTCACCAAATCCGGCTTGCCGTCGCCGGTGAGATCCCCCAGGGCCAAAGAGTGGAACTGACTGTATTCCGTTTCGATCCAGTGTGTCTTGAAAGTACGTTTGCCGCCGGCGGCCACTCCCTGTCGCAGCCAAGCCAGGCCGTAGGCATGGGAGGAACCGATAATGATATCGTTCAATCCATCCTCATCCACGTCGTGCACGAGGATCGGATGTGAGGCTCCGCCGGCTCTGTGTTTGGCGGGCTCGAAGCGGTAGTCATCGTGAAATGTCCACGGCGAATCGGCGGCGCGCGGGGGCTGTTCATACCAGCCGACGGGCGTAACGATGTCCGTTCGCCCGTCACCGTTGATATCCCCCAGGCCGTTGCCGTGAACGTCACCTTGCGTTCCAACAACGCGCTCCACAAACCAGGGGGCTTTGTCGATATGCTCCAGCCAGGTCATGCCCTGCCCCTTGACCAGCCCCCAGTGATTGCAGAGGATGTCCTCGTCGCCGTCGCCGTCGATATCTCCGTGAATCACGCCTTCCATATTCAGGGCGACATGAATCCGTGTGGACGGCCAGACATCTTTCTTATTGCCGGGATTCTTGTACCAGAATGCTCCCTTCATGAACATCCAACCCGAGCTGACAACGTCGGTCTTGCCGTCGAAGTCAACGTCCATCGCGAATTCACTGTTGTCGTCGATCTCCGGGCCGTTGGTCTCGGCCCCGTCGCGGAAGTCGGCGTGTTTGGTCCAGTGTGGATTCTCATACCAGTTGCGCCCGCTGGCGATATCCAGATCGCCGTCACCATCCACATCCAGGACCGAGGCGCATTCGCAGAACGGCCCAAACCAATAGCTGTGATTGGCCGGGTCGTGGACCGGGCCGTCGATCTTTGTGGGGATGAAGATCGTCTCTTCAGCCGCTAACGTGACAGGAGCAATGACCAACAGTGCAATTAGGGAGTATTGGAAGACTTTCATGGTTTTCAGACCTCCTGATAAATTTCTACGCAGACACAAACTGCTTGATGTATTCCCGGCTCTGAATCAGCGAGTTCTTCCGTATCGCAAGCGAACCTTCGTATGCACGATCCTCAACCTCAACGCAGGCGGCGCCCTTATATCCGATATCTGTCAGGGCCGAGAAGAACTTGCCCCAATCCACATCCCCCAAACCCGGCAGCTTCGGCCGATGGAACGCAAGCGGTGCCGCGAGAATCCCAACATCGTTCAACTGGTCCCACAGCACCTTGGCGTCCTTGATGTGCACGTGGAATATCCGGTCTTTGAACTCGTAGATCGGCTTGATGTAATCCATGAACTGCCAGACCAGATGCGACGGATCGTAGTTCAACCCGAAATTCTCTGAAGGTATCTCCTCGAACATCCGCCGCCAAATCGCCGGCGATGAGGCGAGGTTCTTGCCACCCGGCCATTCGTCGTGGGTGAAGAACATCGGGCAATTTTCGATCCCTATCTTAACGCCGCGTTTTTCTGCGTGCTTGACGATCGGCGGCCAGACCTTCTTGAAACGCTTGAAGTTGTCTTCAATATTGCTCGTATGGTCCCTGCCTACGAACGTGTTGACGTTCTTCAGGCCCAATCGGGCAGCGGCATCGATTACCTTCTTGAGATGGGCGACGAAGCGCGGGGCACTCTTGCTGGCTTCAAGCGGATTAGGATAATACCCCAGAGCCGATATGGAGATGCCTTTATTCGCCAGGAGGGCCTGGATTTCACCGATCCTTGTGCCGGAGAGGTTCGTTACGTCGATATGCGTGACCCCGGCGTAGCGCCTCTCGGCCTTGCCGACGGGCCAGCACATCATCTCTACACACGAGTATCCTGCCTTGGCCGCAAAAGACACAACCTGTTCACAAGACTGATCCGCCAGGATCGCACTTACAAAACCGATATTAATCATCTTAGTCAACTCTCCTACTTGACTTTGACCCATGCCTGTTTGCCGTTGCTTTCCATAATTGACTCGCACAGGACCATCTCGCGAAGCCCGTCCTTGAAGGTCGGATATGACGGAGGGCCGGCGATCTCGCCTGCGATGTGTGCGTACACTTCTTTGAAAAGCTGCTTGAATGTGTCGGGGAACCCTTCGTTGTGGCCGCCCGGATAGTCAATCAGGCTCCTGCACTCCGGGTACACAAGGGATGGATCCCGCATCTTAATCTCGTTGTTACCCTCTCTCTTGCCTATCCAGATTTGATTCGGCGTCTCGGACTCCCACGCCACCGCCTGCTTCGAACCATCGATCTCGAAATAAAGCCGATTCTTTCTACCCGCGGCGACCTGGTTGACCGTCATCACGCCCCGCGCATCGTTCTCAAAGCGCAGGAGCACTGTCGCATAATCCTCTGTGTTGATGGGGACATCCTGGTAGTCTTCCGGCTTGAGGACCTTGCCGGCGTAGGTCTCGACCGGCTTGAGCGGTTTCTTGCGGACCTTGTGGAACGTTGCAAAATCCGCACAGACTTCCTTAATGCGCAGGCCCGTTACGGACTCAATCAGATCCATCCAGTGAGAACCGATATCGGCAATGGCCCTGGATTGGCCGGATTGATCGGGTTCAAGCCGCCAATTGTAGTCCGTTGCGTAGAAGAGCCAGTCCTGCAAATACGAACCCTGCACGGCGAGGACTTTGCCCAGATCGCCCTTTTCGACCATCAGTCGAAGCTGCCGCATCAGTGGATAGTAGCGGATATTGAAGTTGACGGCGTTGACAAGCCCCATCTCGGCGGCCAGTTCGACGAGCTCCTGCGCCTCAGCCACGCTAACGGCGAGAGGCTTTTCGCATATCACGTGTTTTCCGTTTTCCAGGGCCGCTTTGGCCATTTCGTAGTGCAGGTAGTTCGGTGAGCAGATATGAACGGACTCAATCTGCTTGTCCGCAAGAAGCTCCCTGTAGTGGCCGTAGTGACGACCGATGCCCAACTGCTCCGCCTTCGAGGCGGCGATCTCCTCGGAGCACTCCGCCAGGGCCGCCACCTCGACCCTGCCCAGTCGCCTCAGAGCCTCGATATGGGCCGGTCCGATGAAGCCAGTTCCTATGACGCCAACCTTGGTTTTCTCCATGTCTTTGACTCCTCAGACATATTCAGTTCTGTTTCTTTTCATAGAGCTCCGAGCAGCCGAATCCGCCCATGGAGGTCACGACAGTTCAATGCCGCTTGGCAGATTCGAGATTAGCTCCATATTGGCGTTGAGAGTCGCGCCCTTTTCGATGGCGAGGGCCACATTCGCGCCATCCATCACCGCGCCGCGGACGTTTCTGACCTGCTTCGAGTCGCCGATTTTGACTGCGACAAGGCCGGCCTCGAGTAGCTTGTCATAGATGCCCTCATTAGGCACGACCCTGGCGAGGACAATCGTGTCGGCCTTGACCTCGCTGCGTTCAAACGTATTGCCGACGATAACGACTGCGCCGTCTTTGCCCATCTCAAGCACCGAGGAATTCGAGATGATCGTGACGGGATGTTTGTACGTCTTGCTCTTGAGCCCCTCGCCGTTGCTACAGGCGAAGCGCTTCATCATCACATCCCGATGGCAGGGCTCCATCCATTCGGCAAAGCTTTGGTTTTCGGTGACGATCGTGACCTTCTTGCCTGCGACTCCAAGCATCTCGGCGGCGTCCACCGCTCCGAAATGATCGCCCCATATCAGAACATTCTGCCCGCACTCGACGGCTTTGGCCTTGCCTTTCGGATAGTATTCGCACTTCGTGCTCTTGCACCGCAGCACATCCTCAAACGTTGTCACAAAGGGCAGGTCGATCCCCGGAATATCGGGCCTGACAACGCGTCCTCCGGTCGCGAGCAGAATTGCATCGAAGCTCTCGAGGTCTTTGACTTTCGGGTCAATACCGAGCTTCACCTCGACGCCAAGCTTCTCGATTTGCTGTCTGAGCCAGTCCGCATGCCATCGCATCTTGCCCTTGCCCGGCACGGTGCAGCAGTATAGCATGGCCCCGCCCAGCTCCCCGCTCTTCTCGAAGAGAGTAACCTTGTGGCCGCGGAGAGTCGCTATCCTGGCCGTCTCCATCCCGGCTGGTCCTCCGCCCACGACCGCCACCGTGCACGTTTCTTTGGCCGGCGTAAGATGGATGAATCGCTCGTCGCCGATGGCCGGATTGATCGCGCAGCGCATATCACGCTTGATCATCAGCGATTCCTGCCAGCAGCCGACGAGACATGAGATGCATCGCCGAATCTCCTGTTTCTTGCCTGCACGGGCCTTGTTCGCCCAGTAAGGATCCGCAATCAACTGGCGGCACATGCCGACCATATCTGTCTTTCCCTCAGCCAGTATCTTCTCGCAGTAGTCCGGATTCCGGAGGGAATGACTTGTGATGACGGGTATCTTGACATGCTTTTTGACCTCCTCGGCCGTGTATGTATTCCACCCCTCCGGGTAGTACATCGGATCCATCACGGTTCCTGGCGACTCGAATATCCCGGCACTGATGTCAACGTAGGCCAGGCCCATCCCTTCCATCAGCTTGGCAACCTCGACCGTCTCGTCAAGCGTCCGGCCTCCCTCTATCCACTCATCCCCCGAATATCGGATGCCGATGGGGAAGTCCTTGCCGCACTTCAGTTGAATTCGTGTGACGATCTCCATTGTGAAACGCATTCTGCCCATGAAGCTGCCGCCGAAACGATCGTTCCGTTTGTTCACAAACGGGCTCATGAACTGGGCAATCAGGTAGCCATGGGCGCCATGAAGCTCCACCGAATCGAAACCCGCCTGCTGGATCCTCCAGGCCGCTTCGCCGAACTTCTCGATCAGGTCGTATATCTCCTCGACGGTCATGGCGCGGATGGATTTGCCCTGGGCAATACTCTCGGCATAGATGACCTCATGCCCGGCCGAACCCGGAACATCCAGCACGTGGTCGCTGGCCGACATCAGGTTCTTGCGAGGCCAGGCCGCCTGGCGACCCGGATGCTGAATCTGGACGGCGCATCTGGCTCCGTGACGATGCATCGCCTCGGCAAGATTGGCAAGACCTGGAATCAAAGGGTCCTCATCCGCGGCAAGGCACGTCACCGTTGGTCTGCCCGTTGCTTTGTCGGGCGTGGTAGCTCCTACAATGATGAATCCACACCCCCCTTTTGCGATTTCTTCGTGATACGTCACAACTCGCTGATTGACCGAGCCATCCGCATTGGCAGAGCTGATGTCCGTCGGCACCATCACCACCCGGTTGGGCACCGTCATTTCGCCGATTCGGATCGGGCTGAACAGCGTCGGATAATGTTGGCTCTTCATGGCATACTCCTACAGCAATTCTGACGGCGTTCCCGTAATTATGAGATACTTCCTCGAAGCGCAAATCCCTGGGTTCACTCTTGACCACTCCTCCGGTAGCACTGCTCCATAATAGCCTCAGTCCGGGTGGCGCCAAATCGCGTACAGCCGACTTCTCTGACTTTCAGGGCCATTTCCAGGTCCCGCACACCCCCCGCAGCCTTTACCTGCACCTTCTCGGATACGTTCTGGCGCATAAGTCGCAGATCCTCCAGCGTCGCGCCGCCGCCGGCAAAACCCGTGGACGTCTTAACAAAGTCGGCTCCCGCCTCTTCACAGAGTCTGCAAGCCATCTTCTTCTGCTCATCGGTGAGGTAGTAGTTCTCAAGGATGACTTTAACCAGGACGCCGCTTCGATGGGCTATCTCGACAACCGCTTGAATATCGCTCTTGACGTAATCATGGTCGCCGCTCAGAAGCCTGCTGATATTCAGAACCATGTCCAACTCAACGGCGCCGTCCTGGATGGCTTGCTCGGCCTCGAAGACCTTGGTCTGTGTCTTGTTGTAGCCGTGCGGGAAGCCGATCACGGTCGTCGTCTTCACATCCGACCCGTGCAGCAGCTTCTTGACCATCGCCACATCAGCCGGGGCGCAGCAGACACTGGCTACATTGTACTTCCTGGCCACTTCGCATCCCTTGCGGATATCTTCCTGCGTCAGTTCGGGCCGCAAGAGCGAATGATCTATCATGCGGGCAATGTCACTGCAACTACACTCCATAACAACCTCCTTGTGATCGGTAGGGCCAACGATCCTTTTATCATTTCATGTGGCCATCATAGACAAGTATATTGGACTCGACACAGATGGCAAGAAAACAGTAGCGTGTGGCAGGCAAAACTCCCTCAAAGGGAGGCTGTAAAACAGTGATACGGCACCGCTAAAATGGCTCCTTTTTACCCAGATTTTGCCTGAATCGAGTCCCAATAAATGTCGATTATTAGCTGGATAGGGCTATTTCCATAGAAAAAAGTGCCAAAACAGTTTTCAATCAACGGTTCTAAAAACGAAGGGCCGGCAACTGTCTCAAGCTGTTGGCTTTTTGGATATCCAGGATGTCTTGTCTCTTTCTGAGGAGAGTTGCGAAGCGAGGGCTGCGGCGTCGGCAGGCGATTCAGCGAGGTTTCTCCGATTCATCCAGATACGGGAAGCGCTCCCAGCACCATCGCCAGTCCTGGTTTGTGCCTGCGGCCGGCAGGAGCATGTCTATGGGTAGATCCTCCTTAAAGATCCTCCATGTCTCGGCATGAACCCACTTATGTTTCTCAGCATGGCCATCGGCGAAGCCGAAAGTGGCCGACTTGGTATGGAAAGTGGCCAGCTCATCTGTCCACCGATTGTCGATCCAGGGAGCAAAGCTCCAGCCGCCGTGATCGTAGTTGAAGTTGGGGTTTCGGAATTCGCTCTCGACAAAGACGTACTTCAGACTGGTGTGCGTGATCTCTTCCAGCTTCTTAGGGAAGTGCTTGTGACGAGCCTCCGTCCACGAGTGGAATCCTTTCCGAGCAGCCGACAGGACATCGGGAATGATGTAGCTGCGATACATCCGCTGGTGCTCGGGGGCCCCCGTCTGATACCGGTTATCGCCGGGGCAGTGGTACATCTCGTGATTGCGTATGTAGGGATACAAAGCGCCCCGTTGGATGCCGCGAATGCGGTCCTCAAGCAGCGGAGTCCCGCTGATGTAGTTGCCGGCCGCATCTACAGGGGGCAAGACCCACATCGGGCTGTTCAGATCACTTTGATTTACATGGCCCCGGACGATGCGGCTCTCGTTATCGTCGGCATACATCGTATAGGCCAGCACCAAAGACCGCTGGTTGGCCAGGCAATTCGAACCGCGCGCCAATTCCTTGGCGGCCCTAAGGGCGGGCATCAGAATGGCCATTAGCACGGCGATCACTGCGATAACAACCAGGAGTTCTATGAGCGTGAAGCCTTTTCGCTCGTGCATAACAATGGCCCTCTTCTTTCTTGTAGCAACAGGGATTTTAGTATTTGACTTTGAACTCTTCGACCGGGTTCCGTTCGATCACCCGGTCGAAGAGCATGGAGGCCAAGACCTTACGACACACATGGCATCGTTGATATTGACTACTGAGCACCAACGAAACTCATCTCAGCGTCAGACAGAACCCTGTTATAAATCCGCACCTCGTCGAGCAGACCGGGATAGTACTCGGTCATACCTTGTGCCCCGCCGATCCACAAAGGACTCACGGCTGTCAACGGAGCCGGGTTGGAGCTGGTGTTTTCATAGATCATCCGGCCATCCAGATAACCTCTCAAAGTAGTGGCATCGGCATCATGTGCCATGGCCACAAAATGCCACCCTTCCGTAGCGTCAGGCGCCGCCGGCAGATTCGCGTTGCCTGATGTGCTGCCGACACGGAAGTGCCAGTCGTTCGAAGTGCTGATCCAAATGCCGTATGCATCGCCGGCACTGACGTCTCGGTTCTTGGCAATGATGCTGGTCCAGCTTGCTCTGGGAAGCTGTGCGGGCTGCAACCACAGCGTCACGGTCAGGTTTGTGGCATCGTTGAACCCGATACTGGCAGAGTGCGGCACTTCCATAACGTCATCAACGCCATCGACGCTCAAGACAGTGCCTCTATACGCATCCTGCGCGAACTGGGCGCCGCCAACCAGAACGCCGTTATTGCCGGTGCCGGAACCATCCTGGGCGTTGTTCTCCATGGCGTAATACGCAACCAGGTTCTCTGTCCCGGGATCTTGCGGTCCTTGCGGCGCTTCGCGGTAGAGCGCGACATCGTCTATGTACACGACTCCGGCGGCGGCCGCACCATCGATACCGATACTCAGTGTCGCGACACTTTGCAGGTTCACACCCACGCCGGCCAGATCGATCTTCCACAAAGTCCACAGGCCCCTGAGCAGTGCGCCTGCATCACCGTTGAAGGTCACCTTTGTGCCGTTGATCTTCACGTACAACTGCCCGGTGTTGCCCGCAGCGCCCCGGAACCACAGCCCCAAAGTCGAAATGCCATGCCTAGTCCAATCCTGCGGAGCGGTAAATGTGCGCACGGCCTCGGAGAACGTGGCGCCGCCGGTGTTGCTGTAGAACAGTGGAACGGACTGCTTGCCACCATGAACGTTGTCCCTCTCGAGAGAAGTCCCGGAAACGTATCCTATAGTCGATCCGTTCGCAGACGGATTGCCGAAGCCATCCACCCAAGCCACATATACGAGATTGCTGCCCTCTTCGCCGTCAGGAATGTCGTTGTACGACTCGAAATCATCCACAACAATGAACTCCTGTGTCGTAAAGTCCCAGACATCACCTTGCCAGGTTGTGGGCGTCTCGGCATCGTTGACCTCATCTACCCGCCAGTAGTAACTCATCCCTAAATCGAAGGCCGAGCTATAGCTTGCGTCGGTCAGCATTGCTGCCGGCGCGCTGCCGTCTATCACGGCCTGCTCGTTGTCGCTGACGTACACATTGTGCGTGGCGGCCTCTCTGCCCGCTCGCCAGGCGAGGGTCACACCCGGATCCACATCGGCAGCCCCGGACTCCGGCAGGGGTTCTCTGGCCCTGACGGGTATGTAAAAGAAGCGGATCTCGCTAAGGCCGTATTGGCTGACCAAACCTCCCCAGTTGCTGTTGGCCGTGAGCCTGACGTACTTCGCTGCTGCACCACCAAAATCGACCGTGGTGTTATGGGCATAATCCACCAGCCCCGGCGCCCGGACAAACTCGTGAGGGGTACCCAATGCGGTCCAGTCGGACCCGTTGACCGAATACGCGATGGTTGCTTCCTTAATTCCGAAGCCAATAGCCAGCTCCAGAGTCTCGTTTGAGTTCCATACCCACATTTCATGGAGCTTATAGACCCTGTCGAACTCAAATTCGATCCAGGTCGGCTGGGTTGCGGTTCGACTGCTCAGCCACATCGTGTTACCCGCATTGCCGTGCAACAGGCCGCTTGCATCCAGCCCCGATCCGTTCACCGTGTTCTCAGGCTCCTTGCCCGAGTCGTTGCTGGAGGCCGTGGCGGTTATGCTCGCACCGGCAATTGGGTAGGCCACAGGCTCAGTTGTGAAACTCCAGACGTCGCCTTTGTGCACGGCCGAACTCGGGGGGGCATTGACCTCATCGACGCGCCAGTAGTAAGTCGTTTCGAAGTCAAGGCGCTGGGGCGGCGTGTAGTTGCTGGCAGTTTGCCGGACGCCACCAATGCCACCGGTGACATCGTCAAAATTAGTGCCGAAGTACACATCGTGTTTGTTGGCAAAATCTCCCGGACTCCAGCTAAGAGTTACATCCCTGGGCACGTCAGTCGCCCCATCAGCCGGGTTCGGGTCCGAGGCCGTCGGCAGCACTGGAGCTGTCAGAAGGGCGTAGCTGTCCGGGTTCAGCTTCACATCCGAGATCGCGATGCCGAAGAGGATTCCATCCCACTGCTCGCCGGAGGACCAGCCGGTGTTGCCGATGCGGAACTGCGTCGTCGCGCCGGCCATATTTGCTGCCGACCTGGTCGCCGTACCAATCGACGTGCCATCAGCAAACACCTCGACACTCTTGGTCGCTGCGTCATATACCAAGGCGAGGTGATGCACCGTCAGATCAGGCGGGCTCGACCATGGATGGAGACCGACAGGCCCCCCGGAATCCTGGAGGCGAACTTCAGCATTTGTCAGGTTGCTATTGATTCCAAAAAATATCGCCGCAGCGCAACACCCAGAGGCATTCGAGCCGAACATCGGCGTCCAGCCCGAGGATCCGGCATAGTTCGCCATGAACTCAAGCGTAAAATCACCGGGCAACGCACTGAGATTGAGCGGGGTTTCGACATAGCTGCGGACACTGTTATCTATGAAACACAGGCCCCCGCCAGTGACCCAGCCCTCGCTGCTGTCAAACACGCCGCCCCCCGCAGCAGTATTGGTAAATCCGACCAGCGTGCCGTGGTTGCCGTTGCCGCTCAGGTCGGTCACAGTTGTGCCGCTGCCGTCACCAAAATCGTAGAGCAGCAACGTGGCGGCGGTGCAGGGCGAACCGGACATCAGAGCCAGCACCAAAACAACAGAAACCAGGTAAATCAGTTTCTTACACATGATACTCCTCCTTTTCATAAAAAGGTTTAGCCTGACTATGTCCTGGCTACATGCCAGGACACCAACTCTTTAAGCCGGACGTCTTGTTCCAACGAGTTCCTCAGTTGGGTGCGTAGTCCTTGCCGTTTTTCATCCACTCGGGCCATACGGGTGTACGAGCCTTACGTCGGTCCTCCGGCCAGCCGCGATACCACCGCAGCTCCCAAAGCTCCTTCAATCCTATGGGCCGGACTGAGAAGTCCGCGAAAACCCCATTAACAAAACCGTTGTGCCGATCGATACAGAACGACCCCATGCTCCGGTCTATGAGCGTAAAATACCCATTCGGTGGCTGGTCCGTAGGCCTGGGCAAGGCGTCCACCCATTGGGCATCCACAAAGACCGGTATCTCGTAGCGGTTGCCTGGGATGGTGTTGATATTGCGCCAATGCTTCTGCTCACGGTCTTCATCGCAGAGCCACCAGTTCCACCCATAGCTGCCGTAGTCACCCTTGACCGCCCAGCCCGGAGTGGCATAGCCGTCTTCTCCGTAGACGCCCCAGCCGACGAATGGGCCGCCCCGACCACCCGTGTCGCTGTAGAAATGATGCACCAAAGGGCAATTGCGGATCTTCGGCTCACGGCTATAGTAAGGTCGCATGGCGAAGACCCAACTGTATCGCGGCCCGGCTGGAGATTCCTCGTGGAACTTACCGTTGAAGTCCTCTGTGTACATGGACACGACGAGGCCCATTTGTTTAAGGTTTGACTGGCAGGCCGTTTTTCCGGCCTGCTGCTTCACGCGCTGCAGCGCCGGCATCAGTATCGCCATCAGAAGTGCGATAATTGCTATTACCACAAGGAGTTCTATTAGTGTGAACCCCTTTGCCTTGTGCATAAGACTCTCCTTGTTCCGACCGCTTGCCAGCGGCACGTCTACATCCTCAGCTATCTTACCGGCTCTGTCCCGCCAAGTCAAGCCAATTTCGAGGCACAACGCTCGTGATATGGAGGTTTGGGTCAAGACTACCTCCCGCCTCAAGTTCCATAATTGTCGTGTAGCCCAGAGTGCCTCCCGGAGTGCCTCTAATACGTATAGCGTCCCCTACGGTCGGCGCAAACGTGAACGTGATCTTCTGGTACATTTTGAAACGGTCAAGCTCAGGCGAACTCTTCAGATTGTCTGGCACTACGGACTCTCCGTCTCGAATCACCTCCACGGTAAGGTCCTCGAAGAAGCCGCCTTCGGGATCATCATCTTTGTAGTAGGTGTTGATTCCGTTCCAAATGACGTCGCCCTCCCAGAACGTGAGGGTCTCAAACTCAACGGGCTCGGAAAAATTCAACTGATACCAGTCCTGCTCCCGTGCATAATCTGCGCGCGAATAGTACGCTTTGTGGCCGTTGTAGGCATTGTCGGTTATGCCGTCGATAATCGCATCGAGATTGTGGCGGTCGTACAGAACGTCATATCGTGGAACGGCGGCTGTTGGAAACACCGTGATGCCCGCGGCAAGAGCCTTTGCGACCAGGCCGACCGGTCCATTAGGATCGGGCTTTTCGGGTTCAGGGCTGACCCCATTGACGTCAGGGATATGGTAGGTTTTTGTGGATCCATTGCCAGTAATGTAGCCGCCGTTGCCAAGAATGTTCTGTTCCGCAAGGTCCGTCAGACGGGCGGCAATATTGGTTATCGTATCATACTGCGGGAGCGACTGCTCAGGGTCAGGCAAATATGGCCTGTGGGCATTCTTGTACGCGTCCCCGCAGATGTTTGGGTCGGTAAGGTCCGGGGGAAGCATGGAAAAACCCTCAATGATGCCAATCAAGCCCCCGGCCGTGGCAGGATTGCAGTCACAATCCCATCCGGCTAAAACTCCGATTTGAACCGTATCCTTGAAATCTCCCTGGCCGTAGAGGATAGCCAGCACAGTCGCTCCCGTGTTGATCGTTGACTCTACCCAGTTGTAGTAGCGGCCAAAGCTGTTGGGGCCCTGGTATTTGTCGTAAAGTCTGCTCCGTGTCGCCCTCCAATCCAGGTGGCCGTCCTGTGCATCGTCCGAATACCACGTGAGCACGTCGGCAACGACCTGATACGTTCGGCTCGTCGTCGGCACGACTGTCAGGCCTTCCGCCACAAGATTCACGACATTGGGCTCGAAAAAGGCTGTGGCGTACATCGCACTGTAGAATTGAGCGGCGTGAACGGGAAACCCCGTATTTGTGAAGCTCGCAAACTTCCCGGCAAGATCGATTGCAGATTGGACACAACCGGGAGAAATAGCCCCAAGCGTCTCGGTTGTTATCTGTGAGTCAATCGAGTACCAGTGTTCATTATAAGTCCGGCTTCCCGTCTCGGGCGGAAAGCAGCCGTCTGCGATAAGATACCAGGCCTGCTTGTTTGCGATGTATATGCCCGAGCCACCGATATGAGTGGACCATTGTTCAGCGATTTCCTGTGGGTTCCAGCCCAGGCCATTTGCTTCGAGTATATGCAGGGCAACATACTCTATATCGGTGTCGTCATCGCCGTCCCATTCCTGCTTAATGACCCACGGAACCGCCGCGTCAGGATTAGGCGAAGGCCCGGAATACCTTCCTTCGGTCGCCCTTCCGGTGCAGTTACCTATCAACTGGCCTAACCACATTCCCCGCATTTTGTCGTAGAGGTGACCGGCCGGAATCGTCTTCTCACCGTTCGCGGGGCTGTTTGTCAGCATAGCCAACAGGAACAAGCATAGGAATGTCTTCGCTGCGACCCTTTGTAAAACCATGCACTATACTCCTCACAGAGACGTGGATATTATACCATTTTGGACCGCCCCCTGCAAATGAATGCTGTGACCAACGGCAATTCCGCAACCTTTCGTTCTGGGTCGCATTTTGGGTGGATTAGTGGTTTGTATTTCCGGGTTTACGGCGATTTGATTGTTCTGCCGTAACGTGGAGCGTTTTCGCAAGGGCCATTTGGGGTTGTCTTCTCAATTTGGGACGCATCGGTCGTGTTCTCGTCTCTTTTCCATGGGCGATTCACTCGACGATCTCTGTTTTTCAACACCGGAAGGGTCACAACCAGGGTGGCCTGGCTGTTGACTGTCTGATCGCAGCATCCCCGTGTACGCTCATGAGGATTGGGCAGTGGAGAATGCGGCCGAGTATAAGAAGGTTGTCATTTTAGGCTGGATATTTGCGCAATTGTACGGCCCCAAGTGATTTTGCATTTGAAAAGATGGGTTGTGAGTTGTAGATTTCCGTAATACTTACAAAATGAATCTGCAAACCAAAGAAAGGATGGCAGTCCGTGACACTCAACAGAATTATCCTTGTTTCCGTTTTGGCCATTTGCAGCACAGCCCTCAGCAACCAACTCGATGCTGAAGGACGATCGCGTGTTATTGTCTCCACGGACATCGGTGGGAGTGATCCTGATGATTTCCAGTCTATGGTGCACTACTTGATCTACGCAGATGTTTTCGAGACCGAGGGCCTTATCAGTTCTCCCCCACACGGCGGCCGGGTACAGGATATCCGGGAGTGCATCGCGGCGTATGAGAAGGACTACGTCAATCTGCGCACGTGGTCGCCCAATTACCCTTCCCCAGACACCCTGCGACGGGTGGCAAGACAAGGAGCGATCGACCCCCAGTCAGGAGATCGACCGGCGACGGAGATCAGCGAGGGCGCCCAGTTGCTCATAGAAAGGGCGAAGATCAAAGATCCACGGCCTCTCTATGTGCTCGTGTGGGGTTCCATAACCGATGTGGCACAAGCGGTGCACAAGGATCCTAAGATCAAGGGCAAGCTGCGAGTCTATTCCATCGGCTCGTGGAATACCCGACAGGACCCAAAAGCAAGGGATTACCTGTTCAACAACCACCGTGATCTTTGGTGGATTGAGAACGACTCGACATTTCGAGGGGTGTACATGGGCGGTGTGCAGGCCGACGGTCTTGGAAACCGGAGTTTCACAGAAGCGAACGTCAAGAATCACGGTTACCTGGGATCGCTGTTCATGCGAAAGAAGGCAGACATCAAGATGGGTGACACACCCAGCGTATTGTACCTGTTGTATGGTGATCCCGACAGGCCTGAGGCTGCTCATTGGGGAGGCGCATTTGTTCGGCCGGATCCAGACAGAAGGCCCACATACTGGCATGACAATCCAACAGAGTCGCTATCCTTCCAGGGAAAGAACGGCGCGAACACCGTTAACGGATGGCGCAAAGAATATCTGCTCGATTGGAAGGCGCGAATGGACCGCGTGCTCGAGAAGAAACCTGCCGAGGAATAGGATTACAGCGGCATGGCGAAAGCCACAACATGCGTGCGAAGGAAGACCTCTGAATCTTCGGTGGTGCACTTAAATCCGAGTGCGGGTGGGCAAAGCTCCGGAGGAGCGGCACGCCAAGCACCTGCGGCCTGAACAAAGAGATTTCTTGAAAGAACATTTGCCGGCAGGCCGTTGAAAAAGGGGCGGTTCGTGGGCTTGGGGTAAGCCGCATATCGAATGGTGCTTTCAGTGCCAAAGTTGCCCAACGAATCAGCAATCGATCTCCCTCCTCGGCGCCCACACTGCCAACCATCAACCAGACCACCCCACCCCTCGACAGCCGGGAGGCGGTTTGGCAACAACACGCTCAGTGAAGTCACTCATTGACTTCTTTTGTTCCTGTTCTTCTTCCTGTCGCTACGCGGCGCCTCCTCCTGTCTCTGAGCAGTATTCACGTAATTGTCACCATAAATGTCGACGAGCGCAGATGTGCGTTTTTCAACCGATGTGCGATTTTCGAACGCTGTCAATAGCGGATCGCGAGTCTCTTTCATCCATTCGTGAAGCTCGTTCTGCATCTTTCTGAGGTCGTCTTTATACTCAGAATTGTCCACGAGGTTGTTAAGACAATCGGGATCCTTTCCAAGATCGTAAAATTCCTCAATAGCACGATGTCGAAACATATTGACTCGCTCGGCGATTTGCGGGTCTCCCTTGGCGGCTTCTACCATAGCCTTCATGGTAAGTCCTTCGTTGTTGTTTCGGTACCAGAACTTGCCATCGGCCCATGGATTGAAGATATAACCGAAGCGTTTATTCTGAACGCATCGCATGGGAACGGCGTCGCCGCCGGCCTTCATATCGATCTGACTAAAGACTCTGTCGCGACCCGATTGCCTGCCACCCTTAAGTAGAGGCAGAAAAGAGAAACCGTCGAGACCTTTCGGGATGGGCAGGTCCGCTGCTTCAAGCACGGTCGGGAAGAAGTCGATTCCTGAGATGAAGTGTTCTGCGTCGACGGTGCCTCGCTGAACGATGCCGGGCCAGCGAACGATCCACGGCGTACGCGTGCTGGCAAGGTATGCATTGCATTTTGCGAAAGGAATGGCAATGCCGTTGTCGGAGAGGAACATCACGAGCGTATTGTCATCCAAGCCGGACTCTCTGAGGGCCTGCATCGCCTTGCCAAAGGTGTCATCAAGCCGACGAACGGAATTTAGATAATAGCTCAACTCCTCTCTGACGCCCGGCAGGTCAGGCACGAAACCGGGGACTTCGACCTCATTAGGCTTGTATGTTTTAGAAGGTTCTTTGGCCCCCTGGATGGGTTTTCCGGGAATGTGGTAGGGGCGATGGGGATCGTGGGAGTTGACCATGAGGTAAAAGGGTTTACCCTCGCCACGGCACCGAGTAAGGAATTCTTTGCAGTATCCGTAGTAGAGCTCGGGATCTCGCCCGTTGCCCAATTCTTGCTGATCGTGGACGAAATCCCATTTGTAGTCGGCATGGGGTGTCGAGTGGCCGACTTTGCCAAGAACTCCTGTCAGGTAGCCCGAATTCCTAAGGGTTTGCATGATGGTCGGTATGTCGCGTTGGGTGTGCATGAATCCCATAATGCCGCTGTTGTGCCCGTAACGTCCTGTTGCCAGGACACCCCGACTTGGCTGACAAATGGCGACGTTGACGTGTGCATTTTCAAATCGCAGCCCTTCGGCGGCAAAAGCGTCAAGATTTGGAGTGAGGCCAGGTACTTTACCCCCGAAACAACCGACGGAGTTGCAGTGAAGGTCATCAGCGGTGAACAGAAGAATGTTCAGCTTCCGTTTTCGCGAGTTGGAGCCTTGGCCAAATGGACCTGCGGCCAGGACAGAAGCAGCACTGAGTCCTATGGTTTTGAGAAAATTACGTCTATTCATCTTTGTCCTCACTTTTTCTTAGTTTCATCCAAAGGCCTTCAAGATTGCCGTCTTTTCTCTGACGGACGTCGCATTACCACGTGATTTTACGGATGCTGCGTGACCGACAAATCCATTTTAGCGGCCATCCACAGACCTATGCAATGCCAACTCTTCACAAAGAAGCATTGTAGCATATCGCGATCACTTCACCCGTTTCTTGAATAATGAGTCCGCGTGGTCGAGGTGAAGTTTCCAGTCAAACAGTGTAAGGCCGTGGCCCCCCTCACGTATGTGGTAGGCCATAGGACCGTCGATGAGCAGGTCGTTCACCAGCGGCATCTCGTTCTTCAACGCCGCCTCCGGGCCATAGAGCGCCCATATTTTCGATGCCTCGATGAGCGCCAGCCACGAGCCTCGCGGATCGGCCCACAGGTCGTTCGCCGCGTCGGCGCCATGATAACCGCGCGGGGCAACCAGCGCGACCAACTCGTGCTGATCCACCGGCAAAGCGTCCTCCTTGCCCGCGTAGGTCGCGTATTTGGGTGCGAACCAGTGGGGGAAACTCCTATTGATCGCCGCATTATCCTCGCCAAAATTACGGCGGCTCAGTGCCGGACCACCTTCCCCGGCATCGTTGACGCACACCAAAGCAAAACGGCTGTCCTGTGCGCCAGCCCACAGGCTCGTCTTGCCGCCGCGAGAATGCCCGATCACAGCGATTTGCGCCGCGTTGATATCAGGATCCGTCTGGAAGTAATCCGCCGCCCGCGACCCTGACCAAGCCCAGGCGCTGAGGGCGCCCCAGGTGAGTTCGTCGGGCCTTGTGTAATACTTTCGGTAAAACGCTCGCACGCCGGTCGCGGCCTTGGCATTGTCTGGCTCGACTTCGGCCGCGACGTTGATTGCCGCAATTGCATAGCCGCGCTCGATCACATACTCGGCCGGCCAGAACTCCATTTGGGTCTTGCGCGTCGGGTCCGTATTCTCGGGGCCGCGGTGATTGAGCAAGAGGAACACGGGCGTTTTGCCCTGGCGAGCATTCGGCACGAATAGCGTCAGATGGAATGTGAACGGCTCACCCTGAAGCTGAAAGCTGACGGCCACCCGCGTGAGCGTGGCCTTGCCGGCCATGGCTTTCGAGTCGGACTCGACGATATGGAAGGCGAGCGTCTCCGGTCTGGGCGGCGCAAAGCCATAGACATGACTGCGGAACAAATCGAGCAACTCACCGCGGCGCTGCTGCTCCCAAACAGCCGTGGTCGTAACTTTCTGGCCGCCGGCGAGTGTCAGAACATCCGGCAGCGTGTAAGGCCGCACTTTGGCTTCGTCGTAGTTGATGCTGGACCTCTTGGCCGCCAGGCTGTCCACAAGCTCCCTGGAGGGCATCCACGGGGACTTCTTCTCGTACTTGGAGAAGTCCGTGCTCGGCACAGTGGCGCGGCCAGGCTGTCCGGAACAGACCGGCGCGAGCAAGGCCGGCAGAAAGGAGCTAAGGGTCAAGAAGATGCGTTTTGTGCTCAGCGATTTTGTCTTCATATCTGAGATTTCCCATTTTAACTTCATCAACGGCATTTCTGCCTGCTTTGACACTTTTCCTGAGACACTCCTACATGATTTAAGCTCTATACCAACACTACCTCGCAACTTCAACGAATTTCCTCAAGATCCAGCACACCAGGGGGCATTGAAACAAGAAAAGCCGCGTACTTGCATGAAGAATCGTATCGTACGCAGGGAACAACCTCGGGATGTTCCTAAGATTCGAGAGGTCAAAAAACAAGCCTGTGGGCAAGACCAGGAGGCGTCGATAGTCGACAGGCTGCGGGAGAACTGCAACAGTATCCTCTCACTTGTGGCATTGGTCGGCAATGAGGTGTTTACGAGGAAATAGGCCCGAAGAGCATGAGTTTGTGATTGATGTGAAATGGCTAAGATCGGCAGGCTAATATGTTCGGTGTCCGCGTGTCTCTTGACCGGTTTTCTCGGCTCTTATGCCACCAGGGATTCTATCACAACCTGGTATGCTGAACTATCTCGACCGTCTTTCACCCCTCCCGGCTGGACTTTTGGCGTGGTCTGGCCCGTCCTCTACGTGATGATGGGCATATCTGCTTTTCTTATCTGGAATGTGGGTATCGACAGACCGCAGGTCAAGGTGGCTCTGGGCGTTTTCGCCCTGCAACTGATTTTGAACGGCTTATGGACGCCAATCTTCTTTGGACAGCATCTGATTGGCCTTGCCCTGGTTGAGATCATCATGATGTGGGCGGCTATACTCCTGACGATCCTGGTTTTCTGGAGAGTGTCAAAACCGGCGGCCCTCCTGCTCTTACCCTATATATTTTGGGTCAGCTTTGCGGTTGTTTTGAACGCCAGCCTGTTTCTCTTGAACAGATAGAGCCATTTGATAAATTTCGCTGGATAACTGAACGTGCAGCGGCGATAATGCCGCATGAACCGGAATCACTCTTTATCCTGGATGGTAAAAGGAAACGGCCATGAAAAGACGCGATTTTTTGGCACAGTCGATTGAGGCCACGCTTCTGACGTACTTGGGTGGTGGCGCGGCGCTGGCGGCCAGAGGGCGAACGCAAGTGGACAAGGCAGCCAAGAAGCGTACGGCGAGGGTGGCTGGAACGGGCGGTGTCGGGATAAAACAGGTCCCCAGCCATGTTGCCGCTCTCAACCCCGTATCGGCGTACCTTCAATCCTATGTCCCCCCCGATGGCATTCTTGATCCGACGCGGCGGCAGAC
>Ga0307378_10004665_pt1 | contig 19412 bp, 14 predicted proteins | sample UN1MG_FD_202238 | JGI IMG/M metagenome (GOLD analysis project Ga0307378, IMG submission 202238) | Soil microbial communities from Risofladan, Vaasa, Finland - UN-1 | ecosystem: Environmental > Terrestrial > Soil > Coastal area > Acid sulfate soil | place: Finland: Risofladan, Vaasa | collected... | reverse complement strand
TCGACGGCCCCCTCGGAATGAAGCCGGGCGACCACGTGCAGCTCCACGGCTATTTCCTCAGCCTCTGGAAGCACATGGAGGACGGGGACGAGGGAATCTCGCCGATCATCGTCGGCCGGCGGTTCGACCCGCCCGACTGGCTCATCGACTCGTCCGTGCTGGACCAGGTGGACGAAGGCGGATTCCTCAAGGAAAACCGCCCCATCTACTATGCGATGAACAAGATGCTGAAGATGACCGCAGCGGAGGCGGCACAGGCGGTCGACAAGACGGTGAAGCCATCCGACCTCGAGACCGATCCCGTCCGCCTGCGCGGCAAGCACGTCCGGTTCATCGGAGCCATCGCCCGGCTGAACCGCACGACCGACCCGAATCCCACCGGCCTCACCGAGTACTTCACCGGCTACCTGGTGAACAAGGAGAAGAATACCTGCTTCTTCTACATCATCGATCTCCCGCGCAACGTGAAGGAAACCGACCTCGTGGCGCTCGACGGCATCTTCATCAAGAACTATCGCTACGTGAACCAGAGGAGCCTGGAGACCGAAGCTTCAATCATCGTGGGCCGGACGCTGGCGCCGGTGACCACCGACTCGTCGCCGGTCTACATCCTGATTCTGGGCGTGTGCGGTGCGGCGTTCGTGGTGATCGCGATCGCGGCCGCCTTCGAGACACGGTCGCTGAAGAAACAGAACGAAGAGCGGCGTCGGCGGACCTTCAGCCACGCTCCGCCCAACATCTCGGCCAAGGCTCGGGAAGCAGCACGGAAAGCGCGCGGAGGTTAACAACGAAAGAACGAAAGAATGAAGATGAAGAGCAGCGAACAATGGAAGAACGCACGATATGACAGAACAGGGGGAATTGCGCCCTGTTCTTTCATCTCTTCCTCTTCCGTTCTTCCGTTCTTTCGTTGTCAAATCATCTTTCTTCCTCTTCGCGCGAACGGAGGCTGAAATCGAGTGAAGGAAGTACGCGTTGAGCTTGGCGAGCGCAGCTACATCATCCGGGTGCAGCCGGGGCTGCTGGACAAATTCGCCTTCCTGCTCCCCAAGGCGTCGAAGGCGGCGATCATCACCGACTCCAACGTTGGGCCGCTGTTCGCCGAGCGCGTGAAATACGCCCTCACCAAGGTCGAGCACCATCAGCCCGGCGTGATTACGATCCCCGCCGGCGACGATCACAAGAATTCCGAAACGCTCGCCACGATCTACGACAGGATGTTCGAGCTGGGGCTGGACCGCTCCAGCCTGGTGATCGCGCTGGGCGGGGGCGTGGTGGGCGATATCGCCGGGTACGCCGCAGCAACCTTCATGCGGGGCATCCGTTACGTGCAGGTGCCCACAACGCTGCTGGCGGACGTCGACAGCAGCGTGGGCGGCAAGACCGGGATCAACCACCCGTGCGGCAAGAACATGATCGGGGCGTTTCACCAGCCGTCGGCGGTGTTCATCGATCCGGCGGCATTACAGACGCTGCCCAAGCGCGAGCTCGCCGCCGGCATGGCCGAAGTGATCAAGTACGGCGTGATCCGCGACGCCGAGTTCTTCCAGTTTCTTGAGGATCACGCCGCCGACGTGCGCGGCCTGCAGCCCGACGCCATCCAGCAGTTGATAGTCCGCTGCTGCGAGATCAAGGCCGACGTCGTGACGGCCGACGAGCGCGAGGGGGGAGTGCGGGCGATCCTCAACTACGGCCACACAATCGGCCACGCGCTCGAAGCGATCACCGGCTATTCGTTCTACCGCCACGGCGAGGCCGTCGCCATCGGCATGAACCTGGCGGCGCGCATCGCCTGCCGGATGGGAATGATCGCCGAGGAGATGGTGAACCGCCAGGCACGGCTGCTGCGGGAATTCGGCCTGCCGACCGAGCCGGAGCCTGTGGACAAGGACCGGCTGGCGGCGCTGCTTCACGGCGACAAGAAGGCGCGCGCCGGACGCGTGCGGTTCGTCCTGCCGGTCGATATCGGCAGTGTTGTCATTTCAGAGGACGTCACCGACGAGATGGTGAAGGAATTGTTTTGAGCGACCAGGTGCCCGCCAAGGCGTTTCAGAGCATCGTGCAGCTCAACATGACGAAGGGCATGGGCGCACGGACGTATTTCAGGCTGATCGCGGCGCTCGGGTCGGCCGAGGCGATCATGCGTGTGTCGCGCGCCGAGCTCGGCAGGATCGAGGGCGTTAGCGAGAGCGCGGCCGACGCCATCATCGCTAGCAAGAACGACATCGACGTCGACGCCGAGCTTGCACTGGTCGAGAAGATCGGGGCGCAGATCGTCACCATCGAGGATCCCGGCTTCCCCGAACACCTCAAGAAGGTGTACGATCCGCCGCTGGTGCTGTACGTGTGGGGCGACGTGAAGAAGGACGAGCCTGCCCTGGCGATCGTGGGCACGCGGCGCCCGACCTACTACGGCAAGCAGCAGGCGGAGAAGCTCGCCGGCGCACTCGCGATGCGCGGGTGGACGATCGTCGGCGGGCTGGCCGTCGGGATCGATTCGCACGGACACGAGGGTGCCCTCGCCGCCGGCGGCAAGACCATCGCCGTGCTCGGAAGCGGCCTGCTGCGGATCTACCCGCCGGGAAACAGGACGCTCGCCGAGCGAATCGCGCAGAGCGGAGCCGTGATCTCGGAATTCCCGATGACGGCCCCGCCGGATCCGTGGAACTTCCCCCGGCGCAACCGCATCATCAGCGGGCTGAGCCGGGGCGTGATCGTGGTGGAGGCCGCCGCCGTCAGCGGCTCGCTGATCACCGCCAAATGGGCGGAAGAGCAGAATCGCACGGTCTTCGCCGTGCCCGGCCGCGTCGACAGCCCCACGAGCACCGGGTGCCACTCGCTGATCCGCGACGGCGCCACCCTGATCGAGAGCGCCGACGACGTGATCCGCGAGCTCGGCTCGCCGCTCACCCGCGAGCCCGACACCGAGCTTGTGCCGATCATGCCGCCCGACCTCAGCGAGACCGAGAAGAAGATCATGGCGGTGCTGGATCGCGAGCCGAAGCACATCGACGACCTGATCACGACCACGGGCATGCCGGCCGGGCAGGTGTCGAGCTGTCTCGTGATGCTCGAGATCAAGAAGCTAGTGGCGCAACTGCCCGGAAAGAATTTCACACTGGCGTGATTGATGGCTGAGTGGACCGAGTGGACGAAGTGGACGAAATGGACGCAGTGGACGAGGGCGATAGGTGCCCAACGCCCAATGCCCAATGCCCAATGCCCAATGCCCAATGCCCAACGCCCGAACCAGGAGCTGCTTGATGCACAATCGACCGATCGCGATGGTTGCCGTGATACTGGCCCTGTGCGCGTGGGTCGCTCCGGCGGGGGCTGCCCGCGACCGCCTGACCGCGGTGGGCCACATCTCGTGGGATTTCCAGGGGGGAGCCGGCCGGTGGCGGTTCATCGCGTGCTCCGGCGAGGTCGTGCCCGACGCCGCCAACGGCGCCAACCAGGTGATGCGGCTGATGGTCGATCTGCCCACGCCCGCAGCGATGGCGGCCGACGTGAACCTCGACGCACAGCACCTCGGGCGGATCGCGTACAGGGTCTACGTGCCCCCGAACGCGCCTTGGGAGATCAAGCCGCTGTTCTACCTGAAGGACAAGGACGGCCTGTGGTTCCAGACGCTGCGCGACGAGCCGCTCGAGCCCGGCAAGTGGAGCGAGCACGTGGTGGACGTGTCGCCCGACAGCGTGGAGCTGCAGCCGCGCGGGCATTTCCGCCGGTGGAACGCCTACCTCTCCCACAAGATGAACCTGATCGGCATCAAGTTCATCTCGCCGGAGCCGTACAAGGGCCCGATCTGCATCGACGACATCCGCGGCTACCGTGTGACCGAGGAGCGCGAGCCGCTGCGCATCCTCAACTTCACCGTCAACGCCGCACAGGTGAAGCGGTTCGACAAGTTCGAGGTGACGCTGCAGCTCAACCGGCCGTTCCGCAATCCGTTCGATCCGGGCGAGATCGACATCCAGGGCCACTTCACCACGCCCAGCGGCAAGGTGCTCGGCGTTCCCGGCTTCTACTACCAGCAGTACATCAGCGCGCTCGAGGGCGACGATGAGAAGCTCACCCCGGTCGACATGAGCTGCTGGAAGATCCGCTTCGCCCCGGCGGAAGTGGGCACGCACCAGTTCGAGATCGAGGTGAAGGCCGGCTCCGACCAGTTGCGGACGGGAAAGCGCAGCTTCGTGGCGACGCCGTCCGACAACCCCGGCTACCTGCGCGTGAGCAAGCAGGACTACCGCTGCCTGGAGTTTGACAACGGCCAGTTCTTCTACCCGATCGGGCACAACTTCCGCTCGCCCACCGACGAGCGCTGCGCCACGGTGCTGCGCGTGCCCGTGCCCCCCGACCGCGGCACCTACGCCTACCAGGACATCTTCCCCAAGATGAACGCGAACGGCGAGAACTTCGCCGAAGTGTGGATGGCGTCGTGGTGGGTCGACATCGAGTGGAGCCGGGCGTGGAAGGACTACCAGGGCCTGGGCGACTACAACCTCGCCAACGCGTGGAAGCTCGACCGCGTGCTCGAGCTTGCCCGCCAGAACGGCATCTACGTCCACCTGGTGATCGACAACCACGGCAAGATTTCCGAGTGGTGCGATCCGGAATGGAAAGACTGTCCGTACAACGCGGCCAACGGCGGCATCCTCAGCGATCCCGAGCATTTCTTCACCGACCGACGCGCGATGGAAATCTACAAGCGCAAGCTTCGCTACATCATCGGGCGCTGGGGCTACGAGACGATCATCGCCGGGTTCGAGCTGTGGTCGGAACTTGACCTTGTGGGGAATAACACGAACAAGCAAAACTTCATGCGGCATCCCTCACAGACTGCGTGGCACCGCGAGATGACCAACCACTTCAAGCAGCTCGATCCGTGGAAGCACCTGCTCACCACGCACTACTCGACCAACTACACGCGCATCGACCCTGCCATCGTGACGCTGCCCAACATCGACTACGTGGTGGTGGACGCCTACCGGCAGGGTGAAGACGTGCGGTGCATCGCACAGTTGCTCACCGAAATGTCGCTGTACTGCCGCCAGTGGCGCAAGCCCCATTTCATCACCGAGTACGGAGGAAACCCCATCCCCATCGGCATCTCCCCTGCCGTACTGGAGAGCGACCTCCACGCCGGAATCTGGTCAACCTGGATGCTTCCCATGATGGGCACGCCGCTGCTGTGGTGGTTCGACTACATCGACCGCGACAACATGCCGATGACACCCGGGCCGAAGTATTTCCACTACAAGGCACTGGCAAACTACGCGGCCGGCGAGGACCGGCGCGACCCCGGCCTCAACGTCGGCAGCATCACGCTGGCGGCCAATCCGTATCCGTCGCAACTGCGCGCGATGTGCCTGCAGAGCGACAGCCGCGCCTACTGCTGGATCTACGATGAACCGTGCATGACGACCATGAAATCCGATGCGAACGTTGTCGCCTGCAAGGGCATCACCGCCACCATCAACGGACTCAAGCCCGGGCGGTATGCCGTGGAATTCTGGGATACGTTCCGCGGCGCTGTGACGGGCAACGCCACCGTGAACCTCGCCGGCAATTCCCTGAGCATCCAACTGCCCGAGTTCACGCGCGATATCGCCGTGAAGGTGAAGCCGGCACCCAAGGAATGATGAATGATGAATGATGAACGATGAACCATGAACTGAGTCGCACCCTTTCATCGTTCATCGTTCCGCATTTTCCGGGAGCAACAGCATGACTGGTCACGTGTACGACGACATCTTTCTTGCTCATGGGAGCGATCAGCATCCGGAAGGCCCTGCGCGGCTGAAGGTGATCCGCGAGCACTTGGTGAAGGTCGGGCTGTGGGACCGCCTGGAGCACATTCCGGCGCGGCCGGCCACGATGGATGAGCTGACGCGCGTCCACTCGCCGAAATACGTGAAGTCGATCGAGGAGTTCTGCGAGGCGGGAGGCGGCACGGCGGACGTCGATACCGTGCTGTCACGCGAGTCGTACCGGGCGGCGATCATGGCGGCCGGCGGTTGCATCGAGGCGGGCGAGGCCGTCGTTGCCGGGAGAATCCGCAACGCGTTCTGCGCCGTCAGGCCCCCCGGCCACCACGCACTGGCCGACCGCACGATGGGCTTCTGCATCTTCAACAACATCGCCATCCTCGCCAAGGCCCTGCAGTACCATCGCGACATCGTGAACATGCTCATCATCGATTGGGACATCCATCACGGCAACGGCACGCAGGAGGCGTTTTACGACGATCCCACGGTCTTCTTCTTCTCGCTGCACGGATTCCCGATGTTTCCCGGCAGCGGCGCCCGCAACGAGAGCGGCAGTGGCCTCGGCAGGGAACTCACCGTGAACATCCCCATCTTCCCGGGAACCGACCGCGAAACTTACCTCCGCATCTTCCAGACCAACCTCGCCGACATCCGCGAACGGTTCAAACCAGACCTAATCCTGATCTCCGCAGGGTTCGATACTTATAAGGCAGACCCTGTTGGCGGGCTCGGCCTGGAGATACCGGATTTCGGCCTGCTCACGCAGTGGGTGGTCGAGCTTGCCAACGAAGCCTGCAAGGGCCGCATCGTCTCGGTGCTCGAAGGCGGCTATGACCTCACCGCGCTGCCATTGTCGGTCGAGGCCCATTTGCGAGCGCTTGCGGCAATGTGAGGCAGAAGACAGAAGCCGGAATTCCGATCTTCCTCCCGACTTCTGGCTCCTGACTCCCTGGCTGCTTCCTTTCGGAGATGGAGATGAAGATTTCGGAACTCGACAAGTTTTTCATCGATCTTGCCCCCGACGTGCGCAAGGCCGGAACCTGCGACGGACTGAAACTCGGCAAGCCTGACGCCGAGATCAGCGGGATTGCCACCACGCACGTTGCCACCGTGCCCGTGATCCGCCAGGCCATCCAGCTCAACTGCAATCTCATCATCACGCACGAGGAAGTGTTTTACAACGGCGACGCCGGCTCGGCCGCGGATCCCGTTTCGGTGCGTAAGCTCGACATCCTCCAGGAGAACAGTATCGCCGTCTATTGCATGCGCGATCTGTGGGACACGTTCGAGAACTACGGCACGGTGGACAGTTGGGCGGCGCAACTGGGCCTGGGCAAGGCGGTGAAGGCCGATGGCCTGCGCAAGATATACGAAGTGCCCACGCAGCCGCTGCTCGAGTTTTCCCGCCGCGTGAAGGAGATGATGCACCTGCAGGCCGTGCGGGTGGCCGGCGACGTGCAGAACTCCGTCAGCCGTGTCGGGCTTGGGGCCGGCGAGCACGGCAGAGCCGATGACCTCATCGCCTGCGCCGCGATGGGGGCCGATTGCTTCGTTGCCGGCGAGAGCACCGAATGGATCGCCGCACGCTACGCCGTCGACGCCGGAATCTCGATGATCGTGACCGGCCACACCGAGAGCGAAAACCCCGGCATGGAGAACCTCGCGAAGTTCATCAAGGAGCGGTTCCCGGAGATGCACGTCGAGTTCCTCGACGCGGGAAATGTGTATGTGTATCTGTGAGGGAAAGAAGATAAGAAGGGAAGAAGAGAAAAGGGGGAGACAATGGAAGAACTGAAGAACGAAAGAGGAAGAGAAGAAGGGACCGAATTGGCTTCGTATTCCTTCGTGACTTCGTGACTTCGTGTCAAATACACGCTGAATCCTGCCATCAATGGTCAAAATCGGCTACCAAACCTACGCCTGGTATCATTACCGCGAAACGCACGACGTGCCGCTGCCACTGCCGCAGATACTGGCGGAGATCAAGGCGGCGGGGTTCCACCACGTTGAGATCAGCGCGCCCACCGAGGAGCTCGGCACGCCGCGAAACCTGCGGCAACTGCTCGCCGAGACGGGCCTCACGCTGCACGCGCTCACCGGCCGCATCGACGGCGGCCTGATCAACTGGTCGAAGGAACGCATCGATTTCCTCCGCGAGCTGGGCGGCGAGGTGCTGATGGTGAACGCCGGCTGGATCAAGCCCGGCGACGAGAAGACCGCCGCCCGATACGACGCACTCGTGGCCGGCCTCGAGGAGTTGGCCGAATACGGCGGGCCGCGGGGCGTGCGCGTCGCCTATCACAACCACATCGGCACCATCTGCGAAACGCCCAAGGAGATCGAGCGGGTGGCCGGCATGCTCCGGCAGGCCCGGCTGTGCCTCGACACCGGCCACCTGGCGGCCGTCGGCGGAAACATCCACGACGTGATCAAACGCCATTCACACCTGATCATCTACGGCCACCTCAAGGACGCCCACCGCAACCTCAGCACCGGCATTCTCGAGGAATTCGTGGAACTGGGAACCGGCAATACGGGCGTGGACGTGCCCGCTATCATCAAGGACCTGGACGCGTTCGGGTTCGACGGCTGGCTGATGGTGGAGCAGGATCACACCCGCACGACACCGGCCGACTCCGCCCGGAAGAACGCCGAAGCACTGAGAAGGATGGGGATCGAGATCACGCGGTGAGAGGGAGAGTGGGGGGAAGAAGAGGAGAAAACATCGGACATCGAACATCGAACATCGAACACTGAACATCGAACATCGAAGCGATCAGCAGCTCGCGGCGTCCACTTCGTCCACTTCGTCCACTTCGTCCACAGGCATGCCGATGCCCGTGGCCGTGCCCACGGCGGCCGCCAGCCCAAGCCGCACGCCCCAAGCCCCACGCCCCAAGCCGCACGCCCCAAGCCGCACGCCCCACGCCCCTAATCGTCTTGCTGCCTGATCAGCGGCCGGCGCACCTCGCATGCCGAAGGGCTGCGCAGATGCCGGACGAGCAGAAACAACGTGATCGCCTCGAGGCCGAGGTTGCGGAAGAAAGCGAAGCCGGCAGATTCGATGAACTTCACGGTGGGCGAATCAGCTTTCAGGCCGAACACGTCGAGGTTGAAGCAGCCGCACGAGATGTCCAGCCCGCGCAGCCACGCCTGACACGTTGCCACGATGAACACCACGAACAGTACGGCCATCGCCACGAGGGCGGATTCGGTCCACGCGTTGGCCAGCAGGGCCAGGCCGCACAGCAGCTCCAGCCACGGCAGCGCCATCGCCGCCAGCCGCAGCAGCACGTCCGGCAGCGGCAGGTCATACGCCAGGATGCTGTTCAGGAAGCTGGTGGGGTTGGCCAGCTTGGACAGTGCAGCCCACAGGAACAGCAGCCCGAGCAGCCAGCGGAGCACCGTCTTGAGGTCGATGGTGATGGAATCGTTCACTGCTTCTTCTCGTCGGTCTTCCTGCCGGTCTCGGCGATCTGCCATTCGGCGTAGCCGCCGGGCATGTGGAAGACGTGCTGGTAGCCGTATTCCCTGATGAGGGTTCTCGCGACCTGCTCGGAGCTGGAGCAGCCGTGGTCGCTGCAATAGACGATCAGCCAGCGGCCGGTGCCCACGCGCTTCATGAATTCCGGCATTTCCTCCTTGATGCAGTTGAACGGCAGCGATACGGCTCCGGGGATGCTGCCGGCCTGGAATGCGGCGAGCGGGCGGGCGTCAACCAGCACGGCCTCGCCCGTTTGCAGCATCTGCTTGGCTTCGGCCCAGGTGACGGCTACGGGCTGATCGCCGGCATTAGCGGGTCGCTCGGCTTCGGGATCTTCGGCGGGCGTGACGGGGATGACCCTCGAGGCGATGGTCTCGCCGCTGTAGACGCCCTTGCCCGGCTGCGGCGCGGGTGCAGCGGCCTCCGGTTCGGGCGCGGGCGCGTGCTCCTGGCCCGGATTCGACGGCAATGGCACCACGCGGGCACCCAGCGTTTCGTTGCTGTAGGGGCCTCCGGTCGCAGGGGCGGCGGGCGGCGCTGCCGGCGCGGCTCCGCCGGGCATAACCTGCACGTTGAGCGGCTCGTTGCTGTAGGTACCCGACGACTGCACGGGGCCCTTCGGTGCGGGCACCGGCTGTGCGGGCGCGCCGCCATTGGCGGCGGGCTCGGGCGCGGCCGCCTGTGCCGCGTTTGGCTGGACCCCGCTATCCCGGCCGGGCGGCGTGTCTTCCGCCGCGGGCGCCTTCGCAGCCGGCTTCACCAACGGAAAGCCCAGCGGGCTGGCGCTGTTGAAAAACGCCCCCGCCGCCAGCGCTGTCAGGAGCAGCGCCAGCGTGCGTGACGCGATTCGGCGGACGCGGGTATTGATCAGCGGGTTGATCATCGCTTGCTGGTTCAGAAAAAGGTGGACGCAGTGGACCCAGTGGACCAAATGGACGAAGTGGACGCAAAGCCCAAAGCCCACAGCAGACTACGGCGGCAAAAGCTTCGTGATCTCGTCCTGGAAAGCGGCAAACGGCTTCGCGCCCACGATCTTGACGCCCTCGAGCACGTCCTTCGCCGATTCCCCGATCACGAAAGACGGCGTGCCGGTGATGCCGACGCCTCCCGCGTCGGTGCCGTCCTGCTCGATCTGCTGCACGTGTGCGTCGCTGTTGAGGCAGGCGTTGAACTTGTTCATGTCGAGGCCGACGGTGCCGGCGTACGTGGCGAGGTCGGCCGGCTTCAACGCGGTGTTGTGCTTGAACAGCTCGTCGCGCATTTCCCAGTACTTGCCCTGGTCGGCGGCGCACAGGGCGGCTTGGGCGGCCTTGGCGGCGTCCTGGTGGAACTGCAGCGCCAGGTTCCGGCTGATGTACCGCACCTTGCCCGTGTCGATGTACTGCTTCTTGATTTCCGGGAAGGTCTGCTCGTGATGTCCCTTGCAGAAGCTGCACTGGAAATCGGTGAACTCGACCATCGTGACGGGTGCGTCGGGGCTGCCGAGCGTGATGCCGTTCTTGAGGGGCAGCTTCACCTGCACGGGCTGCGGGGGCTGGCTCGGGGGCGCGGCGTTGGCATCGGCGGCGTGTGCCTGGCGCTCGAGGAGCGCCCTGATCTGGCGCAGCTCCTGCAGGATGAGGTCCGAACGATCGGCCGGCGGGGCCACCGCGGGCGCGGCGCCTGCTCCGGGCTGCGGAGCCGCAGGCTGCACCGGAGGCTCCGGCTGAGCACCCGCAAGCGGCTGGTCAGGCCCGACCTGCCCGATCCCGTGCGTGCCGTCGTCGAACCAGATTCGCAGCTTCAGCGTGCCCGCCTGGGCCACGAGAGCGGGAGCAACGGGTTGCATGCCCAGCCGCTGGTCGCCGAGTGCAACGACGTAGATGCCGTTGGTGACCGGAAGCGTGACGGCCGCCTGCGGAATGCCGGCCTCCTTCGAGACGGGCCCGCTGGTCCATACCACCTTGCCGGCGGCGTCGATGAGGGCGAAGCGGAACTGCCCGGAGCCGTCGAACGGCTGGCCGTCGACCGTTATCCGCCCGCGGTAGAGGATCTGCTGCTCGGCTTCGCCGAACGCGGCGGCCGACGCGCATGCACCCAGTATGGCAATGGCTGCTGCAATTCTCGCCATAGGGCCTCGCGACACATAGAAGAGGGAATCCGCCATATCCATTTCATCTTACGTCAGCATCTGCCGCGAATCAAGCTTTACTTGTGGATCGAACCTGGCCAGGGATGGAGGCGAATACCCGCATCACCCGGCGAGACGGCGCAGGCCGATTTCACTCGTTGTCCGCATTCCAGTACCGGTTGATTTCCTCCGTCGTGCAGTTCTCGCGCGGCGGCTTGTAGCCCTTCAGCCCCGCCACGTAGGGGCAATCTGCGGGAAAAACGCCCAGCCTCATTCCCTCATCGAGCGTCAGGCAATCGGGGTTCACCTCGAAGCGATGCTCGTAGACCGCGCACAGGTGCGTTTTCTCGTCGAGGTGCGGGCAGGGGAACGGCAGGTAGACCACCTCTTCCTCGAAGATCAGCTTCGCGTAGCAGCAGCGCCCGCAGCGCCGGCAGAGGTTCTCCCTGCTTGAATCATTGCTCATATTCACATGGTAGGAAAAACCCGCCGGCAAGTCAACAATGAACGCCGGGGCACCCCAGGCCGCGGGACACCGTGGACCAAGTGGACGCAGTGGACCAAGTGGACGAGGTGGACGAGGTGGATCCTTGAACCGGATCTTGAGCGTTGAGTGTTATCCGTTGAGCGTTTCTTCCTTCGGCGTTCGATGTTCAATGTTCGATGTTCAATGTTCGATGTTCAATGTTCGGCCCTTCTTCTTCCTCTCTCATCACCCCGCCACCCCACCACCCCATCCTCTTCCCGCCTGCCAATCTGACAATCCCGCGTCCTCGGTTTCTCCTGCCATTTCGGCAGTCGGTCGCATGGGGCAGGATATGCATTCCGCACGCAAGCTGTTGCGCCGCAATCACTTACGCCGGCAGTAGTGTTTTCCATCGCGATTGGCACGCCGTTTGCATATATGGATACACGTCGAAGCAGGCGGTGACGCTGTTTCCCCTGCTTCGCAGGATCCGAACCTCAAACATCGCGTCCATAGCGTTTTTCAGAACCGGATTAGAAAGGAGCGTGCGAACCGATGAAAGTAAGACCCCTAGCAGACAGGGTGCTGGTCAAGCGCGTCGAGGCGGAAGAAAAGACCAAGGGCGGAATCGTCTTGCCCGATACCGCCAAGGAAAAGCCGAAAGAAGGCGAGATCATCGCCGTTGGCGAAGGCAAGATGCTCGATAACGGCAAGCGGGCCATCCCTCAGGTGAAGGTGGGCGACCGCGTCCTCTTCACCTCCTACGCCGGCACCGAAGTCAAGGTCGACGGCGAAGACTACCTCATCATGCGCGAAGAAGATATCCTGGCCGTGAGCGAGAAGTAGTCAACCGCTTATCAACTGGCCAACTCATCAACTGATCAACTGGCCAACTCATCAACTGAACAACTGAGCAACCGAACAACTGATCAACTGAACAACTGACCCACTCATTTCCCTTTCCGGGAGGAGCACAATGGCGAAAAAAGTTACGTTTGAACAGGACGCCCGCAACTCGGTCCGTATCGGCGTCAAGAAGCTGGCGAGAACCGTGCGGATGACGCTCGGCCCCCGCGGCCGCAACGTCATCATCGAGAAGAGCTTCGGCGCACCCACCGTCACCAAGGACGGCGTGACCGTGGCCAAAGAGATCGAGCTTGAGGACAGGAACGAGAACGTCGGCGCCCGGATGGTCCGCGAGGTCGCCTCGAAGACCAGCGACGTCGCCGGCGACGGCACCACCACCGCCACCGTGCTGGCAGAGGCCATCTTCGACGAAGGCCTCAAGAACGTCACCGCCGGCTCCGATCCGATGTCCCTGAAGCGCGGCATCGATGCAGCCGTCGCCGCCATCATCGACGAGCTCAAGAAGATGAGCAAGCCGGTGAAGGAAAAGAAGGAGATCGCACAGGTAGCAGCCGGAGCCGCCAACAACGACCCCGAGATCGGCCGCATCATCGCCGACGCCATGGAGAAGGTCGGCAAGGACGGCGTCGTCACCGTCGAAGAAGGCAAGAGCCTCGAGACCAACGTCGACCTCGTCGAAGGCATGCAGTTCGACCGCGGCTACATCTCCCCCCACTTCGTCACCAACTTCGAGACGATGGATGCCGTGCTCGAGAACCCGCTTATCTTCATCTACGAGAAGAAACTCACCAACGTGAAGGACCTCATTCCGTTGCTGGAAAAGGTGGCCCAGGCCAGCCGGCCCCTGCTGGTGATCGCGGAAGACGTCGAGGGCGAAGCACTCGCCACGCTGGTGGTGAACAAGCTCCGCGGCACGCTGAACCTCTGCGCCGTGAAGGCCCCGGGCTTCGGCGACCGCCGCAAGGCCATGCTGCAAGACATCGCCATCATCACCGGCAGCGAAGCTATCTTCGAAGACCTCGGCATCGAGCTCGAAAGCGTCACCCTCAAGCAGCTCGGCTCCGCCAAGAAGGTGACCATCGACAAGGACAACACCACCATCGTCGAGGGCGCGGGCAAGACGGCCGACATCAAGGGCCGGATCGCCCAACTCAAGCGCGAGATCGAGACCAACACGTCCGACTACGACCGCGAGAAGCTCGAGGAGCGGCTCGCCAAGCTGTCGGGCGGCGTGGCCCGCATCAACGTCGGCGCCGCCACCGAAGTCGAGATGAAGGAGAAGAAGGCACGCGTCGAAGACGCACTCCACGCCACCCGCGCGGCCGTCCAAGAAGGCGTCGTCCCCGGCGGCGGCGTCGCACTCCTCCGCGCCGTCAAGGTCATCGACAAGGTGAAGGCCGAAGGCGACGAGAAGATCGGCGTCGACATCATCCGCCGCGCCATCCGCTTCCCCCTCTACTGGATCGCCGAAAACTCCGGCGAGAACGGCGAAGTGGTGCTCAACAAGGTCGAAGAAGGCACGGGCGGCTTCGGCTTCAACGCCATGACCCTCGAGTATGAAGACCTCTTGGAAGCCGGCGTGCTCGACCCCACGAAGGTCACCCGCAGCGCCCTCGAAAACGCCGCGAGCGTCGCTTCGCTGCTGCTGACCACCGAGTGCGTCGTCACCGAAATCCCCAGGGAAGAACCCTCGATGCCCGGCGGCCCCCACGGCGGCGGAATGGGCGGAATGGGCGGAATGGGCGGGATGTACTAAAGCTCATGCAGGAGCGGCCCCGTCGCCCCTGTCCTTCACGTCAACCTCATCTGCAACCAGGCACGGCCACAATGGCCGTGCCTGGCCCAAATTCTCGGCCCCGTTCCCTCGCCGCTTCGGATCGATCATTCGTCGATTCGCGCCAAGCCAAATCTCCAACCTGCCGCTTTTTCGGATTTTCCGCATGATTTGCGTTTGACATCCGTATGTTTCTATGGTATACTTCCATTGATGAAGCACCGCATTGGTGGTTGCTTCGGCGTTTGCATGGCGTTCAGAATCAGGAGGATTCACCGTGAGCAGAAACGCAACAGAATCGCGGGCATCGCGGGCGTATCGCAGATTGTTGGCGTCGATTGCACTATCGGCGGTCGTTCTTCTCGCCGTCTCGACCGAATCGCTGGCCGAGCAGATCATCACACAGGCCATCCGCACGTTCGGCCTGGGCACACTGGAAGCAGTCGCGTATTCGCCCGACGGCAGGTACATCGCCACCTGCGGCGGCGGCGGAGCATTCATCTGGGATGTGCAGACCGGATCGGTCATCCGCACGTTCACCGGGCACACGTATGCGGTCACTTCCGTTGCCTTCTCGCCCGACGGTACGAAGGTGCTGACGGGAAGCGGGGACTGCACGGCGAAGCTCTGGGATGCGGCCACAGGCGCATGCATCCGCACGTTCACCGGGCACACCGATTCTGTCTATTCCGTGGCCTTCTCGCCCGACGGCTCGAAGGTGCTGACGGGAAGCGTGGACAACACCGCGAAGCTCTGGGATGCGGCCACAGGCTCGCTCATCCGCACGTTCACCGGGCATAGCAGTTATGTCTTGTCCGTGGCTTTCTCGCCCGACGGCACCAAGGTGCTGACGGGAAGCTGGGACAACACCGCGAAGCTCTGGGATGCGGCCACAGGCGCATGCATCCGCACGTTCACCGGGCACTCTTCGATTGTCATGTCCGTGGCCTTCTCGCCCGACGGCACGAAGGTGCTGACGGGAAGCTGGGACGGCACGGCCAAGCTCTGGGATGCCGCCACAGGCTCGCTCATCCGCACGTTCACCGGGCACACGGAGATGGTCTGGTCCGTTGCCTTCTCGCCCGACGGCACAAAGGTGCTGACGGGAAGCTATGACGGGACGGCGAAGCTCTGGTGGTCGGGGCTTGCGGCAATAACGGTTACCATCACTCCTTCCCAGTCGTGGAACGCCGGCACAAACACCCTTTCGCTTTCGGCAAGCGTATATGATACAGCAGCGGGGCGGGTGACGGGCGGCATTTTCACGTGGTCGCTTCGCGATTCCTCCGGCACGGAGCGGGCAAGCGGCAGCATGGCCTGGAATGCGTCGGCTGGCCAGTGGCGGGCTTCGCGCACAATAGCCGGCGGGCTGCCCGCCGGAAGCTACACCGTCCACTATGGCATGACCACCGACCGCGGCCGCCTGGGCACGGCGGCGGGGAATCTGTCGGTGGCCGGATCCACCGTAACCGTCGCCGGCACGGTAAGCGACGCGGCCGGCGGCTCGCCCCTTTCCGGCGCTCAGGTGGCGATGTTCCAAGCAAACGTGCTGTGGTGGCTTGTGAACGCCCTGCACGAAGGGAACGTTCCCGACTTGGCAACATTGCTATCGAAGCTCGCACCGGCCAGGGGCCCAGTCGAAACGGGCGCCGACGGCCGATACCAGTGGACGGGCATCGCATCCGGCGGCTCATACGTCATCGTGGCGAAGCGAACGGGCTACAGCTCAGCTTCCACGCCGTCCTTCTCCATTTCCGCCGGTTCCACAAGCATAACGAAGGATCTGCGGCTCACGGTGGATACGGTGAACACACTGGCCGCCCTCGGCCCCGCCGTGCAAGACGTTCGCTCCGCCTCCGAGCGAATCATCAACCGCAACGCCCGCCTGGCCGGCGATGCCACCCAACAATGGTACAAGGACAACCTCTATTCGATCACGACAGACTGGTTCAACCGGGCCGGCGATCTCATCGGGCTCGGCACCGGCATAGCAGGTATCGTGAACGGTGCGGTGGAAGTAACCAGAGAAGTAATGCTGGAGATCACCGCGCGAGTGCTGGCGGAGTTGGTCAAGGAGCTCGCATTCCTGGCAGCGGACGACATACGCATCATGGTGACGCAGAACCAGTTCCCGCGTGACGAGCTTGCCTACAAGGCTTCAGTGCTCCACGTTACCTACGCGGACAGGCTGGAGCAGACAGCGGGCAACTTCACATCGACGGCGGGATCATATCCACTTGCCGCCGGATTCTCGCAGAGCGAGGCAAATCGCCTCGCCCGGCAGACGATCGAGCAGGTCAATACTGTGGTGGACGGCACGAACCGCTACGTGGTGCCCAGCACGGTGGGCGGCGACATCTACGGCTTCACACTTCCGGACATGTTGAACAACTATATGAGCCTGTCGCAGACCAACGCCGGCTACTGGCTTACTGAAATGGTGCTCAGCGGCGTTCAGATCGCCGGAGGCGCCATCACCATCGCGGGTGCGGCCTCTGTGGTGGGGGCGCCGCTGGCCGGCGTGGCTGCCACTGCCAGAGAGGCCGCGGGTTTCGGAAAAAGTGCGGTGAAAGTGGCAAAGCTCGAGAACAGCTACCGCATGGCATCCACTTTCGCCACCGCGATCGCAGGCACCTATCCCAGGGACAACGAGCAAGCGGTCAGGGTCCTTGACCATTATGTCGGCTTCCTGCACGAAGAGTCCCAGACGCCGTTCTATCTGCATTCATCGAACCGCTTCAGTGCTTCCACCGAGGTGGACATGAATTTTCTCCTGGGCATTCGCTGCATTTATGCGCTGGGGCTGGTGCCTGGCTTCGATACGGCTCGCGGCGTAGCCACGGTGACCGTGACGGACAAGAGCACCATTTCCTCCGGTCCGCAAAGCGCCAGCGTCCGCTGCGTCGGCGTCAGCATCTGGAACCCGATCACTATGGGAAGCATCCTGGGCTTCTGGAAGGAGACGCTGATGACGTCCTCGGAGATCGCCGGGCCTTACAACGTGGGGGCGGGCGGCTCGGCCCGGTTCCCGCTGGCATACCGCGGGTTCACGAAGAACTTCGTGAGCATGTTCATACCGCATTACCTGCAGGTGGACACGTACGCCGGCCCGTGGCGGGTGGACAGCACCTACAAGGCGTTCTACGTGCTTGCGCCGCTCGAGATTTTCCGGCCGCTCAGTGCGCAGGAAGGCGAGGAGCCGGCCTGCGACGTGAAACTGCCGGCGGCCACCGCACACGGCCTGCTTTCGCTTTCGGAGCTTCGCGGCCTTCTGCCCGCCCAGATCGAGCCGGCGAAGCAGTTGCTGTCGGCCGCCGCGCCCACGCTCACCGCCCATTACACCGCCGAGGCCGAGCTGTTCGCCGTCGATTTCCTGCTGTTCGCCCCGCACGACCAGTCGGTTTCCATTCTCGTAACCGACGGCGACGGACGGCGGCTGGGATACTCGTCACAAGACGGCATCACCTACACCGAGATGGTGGGCAGCGTGACGAATATGGATCAGCGGCCGATCTGCCTGCGCCTGCTCGATCCGCCCGAAGGCCAGAACTACACCATTACGGTTGCACTGCTGTCGCCCGGCCCGCAAGACGTGCCGGTTACGCTGTTCATCGAGCCGGTGCCGCGCTCGGGCGCGGTGATGACGGCCTACCCGTCGATGGTTCTCCTTGACGGCCCTCCTGAAACAACGCAAACGTGCGCGGTGCAGGCTGGCGAGATCACCGGGCAGCAGGCGCTCACCGGCGTGACGGCGGGCATCGGCACCGTTGCGAAATGGCAGGGCACGTCCACACTGACGGTTGAGGGCAAGCCGGAGCAGCCGCTCGGCACAATATCGGCGGGCGGGGCGGGGGCGGCATCGTGGGACGTTCAGTATTCGGCCCAGACCGAGCGCGGCAAATACACCGGCTCGATGAGCCTCGACAGCGATCAGACGGTAGTGCTGCCGGTGCCCGTGATCGCCCTGGTGCGCAAATCGACGGAGATCGTCACCGTGTTCAAGGTGGCCGGCCAGACAGACGATCCGCCGGAGACCAGCGTGATGCTCGCGCCCGACGGCAAGGGCTGGGCATACGTCCGTGTGCCGGCCGGCCTGCGAGTGGTCCACGCCGTAATTTCTATCGCCGCCGGTTCCGCTGATCTGCTGAACCCGGCCATCGACATCGCGGGCGACGGCTCGGTGGAGTGGGCGTTCTCCGGCCGGTTCGATGCCGCGGCGCTGGTCAACCACGTGGAGGATGGCTTTGGCCGTTACCTGAAAACGAAAGTCCACTCGCCCGGGGCATCCTTCGACGTGCCCATCCTCCTTTCAGGCAAGCCGGGTGAGACGGTGGACCTCAACGGGATTCAGCTTTACCTCGATACGCTGGCGGGAGACGTGAACAGCGACTGCAGGGTGAACATCCTCGACCTGATCTTCATTCGGAACCGTTTGGGGCAGGATGTCTCGGTGGGAGACAATTGGATGGCGGACGCCAACGAAGATGGGAAGATCAACATCCTCGACTTGATCAAGGTGCGAGGTCGCCTGAATACTACCTGCTTCTGAGGGCGCTCGACCGCGGAACCATCCCGGTCTCGAGATGCCAATGCAGGAACCCCGAACCGTGAGCTGAGCAAGTTCTTCCTTGCCGCCAGTTGGCCCTTCTGTATCATATTCACCAACCAGAAAAGGGCGAACGCAAGGTTCGCCCCCAAGGCGCTTCATCGTTCATCATTCATCATTCATCATTTCGCCACAGCCTCCCGCCTGCCATAGGAGGCGAGAAACTCCATCAGCTCGCGCGGGGAGTTCGTGATGATTCCGTCGACGCCGGCGGCGAGTGCGGCCTCGAAGTCTTCGCGCGTGTCGCATTCCCACGTCCAGACTCGCAGCCCCACCTCGTGGGCGCAGCAGACGGACGGCTGCGTGACGGCCAGCAGCGGGGGCATCACTATGC
>Ga0307378_10004664_pt1 | contig 19414 bp, 7 predicted proteins | sample UN1MG_FD_202238 | JGI IMG/M metagenome (GOLD analysis project Ga0307378, IMG submission 202238) | Soil microbial communities from Risofladan, Vaasa, Finland - UN-1 | ecosystem: Environmental > Terrestrial > Soil > Coastal area > Acid sulfate soil | place: Finland: Risofladan, Vaasa | collected... | reverse complement strand
CATGATCGGAACGAATAATCGCGGCGAGCCGGCGAACGAAGGGCGTGATACGGCCCAGGGCGTGTTGGCACTACTCAAAGAAGTCCATCACAGATTGCCCGATTCGAAGATCTTGCTCCTGGCCATCTTCCCCCGCGAGTGGAAGCCGACCGACGAAGGGAGAATCCGCAACGATCAGGTCAACAGCATTCTGAAGACCTACGCGGACAACAAAACCGTCTATTGGCTGGACCTTAAAGAAACGTTCATCGACAAGGATGGCATGTTGCGAAAGGATCTACTGCCCGACGCACTTCATCCCAACGTCGAGGGCTACCGTGAGTGGGCAAAGGCAATGGAGCCTATGCTGACCAACTTGCTTGGAAAATGATCAGTTAATTTCAGGCATCCCTAAGCCGCATTCCCCCAAATGCAAAACGACAACAAGGACATAATATGAAGCACATGACGATTGCAGAAGGACTGATGGTAATGGTTGCCTGTATGGCTTCGGCTGTGACGGGGCAGGCGGGTGTGATGACCTGGAATCCTGAGACCCGGCTGATGGCGTTCTCTGCCGGGGATGGCAAGCCCTGGCTGAGCGCCGGCAGCGCGCAGGTTATACTGACCGGCGGCCAGGTGATTTCCACCAGCGACAAACGTTTCAAGGTGACGTTTACCGAGCACCGTGACAGCTGGGTTCTGTCGGGTGTCGATGAACAGAAGACGCTCGACTGGGAGATGCGGATTGCCTCTGTTGATCAACGGTCGGTCCGGATGGACTGGACGGTTTTCAACTGCAGTACCCAGGCGTTGAAGCTGGACCGTCTTAATATCCTTGCCGGCAAGCTGGAGGGCCAGGCTGATCCGGCGAAGAACAGAGTTGTTATAAGCGGGAACAATTCGTGGGATGGCGGCAATGTGGTGCGCCTGGCAGCGGAAAAGACGATTGATAGCTTCTATACAGTGGCGTTGCAAAGTCCGGCGCTCGCTGCGGGGTTCCTTGCCGGGCGGCACAATCTCGACAAGTTTCAGCTGACGCAGGGGACGAATGGCCTTGATCTCACGGCGTATGGTGAATGCAACCAATGCGTGCTGCCGGCGGGTGCTGCGCGCAGTGCCGATCCGCTCTTCCTGTCCGGCGGCGGGCATCCGCTCCGCCAGATGGAACTCTTTGCCGACCTGGCGGCCCGGGAGAATGGCGTGCAGCTCTGGCCTGAAAACTTTGCAACCTGGTGCAGCTGGTATGCGGGCTGGATGAGGCAGGAGCCGCTGTATGAGTTCAAGAGCGGATTGGAAAAAGGGGTTGAAACCAATATCACGCTTATTGCCAAGCTGCTGGGGACGCGCGGGACACCCTCGATGCGGGTCGTGGATGACAGCAACGAGATGGCTTACGGCGACTGGGATAACAAAACGCTGGCCATGCCAAAGGGATTTCAATGTTCAGCCGCTCTAATGAACAGCGCAGGGATCAAGGCGGGTGTCTGGTATCCGCCATACTGGGTTTCCTCGGGGTCGCGCCTTTTTCAACCGCATCCGGAGCTGCTATGCCGGAACGATGACGGTAAGGTGTCGGTTGGGGATCGTGAATTCTACGGCAACCATCTGGCCTTTCTTGATTCATCAAATCCGGCAACGGAGGCACAGATGGAAAGCACGGCGCGCAGCTGGCGTGAGCGCGGCTTCCGGTATGTGATGACCGATTTCATGCTGTGGGGTGCCTGGGAAAAGAAGCGGTTTGATCCGACACTGACAGCGATTGAGTCCTACAACCGGGGGCTGGCGGCGATGCGCAGGGGGTTCGGCAAGGATACGTACTGGCTGCACTGCGGCGCGCTGCTGGGCCCGGCAATGGGCGTTTGTGACGGGATGCGCATCGGCGGCGATTCGCACGGAGACGGCATTTTTTCGTATGAAGCGGCTGCGGCCCGCTGGTTTTATAACTGGCGTGTCTGGATCAACGACCCGGATGCCATTGTCTGCCGCCGCTATGGCGAAGCGAAGGGTGTGGAGTGGAGTCGCTGCTGGATGTCCTGGATGGCGCTTGCGGGGAATGTCCTGACCTACGGAGATACCTTTGATGATTTGCCGGCGGAGTATGTAGATGTGTACAAAAAAATATTGCCGCCGTTGCCGGTGGCCGGGCGTCCCCTGGACCTTTTGGAAAATGAGCCTTACCTGCTCTGGGGCATGGACCCGGGACCCGCTGACGGCGACTATACGCTGTTCGGCGTTTTTGAATTCCAGGGGAAACGCGCGGGTCAGAAGATCCGGCTCAACCTGGATGAGGTGGCAGCCCGCAGCCGAAGCTGGGATCAAACGCCCAAGGAATCACCGGCCACCTGGCTGTTGTGGGATTTCTGGATGCAGAAGCTGACGAAGGTTGATGGAGCTGCGCTTACGATTCCTATCCCGTCGAAATCATGCACTGTTTACTCCCTGCGCGCTGATCTTGGCCGGCCGCAGTTGCTCGGGACGAGCGGTCATTTCAGCCAGGGCAAGCTTGAGACACAGAATATCACCTGGATCCCGAATCAGGGCAGTCTTGTCGGAAGAGTGCGTGGCAACGGGGGTGAGCCGACAACCCTGTTTTTCTATATGCCGGCCGGCATGACGTGTAAAGCCGCTTCACTTGGATATGACCCGGTGTCTCCGAAAATCGTCGAGCCGGGTGTTCTGTCCCTTGAAGTGCCGGCTGTGCGCGAGGATACAATCCCGTTTACTTTACAGTTTACAGGCACCCCGGCGAAGCCGGCCATGCGTCCCTTCGCCGCCGGGCCTGTCGGCGAGGTGAAGTGACTAACCAGTGAAAAATGAGAATAATAAGGAAGATGAACATGTTGAATAGGATACTTATGGCTGTTGGTTTGTTGGCGCTCGGCAGCGGTTTACTGGCTGCTGACGACCTGGAAAAGAATTTCCTCACCCCTCCGGACTCCGCGCGGCCCGGGGTTTACTGGTATTTCATGAACGGCAATCTCAATGGCAAAGAGATGACCGCCGACCTGGAATCCATGAAGGCGGCGGGCCTCGGCAACCTGGTGTTTCTTGAGGTGGACATCGAAGAGCCCCCAGGTGGCCCGGTCGCGTTCATGAGCCCCAAGTGGCAGGAGCTTTTCGTCCAAGCCGTCCGCGATGCGGAACGCCTGGGCATTGACATCACGCTCGGGATCGGGCCGGGTTGGTGTGGCAGCGGCGGACCTTGGGTCAAGCCGGAGCAAGCCATGCAGCACCTCGTCTTCAGTTCGGTCGAGATCAAGGGCCCGCAGAGTTATTCAGCGGTTCTGCCCATGCCGGCGCAGCGCTCGACCGAGTTCCACACGATGGCTAGCCCGTTTTACGAGGATGTGGCGGTGCTGGCCTTCCCCAGTCGCAAACCGCTCATTGCCGACATCAATGACAAGGCGCTTTTCGAAAGGGGTCCGTATTCGATCTGGAAGCAGGTGAAGCCCTATCTGCCGGCTTCGGCACGCTATGCGGAGCCGGGTCCGTCGGGCGTCATCCAGCCGCACGAGATTGTGGATCTAACGAAGCAGCTCAAGCCTGACGGAAGCCTTAACTGGAATGTTCCGTCCGGGGATTGGACGATTGTCCGCATGGGACGCCGTCCCACGGGTGCCAGCAGCCGGCCAGCCCCTTCCACCGCGCTAGGATTGGAGTGCGACAAGCTCGACGCTAAAGCACTGGAGGATCATCTCGGCCAGTTTGTCGGAGTGCTGCTGGAAAGGATCCATCCGCGTGCAAAGGAGTACGGCTTGACCACCCTGCACATGGATAGCTGGGAATCCGGGGCTCAGAACTGGACGCCTTCGCTGCTTGACGAGTTCAAGAAGAGGCGGGGCTATGATGCGCGGCCATTCCTGCTCACCTATACGGGACGTGCTATTGAGAGTCTTGAGAAGTCGGAACGCTTCCTCTGGGACCTGCGCCTGACCGCCCAGGAACTGGTGCTGGAGAATCACGCCGGGGCCGTCAAGAAGTATGCCCATCAGCGCGGGCTCTCGCTTTCAATCGAACCGTACGACATGGATCCCGCCGGTGACCTCGACCTGGGTGCGGTGGCGGATGTGCCGATGGCGGAGTTCTGGAATAACAGAGTGGACTCGGCCTACACCGTTTTCGAGTCGACCTCCATCGCCCATGTGATGGGAAAACCGATTGTGTCCGCCGAAGCGTTTACCTCCGTGGGAGGGCTGGATGCGTATCCGTGGTCGTTGAAGAATCAGGGCGACTGGGCGTTTTGCGTCGGCATCAACCGTTTTGTCTTTCACACCTTCGCCCACCAGGCGCTGGGCGACGCCTTCAAGCCCGGCATGGCCTTCGGGCCCTATGGCGTGCATTGGCACCGGAATCAGACCTGGTGGCCCATGGTGTCGGCTTACCACGCCTATCTCACCCGTTGTTCCCAACTCCTTCGCCAGGGCGCCACCGTCTCCGACGTGCTGTATCTGACACCCGAGGGAACGCCCCATATCTTTCTGCCACCGCCCAGCGCATTGGAGGGGAGAGGCGTGCTGGCGGACAAGAAGGGTTATGGCTTCGACGGATGCTCCCCGAAGATCCTCAGGGCAAGGGCCGAAGTGAAGGACGGGCGGATCGCTTTCCCGGGGGGAAGTTCCTACCGTCTGATGGTTCTTCCGCAGGTGGAAACAATGACCCCGGGACTGCTCGCCAAAATACGGGACCTGGTGAAAGCCGGGGCCACGATTGTCGGCGCGCCGCCGGTCAAATCACCGAGCCTGGCGAACTATCCCGCCTGCGATGGCGAAGTCCAATCGCTCGCCAAAGACCTCTGGGGGAGCCTGGATGCGCCGAAGACGGCGACGAAGCGCAGTTATGGCAAAGGCGCTATCCACTGGGGAGGCGAACCGTCGGACACCCCGCCGCTCTATCCATCCTATGATCTGACGGCCGCCCTGTTGGCGGGAATGGGGGTGAAGGAAGATTTCACGGCAACCGGCCCCGTGCGCTACGGCCACCGGCGCACCAAGGATCGGGATATCTACTTCGTGTCTAACCGGACCGGCAATCCGATCCAGGCGGACTGCCGCTTCCGGGTCGGCCAAGGCAGCCCGCAACTCTGGGATCCCGTGACCGGTGAGCAGCGGCCGCTGCCGCAATTCGAGCGTGTTGATGGTCTGACGGTCATCCCCATTGAGTTCAACGCTTTCCAGAGCTTCTTCGTCGTGTTCGGTGGGAAGGACGAGAAGGCGGTATCGAAAACGGGAAAGAACTTCGCGGGCCTGAAGACGGCACAGGAGCTTTCCGGCGCATGGGAAGTCGCGTTCGATCCGAAGTGGGGCGGGCCTCAGAAGGCAGAGGACAGAGGACAGAAGGCAGAGGACGGTAGAGATGGGAAGATTGTCTTTGAGAAGTTGCAGGACTGGACGACCCGACCGGAACCGGGGATCAAATATTATTCCGGCATTGCCACCTATCGGAAAACTTTCAACCTGGCCCGGGTTCCGAAAGGTACAACGTATCTGGATTTGGGTGTCGTCAACGACATGGCGCGGGTGAGGTTGAATGGCAAGGACCTTGGGGTGGTGTGGTGTGCACCGTGGCGGGTCGAGATCACCGGAACCATCAAAGCTGGCGACAACCGGCTGGACATCGACGTGGTCAACCGCTGGGCGAACCGGCTCATCGGAGACAAGCAGCCCGCCGATGCCAACGTGCGCACCGTGGATTGCCCGCCCGGCTTCCTTGGCGGGCAAACGTTCAAGGCGGGCCGCTACACCTTCAGCACGCATGACCCCTACAAACAGGAGTCGCCGTTGGTTTCGTCCGGTCTGCTCGGTCCGGTGACGATTCAAGCCGCTGATTCTACAACCAAACAAACCAAGGACTAACCTCGTGAAACGTACTCCCGCACTCCTCGCCGCCATGCTGCTGGCACCGCTGGTCGCGCTGCACGCAGATGATCTGGAGGGCAACTTCCGGAATCCGCCGGACTCCGCCAAGCCGTGGGTCTATTGGGTTTGGTTTGCGGGTGGGGGGCGCTGGTCAAAGGAGGGGGCTACTGCGGATCTGGAAGCGATGAAGCGGGTCGGCATCAACGGCGTGCTCATCATGGGCAATCCTGCCACCTTGAGCACGGAATGGCGCGAGAAATTCAAATACTCCGTGGCAGAAGCCGCCCGGCTTGGGATGGAAGTGACCGCGTATAATGGTCCCGGATGGGCGGGCAGCGGCGGCTCGTGGATCGGCCCCGAACAGGCGACGAAGAAGCTGGTGTGGACGGAGACGACCATTGAAGGCCCGCAACGTTTTGAAAGCGTGCTGAAGCAACCCGAGGGTTTTGCCTGGGACCCTCTTGAGAAAGACCCGAAAAAGAAACCCGTCTACTATCAGGACCTGGCTGTGCTGGCCTTCCCGACGCCCGCAGGGACGAACAACATTCTCAACCTCAAGGAAAAAACATTGTTCGCGCGTGGCTATTGCTCGGGCTATGGCGGAGGCGGGCTCGCGCTGATCGTACCGCCTGGCACGTTTACATCGCCGGAACCCGCGACAACGGTTCAATCGGACCAGATGGTGGAGCTGACGACCCGGATGGACAAGACCGGCCGCCTCACCTGGGATGTGCCGGCAGGCAAGTGGACGGTGTTGCGATTCGGTTATTGCCCGACGGGCGCGTTGGTCCAGCCGACCAAAGAGGGACTGGAGTGCGACAAGATGAGCAAAGCGGCGCTGGACGTTCATTTCCAGTCACTCATGGCGCAGCTCATCGCGGATGTGAAGCCGTTAGCCGGCGAGGGCAAGACGCTGGTTGCAACGCATATCGATAGCTGGGAAGCGGGTCCGGGAAATTGGACGCCTCTTTTTCGCGAGGAATTCAAGAAGCGGCGAGGTTATGATCCGCTCCGCTTCCTGCCAATCCTGACCGACCGGGTCCTGGACAACATGGAAGTATCAGAGCGCTTCCTGTGGGATTTCCGGCAGACGATCTCAGACTTGATTGTCGAGAACTATGCCGGACACATGCAGACACTGGCACACCAACACGGCTTGCGCCTTTCGATCGAGGGCTACGACGGGTCGCCTTGCGACGACATGACCTACGCGGCGCGCGCCGATGTGCCGATGGGCGAGTTCTGGTGCGATACCTATCAGACGAAGTACAGTTGCACGGAGATGGCCTCAACAGCTCATGTCTATGGCAAGAAGGTGGTGCAGGCCGAGGCGTTCACGTCGGAAACATTCGGGCCCACAGGCGGCTGGTACTATCACCCCGCCGCCACGAAATCACTGGGCGATTGGGCGCTCTGCGAAGGCATCAACCGCTTTGTGTTTCATAACTTCACCATTCAACCCGACCTGGATCGCAAGCCTGGCGTCATCTGGTATGGCGTTTATCACCAACGCAACCAGACCTGGTGGGAATTGTCAGGGGCTTATCATCGCTATCTGGCCCGTTGCCAATTCCTGCTGCAGCATGGACTTTTTGTCGCCGACATCTGCTACCTGGCGCCCGAGGCTTCTCCCCAATATTTTCTCTCGCCTCAGGACCGGTCGAAATACAACTACGATGGCTGTACCGCGGAAGCTGTGCTGACCCGCATGTCCGTGAAGGACGGCCGGCTGGTGTTGCCGGACGGCATGAGCTACCGCCTGCTCGTCCTGCCGAAACTCTCCACGATGACGCCGCCCCTGCTGCGCAAGATCAAACAGCTCGTGGAGGACGGCGCGACGGTCGTCGGACCGCGACCGCTCCGCTCGCCCAGTCTTCAGGACTATCCGCGGTGCGACCAGGAACTGAAGTCCCTGGCGGATGAGCTGTGGGGGAATTGCGACGGCAAGACGGTTAAGGAACGGCGTGTCGGCAAGGGCAGGATCTTGTGGGGCGACGGAGACCTGCCGCTCTACGCGGCGACGCGTGTGCTCTGTACACCTTCCTACCCTTCCTATACCGAGCTGTATCCGCCGCTATCGTGGCTTCACGCCTGCCTCTCAGCGCTGGGAACGCCTCCCGATTTTGAGTCTGGCAGTGGTTTCAAATGCATCCACCGGCAGGTCGGCGACACGGACCTCTATTTCATCGCCAACCCGGAACCCGTCTGGAGGGAGGCGGATTGCACGTTTCGGGTTACAGGCACGCAACCGGAGTTATGGAATCCGGTTGCGGGGACTGCACGGCAGCAGATCCTGTACCAGGAGAAGGACGGCCTGACGACACTGCCGTTGCGCCTGGAACCGTCCGGCTCGGTGTTTGTGGTCTTCCGGAAACCGGTGTCTAAGACCGTGCCTGTGGTTGCTGTGAGCAAGGACGGGGCGAATATTGTATCCAATCACTCTGCTCCATCGCCTGAATGGGCGCCGATGGAACTGCGGGCCGGCGCTGGAAACAACGTGGACTTCCTGGGTTGGGAGCCGGGACGTTATGAGTTGAAGGCGGCCGACGGCAAGACTGCCGTGGTTGAGGTGAAGGGCGTCCCCGCGCTGCAGATCAACGGTCCCTGGGAGTTGTCGTTCCCGACCAACTGGGGTGCGCCTGAGCGCCTGACACTGGACAAACTGATGTCCTGGACTGACCACAACGATGCGGGCGTGAAATACTATTCGGGCACGGCAACCTATCGAAAAAACATCCAGGTGCCGCCGGAGCTGTTGGGCGAGAATCGTCGTCTGTGTCTGGATTTGGGCAATGTCCAGGTGATGGCGCAAGTGAAACTTAATGGCGAAGATCTTGGCATTTTCTGGAACCCGCCGTTCCGTGTGGACATCACCGCTGTTGTCAAGCCGGGTGAAAACGCACTTGAAATCGTCGTGGCCAATGTGTGGGCGAATCGATTGATCGGCGACATGCTCTTGCCGGCGGAGAAGCGCATCACGCAGGGCGGGGTTAAACTTGAGCAGAATGCGCCACTGGCGGAATCAGGATTGCTCGGCCCTGTGCGAATCGTGATCGGCGAGCGCGCCGAGGTGGTGTTCAGTAGGTAATTGTTGTAGAAAAGCAGTTTCGTAATCACTTAATATCAGGAAAATTTTATGTGTCTTCGTTTTCTCGTTCGTGTCCTCAGCGTTTTCTCATTGCCGTTTGCCGCCGGAGCCGCCGACGTGCCGCTGGTCAGGCTTGGCGGTGAGGTTGGTGCGGCGGACAAGGCCTCTCTCAATCGCTTCAGTTCCGTTCCCTATGATTCGCTGGCGTGGATACGGGCCGATCTCACGGGCGAGAAGGCCTCTGAATCTGACGATGCCGGCTGGGGTCACATCCTGTTCCGCCCGTTCAAGAATTACTCCGGCGACATCTCGGGGCGCTTCATCGAGATCATGGCGATGAACGCACGTGGCGATTACAATGTGCATCCGGCGTTCAGGCAGCTGCTGGCAGACGCGCAAAAGCAGCAGCGGCCGGGAGGGTATTTTGCGGCGGGAGGGCTGATAGACTGGCAGAAGCCCATTGATTACAAGGACATTTATACAAGCACCATGATGCCCGCCCTGTGGGGTAATGCGCGGCTGTTGTGCGGGCTGGTGGAAGCGAGCCGGTCGTTCCCGAATGATGCACCCCTGCTGGCGACGGCGCGCAGACTCGGTGATTTCTATGTCGGCATTATCCCGCGTTTCACCGATCCGGCCCGCATGAGTGAATACAAAGGCGGTGATACGTATGCAGCAGGATATGTGACGTGTTATTTCCCGGCGATGGAGGGCCTGGCGAAGCTCCATACGCTCACCGGCGACAAAAAGTATCTCGAAGCCGCCGTCACCATGGCAGCTTTCTACAAACAATTTGACCGAGTGCCGATCGACCATGCCCACGGCATGCTTTGCAACCAGGTCTCGCTCGTGCTGCTGTACGAGGCGAGCAGGGATGTGTCGTATTTGGAACGCGTTGAGAAGCGCTGGGATGAACTTGTGACGGGCGGCTATATCAATCCGGCGGGCGGCATCATGGAGCAATGCAAGGTGCAGTTCGGTCGTGACGAAGGCTGTGCAATCGTTGACTGGCTGCGCCTGAACCTGGCTCTGGGCCGCGTCACCGGCAAAACGCGCTACTGGGCGATGGCTGAGCGCACGCTGCATAATCATTTCCTCCAGAACCAGACGCCCAAGGGCGGATTCGGACACCGAGGTTCGCTCTGCGATCAGGAGGGTGTCTATGGTTTTAGCGACAGCATCGAGGAAGCCGTATGGTGCTGCACCTTTCATGGCCAGCTTGGTTTCGTGAATCTGCGTTCGCATCTTCTCAACCGCACGGCGGTGGAGCTCACCTGTAATTTCGCCGTGGATTTCACCGCCAAGTATGCAGACGGATCGGTGGTATCCGATATACTTCCGGTTGCCGCTGCGGGCGAGGTCCTGCGTCAGCGCATACGTCTGGACGGTCTGCCCGCCACCGTGCTGCGGGTGCGCCAGCCGCACTGGGCAGACGCCGTCACGGCGCTTGCCGCCGATGGCACAGCGTTGGGGCTTGAGACCAGGGACGGCTACTGCCTCACGACCAAGCCGGTTTCCGAGGCGACCTTCATCTATGCCGGCGGGCTTTATGCCGAGGACCGGCACTGCAAACCCCTGCCAGCCGGGCCGGTCGCCGGTGCGGCCGGTGTCATCGGTTATGGTCCGAAGCTGTTGGCGGCTCAGGGCCGCACGGCGGCGGCACCGACCTGGCCCACCACCATCGAGGCACTCAAGGCGCAGGGCCTGGAGCCATTCACAGCGGCATTGCGAGACAAGGAATGCTGCTTCGTGAACGGACCTCTGTCGCTTGCTGTTTCCGCCAAGCCCGTCTGGGGGACCTCGCCGATTGCTGAACCGTATCCCTATGTCAGCACCGGAAGTTTCACCGGACCCGCAGAGCCGCTCTCACCCGATCCGCTGGTTGCCTACCGCTGGCCCAGTCCAAAGGCCACGGATGGACTCGAGATCTATCTGCTGAAACCCACTACCGTTTCAAGCGACACCGCCGCGTCCTTCGACAACCTGGGTTCGCTGACGACAGATCATCCCAATGTCACGGTCAACGGGTCGGGTTCGATCAGGATGGATTTCGGGCGGGAAAGCGCGGCCTGGCTGGAGTTCGACAGCCCGGATTGCCCGGGCGGCATTGAAATGAGTATCAGTGAGTATAATCAACCGGCCATCGTTAATCAAATGCCCTTGCACCCGGTAAAAACACTTGCGCCAGTCAAATATGGCAACACCTACCGGCTGGAGTTGAACAAGGAGCTGTATGAGGGCGTGCGCTTTGGCTGGATCCATGTCCGCTCGTTCACAGGGGTGTGGCATATCACCGGAATCCGGCTGGTCTGCCAGGTCAAGCCCGTCAACTACAAAGGAAGTTTTTCATGCAGCGATCCCATGCTTACCCGGGTGTGGTACACCGGCGCCTACGGAGTGAAACTGAACCTGTTGAAGGATTATTTGGGCGCTATTCTGATGGACCGGGGTGACCGGCATTCCTGGACCGGAGACGCTCATCCTTCGCAAGCCGCCTCCATGGCGGCGTTTGGCAATTTCGATTTTATCAGGAGCAACCTTGAACGCACCTCGGGAAAGGATTGGATCCAGAGTTACATGCTGTATTGGGTATCGAGCATGCTGGACTATTACAATTACACCGGGGACACGGAGCTTCTGAAGAAATATACTGAAAATATCAGCGCTAAACTCGATGACGCTTACACGGCTTACGGGACGAATCCCAAGCTCGGATTTTACGGCCATGATGAACGGATAGGCGCGTGCTTTGAAATACAGACCCGTGACTCCCGGGAAGCCCAGCATGCCTACAAGATGCTTTCAATCCGGGCCTGGAACGATTTCGCCAAAGCCATGGAAAGTATTGGCCGTGCTGATTTACGGGACAAATACAATGGGTACGTAACAGAAAAAGTTTCCCAGTTGAGACAGAACGCAACCTGGTATCAGGACTTCGGTGTCCATGCAATGTCCGACGCGGTCAACGCCGGGTTTACCAGCCGGACCGAGCAGGAAAAGATGTTTGCGCTGGAATACAATGACAAGGTCAACCGGGTCTCTTTTTCACCGTTCAACCAGTATTTTATCATTCAAGCCATGGCATCCATGAAAAAGCATGATGAAGCCCTCGATTCCGTCCGCTATTTATGGGGCGGGATGATCGAGTATGGTGGCACGACCTTCTTTGAGGCATTCCGCCCCGCATGGGCCACGGTTCTGGGAAAGAACGACCCCGTGCCTGCCTGCCAGTGCGGATTTACCAGTCTTTGCCATCCCTGGGGCGGTGGGGTGGTCAAATGGCTGAGTGAGGAAGTTGCAGGCATCAAGCCGGTTTCTCCCGGGTTTAAGGAGTATGCTATTGTTCCGCACCTGGGACGGAGTCTCACCTGGGCGAAAGGAACGGTGCCAACGCCACACGGCGAGATCGGGATGAGCATCAATGTTGACTCAGGCGAAATGTCCATGTCTGCGCCGGCGGGAACCATTGGACGGCTTGGCATTCCGAAAATGGAAAAGACCATACGCTCAATTGTTTTTGACAACGTCGTGGTCTGGGACGGCGTCTTTCACGCGGCGAACGGCGTGGGTGGCGCCGAGGAAGACCCGGATTTTGTCTATCTCACCAAGGTCCAGCCTGGAACACATGCGATAACCGTAAAATACTCCGGCACAACGCCCGGCTATGTCGAGCCCCTTGAATATTATGATGTGGATTGTATCAGGCAGGACTCTGCCACGGGCGGCAGCTGGGGTGGTAAATACGGGGCAGAGGGTTATGTGTTATTCAGCTATAACGTCGCAAACAATGATGTCAGGGCGCTTCCCTCGTATGTCAATTCACTCGATTATTACAATCATCGCAGCGTGCAGTGGACCAACCAGACGAGCGACCTGCGGGCTTTGTCGCCGGACAAGAGCAATGGCGTTCCACGGAAGGCGGCGTGCATCCATACCGGAAACGGGGGTCCCACCGATATCGTGCGCAGTTGGGATGGCCAACCGTTGACGGTTGCAATCGAAGTAAACGGGACCCGCTCCTACCAGGTGGCCTTTTACTTTGTTGACTGGGACAAGCTGGGCCGAAGTATCGCTGTTGAAATGTTTGATGCAAAAACCCTGAAAATGGTGGCCCCGGTTCAAGTGATCAAGGATCATGTCGCGGGCTGCTATCTCATCTATCAATATGACAAGTCGGTGAAGTTCAGGATTCAACAAATCCGGGGGGGCAATGCGGCCCTTGGCGGCATCTTTTTCGATCCGGCACCGCTGGCTGCGCTGCATGCCGCCGACCCGCTCGTTGCGGTCGAACGCGACGCAGTGGCGCTGCCGGGCGGGCATCGTGACGACCCGGCACAAACGGGTGTTTTCACGATCAACCTTTCCGATATCCGTGTCCGGGATCCGTTCATCGTCGCGGACCGGGCTTCTAAAACGTATTACCTGTATGCGCAATGCGGGAACCGCCAGAATAAAGACTCTCTGGGACTTGGAGTGGAGGTTTACGCCAGCAAGGACTTGGTTAAATGGAGTGCGCCGCTGCTGGCATTTGAGCGTCCAAAGTCCGGCTTCTGGGGTGGTTCAGACATATGGGCGCCGGAAGTGCATCAATTCGGGAAAAGCTATTTCATGTTCGTCACATTTCCGGGGCGTTCGGGTGGACGCGGCACCCAGATTTTGAGGGCCGACCGTCCTGAGGGTCCCTTCCAGATCCTTGGTGACTCGGCGAATACACCGCCTGAGGAGCAGTGTTTGGATGGCACCCCGTGGATTGATGAGCACGGAGTTCACTGGATGGTTTATTGCAACGAATGGACTTCGATAAAGGACGGGACGGTTCGTGCGGTTCCGATGACTGACGATTGGACCGCGAGAAAAGGTGAGTCAATCCTGCTGTTCCGCGCCTCGGAAGCACCGTGGGTGCGACCTTTTCAGCCGGGCAATTTCGTCACGGACGGCCCGTTCCTGCATCGGACCAAGAGTGGCAAACTGCTGATGATCTGGTCGAGTTTCGTCAAAGGGCATGGCTACGGCGTCGGCCAGGCCATTTCCAAGAGCGGATCGGTTGCCGGACCGTGGATGCATCTGGAAAAGCCACTCGTTGGTGGCGGTGGTGAGGATGGCGGGCACTGCATGATTTTTCGCGATTTCTCGGGTGAGTTGTTGCTGGCTTTCCATCAGCCCAACGGAGGTTCTCTGGAACGACCGAAGATCTACCGCTTGAAAGAGGAGAATGACGCCCTCGTGCTGAATGGGGCTTTGCTTTCAACCACGACCGGATACGCAAAGGGACCGACCGAGGCCTTTCTGATGGCTTATTTCGTCGGCGATTCCGTCGAGGAAAACCGACTGCACCTTTGCTGGAGTCTCGATGGCCTGAAGTGGACGGCGTTGAACAACGACAAGCCTGTGGTCACCTCGAGCATGTCAACCAAAGCCATCCGCGATCCCGCAATCCTGCGCAAACAGGATGGAGCCTTTGTCCTGATGTATACCGATTCCGCCTGGTCGGTGGGGCAGAAACCGACCTGCGGATTCTGGGACTCGCCGGACCTCGTTAACTGGACAAACCAGCGGATCTGCACCCTGAGCGGCAACCCGGCCGTCCCAGCTTGGGGACCCGAAGCGATTTACGATCCGGCGTCCGGCAAATACATCGTGCTTTGGTCCACCTCAGCGAGCGATTCGCTCTGGTATAATACGACCACTGATTTCAACACCTTCTCACCCGAGGCGCGGTTTTTCAGTCCCGGTTACCAGGTTTTGGAAAGCAAGAAAGGAAAAATGCCGCAAGGTGAAATAATAGCACGAATGCTTGTGTTTAAAGATGTTCTGAATTTTGAACTTGTCCACTCAGGATGGTATCGCGAAGGCGAAGGCTCCAAGCGACGAAAGAAACTATAATTGAGTAAGAGAGTATGAGGTAGCCACATGAGATGACTTAGCCGTAATTGGCCTATCAGCACTCCGCGACTTACGGCGACCAAGTTGCCACATGAGGCCCTGCGACGGCTGCACACTCACGCGACAAAACTCGCCAAAAAACACCGATCTTATCACTGTATGTACAATCTGAATAAGTCGCTGGACATTTTTCTCAACATGGATAAAATCATAACCATATATTAATAAATGGTATTCTATTATTCAGGGAAAGACATGTATACAAGTGAGAAAAAGATCGAAGAAGCTAAACGAATTTTCATAAGACAAGGAGGTATTCTTAGGACCTCTGAGGCTATAAAGCTTGGTATTCACCCCAGGACGCTATATTTCATGAGGGACCATAATCATCTGGACGTCCTATGCAGAGGGACATATCGACTGGCAGACCTCGAACCTGTAACAAATAGAGATCTCATAACTGTTGCATCCAAAGTGGAGTCAGGTGTGGTTTGTCTTATTTCTGCCCTTTCATATCATGAGATTACGACGGAAATTCCCCATGAAATCTACATGGCCATCAGCCGGAAAACATTCTATCCCAATCTCCAATATCCTCCCACCCGCTTTTTTCGTTTTTCTGAGAATGCTTTCAAGGCGGGTATAGAAACCCATGTGATGAATGGTGTGAATGTTAGGATATATTCAGCGGAGAAGACTATAGCAGATTGTTTCAAATACAGAAATAAGCTTGGATTGGATGTAGTTCTTGAAGCACTAAAACTCTGGAGAAAGAGTAAGGATATCCAGATCGACAAGCTTATGGAATACGCAAGCGTTTGCCGAGTCTATAAAATTATGAAACCCTATGTCGAGGCCATTCTGTGAGCAAGAAAAACGTTAAGAATGTTGCGGCTTCTATTCGGCAAAAACTTTTGAACAGAGCCAAAGAGAAGGATCGACCGTTTAATGAAATTCTTCAGTACTATGTAATGGAAAGATTTTTGTACAGACTCTCCATATCTGACTATAAGGACAAGTTCATCCTGAAGGGCGCCTTGCTGTTCATCGTATGGCAACAATCGGAAATTCGTTCAACAATAGACATCGATTTGCTTGGAAAAATCAATAATGATCCGAATATTATAACAAAAGTGTTCCAGGTTATAGGTGAAATCAATGTTGCAGAGGATGGTGTTCGATTTGACAGTTCAAGTGTGACAAGTGAACAAATTACAGTAGATGCAGATTACAAAGGAGTACGGGTTTGCTTATACGGATATTTAGGCACAGCCCGAGTTCGAATCCAAATTGATATTGGATTTTCTGATGTGGTTACCCCTGGCCCTGAACAATTTATCTACCCAACGATTTTACCTGTATCTGCACCCCGATTGAATTGCTACAATAAAGAAACCCTCATTGCCGAAAAACTACAGGCAATCGCAAAGCTCGGCATACTGAATAGTCGTATGAAGGACTTCTACGATATCTGGACTCTGTCAGAACGATTCGAATTCGATGGCACGACATTGAAAAATGCAACCAGAATTACTTTTCAAAGAAGAGAGACGAGTATAACTGAGGATTTGATAGCGTTCTTAGATACATTTTGTCGCAATGATGAAAAAATAAGGCAATGGAGAGGATTTCTTAGGAAATCCAGGGCTTTAAATATTCCAGAGAGTTTGGAGGAAATCATTCGTGACATCAAACGATTCTTGAATCCGGTTATTAGCTCAATAGCAAGTGGCGATGAATTCAAGAAAACGTGGAAGCCAAAACAAAAAATGTGGCGATAGCTTTTCATGGAAAAAGAACAGCAAATCGCAGCTCTTCAAGCCGAATTGGCCATGATAGAAATCAAGCGTCAAAACTTGATCTCTCAAATTGCCCACCTTGAACATTCTAAAACCTCGATGGATACCCATTTGGCTCGTACAGATGTTACTCACCTTTCATCAGTTTCGGATAAAGTCAGATTGTTTCGTACTTTGTTTCGAGGTAGAGAGGATGTTTATCCTCGCCGTTTCGAGAGCCAAAACACGGGCAAGTCTGGCTATCGACCTGTATGTAAGAATGAATGGATCACTGGAATTTGCAGGAAAAGGCATGTAAAATGCAGTGATTGTCCGGCTCGTGAGTACATGCCGGTGACGGATCAGGTTATTGAATGGCATTTAAGGGGAAATGATCCCAGCGAGTATACATCCAAAGAATTTGTTGCCGGTGTTTATCCAATGCTCCAGGATGAAACGTGTTGGTTCTTGGCTGCGGATTTTGACAAAGCAAGTTGGGAAGACGACATCGCAGCATTTCGACAAACTTGCATAGAAATGAATATTTCCGTTTCTGTAGAACGTTCACGTTCGGGCAATGGTGGACATGTATGGTTATTCTTTTTGGAACCGATGCCCTGTTCTCTTGCAAGAATGTTAGGAGCATACTTGGTAACAGAAACAATGCAGCGACGGCCTGAAATTGGGTTGGACTCCTATGATCGTTTTTTTCCAAACCAGGATACATTACCCCAAGGCGGATTAGGGAACCTTATCGCTCTTCCGTTACAGAAGAGACCCCGTGACAAAGGCAATACGGTTTTTCTTGATGATACGCTCATTCCCTATCCTGATCCATGGAAACATCTTAGCTCAGTCAAACGAATAACTCTTCACGACATTCAGACTCTCGTTGACAAAGCATCAAGAAATGGTCAGATCATCGGTCTTCGACTACCAACTTTTGAAGACGGCGAAGATGATAAACCATGGGAAGATTCACCTTCTCGCAGTAAAAAACGGAGAATCGTAGGGCCATTTCCAGTAAAAATGGAAATTGTTTATGCCAACCAAATCTTTATTCCAAAGCATGGTACTTCACCCTCGCTGAGGAACGCCTTGATACGCATCGCCGCATTCCAAAATCCTGATTTTTACCAAAAACAGGCTATGAGGATGCCAACATATAATATACCACGTGTAATCTCGTGTGCAGAAAATTTTCATCAACACATTGCATTACCACGCGCTTGCCTAAGCGAAGTCCTTAAACTATTAAACGACTTGGGTATCGAGATAGTTATCCGCGATGAAAGGATATTGGGAGAGAATATAGAGATTGAATTTTGTAGTGATCTCTATCCTGAACAGCAAATAGCTGCAGATTCTTTGTTATTGCATGAAAATGGAATACTTGCTGCAACAACGGCATTTGGAAAGACTGTCATTGCGGCCTATCTCATATCTTGCCGTAAAGTCAATACGCTTATTCTTGTTCATCGCAAACAGCTTCTCGATCAATGGCATGCTCGGCTCGAACAATTCCTTGACACGCATGGAGAAAAAATCGGGCAGATTGGTGGAGGTAAACGAAAACCGACCGGAATTATTGACATTGCCCTCATACAAAGTCTGAGTCGAAAGGGCATTGTAGACGATATCGTAGCAAATTACGGTTATTTGATAATTGACGAGTGTCATCATATATCGGCGCCAAGCTTTGAGATGATAGCAAGGGAATTCAAAGGCAAATATATAACGGGTTTATCAGCAACAGTGGCTCGAAAAGATGGCCATCACCCCATCATCTTTATGAATTGTGGTCCTGTACGATACAAAGTCTGTGCAAAAGAACAAGCAGACAAAAGACCTTTTGAACATAAACTTATTATACGTCATACTGATTTTCAACTGCCTTGTCATTTGCAGAACAGAGAAAGGCTAACCATAAGTGAGATATATTCTGCATTAATAAACGACACTGAGCGTAATAGACTGATTATTGAAGATGTTATGAAACATATGAGGCAAAACCGCTTCTTGGTTTTGCTAACCGAACGCAGAGAGCACTTAGAATATTTCAGGGAAGCCTTTCAAAAATATGTTAAAAACCTAATCGTTTTTAAAGGCGGTATGGGAAAAAAACAACTTCTACAGAAAAAAGAGAAACTGGATAGCATACCCTCGGATTCTTCTGGGCTCATTTTGGCAACTGGGCGTTATCTCGGGGAAGGCTTTGATTATCCTCGACTGGACACATTGTTTCTTGCTTTGCCTGTATCTTGGAAAGGGACAATTGCCCAATATGCCGGGAGGCTGCATCGCTCTTATTATAACAAGAGCAAAGTTATTATTTATGACTACGTAGACTCAGGTGTCCCCATGCTAGCCAGAATGTTTGAACGACGCCTGAGAGGGTATAAGGCTATTGGGTATGAAATTGAAAGTTGATTTCGAGGTCAAAGAGAAGTGCCTTCCTAAGAAACAACGAGTTATATAACGAGGTTATGTAATTACGGATCCGGTTGTATGAAGCCTGGAACAAACCAGAAAAAGCCAACGAGTTGCGAGCAAAACTATCACAAACAGAAGCTAAGATAGAGTGACATTATACCCTCAAAACGGCCCAATTTTCACTCGTAAAATCCATACAACCGAAATACAACTATACAACCCCTTATCTGCCATTGTTTTAAAATGCCCCTCTCGTAAGTGTCTTAATAACAGTTATTTATGAAAGGTCAAAATTTGCAATCGTATTCAATGAACGGGAAGAACAATGGAGAGTGACATCCCAACACTTTGTCAATCATTTGGCTGCTGTTTTGAAGATCAACTCTGACAAAATC
>Ga0307378_10004663_pt1 | contig 19418 bp, 16 predicted proteins | sample UN1MG_FD_202238 | JGI IMG/M metagenome (GOLD analysis project Ga0307378, IMG submission 202238) | Soil microbial communities from Risofladan, Vaasa, Finland - UN-1 | ecosystem: Environmental > Terrestrial > Soil > Coastal area > Acid sulfate soil | place: Finland: Risofladan, Vaasa | collected... | reverse complement strand
TTACATGACCCCCGTGGCATAAATTCTCAATATCTGCGATGATTGTCTTAAATGGGCTTTTTTCAGTAGTAGTTCGAAAGTTCGTAATATCAGATTTGTGTTTTTTCCAAAACCTATTAGCAATTTTGTGAATTACTTCGACTAATTTTTCAGTATCATCATCAGCATCTGAAATACTGCAAAAAAGGATTCGTGAAGTAGGGTGATAATATATCAAAATTACAGAATATTCTGATTCTAACATCCTTACAAATTCATTTTCCTTTTTCCCCTTAGCCATGGCATTTTGAATACTATCTATAATTGCATTAATTTCATTGAAAAATCCTGGAATCAGATTATCATCTATTTTATCTTTCTGAAATTCTTTAAAACTTGTATTGAGTATAGAAATACCATTATCCCCATCAATCAGATAAATTTTATAGATCAAAGTCCTAGGTAGAAAAATTTCAAATCTTACCAAAATAATAAGACCATGTCCTTAAGAATGTTTTCTATTGACAAAATGACAAAAAAGAAAAATAGTAATATCAAAAAATCAAGTCAAGTTTAATTAGATAATGAATAAAGATAAAAATATTAATTTTTATAACATTTATAAAATAATTTATCTATCATGACGACGAAAAATTCGAAAAAGACTTTCTTTTTATTGACAATGTTATTTATATCAATATCGCTACCGCTTTTTAATCAAGAATATAATGAAAAGTTGCCAAATAGTAGTAACCTCAAATTATCTTCTGATGATGGAGTATCTAATTATGAAATAGTTCAAAGTGTAACTTATGAAGTAGAAATTAATTTCACTTTGACACACAATTCAGGAATTGATGAATATTATTTTCAATTTTCTCGATTTGATGATCGCCAACCTAGTGCTAGTTTAACTCAATATGTTCCACCGTATCAAGAGAGTGAATTATTATTTAGTAAAATAACTGGCACAAGTGAGATTCCTTATACTTTACAAGATCGATTTAACAATACCTATGACCTTTTTAATAATACGTCATTAGCACCAACTGAATCAGTTACCTTAAGTCAGAAGTACCGTCTAAAATTAAACGAAATATCTTTTGCAAATGTAAATATGAGTGAAATCGGCGTATATGATACATCAGATGAGATGTTTGATTTGTATTGTAATCAAGCAGAATTATATTATGATACGGATAATTCAAGTATAATAGCAGCTTCAAATAGTATTGTTAATCCTGGAGATAATTCTATCACAAAAGCCACAAAAATATGTAATTGGGTTTCAGATTACTTAACTTATGATGGAACACTTCCATCTCAAGAAATGGGAGCTTCTTGGGCACTTAATAAATCGCGAGGAGATTGTAGTGAATATTCCAGCTTAATGATAACTCTTCTTAGATGTCAAGGCATTCCCGCTAGAAAAGTAACTGGATTTGTAATATCTACGGATTCAACCTTAAGACCTTATGTTGGACAACAATGGAATTTTAACCTTAATGATCAAGGAGCAAACGATTTTTTAGGACATGCCTGGGTAGAATATTATGTCCCAAGTATAGGTTGGATTGCTTGTGATCCTACATGGAATGAAAATGTAGATTACTCCAATAGAATTGATTATTTACGATTAAATTTAAATGTTGGAGCTTGGTTTTCCATTCCAGAATTATCCCCTTTAAGTGAGTTTCCCCATCCTTGTATTGTGTCAGATAAATATGCCGATACAACTTTTCAATATTCGCTCAAAGTTACTGTACTCAGTACTAACCTACTTCCTGATTATGTATTGATTTGGATTATCGTTTTAAGTTCTGTTGCAGGTGTTATTATTGTGGTAACTCTTATTGTAGCATTAAAAAGAAGAAAGAAGCGAGTTAAATGGACATATTAAGTTTTTCTTTTTCTTTTTTATTTCTAATTCTTGATAAAAGGTAAATCAAATATAGGTTTTAATTAAGTCTTTTATATTTTTAACAAAATCAGGTAAATTTTTTTCAACTTTTTTTAAACCAGTTTCTTTTTCTACATATAACAGGAGATAAAGATTATATTGATCGACGATTATCCTTTTAAAAATCACACTTTTTGAATCATCAGTAATTCCAGATGATATGAGATAGTCTTTTTTCAACAACTTAAACTCTTTAAACGTTTTATATAATGTTTGATAATGTGGAGCAGATATTTCAAAAACTGTTTCGGAAATTTCAGAATCTGAATAACTTGATAATATGATGCCATTGTCGTTTAGTAGCAAAATTGCATCCGAATTTGTTAAAGTAGCAAATTGTTTTAATTGGTTTTCGAATAATTCACGATTTGGGCTTAATTGACTAAGACCAAAGCTATATGCTGAAATCAAAGACCAGTGATCAAATATGGATGTGTTAAATACCTTGAAGAAAAATCCCTCAGCTTGTTTTTCTATATCAATAGTTACATTTTTTATTCGTTTTTTCATGGGTTTTGTATCTTTCAAGTCAGGATCATGTTTATTTAAGCAAATAATTATTGAGGGGAACTCACTTAACTCCTTTAGATTATAAATTATGTCTTTATATAATTTTAGGGATTCTTCTATTCTTTCTTCATCTTGTATATCAATAAAATAAAACAATAGATCAATATTATATAAATAAAATTTACTTTCTTCGATAAATTTGTCTCTATAAGTTTTCTGACCTGCCAAATCCCATATTGAAATCTGTGAGTTTTGCTGCTCAAATATTTGTTCATTTGATCGAGAAACACCTTTAGTTGGTAAAACTTTAATAATTTCCGAATATCTCTTTTGAACTCCCAATAGGAAGCTAGTTTTTCCTGCACCGTCAATTCCAGTAAATAATATCTTTAGTTGGCGTTTAGTTGATAATGGATCTTTTAATTCTTCCGTAAATTCTATAAGTTCTTCCTTTAAACTTTCTATAATTTTCTCAATTTCGGCAAAGTCCTTAGTTACCTGAACTTTAGAAGCGGCTTTATCAATTATAATTCGGAGATATTTCATATTTTCATAAAAGAATACTCTATTAGACTCATCAATTAATATTGTTATTGTAGAAGCTTTCGCATTACCACGTGCTTGAGAATCAGGTATTAAAAAAAAGTATGTTAAACCATTTAATTTCAGATCAGGGAATGGTAATATCCCAAAATAGCTTATTCCATCGTTAGATGAGCCATTTTGGTAAATTGCATCTCCCATTAAAATTGAAATTGTCTTCATGGCAATAAGCAATCGAGCTGATTCTTCCATATCTCGTGGAAAATAGATTTTTGGCGTTGGACCGTCGTCATCAAAAATACTAAATACAACAGCCTTAATAATTTCTGGATTTTGGTCAATCATATTATCTAAGCCTTGGTATAATTCTCAGAGATGAGTGTTATTAAGATACAGTGATTAGAAAGTATTCTTAAAACTCGTTGTAAATTATCTAACGATTCTCTCATAAATGATATAAAAGTATGTGTTATTCTAATATATCAAAGCAGAACCTATTATTAAATATTTGGTAAGCTTAAATTCTTGAGCGTATTTTGAAATAGGTTACAAAATATTCATATTCAAGGGAGATATTTTAAACTCCAGATTTCAGTGTTTGTACAGCTATAATTTAAAATTCTCATTAAATCTTTTTGACTTTGTAAATTTTCGGCATAATTTTTCAACGAAATTTCCACTCTTGCATCATTTAAAATCCATGGATGAAACCTACCTTGTTTTTTGATCTTGTCATTTAGTTCAAGATTATCTATTGCTCGAAAATGGGAAGATTTTTGATAATTTTGTAGTGCAAATTTGGGAAAGTGTTTTGAATCCAAACGTAAAAATCGCCGAATTGCTCCTTTAGATGAAGCGTTAATTAATGAATATTGTTTTCCTTCATTTTTAGAGCGTTCTTCACAATAATCATAAATTTTTTTCACTATTTTTTCCCCTAATAGTAATGCAGTGTTTGTTTCATGTAGTTCATAATTCGTCAATATTTTAATAGCTTCATTTAATCCAATAAATCCAACACATAAATCTTGATTATCTAAATTAAATAATTGATGATCATCTAAATAGCCACTACATAATGGTAAATGACCTGTTCTTAATCGTTGTTCTATAATTTTATACTTCTTATCTAAAATTTCAAAACAAGTCTCTAAATTAGTTTTCAGCAATTCAAGAAATTTAGATTCGTCTTGACTGAGAAAAGCATATCGAGGTAAATTTAGCGATATCTTTTGAAGAACTCCATGATTGAGATAAGAATCTGATGACGTTTGAATCATTTTATTAAGTATTTTGTGCCGATCGATATTAATAAAACAAGGAGTTTGATTTTTTAATACTTCTTTACAGATCGATTCATATTGTTCTTTGAATTTAACTAACCACTCCTCGTTATAATAAATTAGATGCTCAGGATAAGGGAAATAACAATTATTATCATCGCCTTCAGTGTAAATTTCTGTTGTTATATCAAATAATTTTGTACATTCTTTTTTATATGAATCATATTGACCTATTTTAATTCCACCTGGACCAATCGCAGGTACGTTTAACAACGGGGATAAAATTCCAGTTGAGCACGAAAGAGAGGATTTTAAATAATTTTTCCCTGAAGAAGTCGACAAATAGTTTATACTGAAAATGAATCTTTTCATTATTTCTTTTATTTCTTTATCATCTAATCCTTGAATATAGGGGGCCAGAAATACTGTGATTAATTCAAGTCCTTGATTACCACTGAATTCTGTCTGTATCATTCCTAACCAATTAGCGAGATGATCAACTGCTTCTTTTAAATTTTTAGCAGGTTTTGACTTACAAGCATAAGTATAATTTTTAATTGGTGGTAATCCATGTTCTAAAACTAAACGAGGATCCCAATACTGATTAGAAGGGCGTAAATCGAAATATTTGAGCTGGTGAATGTATAAATCACCAAACAAGTGTGCTTTTGATTCTTCGTCATTAAGAATTCGAAGAAGTGTATATTCTTCTGCTAGTTGATTGGCTGCCCAATGATGGATCTTTTCTGGATTAATAATATTTTTTGAAGAATGTTTTTGACTGACTTCAAGGATTTTTTCATAGTCCATTAAAGGCATCCCGATACGAGTATATAGTTTCCTTTCTTGCTCGTATTGATTTTCTGAAAGTATTGAACAAACAATTTCTCTGATATGGGGTCCAGATAAAAATTTCATGTTAGAACTAATGATTCTTCTAACAACAAGCTCAGTGATTTTTCTAGCATTTTCTTCATCCATACTTGTTTCTTGAATAATGCTCTCCATTATTTTAGAAGGTTCAAATTCGTCAACATCCCCCTTCTTGAATACTTTTGGTAGAAGATTCATTTTTGAATTATTCTCTTTAATTCATTTATTTCTGAAGTATAATATTTATCTATATTAAAAAAGAAAATTATTAATGAACTAGTTAGTATTTAGAATATGATAGGTACTTAGAATAGTTTTTACTAAATTGAGAAATTATTTTTCATTTAATTATTACCCTCCCTTTCTTATTTTATGATTGTGATAGAATAAATACTATGAAACTATCGTTGTCTGTAAAGTCCGTAAAACACTTTTTTTCAGAGATATATAAAATTTTGAAAGAAACGGATACGAAAGTAACAAAAATATGGGTTGGATTTTCAGAGGTAAATTTTTTTAAAGGTAATGATGAATCCGAGATTAGAGGGTATTTATGTAATTTTGAATCCATTTGTATTCAAAAAGGAAACTATAAAAATTACATAGTAATTGATAAAATCATTTTTATTGTTGAAAGCATTCAAATTTTAGAAGAAGACATTGGAAAATTGTCAATTTTGGTTGATTTTAACGGATTTGAGGCATTAGTCGAGGAAATTCTTAAAAGGAATAATTATAAAACTATTAAGAACTATAGATTTTCTGATCGGTCGAATTATAAATCAAAAACTAGTCAAAAGAGATATGAAATTGACGTAGTTGGAATATCTAAACATCACATTTTATTAGTCGATGCAAAACAGTGGGTGAATAAAGATTCTTATAGTGCCATGAATAAAGCGGCAAATCATCAGTATCAAAGAGCACTTGCATTGCAGTTAAATCCAGAAGGTTTTTCTAGCATGGTTCAAAATATTTTAGGAATTTCAGAAAGTATTGAAAGAAGGCTTCCATTTGTTTTAGTTCCTGTAATGGTAAGTCTTGAACATAATCATATAAAATTTAATGAAAATAACGTACCTCTGGTTTCTATTTATCAATTTAATTCGTTCTTACAAGAATTAACAACTAACATGTCTTATTTCAAAACGATTAAAATTAATAAATTATTCATTCAAAAACAATTATCAGACTTTTATTCATTAATCGTTTAATCCCAAATATTGTTTTACTTGTTTCTTTACAATGCTAGCGGCAAAATAAATAATACCGCTTTTTAGTCGGGGGTTAGAAAATAGAATTAAAAGCATATCTTGAGAAATAGGGGCTAAATCTAATACACCTTCACTGCCTCTAACAGAAATATTCAGTAATCTACCTGCATTTAATCCTCCTATAATATCTTTTCCAATCATTGATAGATTTTGACCAATTACGCCAAAAAGTGTATCAGATATGCGAGATGAGATTGCGGATGCAAGAATTGTGCCTTCTGATTTGATAATTGCTGATGCTTCAATATTTAAATCAATTTTTAAGAGATTTCTTAGGATTTCGTTCATGCTCGCTGGTGGTATTGACTCTTTTTCTTTTTTGTCTTCCCTCTTTTTTTCTTCTTTACCACTTGGTAATCCTTTAACAGCGATTTTTTCAGAAAGGAATTTCAAAACTTTAGACATATCTTGCTCTAATTGTTTTTGACGAATCAAAGAATCATTACTTGGAGCAACTTCATCCGATTTAGTTGTTTCTATTGAAGGTTTTACTATAGTCGAGTTTTTTTTTCCCGTTATGAAAGAACCGTACACATTTTTTTGTGCAATAATTGAACCTCTGAATGGACCAGGAGTAATCTCTTTTAATGTTTCTCTTTCAACGTCCTCTTCTTCGTCTTCTTCATTAAAATCATTAAAATCATCAAAATTCTCTTCTGATTCCGTTTCTTTTGTATTTTCTTCGATTTTATGTTCAATACTTGGTAATGCCTTCACTTTAGGTATTTCTTGAAGCTCAAGTGATTTTGGTTGTTTTATGGATTTTTCTTGAGGTTTACCTTGAGGTTTTGATGAAGTTTGTTTAACCTTTTTTACTGGTTGCTTTTTAGTTTCAATTTTTACACGAGGAGGTTTTGTTGTCACAGGTAACAAGGCCCCACATTTACGGCATATATGGCCTTTGGCTTCATTGTTCGTGGCCCCACAATTAGAACAAATAATCAATGAGATCTCTCTTTATTTTTTTTACATCTCTAAGATGAATTAGTATTGAAAAACATGTTTTTTAGTATAATAATAATAAAACTCTTGATTTATTAATTTTAATTAATAAGAAAAAGAATGGTTCTAGCTGATCTTTTTACATAATAAAATAATAAATTTAAAAATAAGAATGGAGATAATGTTGTTAACTCCGCAATTAATTCTTTAAAATTTCTTTGAGAAGATTAGCAAACGTATCAAAATCCTCCTCATTTAAGGTAGGATCTTGTTTTAGCATTAGTAAATAATAAGGTGCACTATCTTCCTTTAACTTTAATTGCTTGAATACAAAGTTTTTTCCAAATCTTTGAACAATCATATTATTTTCTTCTTGTTCTCTTCCGGGTAATACTTGAGTAAATTGGAAACTATCGTTTAACGTGAGAAAATAAGGCGTTGAGGCAGACAGTAGATTTTTGATTTCCTCGTTCTTATAGAAGCTTCCAACGATGAGGGAGTTGTCATCAATCATTACTACTCCTTCAGAATCTACTTTTTTTGCAAATTCATTAATTGTCTTCTCAATTAGTTCAGATTTAGGATATAAATTTAGCAATATTTCAGACATTGCTTTAATTATACTAGGAAGGTTATATATTGAGGTATCATAGAAGAAGAGTTGTTTATAATTAGCTGCATTCTTGATTTTCTCTTTTAATTCTACCCTCATCGTTTGCATTTCATTGATAGCATTCCTCAAAAGGGCAGGATCACATTTATGGAAAAAGACGTATATAGGGGGTTCAATTTCAAGATTTTTTAATTGCCCTACAACATCTGTTAAATAGCTTAATGCTTCGGGAATCCTTGATTGATTTTGAATGTCAATAACGTAAATTAAAATTTCCGTGCCATCAAAATATTTGTCCGGATTTTTAAGGTAAGAAATTCTATATGAGATTTGACCTCCTAAATCCCATTCTGCTATATCTTTTCCTAAAAACTCAAAAATTCTACGTTGAGCCCCGCGAGTAGGTTTAAGTAATGCAATTTTTGAGAATTCTCTTTGAATTGCGAGTATGATAGTACTTTTACCAGCTGTATCTAAACCAGTAAATAGAATTTTATGCGGTTCTTCTTTATCTTCTCTTTTTGGCTGCTTTCCTTTTGATAAGTATTGAATTTCCAAAAATAAATTCACCTAAATTAAATCAAACAAATTATCTAATATATTCTTTAGTATATTAAAGATAAATTCTTTTAAAAATTCTTTTGTAAGTATGTCTTGAAATCGTGATAATTGCCTATTTCTAATGAAGTCATGGTTTCTTTTTTTTGTTGAATAATTTCCAATGAGTTGGGTACTTTTGGATGTTTATGGGTTAATTCTATGATTTGTTCGGGGAATTTAGCTGGATCGGCTGTTTCAAAATTAATTGACTTAATTGCTTTTTCTGTTGGAAATTCATTCTGATATCTCAATAAGGCCGCCCATCCAACAGCTCCGTGTGGATCAATCAAAATATTAAAATTATTATTGAAATCAATAATAGTCTTTTTAGTAATTTCATCAGTTATTGAATAGGATATAATTTCATTTCTAATCTTAATGATGTCTGGATTTTTCCTTAAATTTCCTTCTTCATCAATATGCCCATTATATAGGTCAATTAAACGAGCTAAGTTTGAAGGATGACCAACATTCATTGCATTTGAAATACATACCTTGGAAGGTTGGACTTTTTTATAATATCCTTTGGCTAAAAATGTTGGAAATTCATCATTTTCATTTACTGCAGAAATAAATCTCTTTACTGGTAATCCCATCCTCTTTGCGATTAGCCCTCCTGTGAGGTTTCCAAAATTACCAGAGGGTACTGAAAAAATTACCCTTTCATTTTTATTCTCGATGATATCAGAATAACTTTTAAAATAATATATGGCTTGCGGTAATAACCGTCCAATATTAATTGAATTGGCAGAAGTAAGAAATAATTGAGATAAATCGGAATCAGCAAATGCACTTTTTGCAAATTTCTGACAATCATCAAATTTTCCATTGATAGCAATAGCAGTAATATTATCTCCTAATGTTGTCATTTGTTTGCGCTGTAAGGTACTAATCTCATTTTTTGGGTAGAGGACTACTACTTCAATATTATTCTTATTATGAAATGCTTGAGCTACAGCACCACCAGTATCTCCAGAAGTTGCCGTTAAAATAATGATTTTTATATCCTCTTCGATAAGAAAATGTTCCATGAAGCTTGCCAACATTCTGGCACCCACGTCTTTGAAACTACATGTTGGTCCCTTATCTAAATAGCAAATATAATTATTATTCGTTATTAGATTTAAGGGAATTGGAAAAGTAAGTGCTTTATTAATAATGCTTTTTAAGTTTTTTTCTTGAAAATCTTCTTCTAAAAAGGGGTAGAGGATTTCAAATGCGATTTCTTTAAGATTTAATGACTTAAATTCGAAAATCGCATCTTGGGAAATAAGAGGGATCTTATCAAACATGTATAGTCCCTTATCTGGAGCCTGTCCTTTCAAAACCGCTTCCCTAAAGCTCACATTAGGAGAACGTTTATTTGTAGAATATAACATCATTAGGTAATTAAATATTTTTTATAGGATTAAATTTATTTTGTGTAAATATTTCATTCAATTTATCAATAACCGCTTGAGGAGTATCAGCACCGTGAATTTTATCCGTTCTTCTATCATCTAGTTGTTGTCCCGCCATTTTTAATGACCAACCTTCAACGCAGGTAAGACATATTATCGGTTTTTCGTAGATCCACGCAAAGCAAATCTCTGATAATGTTCCTGCTTTACCCGCTACTGCCACGCATACATCTCCACTCAAAACAACAACAACATTACGCGCTTGAGAAAATGGAACAGGGATAACAATGTCTACATATTCATTTGCTCTATTTTTGTCTTTAAATGGGATGAGTCCAATTGTCAGACCTCCCTCTTCTTTTACTCCTTGACAAACGGCTTCCATTACGCCTGAAAGACCTCCACATGATACCGCATAATTATTTCGAGCAAGTAAACGTCCTAATTCGATAGTGATTTGTCGTGTTTTTTCATCAATTTCACTTGATCCTATAATAGATACTGTTCCCTTAAAATTATTTTTGAAATTATAACTCATTATATTTCAATATCTTATTTCTTTATAATTCCTAATATTCCTCGAATATTTTTATTTGTTTAGAATCCAATAAATTATTTATGAACCTTATTGATCATAGAATGTTACAAAAGGGTCATAAAAATGATCGAAAACAAAAAGTTAAATTTACGAAATCATTATATTTTTATATGGAAACAAAACATAGATTAAAACCAAATTTTTTTATAGCCCCCCATCAGGACGATTCTTCAATTAACTGCCGAGATTGTGGACATACTATGGAAAAAATTCCTCATACACCTATAGATAAAAAGCCCATTTATCAATGTCCAAGATGTAATAGCATTATTCCTGAGCAGATTTATGGACTGTCAGATCTTAAATAAAAGTTAATAACGAGAATTATCGTCAAATGTGGATGCATAGCGTTTTTCGTAGCTTACTTCTTATAGAATAGATTAGACCTATTTTGTTCTTTCTTGTAATATAGATATTAAATCATTCATTATTGCTAACGCTGCCTCGATACCTCCTGCACCTCTTCCTGATAATACAATTTTCCCCGCATTTTTAGTTTCTAATTCGATAACATTTAAAGAACCGTTGATGTTAAAAAAAGAATATTTATCAACATGCTGGGGTTTTACATATAAATGTCCCTTCTTAGCAAATGACAAGTGTTTGATAACTTGATTATTTGATTTTGCTAATTCAATATCCTGTTCATCAATATTTTCAATTCCCTTAATCTCTACATCTCTTATTGTCATATTATAACCTAGTAATTCATTTGCTAAAATAACTAATTTCCCAGCGGCATCGTAGCCTCTAACGTCAAGATTTGGATCAGATTCAGCATAACCCAACTCTTGAGCTTCTTTCAATGCTTGTCCAAAACTAATACTATCATCAGACATTTTACTAAGGATATAATTTGAAGTTCCGTTCAATATAGCCCTTATTCCAATTATTTCATTTCCTTGTAAATATCTTTTAATAGACAATATTGGAACGCAACTTGCTACTGTAGCTTCATATCTGATTAGCTGCATTCTATCATTTGCTATTTTTTTAATATTTTTATAGTCAAGATAGAAGGGGGCTTTATTGGATGTTATAACGTCTATATTACTATTTAAAGCTTTTAAAATATGAGATTTCGCCGGTTCTCCGTTTTCCGGAATTGTTGGAGTAGTTTCAATCAGGATATTAAGATTTAGTTTATCAATATATTCTAATGCGCTATACCCAAATTTCCAATTATCATGTGTCCGAAAATCATTCCCTAATTTTAACAAAGTTTCTAAATTTATCCCATTTTTATCTAAAATTGCACCATCATTTTCAAAAATTCCTACAACTCTAATTTCAAATTCACATGAGTTAATAATAACTGGATTTTTTTCATTTAATAATTGAAGGAACGAAGTCCCAACATTTCCTTTACCTATTAATGCTATATTAATATTCATATTAGAATGGTCTTAATTTGATTCGAGCTTTGGTTAATTATTAGAAGATATCTTATATTTCTTTCTCACATAATATTGTTCTTTAATAAAAAGTTATAAGTATAATTAGTTATATTAAGATGAAAATGAATAATTGGATTAAAAAATTGAAATTTGAACCTTTAATATCGTTATTGGCATCAAATGATTTCGCTTTGGCATATTTCACTAGGCGTGAGCTTCTCCATGAAAAAGTTGAGCCAATTGATACTATATGGAAACTACCAGAGGTTCAACAAATTTTGAAAAAACAACAAGATAATGGTTGTTGGAAATCTTCAAATCAAAATAGAAAAAAATATCCCTCCATCAATTATTCTTTGATTGAAACTTGGAAAAATTTCCGTTTTCTTGTTGAAAAATATCAAATGAATAGAACTCATCCTTCGATTAAAAAAGCTGCAGAATATATTTTATCTTGTCAAAAAGAAGAAGGCGATATACGGGGTTTTATAGCTAATCAATATGCGATATATTATACAGGTGCATTGATGTCCTTATTAATTCAAGCAGGATATCATAATGATCCTCGAATTGAAAAGGGATTTGAGTGGTTAATTTCTATGAAACAAGATGATGGAGGTTGGTTGGGATCCAACTTGATGTCATTAGAACTTTCTCATAAAGAAATCCTCAAATTGACTTCTCAAGATGTTCCCACTAAAAAAGAACATGATAAATCAAGACCTTCTTCTCATAATTGGACTGGGATGGTAATTCGTGCTTTTGCTAACCATCCAAAATATAAGAGTCATCCTGTAGCAAAAAGTGCAATTATAACTTTGAAAAAAGCATTCTTTTCAAAAGATAAACATTATACATCTTATCAAGATGCAGATTATTGGATCCGATTTGATTTTCCGTTCTGGTGGAATCATCTTGTTGCAGCAATGGACTCTATTTCTAAAATAGATTATTCTACAGATGATATAGACATAAAAAGAGCTTTAACTTGGTTTATAGACAATCAACAAGAAAATGGATTATGGAAGTTATCCTATTCAAAAAAATTCCCTATTCGAAATACTCCAAAAGCAAGAAGAACACAATTTTGGATAAGTTACATCATTTGTTGCATATTTCAAAGATTTTATGGATAATAAATCGATCTCAGCTTTGAAAATTTATTTATGAGAAAATTATATACCAGATGGAGGATTATAGCGCAAAAATTCTGGAATTCGCTCACCACATTCAGGGCAAAAAGTTAACCCCTCATCGATGGCTTTGCGACATTTTGGACAATTAATTTTTCCTGCAATTGATGACATTGCAGGTTCATATCCATCCACATTTGTTATTTCTTCCTTCTTTCCTTCTTTAGCTCCTTTAGATTTTTTAACTAGGATAATTATCGTAATAATTATCATTGCGGAAAAAACCGAAACTAACGGGATGACACCTAAACCATAGACAATTTCAAAATTTTCATTGTATGAAAATGCTCCCGTGATATTAAGAGAAAACTGATATACACCAGGTAATGTAATTATCAATGGGACTAGTTGCAAATAAAAGATCTGAGATATATTATTTCCGTTTAGTGAATATGAATAATTTCCAGAACTAAAAAATTGTGGTCCCGCAGATTCACTAAAAAAGCATTGAATTTGTCCAGTTTGGTTTACACTTATATTTAATTTAAGTTGAGGATCAAACCAAATTAATGAAGGTAGGAAAGTATTTATGGTAAAATTTTGAGAACCTTGAGAGATATGTATAATTGTTTGATCTTCTTGTGGTACATGATAATTTGAGTACCCCATGAATTTAAAAGATGATATAGAAATTGAAATAATGAGTAAAAGAGCAAGTACAAAGATATTTTGTATGTTACGAGCCATGAGGTTCCCAACCTGATTCAAATTTTATTAAAATTTAAGAACATTTAGTGATTCCTTTCCATCACTTATTTTTAATAAATGCTCATCTTTAATAATTTTTCCAATAACAGTGGCATTCATGTAATGCTTATCAAAAATCTTAAGAATATCCTTACTTTTATCTTCTGGAGCACTCAATATATATGATGTGGTTAGATACATTTTAGTATAAGTTTCTAAATCATAACCATTTTTAACTAAAAAGGGCGGTATTATAATTTTGTTAATGTTGATTATAGCTCCAATATGAGAATACTTGATAAGTTGTAATACTGTTCCAAATATTCCTGCATTGGAGATATCCTTAGCAGAATTAGCTAAATGTTGTTGTGCTATTACGTTCATGGACTTTCTTCTAAGTAAAACCTCTTCAGATTGTTTGAAAGTAACTGTATCCCAATAATATTTACTTACATCCGGTATTTTTCCCACAAGATCTACTGCTAATATGATATCATCTTTAAATTTTGCGTTTTTAGCGGATATATAATCATCCTTTTTAATTTCACCAATCATCGTGGAACTGAGTTCATTGTAATTACTATTAGGATTGGTGTGCCCTCGTATTATAGGAACATGAAATTTTTGGGAACCTTCCATGGCTCCTTCAAATATTTTTTCACCAATCTGCTTGTTTTTAAAAGATACGATTAAACTTGCAGCTAAAGGAGTTCCACCACAACAATATATGTCATCTATACCAACCAATATCGAACTAAATCCTGCTCCAAATGGATTTTTTAAAACATATTCAGTTTTTATCCGATCAGTTGTCATCAGGATTAAATTCTCATTATCACGTATCGATGCTGAATCTTCACCGATATCTGAAAAAATTCTACTACTTTTATATGAATTAGTTTGAATTAATTGAATAATTGGATCGATTTCTCTTTTTTCAATTATGTTTTTGTTTTCTTTAATTGAAGTCGCAATCTTTTTCAGCATATATAAATCGAGTATAAAAATTAATATGTATTATTGAATCCTATTAATATATCTGATATTATATAATTAAGCTTTAGGTATGGAAGAATTAATAAAATCCTCAATTTTCAATGGATTAGTATTCGCAGTCTATGATCAGTTAGGGCCTCAACCTGTTTACATGTTTCCTGAGCCAATTAGGAGGAATTTTCAAGATGAGGCAAATCACGAAACTCAAAAAGATTTCCTCGAATTAACAATGAGAGATTACACTCATATATCAATTAAAAATCTTTCTCTCTTGATAGGGGATGGGTCTATTTTTGAGAATCCTGAAATAAAGGAATTTAAGCACTTTGGTATCATTCCTTTTCCTGATTTTCACTCTACTTCTTTAACCTTTTTTCACTTCGTTGAGATCGGACAAGCTGAACAGCCAGCAGCCACCGCATTTTCTCTATTAATTGACGAGGATCGTAGAAGCTTTCTATATAATAATATGGATCGTTTGAAACATTTCCTTATGGAATTTTTTCAGAAATTTGATAAAGAACTATTGGAACATGTAAAACCTCAAGAAGAAATAGAACATCATTTTAAATCCCTTTTAAAACAACTAATGGAGATAGAACAATCACCTTCTACTTCATTTTCAGCACAAAGAAAAATGAAGATTTTATTTTCTGGGTTAGATGATTCCGGGAAATCCTCATTTCTTCTTTCTGTTGATAGAAAATATTCTAAATTAATTGGAGTAAAACCTACTTTAGGAGCAAAGGTTAGTTCAATTGAAGCATTAGGAGCCACGATCTTTTTATGGGATTTAGGAGGTCAGCTTAGCCTGAGACAAAAATATCTAAATAAAGCTCATATATACCTTTACGAAGCAGATCTATTGTTTTATTTCATTGATGTGAGAAATAAGAATAGATTCGAGGAAAGTTTAGAATATTTGGAAAGTATTAAAAAAGTTTTAGCAAACTTTAACCAAAAGACCCCGATTATATACATATTCTCAAAATCGGACCCTGATATTTTAAATTCAAGTAAAATTCAAAACAATATAGAAAACTTATCAAAATATATAGTTCAGGATGGAAAACCTGAAATATTTTTTACTAGTATTTTTGACCCTTTCTCGATTTTGAGAGCTTTTAGTTCCGGAATTGCGAAACTTAGTCCAAATCGTGATCTAATTGAACATAACCTTAGCCTTTTTTCTAAGGAGACTAAAATATACCTAGCGTTATTGATGAGTAGCGATGGTTTAATTATCGCAGAATTTTTTACACCTAAGGCATCAAAAATAACTAAAATAAACAATCCACAGGAGCTTTTAAGCGTATTTGAGCTTACAGGACCACAATTTGCCATCCTGTTCAAGATTTTTTCGAAATATAGAACAATTCCACAAAATGAAGCTGTCTTCAAAGTAGCTAATTCTGTTATTTTAGTTAGAAAAGTTAAAATTTCAAATTTTGAAATGTTCATATTGTTATTGATGGATGATGAATCTAAAAAAGAAAATGTAAACCTTAAGTTGCCGAATTTCCTCGAGATTACTGGAGATTTGTTGTTAACGTATATTTCTTAGAATATTTTTTTTAAAGGTGTCTTTTCCGAAATTTTTTTCCTTAGAATTCTTTTTCGATAGTATGAATTTATGCCTGCAATTAAAGAGACTGCAGGAATAATGCATTTTGCGAATTTTATTGGCCCAAATAGTACGAAATCACTTCCAGCATTAACACAATATGCCATCTGAGCAGCAATTGCACCACATCGAGAAGCCTCCCCATATTTTTTCACAAAATTCCAACCATAAATCGCATTAGCTGGAGCAAATCCTACAGGATAACCTAGTTCCTTTTTTACCATTCCGACGGTTTCAATATTAATTCCAATAGAAGGCAAATCTAAAACAGCTGTATCGATAATAATATTCTCAATTTTTGCTTTATGAGCCTTAGGAATCAAGACATTTTTTAAAAACTCTAACTTTTGTTTGGGAAATATGCAAGTTGAGCCAAAGGTTAATAGTACTGTATATTTCACCCCTATTTCTTTGATTTTCTCGAGATTAGCATCAGTTGTTGAATCATCGATACTATTAAGAATTGCTCTATCTAACAAACCAATTTCTTTTAAACTTTCCATTGCAGGAATGCGTGAACTGTCATTTAATCCATCTACTAAGAAAGGAAAATCAACTTTATCGGCAATAAATTCACATTCCTTAACGAGAGCATCCGGGTATCCTCCCACAACGTCAATAATTCCTTGCATGTTTGTTTCATCAATAATCTCAGAATATTCGTTCAATTCTTGTTCAGCGAGATTTTTATCGATTTCTCCCGTTTTCTCATCTAATAAAGCTGCATGGTTAGCATAAAATACCGTACCAATCATGACTGGAGGATTCTCTCCTGGTTGACCACCTAATCTTACCTTTCCAATCTCTATTACTAATTGTTCTTTTTCAAAATTTAACATGATACTTCCTCGTTTTTAAGTTATGGATAGTAGAAGAATTCATTATTTTTATTAATTAATTTTTATCAATTTTTTCAGATAATTCACTCTTGGGTGATTTGAACTTCTTACTAATTAATGTCCCGATATAAATTATGCTTATGATGAATTCTGGAATCCATTTATGAAGTAATAAGATTATAATTGCTGCTATAAAAGAACTTGCTGCGCTAATAGACACGTGAATACTATCCCAAGGATATCCAACATAATATAGATATATTTGGATTAACATCCGTATTATATTGACAACGTAAAATATTGTTGTGGACATAATAAGAGACTTGGTTTTACGCCATACTATATCCTTCCGTGTTTTAGTATCCATTGAATGAGGAATAAAAATCAATAGCCCAGCAAATACACAAATTGCTTGAACTCCTGTGCAAAATGTTTCAAAATATATATTAGATTGACCCGGAACACCAAAATTCCAATAATATGTTCCAATTGGCATATAATTTGCCGTTGCTCCCATATTAAAAAATAAATTAAGAAAATATACGGTTTGTTTAATCACGAGTTCGTGGAGCCAGTAATTTGCTTCATTATCAAAGAATAGATATATCAAATATGCTGATAATGGTGTTCCAATTGCAAATAGTACCAAAGAGAAATTCGAAAATACATATTTCTTATTTTCAAATTCTATTACAGGACGGTTAAAACTTTGTTCAACATTTATATCGCTATATCCGCGGCTGTCTTTGTCAAATTTATCAACTATAATGAAATTTAAAAGTACCAATAATGGTATCATTACAACTCCAAAATTATTTCTGCTTAAGGATTCCATCAGAGGAATTGTGAATCCGATGGAATAAGCAAAAGTGAGGTTTAATCCACTGATTAATAGTATACTGAGCCCCTTTCGAGACAAAAATCTAATTTTAGTAAATTTAAATAAGATTAGCTCTTGAATTAGTAAGAAACTAATTGAAAGTATAGAAAGAAGTAAGATTAAACTAAATTCATTAAAAGGGGTTAATCGTCCTAAGAAAAATACGCACACTAATAAAACTGATATAATTACACTGATGAAATACTTATTTCTTAACAAAGACTTGATGTTAATCACCGTGATTATTTTGTAAAATTTGAAATGGTTAAAAGATATTAAGTTTTTCTACTAACTCAAATAAGGGAATTCATAGATCATGAATTATTCTCGTAGATTTATCCAATATTTAAAAATAACTATCGCATAAAATTCTAAAGAGATTCTTCAATTGCTTTCATTATAAACTCGCCCTTTTCTTGTATTTCTTCTTTAGTGCTAGTAATTTGTATTCCAAAAGCAGAACCAAGTCCTGCATCAACGACGCCAACGCTGACATTTATTGCTCTATTGAGCAATTCATCAGTTTGAGGAAGCATTCCTTTCTTATATTCAATTTCAGAATTATAATAAGGACAGGTAAAGGGACAACCTTCATCAGTTACCGTCATTTTTTGTAGAAAATGTTCCATGTTATTATAAACGTGCCAACCTGAATGAGAAATTGTAGTACTTCCGAGTTTTTTGGCTAGTTTTTCAGCGGATTCTGTTGTAGGCATGAAAAATGTCAATAGAGTTCCGACGTCTCCATCATTATCTAAAATATGGCGAAATTCTATGTCTTTGTTTGTTGATATTATAGATTTTAAACGTGTTTTATTTTCATGCAATTTATTTCTAATGTAATCTAATTTATTTAATTGAGCTTTAGCAACTGCAGCAGTAAGTTCATTCATCCTAAAATTCAATCCAAGTACAGATCGTTTACCTTGTTCTACACCATACCGTAATGGTAAATGTCCTTGATCGTGAATCGCAAATGCTCGTTTATATAGATCCTCATCATCAGTTACAATCATTCCACCATCTCCCGCAGAAATAGTTTTGTACACATTCAAGCTAAACGTGCCCATTTTACCAAAGGTACCAACGGATTTGCCTCCAAATTTAGCTCCCATTGCTTGAGCACAATCTTCAATTAATAATAGATTATTATCTTCAGCAATCTTCATCATTTCATTTAAATGACCTGGATTTCCAAGCATATGAACTAGCATTATAGCTTTTGTT
>Ga0307378_10004662_pt1 | contig 19424 bp, 4 predicted proteins | sample UN1MG_FD_202238 | JGI IMG/M metagenome (GOLD analysis project Ga0307378, IMG submission 202238) | Soil microbial communities from Risofladan, Vaasa, Finland - UN-1 | ecosystem: Environmental > Terrestrial > Soil > Coastal area > Acid sulfate soil | place: Finland: Risofladan, Vaasa | collected... | reverse complement strand
AGCCTTTATGGAAGAAGAAACGTTTTGGCAAAAACAAAGGAGAAGATAAGCGACACTCTCAAAGAAATTGGGAAGGTGTTAAAGTTAACACTCGTCTTATAGGTTCTGGTAATCAAGATTCTGCAGGCATGGAGAATAGTCGTCTAAATGCTGCATTGGCACAACATAATAGTACGATAGAGGATTATAATACCAATCCAGAACTTAAGCGTGAGGTTGACCGTATAGCAGGTATTCAAACTCCTACAGGAACTCCCACAGTAACTCCTACAGGAACTTCTGTTTCTCAACAATCTCCTACTCGTATAACCAGATCGGGAGCACTTCAGCCATTAGAATATGGAGAAGATAAATGGGCTGATCGACAAAATGAAGAAGTTAAAGCCGAGCATTTAGCTGATGCTGAAGCTGCAGGAACTGCAGGTCCACTTATTGGTGATGCAGGATATAGTACAGCAACTCCAGAGTATACTCAAACTTTAGATAACCAAGATGCTTGGGATAAACAAGCTATTGAGCAAATGAATCTTCCTGCGGGAACCGACTTTAGAACTCTTTCTCCTGAACAACAGGATGTGTACTTTTCTATATACGATCCATTGTATGAAGCAGGTCAAATGGCTCATGGAGGAGAGCTTGGTAGTCCTTTCAAATGGGATTCAAAGCAACTAAAGTTTATTCGTTTCGCAGAAAGCGGTGCAGATTTTAAACAAGGTTCTAAGTATGATTTTAACGCTCAGAAATTTGCAGAAGGCATGGTTGGTTTAGGTCACAAAGCTAGCGGGTTTATGAGTGATATGAATGCATATCTTTCTGATGCTGATGCTGCCAAGAAAAGAGGTGTTGAATCTCTTGTTAATGTAGCAGATGATCATTCGGGTCAAGAGGGTGTTTATTGGAGAAACCTAATGAAGCAAATGGCTCAAGATACAGGAGCTGACGTTCTTCCTGGTACAGGAACTGATTGGGCAGGATTTAGAAAGGGAACAAAAACCTTCAAGGATTCCTTTATTTCTGGAGCGTATAAGCATGGTGGTTTAACTAAAGCTGCTAATGGAATGCAGAAGGATGCGGTGAAGACATTAAATGATGCACAGCGTAAAATGATGGAAAAAGCAGGATACGTACTTAAACAACAATACTAATGGGTGAGAAGAATTTTCGAATAGAAAGCACTCCTGAAGAAACAAGTGGAATGCACACTACTCAAGGTGTGCCTAGAAGTGAAGCTAATGTTGAAGCCGAGAAAGGTGAAACGATGGTTACTTCGGATGGTGTTAGCAATCAAAATAAGCTTGTAGCTATTGGCGGTGAGAAACATAGTAGCGGGGGCACTCCTTTGGATGTGCCTGATGGAACTATTATCTATTCAGATAAACTCAAGATAAAGGATCCATTACTCTTAAAGTTTTTCAATGAGAGTGGTAAAAAGGAGAAGACGTTTGCTGATATATCAAAGAAGTATGACATCACTAAATGGCAGAAAGAACTTGAGGATGAGGACAACGATAGGATAACTGAGACTTCTCTTGAGAAAAATTTAGATGACGGTAACTTTAAGTTGAGTGCATTATTCGCTATACAGGAGTTTCATGAGGAAAAGGGATCTCCTGATGAGCATTCAAAACATTTCGAACCATTCATGGAAAGAATGGGTATTAACTATGACCAGTTATTCGGAACTGCTGAAGTAAGTCCGGCTGACTCCGAACCATTGCTTGCAAGAAATGGAACTGAGGTTAGCTTTGATAAGCTACCAATGATGCATAAGGGCGGTGAAGGCACAGGCATCCCCTCTCACGCGCATGGCCCGGGTGGAAGTCATGGTCATGGAAAGAGTGAACCATATGGTCCTAGAGAAGCTTATAAGAGAGAGGGTGCGATGCATCTTAATGGGATATTAGAAAAACTTGATCTAGAATCTATTGCAGAAAAAGATTATAATAATCGTAAGGTAATAGAGGCTAAAGTTGTTGAAGCTCAAGCAAAAGGGGCTACAATGCCTAATCTGATTGATGACTACATGATGAATTGGACAGGCGAAGACAAGAGTCATCGTCCTAATAATTTAATGCAGGATGCCTTACTTAAAAAGGGACTTAAACCAAAGGATCCAAAAGCTGGCTTTACCAACCAAGAGCTTCAGGACTTACGAAAGAATGGTGTAATTGATCAGGAGTTTGTTGTAAAGATGTTCCAAGATGGTTTATGGCATTATCGTATGCCATGGAGTCATATTACTGATATTAATGAGAAAGATAAGTATGATGCTTTACAAACTGAGATTAAATCCAGAGGTGTAGAAGGAAGTGATGGAAATTTCTACTTATGGAAAGGAGAGGGGGAGTATGAAGCATATCGATATAATCCAGATGGTTCTATAGAACGAGTACAGCCTGATCCAAAGGTTATCGATAAAGAGTTCCAATGGGATGTAAAACATATCGACGAAAGACCGAAAGAACGTAACATGGATTTCCGTTGGGACCATAAGCGTGCTTTAGCTCAAGCTAGAAAGAACAAGACCAATATACCGCGTATATCTCCGTTTACTCCAATTGAGGACACTACATATGCTGATCAAATTTATTATAGCCCTGACCAAGCTATCGCTTCTATGCAATCAATGGTTAGTGATGCAGGAACAAAACAAGCTATGTTTGCCCCACAACAACAACAAGTTGCGAATTTCTTAGCAGGACAGCAGTTTGATTTGATGGGTAAGATTGTCGGTCAATATGAAGACAAGAATGTAGCTGCATATAATCAAGAGAGTCTTATCAATACTAATATAGCAAATAGAGCCTCTGAGAGATTGTCTAGAGCTATTGAGGGACATCACGATAAGACTACAATACTTCAGCAAGAGTATGCTAACGCTAGAACAAATGCTGATAACAATATTGCAGAGAATGAGATAGCGATGTGGAATGAGCGTAGAAATAGAATGAACCTTGAAGCTACTATTGGAGAGCAATTTGCTACTGATCCTAATACAGGATTACATGAGTTTCAATATGGTAAAGACTATTATCCTACTAATAATGCTGCAGATGATATTGCGGCAACATGGTCGGATCTTAGGCGTAAACTTCCTGAAGCAACTGATAAGGATATTACCGATATGGCAATGGCATACCATTCCGGGAAGTATGAAGCGCGAAAAGGTAGTCGAGATGAGACAGAGCCAAATCCAGCAAACTACCGTTAACTAAAAAATAGTTAGCACTAATTTAGTATTTTTGAAAAAAGTCAATAGATGGCAAGTTATTTAGGAAACGTTCAAGATAAAGTTACTTCGGTTAGACCACCAGAGACTAATTGGCAGTTTGAGGCGCAATTACTCTCTACTCGTCAGGGTAAGTATGATGCTGGCCATAAGAAGCTCAGTGAAATGTACGGTAAGCTTCTCAACTCGGGTCTTACTCGTGAGGGGAATATTAAATCTCGTGAAGAGTTCTTTAAGCTTATCGATAGCGACTTGAGAAAGGTTGCGGGTATTGATTTATCCTTAGATTCCAATGTTAGCCAGGCACAGAATGTTTTCAGTCAGATATATGATAACGACTATCTCGTTAAGGATATGGTATGGACTAAGAACTTTCAGAACGAAATGCAACGTGCTGATGGCTTTAAAAGCTGTTTAGATATTACAAAATGCGGTGGTCAATATTGGGACGATGGCGTTAAGTACATGAACTACAAGAGAGAGGAGTTTAAGAACGCTTCTAACGATGAGTCTATGTCAGCAAGAGATGTTGAGTTCATTCCATATAACAATATAGTTGCTCAAGCTATGGAGGATATGAAAACTGCCAACTTGAATGTAACTACGATGCCTGATCCAGAAGGAGGTAAGTGGAAGGTCAAAGTTAAAAATGGAGAGAACTTAATAAGCCCTTTGTTTGATTTGTTTAGTGGTCTTTATGCAAAGGATCCTAAGTTTCAAGACGTTTACAAGGTTATGTCATATAATGCTCGTAAGGATTGGACGTATGAAGCTGTTCAGTCTGGTAAGTTTGCTACTCTTGAGGAGGCTGCCGTTGGTTTTGTAGAAGAAAGAGCCGAGTTGATACAAAAGAATTTCAATAGGATTTCTCATGGAGTAAAGTATGATACCGACGCTCTTCAAGCAAAGTATGATGCTTACATAGAGGATAGTGAAAAAGGGTTACTCACGCAAAAAGACATTCCAGAATTTGAAAAAACTTCTTCGTTGCTAGATAAATCAAAAGAACTTGATGTATACTTAGAGCAAGTAAAGAGTGCTCAAAAGAATATGAACGCTCAGTCTTCTATGAATAATATAGGAAGTTTTCTAGATGAAATCCAGTCATTCAACTTATTCAATGACGATATCACAAAGGCAGCAATTACATTTTCTAATGTCGATAGCGAGATTACACGAGAGGAGAATAAGTATGCTCTTGCGGAACAGCAGCATGGATTCGATGTCGCTATGTCACATCTTGAGTTTGCTCAAAAAATGGAATTCGAAGAGTTTCAAGCTACTCTTGGAAAGTATACAGATAAGACTGGTGCTGCATTAGATAAACAGGCTATTAAAGAGTTGGTTGCTCAAAAAGCTCTTGCAAATGCCAATGCTCTTGAAATAGTTCCTGCCTTTGTTAACTCTATTAAAAGCAACCCTTTTTATGAGGACATTAGTTTACCTGAAGGACTACAAGATAATATGACTGAGAGTCAAGTTAAGAGTTGGATTGATAGTTTAGACAGTAAAGATCTTAGGCAAAGTGTTACAGATACATACAATGATTTAGTAGCAGAAAAGGAAAACCTCAATAAAACTGTTAACATCCGTAATCTTGAGGCTGTAAATGTGGGTGTTAGTGCTGCAACTTTACAATGGAAGTGGGAAGCTATAGATGCTCCGGTTATGACTTCTATGATGAATAATGAGAATATAGTCGCAAATACTCCTATGAAGGCTCAACTTGAGTATAACTTTACGGAGCAGGATCCAAACGCGGCGAACTATAATAAAAGAGCTAGATTTTATACGGGCAAAAAGACTGGTGATCGTTTCGTTATAGATTCAGATGGTATATGGCATACAGCAAAAGCTGGAGCTGATTGGAAAAATAAAGCTAGCTGGGAAAAAGTTGGGATAAACCCTAAAACAAAACGTCAGTATACTTGGGGTTATTGGGATGCCGGTCAATTAAAAAGCACAAAATATTAAGCTATGGGTAACGGTTGGGATAATTATAACAAGGTAGCCAAGAAAAGTGCTGTACCTAATGAGAATAGTCAGATAAACTTAGATAGCGATCCTCCAAGTAAGAAGGGAGGTGTAGACGCTCCTAAGATGACTAACTTTGACAGTAAGTTCGGTAATGTATCTGCAGAGTTCAAGCAACACTTTAATTGGGAAGATATTAAGCTTGATAACGGGGAGACTACGAAGAACCCAATGAATGATGTATTCATGAATGCTTTAAATGGTAGATATAAGTCTATGATTACGAAGCATGGTCATGAAAGCGGGTACATGAATGATCAGTTCAAAGCATTAGGTGAGAAATCTTGGGAGATAGCAAAGTATATTAAAACTACTGACGAAAAGTTGAGGTCTGGAAAATTAACTGAACAAGAGGCTCAGAGTTATGAGTCAAATCTCGTGAGCATGAGAGAGGATTTCTATAAGGCTTGGACGGGTGCTTCAAAGTCTATTTATTTTGACGAGAAAAATAAACCTCGAGAGAAGTTACCCTTTTATCTTACAGATGACAACATGCTTCAATCTAAAGAAGAGTATGGTCTTGCTGATTTTGGATTTAAAGTTCGTTCTCTCGAAAAGTTTGGTACCAATAAAAAGTTTGGTGTTAGGACTAAATGGATCGGAGAGACAAACTTCTTCATTCCTACAGTAACACAAGAGTTTTATGCTGTAGAAAATCCGAATGGTGCGTATAATAGTGTAGTTTATAATGAAGGTAGAGATAGAGATGCTCTCCGTGATATAATAAATCCTATTGTAGAAACCTGGATAACCAAAGGTTTTCAAACTTGGGATAAAGGAGCTACTGCGACTGAGAAAAACGACAATATGGAAAAGACTACTGCGGCACTTGATCATATGTTAGGATGGGTATCAAAGCATGGCTCACACTACAAAGACCTTAAGAAGACAGCTGATGATATGATGAAGGCCATGGAGGGTATGGATTTTCAAAAAAAGCGTAATTACATTAAGAATAATATGGAGGGCCTCACTGAGATTACAAAAAATCTTGGGTTTTATGGAAGTCAAGAAATGTATAAAAAGTTTGGCGATAAATTTAATGATCCTAGGTATTATCAAGGATCAAAGCCAGAAGAACGAGAACAATCATACAACAGGTCGTTAAATGAAATATCGACTAGATTAAGGCTTCATAAAGAATTCACGGAAACCTCAAATGGTTTACGTCAGAAAGCATATACTCAGTTAATTGACAACTTAGACTTTACCGTAACGGGTAAGGGTGAGAATGAACAAATAGTAGCTAAAGATTGGGATTCCGATATGCAGGCTATGGTTTATAAGAATGTTAAAAGTCAAAGCGGTAATATCCGAAGCTTTAATAAGGTGATGGACGAGATGGCAAAAGCTTATGGAGAGCGTGGTTCAAGAATTAAGTCTGGTTTTTATCCAAACGTAAGAAGCGAAACAGTATGGGAAGAATCAGAAACTATAGGTGGTAAAGAGTATGGAGGTGGTAAATGGGTTACAAGAACTTTTAAGAATGAAGGATATACTCGGAGTCAACTAAAAGAAGCTTATGATAATGTAGTTAAAGGATACAAGTCAACGTTTGGAGAGATAAATGTAGCATCACTTTATGACTATACAGCTAAGGTTGCTGGAATGAGTTATAAAAGGTCTCAAATGATTGGGCATGATAATATTAAACTTACTATAGATAATCCAAAGACATCAAATGTAAATAGGATTCTTAGTATTGTTGATTCTCAAGACTTAGGTTCAGATATAATAACTAAAAAAGGTGATGTATATATCTCCCATAATGCTTATAATCCTGCAATTTCTCAAACTGGAATAGAGGCAAATATGGATAGTGAATCATGGACAAGTAAACATCAACAAAAATACTATGATGCTTTCTTTAAGGATAAGGATGCGGTTTATGATCTTGATTTTAGTAGAGAGTCTCCTCTTTCTGGTAAGTCTGCATATACTTTTAGAAAGAAGGGTAGTGATAAGGTATTGACGCTTTATATAGACAGAAATGTAGCTCAAAAAGCTGGTGAAGATTTTGTTAGTAATACTAGTACCTCATCTTCAGATTGGTCATTTAATACCGATGGTGTTTGGGATATGTCATATGCAGAAGGAAAAGGTAAGTCTCAAAAAGGCGAAAATTTAAAGATAGTTCATAAGGACGGCAGTAAATTTCTGTATGGATCTTTATGGGATCAAGACTTAAAAGACGGTAAAGGAGACTTTAGGATACTGAATGGTATTGAACTAGGTCCAAATGATATGCTTCCTATTAGGAAGGCTGAAGCTATGGTTCAAGATATACTTAGAAACATTAAACGATCAGACTAATGCCAGAACACGTTCCACCTCAACCATCATTAGATGACATCATTAATAATACTATTGCCGATCATAGCGCAGAGCTTAATGTATCAGCTCTTGGTAAGGGTATAGATTTCGCTGCTCCAGATATCGATAGATATGTAAGCTACGGTTCAGAGACTTTTGGTAAGCTTGGTTATGATCCTTTTCGTGATAATAGCACTGTATACAACGACAATACACATTGGTCTGCTGACATAAGTAGAGCCTATAAAGGTATGTGGGACCTCGCAGGCGTTGGTCGTAGTGATACATTTGCCGGTGGAGTTTTCTCAGAAAAGGATCATGAGAAAAAGTTCATGAAGACAATGAATACCTATAGCTCCACAAGAGGAGGTATGGCAGGATTTATATCCAATACTCAATTATCTGCAGGATATACCATTGGTATCATACAGGCGATCGCTGCAGAAGAAGCCTTGATAACTTTAGCTACCTGGGGACTTGGTACTATTCCAACAGCTGCAGTAGAAGGTAGCGTAGCGGTCGGTAGAATTGCTAGAGGCATTGATTTAACATTTGATGCTGCAAAAACTGCTAAAGGTGGTATCAATTTCATGAAGAATATACAGAACTCTAGATTAGTAAAGGGGTTCGGTCAATATGGCAAACATCTCAATCCTTTGGGGGAGTCTATGCAATATTTAAGAAATATTGACAAGATGAAAGACCTTAATCAGTATGCCAGATCTTTCACAGGAGCTGCGTCTTTAGCTAGGGATGCTCGTAAGGTACACTTAACAATGAGTGAATCTGACCTTGAGGCTTCGATAGCTCATGATGAGGTTCGTGATAAAGCATACGACGATTGGTACGCTTCACATGTTGGAGAAGAAATGGACGGGGAGACTCGTGAGAGTATTGAGAAGGATGCTAATGATGTGTTCAGAATTACCTACAACTCTAACTTAGGGCTTATCTATGCAACAAACGCTCTAACATTTGGTACAATGTTTAAGGGTATGAGAATGACTAACAAGCTCTTTAAAATGAGTGAAGCTGGTAGGTTCTCGGTTAGAACAGCTAAAGAGATAGGGTCGTCTATACAGAAAGCTGAGATTAAAGCTTTAAAAGATAATCTCATTACATTTGCACAAAAGAAACTTTCTCAAGCTTCATGGAAAAGTGCATCTAAATGGGCGCTTACGTCTTCAGTAGAAGGTTTTCAGGAGATTAACCAGGATTTAATTTCTGGATTTGCTAAACGATATGTTACTGGTGACGAGAAGTTTAAGGGTTCTGTTTATAATTCCTTACTTGGTGGAATGGAGGATATGCATGCCGAGTCGTTTTTCTCAGGTTTACTTATGGGTACTTTTTCTGCTCCAGTTAGTTTCTCCATAGAACAGTCTAGAAACTTTGTTTTAAATGGAAACTTTGAAGCGATAAGAAATAGAGAATCTTGGAAGAATAAGCGACAAGCTACTTATGAGTCAAGAGTTAAGGATGCTAAGATTTTAGAAGACTACTTCAACAATAATAAATCTTGGTTTGATTTCTCAGGTAGGGATTTATTCCTACAGGTAGAGGCTCAAGAGAAAATGATTGAGGCTGCCGAGAATGGTGACCGTATGGGTCATGAGGATAGTCGTGCTCAAGTTCAACGCTTGGGCATGAAAACAGTAATGAAGCATGGTTTAGAAAAGGAATACATTGAACACCTTAATGGCCTTAAAGAGCATACTGTTGCCGAGCTTAACGAATCTATGCAGAGAGATGATATCACCGAAGATAATATTGGTGAGTTTCACGCAAAGATTGATAAGAAGATTGATTCTATAAAGGAGTTTCGTAAAAATTATGATGAAGCTCAAGAGCAAGTTAACCCTATTAATTTAAGATTATTGGATCCACAAGATCCTCAGTTTGATGCAAAGCAGTTAGCTTATTTAAAGTTTGAGCTTTATCGAGACGAACTTATATTTTCAAGAGATGCTATCTATGATATAGGTGTCCGTCTTAATGAGATGGATAGCATACTTACAAAGGATGGTGCGATTACCTCAACGGAACTTAAAACATTATTAGATAACGAAGCTTTAGCTAGTGAGATTACTATGCTCAAGGCTGATGTTTCTGCAGATAAGGAATATGATACTGAACCCAAAGAAATAGCAAAGAAAGAGCGACGATTAAACGCACTCAAGGCTTATCAAAAAGCATTGATTAGGTTTGATAATCTTGATAGCAATACAGCTATGGATGCCGTGGATTCTGTTCACGCTGAAATGTTCGAGGCGTTCAATAGCCTTATAGATTCTAATCTTAATGTAGAAAGCGACGTGAGTCAACGTGTATTAAACCGAAAGAAGTTTGATACCTATTGGGACTACCTTATAAAAACCAAAGAGCGAAAGTCACTTCAGAAGCATGCTAATATGCTTTTGGATCCGAATACAGCAGTTACATACATGGATAATACCGAGAAGGTATTAAAGAACATTGAGAAGAACAAAGGAGAGTATATCCTCAAGTCATTAAATGCATTCCATGAAAGATCTGTAGGTGAGGAGATGATGACCGAGCTTCTTGAGGCTGGTTACTTCTTTAATATGGAGGAGGTAGATGATTTGATACAAAGACGTATCATGCCTTCTAAGTTATACAATGTTAAGACTCATAAGGAATTAACTCCAAAGGAGGTTCAGGCAGCTCAGAAAATTATTGCTAAACATGTTAAGAGATTAAAAGGAAAGCATGTATTGTCTACGGATACTCAATATATTTCCCGTGATAAAGGAGAAAAGGATACTAGAACGGCTAAAGGTATTATAAGACAATTTGCTTCCAATAAAAAGGATACTCCTGTTCTTGTTTCTAAGTTTATTGATCGTCTACTAGCAAGTCAACATCTTACAAATACTGAGCGTGAGATTCTTAATGTTATCAAGGATTTAGGAATAGCAGAAAGTAAAGTAATTCTTACAGATAGTGCAGAAGCTCCAATAACCCTTAATGAAGACGGAACCATCCTTATTGATGTTAGGTTTAGTGCAGAAGATTATAAGAACGCTAAGACACCTTTTGAATATCTTGCCGTTTCCGCATTATTACAGGCACACTATGCCGGCCAACTAGAAACGAATGAAACATTAAAGGCAAATGTTGTGTCCTTAATGAATAAAGCGAGAGAGGCTTATATTGTAAAATTTGAACATCAAACATCTGCAGATATCGGATTGTTTACAGATCCAGTTCAATTCTTATCAGAAGCATTGAATAATGAGGCTTTCCAAAGATTCCTTGCTTCAGTTGAGGACGTTGAAGATCCTGGTACTAATTCTTTATGGAAGACCTTTACAGCTCTCCTTCGTAAAACTTTTGGTAAGATTTTCGAAAAGTCACTTCTTAATAGGGCAGTTAAGCTTTCTCAATTAGCACTTACTGATGAGCAAATAGATATAACATTATCTCAAGATGTAGTAGATGAAGTAGCTGAAGTTGAGGCAGAAAAAGTCAAGGAGGAGAAAGCTGAAACAGAAAAGGTTTCTACAGTTAGGGAGAAGCTACAAGAAGAGGTGCAGACTCTAAGGAATGAGATTAAGGATTTAGAAAGCAAAAAGGGTTCGGCTCGGTTGAACTTAAAGATTAATAATCAGCTTAGAAAAAAGCGTGTTGAGCTTAACGAGAAGTTAAGAGAGATAGCGGCTCTTCCTAAAGAGGTTAAGGTTGAAGTTAAAGAACAACCCGAACATCCTATAGAAACTAAACCTGAAGAGGTGGTTGATATTGAGAAAGGTGCTGTTATAAAAGTAAACGCTTCATTTCTTTCATTAGGTAAGCATCATGCAGAACTTCAAGAAAAGTTGGCATCGATCTACTTAAATGCTATTGATTATACTGTTGTTCCGGAGGAAGGGACTCCTGAAACAGAAGCAGAACCAGATGCGATGTTTAACGCTCGGGATAGCTTTGAGAATCCTATTACTGAAGATAAAGTTCCACAAGATTCTCCTATTAATCGTCTTACTGCAGAGGATATAGTGAAGATTGAGGGTAATATGCAAACCAATCCTATATATATTCGTGCAATTGGAGAGTATAATAATAAACGATTACGCTCACAAGAAGCTCCTATTGAGCAAGAAGAGGTTCTTGATGATGCAGAAACTATATCCGCTATAGAAAGTCTTAAAAAAGATTTAGAGTTTGAGAGAGGTGAATTTGGCGATCCTGAATTAGCTAAACAAATTGAACAGCAGATTAAAGATTTAGAGAAGTCTTTAGAAGACGTTGAGGAAGAAGTTACGCCTATTACGGATGCTTTAATATCTAAAACCAAAACTGTTGACGATCTTGAAGTATTACTTCCTGGAGCTAAGTCAGTATTTAATGATACTGAGCTGGAGACTATCGTTAATAGGATGAATACTCGAGAAACTATCGAGGATTTACAGGAGCACTTAGAGTCTGTTCAAAAGGCAATGGATGAGAGGCTTGGAGAGGCCACTATAGTTGCCACTCCTGTATATCATCATACATCAGTTTCTACCAAAGATTTTGACTTTGGTTCTTTTCAAAGAGGCAAGGATCAGGTTAGTCAATTTGGCGATGGTTTAAATGCTTCTTCAGATACTACACCATTTTTGGTTAAAGCATACGGAAACCCAATCAAAGGGGAGGTAAATGATTCAGAATTTGTAGAGATTGATGCTAATAAAAGTGAAGCAGAGCTTTATAATTATTTAGTGTCTTTGGGGTATAAATTTAATAGTCCACAAAGAGGAAGTGCTACAAAAAAAGGAGGAGAATATATAGGTAATGATCCAGCACAAGAGTATGATGATACTGACTCTGCTAATATTAGTCCTGCAATAATATCTCTGTTTAATGATTTTCAGCAATCCAATCCTAAAGTAAAAGGTGTCAAGGTAGTTAATCATATTATAGGAGATGAAAAAGTTGCGCCATTCTATGTTATATACGAATCTAAATCTTTTTATGGACCAGGAACTTTAAGTAAAAGTGAAGTTAAGGAAGTCGAAGATGAATCTTTAGATGTAGCATATACCGCTGAAGACCTTGTTGAATTTGTTTCCGATATAGAAGATTTATATGTAGAGTCTCAACTTAAGTATATTTTAGAGGAGCTTAATGCCGGTAATGTTACAGTTGATGAAATCATTGAGGCAGCTATAGAAAGACGGGTAGAGGAAGAGCAGGATAACTTCGATATGATTAAGAAGAACTGGAGCAATAACTTAAAGCTATTATACGAGTTCGCTAATAATAAGAAGAAGTTTGTAGCTAATAAGATTGTTCTTAGTTTAACTCCAGAAGGAGCTATATTGTTTAAGCAACAGTATCCTAATGCAGTGAAGCTTTCTACAGAAGAGTTTATGGCAACTCTTTCTTCATATGTTTTATCGACAAGAGCTAAGGCTAAAACGCTTCGTGCTACTTTGGATCTTACAAACGATGAGAACCTGGTTGATAATCTCATTGATCTTATTGCTGAACTAAAAGCTTCTAGATTATTAGCACCTTCGGTTATTGGTGTAATCAATAGATATCTCACAAAGATTCAATCTCCTTATACTTTAAAGAATGTTGTTCCTAAGACGGCTAAAGGATTAGCGGTGGCTTACTCTCCGGTTTCCAAAAAGGTAGTTTTAAAGAAAGATGTTTCTGAAACATCAGATGAGAAGTTATCATCATTCTATATGGATAATGTTACACCTCAAAGTATGACTCATGATGAAGCTTTATTCATGATATATGATTGGCTTCGTTCTAATAAGGTTCATCCTGATGCGTTGCCGGTTAGAGAGAAAAGGTCTTATACTAGGAAAGATTCTGAATTTAAAACTTTTGATGGAATATATCATGCAATCTTTGAAGAATATTTTGACGCTATTGAAGAGCGGGGTGGAGCTAATATTATTGATGAAGCATTCAGTCAGTTTAATGACCTTGGTTCTTTTCGAGATTACCTAGTAGAAGGGATGGAAACATCTCAAAAAGAAGAAGAAAATTACGATGAAGAGCAATATGAGAATGAGAAACTAGAAGCGGCACTTGCTGAATACTATGGAAGTCGTGCGTTCCTAATCTCCTCTGGGCAATACAGCGGTAATATAGAGAACCTTACTCCAGGAGAAAGAAAGATTTATAACTCTACTTCTCAGGCGTATGTTGAAAAACAAATTACTCCAGTTGAAGGTGAAGCGTTGGCTATAGTAGATGAACTGTTGGCTCAAAAGGCTGAGAAGTCAAGAAAAACGTATGTAGAGTTCGTTCTTAATAGAATTAATACGGAGAACATTTCAACACAAGAGCTTATCGCTATACATCGTATCGTTATAACAGGTAAGGCTAAATTGACGGTCAAACAGAGTGCTAAGATCATGTATGCGTTACATTCTCGAATAAGTGAAGGTGACATTAAAGATAAGACAGTTCGTGTAGGAGATGACTTGTTAAGGATAACATCGGATAGTACGATTGATAAGATTGAGTTTCAGAATATTGAAACTAATGAATTTAGTGTGTATCCAATACATGAGGCCATGTCAATGATTGATGAGGTGATTGAGGATTATACTGAGTATCAAAAACAAGATGGTGATACTACAATTACTCCAGAAGATAATGGTATATTAAAGCAGGCATATAGTAAAGTTTTTGATAACTTTACGAAATCCATGGACAAGGTTTCCACTATGGAACCAGAGGCTTTAAAAGCTTCGATTATTGAAGAACTTAACAAATGTAAGTAAGATGAAAATCTGTATAACTCCTAGATCAATTCAGTTAATGGCTACTTACTTTGAACGATCTCTTAAAGATGTTCTTAGTGATAATGTAACCTATGATGAGCTTATAGATAATTTATACGCCAAGGCTTTATCTGAGTTTAAAGGCGATGAATTTACGGCGAGTTCAGCCGAGTCTATCTTACAGCACATGACAATAGTGCCTCAAGTGGTATCTAGATATATACAGGAGCCAAGCGTTAAGGTGTCCAATGAATTTGCTTCAGCTGTCAATGCTGCAAAATCTGATATTTATTCAGCTAGTCAATCTAAGAACGCTGAAGATTTTGGTAGCGAAATATTAAAGATTGCCGGAATAGTTGGAGTAGCTCCAATGGAGATTCTTAGACTTGCTGAAAGTGAAAGATTTGATGCAGTTTCATGGTATTTTGCTAGAAGTATTGTTCAGGCAGCTATATATGATCCTAAGACAGGATACAAAGAGAATATTAATGATCCGCGAAAAGTATTTGAAGATGCTATTCAAACCGAAATACTGAATTCTAATAACATGAAGGGATACCGCTTCAAGGTGGTTCCTTATTCTACAGTTAAATCAGATGAGTCTGCTGTTGATACTACAGATTATAGAGGAGATGACCATTATGTTATGGTTCTTATTGATTCAGCGGGCAATACCGTAAAGTTCAATGATGACATTCAAGAGGATGTTAATGGTAAGTTTCCTATTTTCAAACTTAAGACAAATCGTATTGAATTCAACTACCAGGTTAAGGCTCTAGCTTTACTTCTTTCAAAAACAGAAGAGCTGTCTTTAGATGAGGCTACAGCTAATATCGAGAAAAGAGTGGGAGCGCATCTTGAGAATATAAATTCTGCAATAGCAAGGGTTAAAGAAGGTAAGGATGTGGCATTCGAACTAGATATGAATACAAGTAGCATTGGGTTCGTTGAGGTAAACGAGCTTTATCATACGCCATTAGAAAAGATTTCAAATAGAGATGAGATAAAGTTTACTATTGAACCAACTGGTACCCGTCAAAACGTACCGGCAATGTTTATACCTCATTCTAGTAGGATGGGTATTATAAGTAATAATACATTAGATCAACTTGATCCTACTGAAAAGGAATTTCTTATAGAGCTTTTCACTAATAATGACCTTATGCTTGATGGAAAGCCTTTGGTTAATGATATGCGCGAGAAATTGATAAGCAACTTTGTTCGATTAAATTGGAGTAGTGAGGATCGACCTGTTATTGCTATAAGCTTTAAATTTAACAAGAGAACAAAAGTAAAGTCAAATCAAGTAGCTTATATTACTTTAGGAGGTAAGAGAATTGATATAGGTAAACCTACTTCGGTAGAAGATTTTACAAATGCATTCAACTCATTCGTTGGTTCTTATAAAGGGTATGTTACGAAACATAAGCCTGTTGGAAGGGATATTGCAGAATCATTAGAGGATGTAAAGTTCCAGGGACAATACTATAAAGATGAGAACGGAAACATTAAAGTAGCTTCTAAGCCAGAGATAAGTTTTAGTTTGTTTGCTGGTGTTAAAGATATCAACGCAAAGAGAACTGTTATTTCAAGTATAACAGACAATGAAATTGAGTTGGACGATCAATCAGTTTCTTTCAAGGATCATATTGTAAAAAATGGATACACTATACTCCTACCTACTAAAACCGACAAAGGATTAATCCTGAGAGGTCATGGTGCTTATATTGGTTTCAATCCTATAGCTTCCGAGCCAGAGATTGATATATCTGATACAGATGCACTATGGAGAAGTGTTTCTGAGAATAACGCACAAGAGGAGGTTCCTACAGCTGAAGAGGAGACGGCCGCTGATGAATGGTATGCAGATCCTATACGTAATCCTCTTGGACAAGTATTAAAACTTACTATTTCAGAGGATGTTAGTGAAAAAGGTCCGGCCTTCGTTGCTAACTTCTTAAAGGATTCCATTAATCTTTTTAAAGGTTCAAGTAAAACTGATCTATACCATGAAACTTTTCATGCATACTTTAATGGGTTACTAAAGGCTACAGAACGAGAGGCAATCTACAAAGAGCTTCGATCACAAAAAGGTAACTTTACTACAGTAGTAAATGGTGTTTCTAGTACTGTTGCTTTTAAGGATGGAACTGACATAGAGCTCGAAGAATATTTAGCAGAGGAGTTTAGAGCATATGCTCGGGATCGTAGTAAGTACAATAAAAAGCCGAAGTCTAAGATAGCTCAGTTTTTCGCAGATTTATTAGCAAGGCTTAAAACTTTGTTTGGCAATAGAACTGTAAATGAGGTTGTCGTTTTAAATAAGATGCGACCGATAGTACAGGCTGCTTTTAAAGATTTGTATGAGGGGAATATAGATGTTTCTAAATTTGAAGCTCCTACGGATCAAAAGGAAAAATGGCATAGCCTTGAGGCTTCTCCAAAACTAAAGCTTTCTTATCAGGACGTAAGCGTTGTTATGGGTTCAGTACAGGCGCTAATAAGTGATTATATCAACGTAACACTAAACTCTACTAGTACTGCTCAGTCAAATAAAGCTCTAATAGATAGGATGGCTAGACTCTCTACATTGGACATCACTAATCCAAAGTATAAGGAGGAGTCAGATGCAATTAAGAAGGAGATTCATTCAATAGTTAACAACAATGAGCATGGCGGTAGTAATGGTTATGGAATTTTCAGAATAAATGAACAGCCTAGAGTTTTAGAGTATGCTTTGACTTATGTAAAGAATGTCTTCGCTCAACGATTAGAGTTGTATAAGAGTGATAACAGTAAGATTTCTAAGGATAATGTGAAGTTGTTGACTAAGGTTATTGATAACTTTGGTAATGTGTCTGCGAGTAGAGATACTTTTAAGAGTGATGATAGTACGATTATCGGACTCTTCCTCAACAACTACAACATCATCTCAACGGAGAAGCTTGATTCTATTGAGTCTGTGGATGAGATGGATGATTTAGAGGAAGGTTTGGAAGAGCGTCTTATCTATGGTAAGACGGGTGCTGAGTTCTCTCCTCATGAAACTGCTGATTCGTATACTGAGCAATTGCTTAGTTCTATTATCAAGTATACAGGGCAAGGTGAGGGTTCTATACAGGAGAATAGAATTGGTATAGGTAGGCTTCTTCCCTTTAGGACTGCTATGGGTAAAGTTATCGGAGCTACTAAAGGCTTGGTAACTCCCGAGCAAATGTATGATGCTATTTTTTCCATTGGCGAGGTTGATGCTGAGATGTCCCAAATTGCTTTAAAGCTTGGTGATCCTCGAAAGGATTTATCGAATCATGAGCAAAATCAATGGACTGCATTTTGGCAATCTACTGTTAGAGCTAATCAAGAGGTTCGAATATTTACTTTAGAGAAGATGGATACCGAGGAAGGTGTTGAATCTCACTTTATTGCTAAGAGTGGTAAGTTTAAGCAGGGGAGCTCTATTATTGGTAGAGAGTGGAAAGCTAACTTTGCTGATAATATAGACCGCGAGCTTCCTTATAATGAGGGTGGTTTATTAAATCCGGAAAAGCTTACTGATATATTTGGATTAAAGTCTCCTGAGAGTTTAGCTAACGAGAGTCTTTCTGCACTTAAAGAACTTGCTAGTTTCTGGGAGATTCCTAATTATCTCGTAATGAGCAAGGAGGACCTTATCTCCCGTCTTTCTGGAAAGAAGCATATTCCCATAGAAGGCAGTAATGATTTGTATCATGATGTCAAGAAGGTTGGTGTGAAATATCGTCGTCCCGAACCTTTTCATGTATCCAATCCATTCCCAATGCTTCGAGCGTTAGGTATAACATTACCTGAAACAAGGGAAGTTCGAGATGCTATTGTATACGGAAGTAATGAAAGAGGGGTTGATTCTGGAATTGTTGATTTAATATATACATCGTTAAAGAATCGAGCTGATGCCGTTGAACAAAAGGACACGTTGTTAGAAACTTTTGATGAAATATTCAAAGGCTATAACTATAACTTTTGGAATTCAGCATTAGATGTTGAAGATGTTGATTACCAACCGGACCTTAATGGTTACTTAAAGATGCTGCAAGCTATAGGCGAGGAGTTGTCAGATGACCATGTTACTCATATTGGACGTAATGCGGATAATGAACAAGTATCCGAACGACCGTTTCATTCAGCATTAACCCTTCAGATTGCTACATTAAATAGTGCTAAACATTACGATGAAGTATTGAATACTCCTGGCATGGAGCATTTTGATTATACCTATAACCCTCAGATTGCTGCAAATCCTTGGCTTGTGCAGATGTTCCGTTTGGATAATACAAACCCTTCGATTAAAGGAACTCGTGACTCTCAGATTAGTTTCACCGTGGATACTCTTGGTGGCTCTAAAGTAAAACATGGAGAGCTTGAAAAAGGAATCGGATCGCTGTCTTCAGATAAGAAAACTAAATACAATACAGACTTCACTCAGACATTACTTGGAAGACAAGAGCTGTTTCGTATGGAGGCTAAGGCTACGTCGCTTACAGTATTTGCTCCTCAAATGGTTCGTGGTGACGGGGCAATACGTAGGGGTCTTGTTATTAATGCTGAGGAGATAGAATCTATATTCTCTGAAGGCTATCTAGATATAAAAGGATTTCGTGGTTCACGGTTATTTGACAACTTTGTTGGTCACTTAGAGGCAGAACTTATTCGTATCTCTAGGTTAAATCAGTTAGAAGCAGACGTTAAGGCTGGTAAGCAAATTGAGTTTGACCAAGCTTACATTGACCGAGGCAAGCAGTTCTATATGTTCGACCTTATCTTTAGAGGATCTTCCAAGTCCTTACGTCAGAAAATGTTAAAGAAAAATATCACTGAGTCTTTTACATTGAAAGATTCATTGGATAGAGATGAAAAGAAGGAAATTGAAACAGCTCTACGTAACTACTTTATATTAAGAGCTAAAGAGGAGTATGATAACTATAGAGATGACTTTGTAATCCCCCAGAATATTTTTGAAGAGTTTGCTCTTCCAGAAGATGAGAAAGAGGATACAGTTAAGCGTATGGTTAATACTTTCGTAGTAAATAACTTCTTACAAAATGCAAACTTTGCTTCTG
>Ga0307378_10004661_pt1 | contig 19424 bp, 14 predicted proteins | sample UN1MG_FD_202238 | JGI IMG/M metagenome (GOLD analysis project Ga0307378, IMG submission 202238) | Soil microbial communities from Risofladan, Vaasa, Finland - UN-1 | ecosystem: Environmental > Terrestrial > Soil > Coastal area > Acid sulfate soil | place: Finland: Risofladan, Vaasa | collected... | reverse complement strand
TAATTCTGCTACAGACAAAGCATGTGTTTTTGCTCCACCAGTTTCCTCAACAGTATCAAATTCACCCTCACCAGCAGACAAACCGACTGGAACTTTACCAGCGCCAAATGCTACCCATGTACCAATACCAAATGTAGTGCCTGGATTAGTACCTGTAATTTCTGTATAAATAGAACCCACAGGATAAATTAAATTTATTATATCACTTGGTGAGGCTCCGCCACTTGTACCAGAAGTACCTGTGGCTCCACTAGTACCACTTGAACCTGATGAACCAGAACTACCTGAACTACCTGAACTTCCACTTGAACCTGATGTTCCATCTATTCCAGATGTTCCACTAGATCCTGATGTTCCGGTAGATCCTGATGATCCGCTGGATCCTGATGTTCCACTTGTTCCACTTCCATATAAACTTGAAAATAATGTCATATTAGCATTCCTTGTCTATTTTAACTTATATTTTATAATCACCCACTATTTTTACTGATATTTATAACGGATTATAACTATTCCAGAACCTCCACTGCTTGGTAAAGCAACTGGAGTAGCTGCCCCAACACCACTACCAGTATCACCACCACCTCCACCTCCACCAGTATTAGGTGTTGGGTCTTGAGCGGCAGAGATAGCAGTAACGCCACCATACGATCCTCCACCAGCACCTCCATTCCCTTTTGTCCCTGTGGTTGGGTATGCACAACCTCCGCCGCCTCCACCATAGGTTACAGACGAGCCGGTAATACTTGAAGCTATACCATCGCCACCGTGACCACCTTGCCCACTCGAACTATTCCCACCAATCTCTCCTGCTCCACCACCACCTGCTCCGCCATAAGTAGCTGTAAATTCTCCACCAGCATATCCTTGCCCTGCTGGTGTTGCAGCGCCGGAGCCATAATCCCCATAACCAGTCTCACCACCACCAGATCCTCCAGCTCCTGCGGCAGATGTATAATAACCTCCATACCCTCCACCGTTTGCTACCAAAGTATCAAATTCTGAATCACCGCCTTGTGATCCAGGCCCACTTCCATTACCTGGACCAGCTAATCCCCCATCACCAACAATAACATTTATCACTCCAGCAGATACTGGAAAGGAAGCACCATAAACATAACCGCCACCTCCACCTCCACCACCAATTCTGCCACCTCCACCTCCACCACCAGCAACTACAAGGTATTCAACCTTACCACCACGTATTACAGTAAAATCATCTGAAGAGGTAAATTTATGTATCTTGTAGTCACCATCGGTTGTTACTGTCCCGCCGGTTGCTACAACAGGTGGTACAGTTAAATACCGAATAATTATAATACCAGAACCTCCCTTACCTCCAGTACCAGTATAACCTGCACCGCCACCTCCACCACCAGTATTTACAGTTCCTGCTCCTCCTGTTTCTGCAACTGTTGATTTACCATTACCTCCTCCTCCAATTCCTCCTACATTAGCACAAGCAGGGTCAGTATAACTTCCTCCACCCCCACCCCCTGCATAATATGTTGAAGTTCCACTAATATCATAAGCTAATCCTGCACCACCAACTCCTGCAATAATAGTAGTACCATCTCCTCCTACTGCTCCTGCTCCCCCTCCTCCTCCATGAGTATGAGGTCCAGTACCTATTCTACCTTTTCCTCCATCATATCCTTGACCTAAAGTAGCAGTTCCTCCTGCTGCTTGTGCTCCTGTATTACCCATAGAGCTACCACCTCCAGAACCACCATTAGAACCTGCAGTAGATAAATAACCTGGTGATCCTCCTCTTGAACCTCCACCTCCTCCACCAACTGCAGTTAATGAACTAAAAATAGAATTATTACCATTATCTCCATTTACACCAGTATCGCTAGTTGTACTTCCATTTCCTCCATCTCCAACTGTAACTGCATAAGTTTGTGGTGTAAGTGTAAAATTATTATCATGTATTAAACCTCCAGCACCTCCTCCAGCTCCAAATGAACCTCCTCCACCACCTCCAGCAACAATTAAAATTTCAGCTCTTCCACCTCGGGCAACTACGAATGTTCCATCACTAAGAAAAGTATGGATTTGGTAGTCACCATCATAAGTAATATTACCACCATATGCCATCCATCCATTCTGAATAAAAGCCCATGGTTTTATCATGATGCCACCCAAGGACCAAAGATAGGGATAACAAACCAATCATAACCACCATCACTTGATTTAAATGTGAAAACTGAACAAGCTGTTCCAGTTGAATATCCAGAAGCTACTCCAACATTTCCATCATCAGAACCAGCGACCCCCATTAAATAGATTTTATCAGCCTGTGCAGTTGGACAATGCAACTTAAAGAATCTCGCCCTTACTGTAGGTAAAATACATACAAAAGCCAATCCCTCTACGGCAGTAGGCAAATCAATAGTGCAATCTGCATCTGTCATACCATAGTTGCTTACGATAGTTCCTGAGCATTCAGCCGCAGTTAAAGGTGAATCCGCACTAGCAGTCTTGAAGATTTCTTTATTTTTACCCCGAATTGTTCCAGGGGTTGTTTCACCAATAGTAGATACGGTCATATCACCGGTAAAAGTAGGAGATGCTTTTGGTGCCCTTAATTCAAATTCATCTCGCACAGCACTCTTGCTTGGAGCAATATTTATTACCCCATCCCAAGTTGATTCATCATAAGCAGCATTGCTTATTAAAGAATCCATACCACCGTCTCCCACCGCATTTACAATTTCCCATCCTCTTGTGATGTCTGTATATACTAAAGTTGCGCCAGCACCATTAATATCTATTATTAATGCGGTAGAACTTCCTTCGATATTACTTCCTCCGCCAGAGATTGTAATTATATACGTGGTAGCCATGTTATAAAAATCCCTAAATCCTACCGTATCACCTTCAGAAGGACCTGAAGGAAGTGTAAGAGTAACATCATTATTACTTGCATTTATTAAATAACCGGTATCTATAACAGCAGTTGTATCTGTAGTTATTATGGACCAACTTAAACCACTACCATCAACTCCAGAAGTTCCTGAACTTCCACTAAATCCAGAACTTCCAGAACTTCCACTTGTTCCATCTATACCTGATGTTCCAGAAGAACCGCTGCTTCCCGAAGTCCCTGACGAGCCTGCCGCACCAGTAATTCCGCTCGTTCCGCTCGAACCAGACGATCCCGACGTACCACTTGATCCAGATGATCCTGATTCACCAGAAGATCCACTAGTACCCGATGAACCTGAGCTTCCACTTGATCCAGACTCTCCACTACTTCCTGAACTACCTGAGCTACCTGATGTTCCACTTGAACCTCCTGTACCACTTGAACCTGAACTACCTGAACTTCCAGATGAACCTGATATTCCACTAGATCCAGATGAACCTGAAGTTCCTGAGCTACCTGAACTACCTGAACTACCTGAACTACCTGATATTCCACTTGAACCTGATGAACCAGATGTTCCACTTGAACCTGATGAACCTGATATTCCTGAACTACCAGATGATCCCGAACTCCCAGATATACCAGATGAACCTGAAGTTCCGCTTGATCCTGAGCTACCACCAGTTCCACTTGAACCTGATGATCCTGAACTACCAGATGAACCTGAAGTTCCACTTGAACCTGAACTACCAGATGTTCCTGAACTACCTGAAATTCCACTAGATCCAGATGAACCTGAACTACCAGATGAACCTGAAGTTCCGCTTGATCCTGAGCTACCACCAGTTCCACTTGAACCTGATGAACCTGAAGTTCCACTTGAACCTGAACTACCAGATGTTCCTGAACTACCACCAGTTCCGCTTGAACCAGAACTTCCACTTGAACCTGAACTACCAGATGTTCCTGAGCTTCCACTTGATCCTGATGTTCCTGAACTACCAGATGTTCCTGAGCTTCCACTTGATCCTGATGTTCCTGAACTACCAGATAAACCAGATGTTCCTGAGCTTCCACTTGATCCTGATGTTCCTGAGCTACCTGATGTTCCTGAACTACCACTTGAACCTGATGTTCCTGAACTGCCTGATGTTCCACTTGAGCCAGATGAACCACTAGTTCCTGAACTACCTGATGTTCCATCTATACCGCTTGTACCTGAACTACCACTTGTACCATCTATACCCGATGTACCACTTGTACCTGATGGTGGTTGAACATAGAAAGTTGTCTCAACATGAGAAGCCATTGCTGTTCCTTGATAGATCCAAGAAATAGTTCTATCAATTCCAACTGTTGTAGCCATAGGTCTAACTACAATTCTATCTGTAGTTAAAAGGTCAATATCTGCTGAAACAGCATATTTAACTTCATATTTCTTTTGTATATTTGTAGAACCTACTACAGAAGTTATTAATGTTTTGCTAGTATCTGTTGAAAATAGTAATGTTGAAACTCCAGCAGGTGTAGTTTTAAATACATCAAAATGTATATAAGAATCTGATGATGTAGAACTAGTATATGCCCAATAATAAAAACTCCAGATTCCAACTGGTAAAGTAGTAGCAACTGGATAAACAATTGTAGTAACATAAGAATCTAAAGGAACACCCAATGTTGCTTCAACTCCATCATTAGTAACTAATTTTGATTCAACTACTTGAACACCAGCAACAGGAGTTCTTGTAAGAGTTTCTCTACTAACAGTTATTGTAATTGCTGTTCCAGCTGATTCATTAACTACTGCTGTAGAATAAGTAAATGTAAGAGTTGCAGCAGCTACAGCAAGAATATCATATTTAAATCCATCGTTTAATCCACCAGAAACTGCAATAGTCATTCCAGCAACAAATCCAAGAGTTATAAAACTTGCTCCACCACCAATTGTCATAGTATCTGGTGTTGATGCTGTTACAAAAGCAATAGTTGTATTTGCTGAAATTGTTGGAGTTTCCAAATCTGAGTCAACATTATCAAAATATAGAAGCTGACCAGAGATTTGTCCATCTTCTCCTGATGTTCCTGAACTACCAGATGATCCTGATGATCCACTTGTACCACTTGAACCACTTGAACCTGATGTACCCGATGATCCGCTCGTTCCTGACGACCCTGATGTTCCACTTGAACCTGATGATCCTGATGTTCCACTTGAACCTGAACTACCCGAAGACCCGCTTGACCCTGAGCTTCCACTAGATCCGGATGAACCAGATGTTCCTGAGCTTCCAGATGTTCCGCCAGTTCCACTTGAGCCTGAACTTCCAGATGACCCGCTTGATCCTGAACTACCACCAGTTCCGCTTGAACCAGATGAACCAGATGTTCCTGAACTTCCACTTGATCCGGAGCTTCCACCAGTTCCAGACGAACCAGACGAACCTGAACTTCCACTAGAACCAGATGTTCCGCTTGATCCAGATGAGCCTGAACTTCCACTTGATCCGGATGAACCTGATGTTCCTGAACTTCCACTTGATCCGGATGAACCTGATGTTCCTGAGCTTCCTCCTGTTCCGCTTGAACCTGATGTTCCTGATGATCCTGAACTGCCAGATGAGCCTGATGTTCCGCTAGATCCAGATGAACCACTTGAACCTGAACTTCCTGAGCTTCCACCAGTTCCACTTGAACCAGACGATCCGCTTGATCCTGATGTTCCTGAACTTCCACTTGATCCGGAGCTTCCACCAGTTCCAGACGAACCAGAACTACCAGATGAACCTGAGCTTCCTCCTGTTCCGCTTGAACCTGATGAACCCGATGTTCCTGATGATCCTGAACTACCAGACGTTCCACTAGATCCAGATGAACCTGAACTACCAGATGTTCCTGAACTTCCACTTGATCCGGAGCTTCCGCCAGTTCCACTTGAGCCTGAACTTCCAGATGACCCGCTTGATCCTGAACTACCAGATGTCCCTGAGCTACCAGACGAACCTGAAGTTCCACCAGTTCCGCTTGAACCAGATGAACCAGATGACCCACTTGAACCTGAACTACCAGACGTTCCACTAGATCCAGATGAACCTGAACTTCCGCTTGATCCTGATGAACCAGATGTTCCGCTAGATCCAGATGTTCCTGAGCTTCCACTTGAACCAGATGTTCCTGAACTTCCACTTGATCCAGAGCTTCCACTTGAACCAGATGTTCCTGAACTTCCACTTGATCCGGAGCTTCCACCAGTTCCAGACGAACCAGAACTACCAGATGAACCTGAGCTTCCACCAGTTCCGCTTGAACCTGAACTACCTGAACTACCAGATGAACCTGAGCTACCACCAGTTCCAGACGAACCAGACGAACCAGACGAACCTGAGCTACCACCAGTTCCGCTTGAACCAGATGACCCAGATGTTCCACTTGATCCAGATGAGCCTGAGCTTCCACTTGAACCTGAGCTACCAGATGTTCCACCAGTTCCACTTGATCCTGAACTACCAGATGTTCCACTTGATCCAGACGAACCAGAACTCCCAGATGAACCTGAAGTTCCACTAGAACCAGATGATCCTGATGAACCAGATGAACCTGATGTTCCACTAGAACCTGATGAACCAGATGAACCTGATGTTCCTGAACTACCAGATGAACCTGAAGTTCCACTTGAACCAGATGAACCTGAGCTTCCGCCAGTTCCACTTGAACCAGATGATCCTGATGAACCAGATGTTCCTGAACTACCTGATGTTCCGGATGAACCTGAAGTTCCACTTGAACCAGATGAACCTGAGCTTCCGCCAGTTCCACTTGAACCAGATGAACCTGAAGTTCCACTTGAACCTGATGAACCTGAAGTTCCACTTGAACCTGATGAGCCAGAGCTACCTGATGTTCCTGATGAACCTGAGCTTCCAGATGAACCTGATGTTCCACTTGAACCGGATGAACCTGAACTACCTGAAGTTCCACTTGAACCTGAGCTTCCGCCAGTTCCACTTGAACCAGATGACCCTGATGTTCCTGAACTTCCAGATGAACCTGAACTTCCACTAGAACCTGAACTACCCGAACTTCCACTAGAACCAGATGTTCCTGAACTACCTGAACTACCTGAACTACCAGATGTTCCTGACGAACCACCTGTACCAGATGATCCTGAACTTCCTGAAGAACCTGATGTTCCACTTGATCCTGAACTTCCAGATGAACCACTTGTACCAGATGATCCAGAGCTACCTGATGATCCAGAGCTACCCGAAGATCCGCTAGATCCAGATGTACCACTTGTACCTGAAAAAGCTCCTAATGGTGTTACAACATAAGAAGCATGTTCACTTCCTTCGTATATCCAGTGAACGTGTCTTCCACCAACTGTACATTTAACATAAACTTTAACAATAATTCTATCTGTTACGTCCATAGCAATAGGTGCAGAAACATTATACTGTTTTGTATATAAGGTTGGAACTAAAGCATTTATTTCAACAGATTCAGTTTCAAATAGAAATGTTTCATTACCAGTTGTATCTCTTAAATATACTTTATAGACTGCTCTTGAATCACCAGCAGTTACACCAACATAGTGATGCATGTTGAACGACCAAACACCAACTGGAAATGATGAAATACCTGGAACTCCAGCTATAGTTGCATATGCATCTACAAGATATTCTGTATTGGCAATTGTGCATATTGTATCTTCATCTGCTTCTGGATGTGTTACTCCTTCTGAAAGTAATTCTTCGTATCCACCTATATCAGATGCTTCATTATGGAACCAGAAATTTGCTCCTTTACTAAATCCAGATGTACCAGATGAACCTGAGCTACCTGAAGAACCTGAACTTCCAGACGAACCAGATGAACCACTTGACCCTGATGTTCCACTAGATCCAGATGAACCTGAAGATCCACTTGAACCAGATGTGCCTGAGCTTCCGCTAGATCCTGATGTTCCTGAACTACCTGAAGTTCCTGTTGTTCCACTAGTACCGGATGTACCTGAACTACCTGAAGTTCCACTTGACCCAGAACTACCAGATGAGCCACTAGTTCCTGTTGTTCCAGATGACCCGGAAGTACCTGATGAACCAGAACTTCCACTTGTACCAGATGTTCCACCAGTTCCACTTGATCCTGATGTACCAGATGAACCTGAGCTACCCGAACTTCCACTAGTTCCACTTGAACCTGATGAACCTGATGAACCTGAGCTTCCACCAGTTCCACTAGATCCAGATGAACCTGATGTACCAGATGAACCTGAAGTTCCACTTGACCCAGAACTACCTGAAGTTCCACTTGACCCGGAACTACCAGATGAGCCACTTGTTCCACTACTTCCGCTTGATCCTGAACTACCTGAAGAGCCTGAAGTCCCACTAGAACCAGATGTTCCTGAACTACCTGAAGAGCCACTAGAGCCTGAACTACCAGATGTTCCACTAGTACCAGATGTACCTGAACTACCTGATGTTCCGCTTGATCCAGAACTACCAGATGAACCACTTGACCCAGATGTTCCAGATGAACCACTTGTTCCACTACTTCCGCTTGATCCTGAGCTACCAGATGTACCTGATGATCCAGATTCACCCTGAGGTCCTTGAGATCCAGTTGCTCCAGCTAAGTTTATATTCCATTGATTGTAAGTTCCAGTTCCTGTCGATACATCCCTATCAGTAATCATATCTCCAGTAATCGGATTATATGAAATTACAGTTCCTTCTATAAAATTATTAGAATCATATGCAATGATAATTGTTTGAGCAGCTGTATATGCTAGCCCTGTGTTAATTGTTAATGAAATATTACCTGTTGCATCTAATGATATTGTCGATGTTGAATCAGTTGCATATTTATCTCCAGAAGATCCGCTAGATCCAGATGATCCTGAGCTACCAGATGATCCTGAGCTACCAGATGATCCTGAGCTACCAGATGAACCAGATGTACCTGAACTGCCTGATGAACCACTTGATCCTGATGAACCAGATGTACCACTTGTACCACTTGTACCACTTGATCCTGATGTTCCAGATGAACCTGATGAACCACTTGATCCTGATGATCCTGATGTACCAGATGAACCTGATGAACCTGAACTTCCAGATGACCCTGAACTTCCAGATGTGCCTGAACTACCAGATGTTCCACTAGAACCTGATGAACCTGAGCTTCCACTAGAACCAGATGAACCTGAAGTTCCAGATGAACCTGAAGTTCCTGATGATCCTGAAGTTCCTGATGATCCTGAACTACCACTTATACCGGATGAACCTGATGTTCCTGAACTACCAGACGAACCTGAACTTCCAGATGAGCCACTAGTTCCTGAGGTTCCTGAGGTTCCGGATGTTCCACTTGAACCTGATGTACCTGATGAGCCACTTGAGCCTGAAGTTCCAGATGTTCCACTTGAACCTGATGTACCTGATGAGCCGCTTGAACCTGATGAACCTGATACACCTGAAGTTCCTGATGAACCTGATGTGCCAGATGTACCAATAACAACAGCATTATCAACATAAGTTTTAATTGCTTTTTCCGTAGGAATGGCATCATCTGAATTTCCATTTAATGTGGTATCAGTTGAAAACTCATTAACAGAAGTCCCTTTATTGAGGCTGACTTTAACACCTTCTTCAATATGTAAACCAACATTTCCAGTTGAGTCTGACAAAGTCAAACCATCAATACCTTGACTTCTTATCTCATCAAGTATAATCTTTCGTTTGTCGCCGACATCCCAATCATCAGTCAGGGTATTACTTCCGTCTCGTTTTACAACTTCATCACCTTTTATCCATTCTGGATTGAATGACATCTATTATAACCTCTTTTATTAAAATACATAGAAGTTTGTACCGAGAGTGTAATCGAGTAATTGATATTATCTGTGGTAGTTATCAGAATTGGATTTAACATTATATTCTATTCCAATCTCTTTTTGACTATCTAAAAACATAGTCCGCTTTTAATTCTAGCCATTTTATTATATTTAGTTTTGAAATATTATCTCGTTATTGTCCAATCAAGTGTATAATTTACCGACTCTATAAAAGCTGAGAAGGAAACATTAAAACCATCAACTGTTTTATTATATACAATAAGTGAGTAAGTTGATGGCGGAAAATCTACATTATTTACAAGTATAGCACTAATTCTATAGTTGATGTCAGGTTCAGCAATTCCGAATATAATTGAAGCGATCGAAACTCCAATACCAAGAGATATACTACCCCCTATTGCTGAAGTTCCACTTGTTCCTGAACTGCCTGAACTGCCTGAACTACCTGAAGTTCCTGAACTACCTGAAGTTCCTGAACTACCTGAACTACTTGAAGATCCTGAACTACCACTAGTTCCGCTAGTACCTGATTTTCCAGATGAACCTGATGTTCCGGTTCTACCTGAACTGCCTGAAGTTCCGCTAGTACCAGATGTTCCACTACTTCCAGATGTTCCGGTTCTACCTGATGTTCCTGATTTTCCGCTAGTGCCAGATGTTCCGCTAGATCCTGATGTTCCACTTGATCCCGAACTTCCAGATAATCCCGAACTTCCAGATGAACCTGATGTTCCTGATAAACCTGATGAACCTGAACTTCCACCAGTTCCACTGGATCCAGATGACCCTGAACTTCCAGATGACCCTGAAGTTCCACTTGATCCTGAACTACCTGAGCTTCCAGATACACCACTTGATCCTGATGTACCACTTGATCCTGATGTACCAGCAATAGCATCAACATAAGATTTAATCGCTTTTTCCGTAAGAATCACACTATCTGAATTTTTTGATAAGGTTCCATCATTTGAAAATTCGTTTACCCCAATCCCATACTTTAAAGATAGTTTTCCTTTGTCATTATCTATGTGAAGAACAGTATTTCCTGTAGTATCTAAAATATTCAAACCGTCGGAATCTTGTATTCCTAATTCATCTAATATAATTTTTCGTTTACCATCAATATCCCCAGTCAGGATATCACTTCCATCTTGTTCTACGACTTCATCTTGTTTTGTCCATTTAGGATTATATGACATCTATGATAACCTCTTTATTAGAATACTCGATCTAATACCTCCCACTTTGGATCATAAGGCGTATGGAGACTTTTACACTCCACTCATTTTAACCATTATAGTATGAAGAAATTCATATTATCACTTACAACTGTAAGCGATTGATATGGTGTGTCAAGTGTAATTGATGCTTGTCCATCAATTAAACCAGGAGAAGTAAAAACAATTACATCACCACCGGTAGTTATTCTCTTAATAACAATTGTACCATCAAAAGATTCAATCAATTCAATATTTACATTTCCGGCTGTTGTATCTACTAGCAGTACATCACCAGTCATTGCGGTTGTATCTAAATATACATATTTTATATTGACTAGAGAGTTAATTTTTGTATCTGTGTAAGTATTTGCAGCGGTCAATGTTGATGTACCAACACCATCAGCATATGACTCTGCTGAACTCAATGTTGATGTACCAATACCATCAGCATATGACTTAACTGCTTTTTCAGTTGGTATAGCAGTATCTGAATTTCCTAATAAAGTTCCGTCAATTGAAAATTCATTAATAGTTGCTCCAGATTGTAGAGTAATACCATTTTCACCAATTGTTACAGCCTGAACACTATTGGCAGTAATAGCAATTGAACTAGCAGTTTGGTCGATATTAATAAACGTATCTCCTGCTGTATCGAATCTATACTCTGTAGTATTCCACCAAGAAACATTATTTGATATTGGGGCATCTTCTCTTGTAGAAACAGCTTGAAGATTTCCAATTTCACCAATTCTAAATGTATCTGTATTTTCATAGAATAAGAATTGATAATTTGTTAACGTTCCACGATCTACTTCAAAACCAGCAAACCCAGATGTAACACCAGGTCCAACTTCACCATAGTTCATTACAATCAGGTTGTCTGATGTAGTTACTTCTTGGTTATGAACAACCCAAGCTGTACCATCAACGAATAAATCTCCAGTCACAATCAAGTCTTTATAGATTGAGACGCCTGTGGTTTCAACTAAGATCTGAGTTTCATTACCAGCTGTAATTGTTATTTGATCCGCAGTTTGATCAAGAATAATTATGCTATCTCCAGCAATACCAATTTGTTGTAAAGTAGATGTTAAGTTTAATAGTTTTGCTGCTGCTGCATCTTGAACATAAGCTGCTGCATCTTGACTTACAAAGCTGAAACCTCCAGTTGCTTTACCAAGACGCTGTGATGTTGCTTGAGCATCATAATAGCCAACCTGAACTCCATCTGTAACGATTTCAACATAACCAGCTGCAGTTCCATCATCAATGACTTGCACATAAGAATTGCCTTGGCTTATTATATAACTTCCCGCTAAGACTGTTACATCAACATAAGTTTTTACTGCTTTTTCAGTCGGTACAGCATCATCTGAATTTCCAGCTAATGTTCCATCAATTGAAAACTCGTTTATAGATGTGCCATTTTCAAGTTTAAAACCATCAGAATCAAATCTAGCTCTTTCAACTGAACCCGGAACTAAAATTGTACCCTGATATGTAACTCTTATTTCAATTTTACTAAAAAAGACAATATCGCCCGGTTCTCTACATTGAGCTCTAATTTCAGCATCCATAGAGTTAACATCTACCCAAGTCCAAGTAACAGGAGCGTTAGTATCATCTGTAACATCAACCCAATTACTCCAACTAGGTGTCGTAAATGGTACCTGAGGATTAGCCACTGCCCAACTTCCATCTCCCCCAGAAAATTTTGGTCTAACCGCCCCGTTTTGACCTAGCGAAGAATGATAAGTATATCCTCTTACTTCTACTTTAGTAATAGTTTCTGTCCTAGTCGATGGAACATTATTAGTATTATTTACCTGGTAAAAAAGTGCCATATTAGTTTCTGCACTAGCATATGTTGCTATATTTCCATCGACCATGTTTCCCGGATCATTCCAATCTGATGTAGAGTAACCAGTGTAATAGAAAATTTCAGTTGTAGTATCACCTGGTGCTTCAACTAGTCCTTCTGTTTTTATTACTACTGTGTCAAGAGAAATAGTATCAAAACATTCTACACTAGAATATCCTTCATAAATTTTAGAGTGATCTAAAGCTGCAATTTCAATATCAGTATATGCATTGGCAGATACTAATGTAGCTGCATCCCCGGAATCTACATATGTTTTAATAGCATATTCTGTAACTAATGATGAAGTTGAATCATCTGCAAGTGTAATATTAGTTGATATCTCATTAACTGATACACCACTTTCAAGTTTTAAACCATCAGAATCAATTCTAGATCTTTCAACTCCTTCTGTTTTTATTATTACTGTGGTTTCAGATGTAGTATCAAAACATTCTACGCTTGTATAACCTTCATAAATTTTAGAGCGATCTATACTTATTATTTGTGTATCTATATATGTCTTAACTGCTTTTTCAGTTGGTATAGCATCATCTGAATCTCCAGCTAATGTTTCGTCAATTGAAAACTCGTTTATAGATGTACCGTTTTCCAATGTAATTCCTGAAGAATCAACTGTTAACTTAGCAATTGCCCCAGAAAGAAATATGATAGTATTAGCTGTTTGGTCAAGACTAATTAACTCTCCACCAGAAATACCCAAACTCTGATTATCGGCTTGAAGATTAAGAATCTGTGCTGAAGAAATAAATGCTGATATTGTTGTATCTGAAATTGTAAATTTTCCTGATCCAGAAGCTTTACCTATTCTTATACTTGAAGATTCAGCATCAAAATATGCTACCTGAACTCCATCAGTTACAATCTCAACATAGCCGGTAGTAGTACCATCATCAACGACTTGTACATAAGAATCATCTTGACTTATTATATAACTCCCGGCTAAGACTGTTGCATCAACATATGTCTTAACTGCTTTTTCAGTGGGAACTGCCATATCAGAGTCATCAGCAAATGTTCCATCAATTGAAAACTCGTTTATAGATGTGCCATACATCAGCTCTAGTATTGTGAAAGTGCCTGTGTTTGCATTATCAGAGCCGATTGCTTGCGGACTGGCGAATAAATATGTAGGAGTAATACGTTTTGTCGTTCCGGTGTCAGCCATTGAAAGATCTGAAACATCTACAATCGGAATCCAATCATCAAACGCAGCCCGTACTAATATACCTAATGCTGTTATTCTTTTATCTTCTCCCATCTTTATACTCTACCTTTTACCTCTGATATTTATTTTATTACTCATCCAAAAGTGTTGATGAACTACCGCCATATAGATCATTTAACTTTGTACCCATAAGGATGTGATCTGTTGCTTTATACTTTCTTAAAGCGGCTTCTAAAAGGTTGAGTTTTTCGATGAATTGATAAGAAACATTCACTATCTCTATTTCAATATACTCCGGATCATGTTTGTCTTCTAGTTCATTAATTAGAATCGAAAGCGAACCAAGAGCACTTTTCAGAGATTCCGAGTTTAACTCATTAAGAAAGTTAATAACCGGATTAAATCTTGACATATTTAATATTACTCCCTTTTAGTTGGTATTAATTTTCAGTGACTCTAAAGTGAAAATTTTGATTTATCATATCCTTACCAAGTAACTTTATTCTAATTCTCTTTTTGATTGTTGGGGCGCTATTACTTTCATAACGGTTCTTTTTAAATTATCTATATCTGCTGGTTGATGCATCCGTAAATCAACCATAGTTTTTAAAGCTGTGATATTCTTCATATCTCCAACTTCTTGTTGCATCATGTAAGTTCTATTATGCATTGCTTCAAGATTGTCAGCAATAATATTAATTGCACAATCTTCAAAGGACATTGGATCAATTCCAGGTTTTTCAGAATATCTTATTCCTTTTCTATAAAATACACATTCAACATTACATGGGTCAAACATCATAAATGGGCACTTTCCTCGTTCACTATTCTTAATCATTGTCATAATTCATATTCCTTTCTTATATTCTTTCTTGTCTTGTAAAATTTATACCAGTTGGTCTCCAAGTATTTGCAGTTGCACCGCCAACTGTTGCACCTCCATGTGCATGATCTCCATCTGAACTTGTACCACCAGTTCCAGCATATCCAGTGTTACCATGACTATGTGAAGCTCCACCGCCAGTATTACCTGTAACACCATCCGTTTGAGTTACTCCTCCAAAAGGTTGACCATATGCCAAACCAGTCTGATTTTTTGCTGTATGATTATGCGCCGGTATTTCATTTATAGTCAAAGTATGACCTGCGGTACTATGAATATGATTTGGTCCTGTGTGTGCATGATCTCCAGATGTAGTTATTGTATGGGCATGATTTGGTTGAGTCCAAGTCCCACCAGCTTTTGTATAACCAGCAGCTTCTCCTCCAGCAGCTGATCCTTTCGTAACATAAATAAGCATGTCATCATGGGTAGTCAATAAAGTGTATCCAGCAATAGCAATATTAGATTCAAATAATATAGTTGTTCCAGATGGAACATCTATATATTGTGGATGAGTGTGAACGGTTGGAGCAAATCCTGTATGACCGCTAGCTGCGTAACCAAGACTGGTTAATAATGAATGGTCGGTTACACCACTTCCGCCTCCTCCTCCGCCACCACCAACACCTCCACCACCTCCAGCAGCAGAGATAAGATAGTTGATTACAGAAGTACTATCTGGCATATAGACTCTTATATAAGTACCTTCAGATATAATTTGAACATTAGATGGTCTTACTTCATAGTCGGTTGAGTCATTAAACCAATGACAATCAAAAGCGTTAGTTCCATCTAATGATGAAACATCAATATTTGCAAAATAATCGCCATTGCCATCGGGACCTAACCAACTTGTGATTTGACCCTCAATGCTTTGAGATAATACAAGTTTTGGAGAGAATATCATATCAATAGGAGTAGTTGAACTACCTTGTGAAAGAGCACGACCAACAACTTGATAAAATGGAGTTGTCTTTACATTTGTAACTGTTCCGGCCTCTGTATCTGACAAGTATAATAAATCTCCAATATTAATTAAAATTCCGGTTGAAACTGGAACATCCTCAGCGAATCCTGCTACACTACATCTCCCTTCTCCCGAAACAGATGTACCAACAGATAAAACAATAATATCAGCACCTGTTCCTGTAGATGTAGCAATGGCAAGAGCAGCATCTCTGTTATCGTCAACGTAGCAAAGACTTCCAACAATTACACCTGTTGAATCTGTATTAATGTCTATGGAAATGCCTCCGGCAGATAACTCACGCCATCCATCATCATATCCAAAATAATATTTATTTCGAATTGACTCATATACCATACGTCCTTGATCTCTAACTTGATCATGTATTGGTAAATTAACCGTACCACTTGCATAATATTTTAAATATTGACGTTCATTGGATTCGTACCCGACTTCGGGGTCATAGTCATAAAGAGCAACGATATTATGAGGGGAAGAAGTGCTAGTTTTTACAACCTTTAAAAGAAGATAAGTAGAGGTGCCACCTATAAGACTTCTTTCACCTGGTTGAAGAATTTTTATATTTGCTTGAGGTGCTGGTCTTTGTTTTAGGTATTGATAATCTAAAACTACATAACAGTTTCCACCTGGGAATAAAATGCCAGGTGGGGTCACCCATTGGTCATCATCTGTAAAGTCGACTGTGTGTTCTGCGGTAATTTTAATAAGAACGTCATCTTTAACTGCATATCCAGGTTGGACAATAACTATAGTATTGGGGGATGTTGAGTCTTGGACTACTTGCATCGAATTAACGGTCAACATTCCTTCAGTACCTTGTGTAGATATCTCAGTTATTCTATTTACCACATTACTATTATAGGAGGCAAACGGGTCGATCGCTCTCTCCTGACTAGGAATTATGCTTGCCATTAGCTAATTTCTCCTTACTATTTATATGCTCTATTTTGGTATAAAAATTGCTGTAGGATCATCACCGGATGATTTATATTATGTTCTAAAATTTTATTATTGTTAGATAGTTACCCGAAAACAATTTGGGTAAACAGTTGGTGTCTATATATATAAATAACCGAAGGGATACTTTGGTTAATGTTTTTGAGGATATTAGATAAGGATGTGGGGCACTCCTACATTTAGAAGCACCCCATAACATTTTCATTAACTTACCATAAATAATTAGTTGGTAATTTTTCATAATTTTGTTCTAAAAATTATAGGATGTTAGTTATAAACTTTGTATATAAGAAGTTATCTCTTTAAAAGATGGACTCATTGAGTTAATCTCTATGACCTTCCAACCAGCTTGTCTCAACTTATTATTTTTATTTGGATCAACAGCCATCTCTTGATTATGCCAGAATGTTTTTGGAAACTGAATAATAATTTTTAACACAGGGTCACAGAAGTCGGTAATAAAGTGAAATCTTAAAATATTATCAACTGTACGATGCTGAACGGTATAATCTTTTTGAATATTAGTAAAATATATTCTTAAGTGATCAAGTATTTTATTTTTACCCTTTGCCATTATATTTTGGTTTTCGTCTTCTCTTTTTAATAGCACAGACAAATCAATTTCATCTTCAATCTCTGGTTCATCATCATTTATAATTTCTTCAATTTCTTCATCTGGCAATTCAGCTTCTTCTTCAAACTTGCTCATTTCTTTTTCAACGAAAAGAATTTTTTCTTTTCCATATTTAGAAGAAGCATTAAATTCTTCAGAAGATAACGGTGCACCCGGAAAACGAAGTTTATACTCACTATATTTGATGTTATGAGTTTCCAGATGACGAGGTGATATTACGAGATATGGTTTCCCACAGATTTGACAGATTACTTTTCCATGTTCATTAAACATAGGATATGAATATTCGCTCATTGAAATTCTCCTTAATTATAATTAACCTATTTATATTTTGTTCTTAATTTGGAGGTATGATACATTGTATGATTTAAGGATAGACCCAAAATTGCCATATCACTATTTAATTTCAGTAGGCGTAAGAACTATGAAATCAAGTACGCCCGGAAAAATATTTTTAAAGCACGGACCCTTGAAATTTACAAACGATGATGTTGAAAGACTTCAAGATGCATGTTTAATGATCAAGGATAAATTATTTCCAACAACAACCAAAGAAGCAAATAAAATGTTTAATGTAACAGATGTAGTTCATGAAATATGGTCTATGCGTATGGCGGCTGCAGCAAATGATTGTACAGTTCATCATTTTTCTTCAGAGTCACCATTTCCTGATGATTTTTGGGAAGGGTTTGTTGAGCAAGCAAATACAAACAAATTTGAAATGGAGAAATTAAATGACTCAAAAATTAGATCAGGTGGATTCGTTTAAAGGTAAATATGAAAAATTAAGTAATTTCTATCCAGTAGTCATACACTTTGAAGGTATAAACTTCCCAAGTGTTGAGCATGCATTTGTGGCAGCAAAATCAAAAGATATCTTCTTCAGGCAGAAAATTGCAGGGCTGCCAGCCGATCAAGCCTGGAAAGCAAAACGCATGGGTAGAAAGATTCGTCTTCGATCTGATTGGGATATGATTAAAATTGCTTATATGAAAAGATTCTTATATCAAAAATTCGCCTATGATGAATTTAGAAATCTTTTGTTATCAACAGGTGATGTACAAATCATCGAAGGAAATTATTGGCATGATAATTATTGGGGTGATTGCTATTGCACAAAAAAGTGTAAGGATATTAAAGGAAAAAATAACCTCGGCAAATTATTGATGAAGATTAGAAGGGAGATAATTAAGTGAAAAAAATTTTAATAACAGGTGATATTCACAACGACTTCGATAAGTTAAATGTCTTAATAAACAAACAGAAGCCAGATATAACATTCTGTTGTGGTGACTTTGGATATTGGCCTGGAAAGAAAGGTTCAAGACCTCTATCAGATATAAAATTACAAACTTCTGAAAAACTTTTATTTTGTGATGGAAACCACGAAGACCATTGGGCGTTAAGGGATAGAATTACAGATGAGCTTGAACCCGGAATTATTTATATGCCAAGAGGAGCAACTTATACACTTCCGGATGGGCGAGTCGTGTTATTTATGGGGGGAGGTTATTCTATAGATAAAAACTGGAGAAAATTAGGATACGATTGGTTTCCAGACGAAATCATTACTCAAAAAGATCTGATGAATCTGCCGGATGTTGAAGTTGATATATTTATAACTCATACGTGCCCAAATGAATTAGTATTAGATCTTAAAAAGAACTATCCAGAAAAGGGGTATGAACCATCGAATGAGGCCTTAAGCGCATTATGGAAAATCTACAAACCAAAGTTATGGTTTTTCGGTCATTGGCACAGTTATTTGACTGGAGTAATGATGGGAACTAGATGGTATTGTTTATCTTATCCTGGACAGGGAGACAGATGGTGGATGTGGTTACCTGAAAGGAGGTGAATGGCTTAGCTACTAAATTTATTATGTTGTATTAAACTAACTTTTAACTTTGAAAGGATCTACAAAATGTTTCTACTTGTATTGATAGTGCTGTTCATCGCAGCAGCAA
>Ga0307378_10004660_pt1 | contig 19430 bp, 18 predicted proteins | sample UN1MG_FD_202238 | JGI IMG/M metagenome (GOLD analysis project Ga0307378, IMG submission 202238) | Soil microbial communities from Risofladan, Vaasa, Finland - UN-1 | ecosystem: Environmental > Terrestrial > Soil > Coastal area > Acid sulfate soil | place: Finland: Risofladan, Vaasa | collected... | reverse complement strand
TTCGCCGCGAGGTAGCCGCCGATCAAGCTGCCGACAAACGAGCCGACGGCAGACGCACCGAGAACGAAGCCGTTCGCCGCCCCTGCGGGTATGGTCGCGAAGCGCACCGCCACTGCCGGCTGTGCGATTCGCGCGAACGGTGTCCCCTGGTAGAGCGCCTGCATGGCGGCGGCGACCAGGATGATGGGCGAGTTGGTCCAGAGACCGAGCACCGCCAGGCCGAGGGCGCCCACCACCCGGATGAGCACGGCCGCCGTGTAGACCGGCATCGCTCCCGAGCGGGCCATCCAGACCCCCGCGACGAGGAACAGCGGGATGTTGATGAGCCCGGCCAGGGACATAAGGCCCGATGTGGTAGCCGCGTCGATTCCGTAGACGTTGGGGAGGATGTTGGCGATCTGGGAGTTGATGCCGTTGTTGCAGACCGAGATCAGGATGCCGACGAGGAGGAAGGTGCCGAAAGCGGAGGCGAAGATCGTGCGCAAGCTCGACCTGGCGCTGTTTCCGCCCTCGCCGTCGGCCTTGGTGGGCGCGGACTCGATGCGTCGCGCAGCGGCGGCGCTGCCGAGCCAGGTGATGACGCCTGCCGCGAGCATGATGATGGCCGCCATCCAGAAACGCGCTGGGTAGTCCCAGCCCGCCTTGATGGCCGCGACCATGAGAATACCCCCGGCGACCTGGCCGAGGGGCCACGTGAGACTCAAGGTGGTCAGTCGCTTGGCCTGAACGCTCCGGGACAGCCCCGCGGCGACCACGAACACCGGGGCCACGGAGCCCTGTGCCGCGATCGCGACGCCCATGACCAGCGCGTCCAGCACCAGGATCGAAGAACTGCCGGCCGAGATCGCGTACATCGCGAAGGCCAGGCCCATGCCGAGCACCCCGAGGGTGAGCACCAGGCGATGGGCCTTGTACTTGTCGGCAAAGCCGCCCAAGGCCGGTCCGAGCACAGCGCCGAGACTGATCACGGCCATGACAACGCCGGCGTCGGCGGCGCTGCTGAGACCCGTCACGTACGGCGGGATGAGCAGCGCGACGAACGCCGAGAACCCGGCTCCGGCAGCGAAGTTCGAGGTCATCCACCATTCGAACGACCGGCCCTTGGTCTGCGGCTCAGATCCCACGGTCTTCTTCGTTCAATGGATTCGTGGCTCCCGAGGGCTCATGTGCGTTCTGCGTCGCTCGGGCCGTCCACGTCGCTCGGCTCTTCAGCGTCCGTCCTCCGGTCATCTCGAACGATCACCCTCCCGTCCATCACGAGACGAGCCAGTGGGGCCGCTGCTGCCCCGCCGATCGCCCCGCCGATGAGGATGCCGAGCATGGCGAGGGAGAAGACGGCCAGGGGCCGAAGCCGCAGCGTGGCGCCGACCGCGAACGTTTGGACGTTGGGCTGCACGAGGAGGTTGATCAAGAGCACGCCGACAAGGACGATCAATCCGGCGTCGAGCCCTCCCAGCCCGATCGCGACGAGCACGGCGACCACACCGGACACGACTCCGCCCAGGTACGGCACATAGGTGCCCAGGAACAAGATGACTGCGATGCCCAGCCAGAGGTCGACTCCGGCACCGATCGAGAACACTGCGCCGATCACGGCGTTGATGACAGCCACGATCGTCATGCCCAGCAGGTAGCGGCGGGTCGTGAGGATCATAGTGCCGGTGAGCTCGTGGGCTGCGTCCGGGGAGAGCCCGCTGAGCTTCTCCACCCAGCGCCTCGCGAGGGGCCCGTCCCACATGAGGAAGTACATGAAGAGGAACATGGTGAAGACGGCGAAGACCAGACCGGCCCCGGCCAGGACGCCCTCGCCGACGAGCGGCAGGACGCCGGTGATCAGGAAGTCCTGGACCTCGGCCTCAGCCTGCTGGGCGCTCTCGGCCGCCCACGCGCCGGCGGCCATCGAGCCCGTCGCGCTGGCCAACTCGACGAGTCCGTCGTAGAAGGCGTCGATGAACTCGGGGGCTTTGTCGACGAGCACAGTCAAGATGGACCAAGCAAGGACGCCGACGAGGCCGAGAGCTCCCAGTGCGACGAGCAGCGAGCCTATCGATCGGGGTATGTGCGCGCGCAGCAGTAGCCCGACGAGCGGGTTCAGCATGATGGCCAGTACGGTCCCGAGCAGCGCCGGGACGACGTAGCCGCTCAGCGTGCCGAGTAGCCAGAGCGACGCCAGGGCCAGCACGAGCAGGCCGAGAAAGGACCAGCTGACGATGCCCCAGATGCGGATCTGCTCGTGCTGCTGCCAGCTCGGCAGTCTCGGCTCATCAGGTCTCTTCGTCTCGTCACTGGCCGACGGCATCATTGGCCTCCGATGGGCTCATGCTCTTGCGGCAGATCATTTCCCTATCCGCACGGGCTGGTTGGATTTCGATCTGCTCACTCCTCAGTCGGCAGCGGCGCGGCGGTCGGCGGTCCCGTGGAGACGAGCAGGAGCACCGGGAACGTCGCGGGCACCATCTCGCCCGCTGCGGGCAGCTGTGCCAGCACGATGCCCTTGGCGACTTCGTCGCTCGGGGCGTCGTACGCCATGGGCTGAAGGCCGAGCTTCTGCAGTGCGGCGGCAGCCGCGCTGGAAGTCTGGCCGGTCACGTTCGGGATCTTGACGAGCGGCACGCCTGGCTCGGTCGGCGGCTTCACGCCTCCGCCCGGGGGTGGTGTCGGCGCCGGGGGCTGGGTGCTCGGGGCCTTGCCGAGGGAGACGGCCAGGCCGACGGCCGTGCCCGACTTGACCTTCGTGCCGGAGGCCGGCGTCTGACCCATGACCATGCCCTTCGGCACCGAGGAGCTGTAGGCCCCGGCCGTCTTGGCACCGAGGCCGGCGGCCTTGAGAGCGCTCGTCGCCGCTGACTGCGTTTGGCCGACGACGTCAGGCACCGTCACGGTCACCGCCCCGTCACCGAGCGAGACGAGGATGGCCACCTGGGAGAGGGCGGGCAGGGAGGTGCCGGCGGCCGGCTCCTGGGCGGCGACGACACCCTTCGGCACGCTGGCGTCGTGCGCGGTGACCGGGACTGCCTGCAGGGAGACGTTGGCCAGCGCCGTGGTCGCCTCGGATTCGGACATGCCCGCGACGTCGGGCACGCTCACGTCGACGTTGGGCGTCCCTTTGGAGACGAGGATGCCGACGCTCGACGATGCGTACGCCTGCTCGCCCGCCGCCGGCAGTTGCGCCATGACGAGGCCTGTCGGTGTCTCCAGATCGTACTCGAGGGTGGACTCGGGAACGAAGCCCGCAGCGACGAGGGCGCTCTCGGCCTCAGCCTTCTTCATGCCGGTGACGTCCGGCACCTCCATCGCACTTTGGGTCGCGTCAGACTGCGTCGCGTCGTTGCGGGCCAGCAGCCACCACCCGCCGGCGATGGCAGCGACGACCACGACGACGACGATCCACACCCACTTCTTGCCCGAGCCTTGGCTTGCGGTCCCGTTGGTCATCGTTCTCCTCCAAGTCGGCTTGCTCGAGGGCGTGGGCCTCTCTGGCGCACGCCTCTAGGTTGACATATGGTTACTCGGAGGCACGGTATCCTCAATTCCCACAGGCGGCAAGGGGTCCAAGAGATGACCGACAACGACGAGGCTTCGGCTAGCGCATCACCGGGGGCGGCAGCGCCTCGCCGCGCTGAGACGATGGCTTCGATCGTCGCGGCCGCCGGCCGGCTCTTCTCCGAGCATGGTACGGAGGCTGTCTCGATCCGCCAGATCGCGGCTCGCGCGGGAGTCAGCCATACGCTCGTGCACAAGTACTTCGGCTCCAAGGAGGAGCTTGTGTGCGACGTGATCGGCGCACGCGACGATCAGTTCGCGGGGCTACTCTCCCAAGTGTCGAGCGACCGAGATGCCTTGAGGGAGACCACCCGGGCTGTCTTGCGCAGCCGTGAGCAGCTGAGGACCACGATGTATGCGGCGCTGGAGGGCCGCTCGGCCGAAGAAGTCGGCTGGTCATGGCCAACAATGCGGATCTTCGCCGAGCGGTTCATGGGGGAGGACGCCGTAGGACAAGGCGACGCCGGCGAGCCTGCTGTCGATCCGCCCATGGTGGCTGCGGCCATGGCCGCCTTGCTTCTGGGGTGGAGCGTGCTCCAGGAGATGCTCCTTGAAATGACTGGTCTCGAGGACCTGGGTGAGGAAGACGTGGTCGAGGCGCTCGTGGACCTGGAGATTCGCATGATGGGACGTACACGCGATCTCGGCTCAGACGCGGGAGGAGCATCGTCTGCGAGCAACCCCGGCCTCCCTGAGCGCTGAACGTTACCGTCTGGAAACCGGTGGGTTGGCGTAGCGCCGCACGTGCCGCAAGATAGGCTTGGCATTCGTTTGGATCTCGGTGGCCGCGGACACAACCGCTCCCGGCCCACCACCAACTACAAGGAGGAACCTGTGAGCACTCTCTTCGTCCTCGGCTTCGAGAACGAGACCGAGGCGCGCGTCTTCGGCGACAAGATCGGCGGTCTGGTCAAGGACCGGCTGCTGGTCCTCGACGACGCCGCCATGGTGACCCTCGACGAGAAGGGCAAGCCGCACGTCGATACCGGCAAGCACCTGGTCGGCGCCGGCGCCATGGGCGGCGCCTTCTGGGGCATGCTCTTCGGCCTCATCTTCCTGATGCCGCTGGCCGGCCTGGCGATCGGCGCCGCCTTCGGGGCGCTCGGCGGCAAGCTCGGCGACATGGGCCTCGACAAGCAGGTCCTGGAGGAGATCGGCGACGCCATCAAGCCGGGCGAGACCGCCTGGTTCCTGCTCGTGCGTTCCTCGACGCGCGATAGGGTCCTCGAGGAGCTCGCCGGCACCAAGGCGAAGGTCATCCGCACCAACCTCAGCGAGGAGCAGGAAGCCAACCTGCGCGAGACGTTCAGCGGCGAGAAGGCCTGAGCCGTACGGATCCTGACCGCCGGGGGCACGCAGTACGACCTGCGCCCCCGGCGGTTCCCTGTGAACGGGCCGGCGAGGCCCACGACCGAGAAGGAGCCCCGCACGAGCAAACTAGGAAGACTTGCGGCCGTCGCGGTTCTCGCCGGAGGCATCGGCGCAGAGCAGGAATCTGTGAGATGACCTTTGGACCTCGTTGACGGCGCAGCATCCCGCCGTGCATCGCTCATCGAGCTCTGAGCAATCATGGAAGGAAAGCGCTCCTCCTTTGCAGGAGCGTCCAATAGGGAAGGTCGGGTGACTTCAGATGCCGAACGGGAAGCCGAACATACTCGTTCTGTGGGGAGACGACATCGGCTACTGGAACATCAGCGCGAACAACAGGGGGATGATGGGCTACACCACGCCCAACATCGACCGGCTGGCAAACGAAGGCATCGGCTTCACTGACTTCTATGGCCAGCAGAGCTGTACAGCGGGTCGTGCAGCATTCATCACGGGGCAGAATCCCCTGCGCACCGGGATGACGAAGGTCGGGTTGCCAGGCGCCGACTTCGGACTCAGGCCGGAAGATCCCACGATCGCCGAGTTGCTCAAGCCGCTCGGCTACGCGACGGCGCAGTTCGGCAAGAACCACCTCGGCGACCTCGACGAGCATCTGCCCACCAATCATGGCTTCGATGAGTTCTTCGGCAATCTGTACCACCTCAATGCCGAGGAGGAACCCGAGCTCGAGGACTACCCCAAGGACCCGGCGTTCAGGAAGCGGTTCGGGCCGCGCGGCGTGATCCACAGTTGGGCGATGCCGGATGGCAACCAAAGGATCGAGGACACCGGCCCGCTCACGAAGAAACGGATGGAGACGATCGACGACGAGACCAGTGCGCGCACCATCGAGTATCTCGAGGAAGCGGCCTCCGGGGACAAGCCGTTCTTCGTTTGGTGGAACGCGACTCGCATGCATCTGCGCACGCATGTGAAGGACGAGCTGCGTGGCATCAGCGGGCAGGGCGAGTACAACGACGGCATGGTCGAACACGATCGGCACGTGGGGGCGATCCTCGACAAGCTCGACGAGCTCGGTCTTGCGGAAGACACGATCGTCATGTACTCGACCGACAACGGTCCGCACTACAACACGTGGCCGGATGCGGCGATCACCCCGTTCCGCGAGGAGAAGAACACCAACTGGGAGGGAGCCTATCGCGTGCCGTGCTTCCTGCGCTGGCCGGGCAAGTGGAAGGCCGGCGTGACGCTCAATGGCATAGCGGCTCTCCAGGACATGCTGACGACATTCCTCGCTGCCGCCGGCGAGCCGGAGATCGTCGCGAAGTGCAAGGCCGGACACAAGGCGGGAGACGCCACGTTCAACGTGGTGCTGGACGGCAAGGACATGAACGCGTACTTCGCTGGAGAAGTGGCAACGAGCCCGCGCGATAGATTCTTCTACGTGAACGATGATGCAGAACTGGTTGCGCTCAGGGTCGACGACTGGAAGATCACCTTCAAGGAGCAGCGCTCACACCAGATGGCCTTGTGGGCGGAGCCTTTCGTGGATCTCAGGATGCCCCGGATCACCAACTTGCGGCGCGACCCGTTCGAGCGCGCCTTGGAGGACTCGAACTCGTATTGGGAGTGGTTCCTGGACCATGTGTTCATGCTGCTTCCCGCTCAGGCAGTGGTCGCGGAGGCGCTCAAGGAGTTCGCGGAGTTCCCGCCACGCCAGAAGCCGGCGAGCTTCAACCTCGATCGTGTGATGCAGAAGCTGGCGGAAGCACCCGGAGCATCGTCGTAGGGAGGCCACTCTGTCTGGCGGACAGGTGGCGGCCAACTGGTCGCAGATCAGTGCAAGGGCCTGCTACGCACCGCAACACTGCTTGTGCTTCTTCCGACTCCCGCAGGGGCAGGGGTCGTTGCGGCCGGTCCGAGCGGCTTCTTGGGCGAGCATCGGCATGATCTCGCGTGCCTCCTCGCCACGTTGCAGGATCTCGGCCATCAAGCGCATCCGCCGTGAGGTGTGTGCGAAGAACAGCTTGAGGCCGGCGCACAGCCAGTTGAGCCCCGGCTCGCCTTCCGGCGTCAGGAGGATGCGGTTCTTGGGGCACTCGCCGCCACATGCGAATAGGAACTCGCAGTCTCTGCAGTGGCGAGGGAGCGTGTCGTACTTGGCGGCGCCGAACTCCCTCTGCTTCTCGGAATCCACCAGATCGCGGAGTGGCGTCTCGGTGATGTTGCCGAGGAGGTATCTCCGGTCGACGAAGTGATCGCATGAGTAGAGGTCGCCGTTGTGCTCGAGCGCGACACCCTCACCGCAGGTCGGACGGAAGATGCACAGTGAGGAGTATCCGCGAACGTACGACGCGAGCACGCCGTCGAACGTCTGCACGAACATCTCGCCGACGTCGTGGCGCACCCACTCGTCGAAGATGGCATTGAGAAACCGCCCGTAGGCCTCGGGTGGGACACTGCGGTTCGTCACCGTGCCGGGCTGGTCTCCGACCGGAGCCGCCTCGATCTCAACGATCGGGATCAGCTGGATGAACCGTGCCCCGAGCTCATCGCGGAAGAACCGGTAGACGTCCAGGGGGTGCTCGCTGTTCACGGCATGGACGGCGCACATGACGTTGAAGTCCACCTTGTGGCGCTGGAGGAGTCGGGCGGCGTCCACGACCTGGTCGAAGACGGATCGACCGGCTCCGTCATGGCGGAACGCGTCGTGCATCTCTCGCGGCCCATCGAGGCTGAGCCCCACCAGATAGCCGTGCTCGTGGAGGAAGCTCGCCCATTCATCGTCGAGCAGCACGCCGTTGGTCTGCAGCGTGCGCTCCACCGTCACCCCGCGGGGTGTGGCGGCTCGTTCGACCTCCATGGCGCGCCGGAAGAAGTCGAGGCCCATGAGGGTCGGTTCGCCGCCCTGCCATGCGATCGTGGCATGTGGGACGCGCTGGCCTTCGATCGACTGCCTCACGTACGAACTCATGACATCGTCGGTCATGCGGAAGTCGCTTCCCGGGTAGAGACTGGCCTTTTCGAGGAAGAAGCAGTAGTCGCAGCGCAGGTTGCAGCGAGACCCCGTAGGCTTCGCCATCACGTGGAAGGCCTGGGGCGCGGTTCGCGCTCTCTCGCCGTTCATCACGGAACTCTCTCCCTCCTATGCGGGGCGGCCCTCGTGAGGAGCGACCTCACCGCCGGCATCCTCAAGCATGCGGCGCGCCATATACACGGTACGGTAGCGGTCGAAGAGGACGGTGATCACGGTCACCAGGAAGATGATGAACAGTGTCGTGCTGACGGGGGCGGGAGAGTCGATCAGGCCCAGTACGCGTTCGAGGACCTGGAGGGCGACCACGACGCTGAGGTTGACGAGCACCATGGCGGCCAGCTCGACCGCGACGGAACTGAAGGTGCGTCCGCAGCTGCGCTCCACATAGGCCTTCCTGCCGAGAAAGAGGTCGGAGGTGTAGAGCTCTCCCGCCGGAGCGACATGGTCGAGCTTCGACTTCACACAGCCGACCAGACCGATCCTTCCGCGAGACGCGACCGAACCCGGATCACTCACAGCCATGAGAACCTGGGGCACATTCAGATCTGGCGGAGCCGGAAGAGGAGCTACTACCGCACTGTCGTCAGAGGACTCTGCAATTACGTGGCCGCGAGAAGCGCGCGAGCGGAATCGATATTCCCCGTGGCCCACCCGTACGAAGTCGTCGTAGACAGTGCCATGGTGGTCGGGCGCGTTCGCACACATCCTTGAGGTCACATGAGTTCGAACCGTGCTCTCCTTGTAGTGGGTCTTGCGCGCACGCATTTCGCGGATCACCTGATCGATCGTGAATGTGTCGGAGCTGCTCCGAGAAAGCAGTGCATGCGCCGCGGCAAGAACCTCATCACGACATGTACTCACGCCTTCTCCTCCGCTTCGCTGGTCGACGCCGTCGCGTGCTGACAAGCGGCGCCCGGCAGATGAAGCATACGCTCCCTCCCGGATGCTGCCCACGGTCATCTTGCACACGAGGTCGCGAGCGGCTTTCGGGAGCGAGCTGCAGCCCTCGCTGCCCTGCTGCTGGGGTGGAGCGTGATGGAGCGTGTGCTCCTCACCGTGACGAGCCTCGAGGACCTGGACGAGGAGCAGGTGCTCGATGCACTGGTTGAGCTGGAGCTCCGCATGATCGGGCGCGGAGGCGATAGCGGCCCGGACGATGATCCAGCCCGCCGGTCGTGACTCGGTGGGCATCGGCATAGGGCCGCGCCGCGTCCAGGATCGAGCCACGCTGTGGCAGTGGATCCCGTGGGTCTGCTGGGGCTCGGGCCTGGTCTCGGCGGGTCCATGGGTTGGCGGGGGCTTCGCTGAAACGGCCGAATCAGACGGCCGCCCGCACCGGCGAGCTCCGTCGCGGCCAACGGCGTGCCCCTAGGACCACCCGCGCGTCGCGACGCTCGCCTGGCTCGCCGGCGCGCCGACTACCTCCACGGAAGACCATCGAATACGATTGGGACGTCGGAGGAGGTCCACCACGTGGGCACAGTGAGCGTCAACAGTCCCCGGGGCTTCCGGCGGTCGAGATGGCGGACGCCGCTCGCACTTGCTTTGGTCATCGGGGGCACGTGGACGGCGCTGTGGTGGGGCGTGCTGCGGATGGCCGAGCCGCCGAGCTGGCCGCCTGCGACGACGGCTGTCACCGCTGACGGCGCCCTGCGGGCCACGGCCGACATCGTGAGCCGCGACGACGTCACGGTCTCTGACCTGGGGACGCAGTTCGCGTGGTCGACCGCTGCGACCGTGGACCCCCTGCCGGAGGGCAGGCGCTTCTTCCCCCGCATGCTCGACGACATCCGTGCCGCCCGGGGCTCGGTCCACATCCTGCAGTTCGGCTTCACGCCCGGGGAGGTGGGCGACGAGTTCGCCGGGGCGCTCGAGGCCGCCGTCGGCCGCGGCGTCGAGGTGCGTCTCGTGGTGGATTCGTACGGCAGCCGTCCCAGCCAGAATGCCGACGCCATGTACGATGACCTCGCCGCTGCTGGAGCCCAAATCGTCGTCAACGACGTGCTTCCGCCGTTTGAGACGGGTTTGTGGCCTGACCGCGACCTCGAGTGGAGCTTGCGGCAGGTCGGTCACTACGAACACCGCAAGCTGCTGCTTGTCGACGGGCGCGTCGCGTATATCGGCGGCGCCGGCATCGAGGATCACTTCGCCAACGGTAGATTTCACGACGTGATGACGCGCCTCACCGGCAACGTGGTCCGGCAGCTCCAGCTGGCGTTCCTGACGACGTTCCGCGCCCACGGCGGCCCCCTCGACGGCGACGTCGCCGCGCTCGCCCCCTACTTCCCCGAGCCCGGCGATCGGGGCGACAAGCCGGCCTGCGTCGTCGGCACCGCACACGCTCGCGATGTCTCGGCGCTTCAGGCAAGCCGGCAGTTGATCGACGACGCCCGGCGCCGCATCGACATCACCAATCTGTACTTCACCGAGGACGAGTTCGTCGACCGCATCATCGCCGCCGCCGGTCGCGGGGTGAAGGTCCGGCTGCTGGTCGCGCGAGGGTCCAACAGCGCCATCCACAGCGCCGCGCTGCGTCACCACTACGGCCGCATGCTCGACGCGGGAATAGAGATCTGGGAGTACCCGGACGCGGTCGTTCACGGCAAGGTGCTCGTGGTCGACGGCACCGTCCTGTTCGGGACGGTCAACCTCGACGCCTGGTCGCTGTACCGCGCCTATGAGGTCGGGGTGGTCGTCGCGGACGACCAGGCGGCCGACCTCTTCGAGCAGCGCCTGTTCGGCCCCGATATCGCCGTCAGCCGGCCGGGCGAGGCCCCGACCGACCTTTGGACGCGCCTTGTCGACTGGGGCGCGGACAAGCTGAGCTACTTCCTCTGAGACCGCCCGCGCCGGTGCGTTGACGTCGACTCCTCGGTCAACGCTTGCGGCGACGGTAGCCCAGCACCAGGCTGATCATCCACCACAGGGTGAAGACCGTCGCCACGAAGAGCACCGCCTCGGCCGAGGCGTTGACGGCCCGGTTGTCGGGCTGCAGGGCGACGATGACGGAGAACCCTACCACGAAGGCGGCCAGCAGAATCGAGAGCGAGAGCCGCACGACGAGGTCGCTCACGCGGTCCAGGAAGCGGTCGTAGTCCGATGGCCGCACGGCCATGCGGAACTCCCCCTCGCTGGCCCGCCGCAATGCTCGCGAGACCCCGACCGGGAGGTCGTCGAGCAGGTGCGTGTAGCGCGCCAGCGTGCGCACAGCCACCTGCTTGAGCTGATCGGGGCTGAGGCGCTCCGGCATCGCGGTGCCCGCATACGCCGCGACAGTGTCGGTCAGCCGATAGTCGGGTGCGATCTTCATAGCGACGCCCTCGACGACGGCGAGGGTGGTGAGTAGCACCACGAACTCGGTCGGCATGCGCAGATCCTGCTCGCGCACCACGGCGAAGAGGCGCTCGAAGACCTCTGAAAGATCCGCGCCGGCTCCGCGTCGCTGGTACGAGTCGATCATGCGACCCATCTCGCGCTGCAGCGTCGCGATCTCGAGCCGAGGTCCGGCGGACATCATCGAGACGAGCACATCGGTGGCGGCGGCGTCGTCGCCCTCGACGAAGCTCAGCATGAGGTCGAACACGCGTGCTCGATGGCGCTCGGATACCCACCCCACCCGGCCGAAGTCGACGAAGCCCACGCGGCCATCGCGCAGGGCGAACAGGTTGCCCTCGTGGGGGTCCGCGTGGAAGAAGCCGAGCTCGAAGATCTGCCGCAGGTAGCAGCGCGTGCCCGCCTCGACGACCTCGCGACGGTCGATGCCTGCAGCGTCCATGAGCTCCGGGTGCGTCCCCGGGACGCCGTCCAGGAACTCCATCGTGAGCACGCGCGACGTGGTCAACTCGCCGATCGGCTCGGGAAAGGCGATGCTCGGATCGTCGGCGAAGGCTTCACGGAAGCGCGTCAGGTTGCGCGCCTCGCCCTGGTAGTCGAGCTCCGAGCGCAGCGCGGTGACGAACTCGGTCGCCAACCCGGCGGCGTCGCTGGCGCGTCCCCACTCCGTGCGTCTGGTGGCGGTCTGGGCCCAGCGAGTGATGATCTCGAAGTCGACCTCCATGACCTCGGCCGTGCCGGGCCGCTGCACCTTGACGACGACGTCGCGCCCGTCGTGGAGCTTGGCGCGATAGACCTGACCAATGGATGCCGCGGCCAGGGGCTCGGGATCGAAGTCCGCGTAGAGCTCCTTCGGGTCTCCCCCCAGCTCGGCTGTGATGAGCGGCTGTATCTGGTCGAACGGCACGGTGGGAACATCGTCCTTCAGCTTCGCGAGCTCAGCTGCGAAGCTCGGGGAGACGAGGTCCTGGCGGGTGGCGAGGAGCTGGCCGATCTTGACGAACGTCGGCCCGAGGCGCTCGAGCGCGCGGCGCACGCGGACCTCGCGCGGCGCCCTACGGCCCTGCAGCTCGGGTGCGTCGTCCGAGATCTCTGCCAGCGACGCCCCGCGCGGGGCGTGTTCACCTACCCCGGTGTCTTTGAAGAGGAAGAGCACGCGCTCGTCCCAGAGGATCGAGGCGATCTCCCGATAGCGCTCGCGTCGGCGGGCGCCCATGGACTGCGCTCCTACTTCTGAGGACATGGCGCTCCTCCCAGGGCTTCACTCGGCCTCGTCGTCGGACGAGCGGCTCAGGGTACTCCTCGATCACGTAGTGCTGGTGCGCTCCAGTACGCCCCGCGCCGTGAGGATCGTGCGGTAGCGGTCGAACAGGACGGTGAGCACGGTCACGAGGAACACGAAGAAGAGCGTCGTGCCGACGGGGGCCGGGTTGTCGATGATCCCGACCACACGGTCGAAGAACTGCATCAGGAGGACGATCACGAGGTTGACGATGGCCATGCCGCCGAGTTCGACCGCCACCGAGTTCCAGGCGCGGCCACGGCGCGCCATCGCCTGGCTGACGAGAGCGTTGATGGTCACGAAGACGCTGACGAAGATGAGCACGCCGAAGTTGCTCAGCGCCACGCCAGGCAAGATCTGCGCGAAGATGACGCTGACCAGGCCGAGGAAGACAGCCTTCTCGGCGAGCGCCCAGTCGAACAGCTTCTCGGCGACCCGAGCCGTGCGATAGAGATCGGCGCCCCGGCACTCGGGCGGCAGCGGGTCGGCTCTGAGCGTGAAGGGGTGGTCGCCAGGCGGGGCGTTGCGCTTGATGCCCCAGTAGAAGGCGGCAACGATCAGCACCGCACCACCGACGACGGCGATGAGCAGCGCCGGGGTCGTGAGTATCGTCTTGATGACCGTCGTCGTGTCCCACTTGCCGATGTGGATCCAGTACTCCTGCGGCAGCTTGATGAACACCCAGATGATCGCCGCGCCGACGATCGCCGTCCACCAGCCGATGTGGGACTGCTTCCAGCGCAGGCGCACGGCCTCGACGAAGATGAAGAAGTACTCGAAGGTGTTGGGGAAGATGAGCAGGATGACGCGCACCTGGGTGAGCTCGAACGCGACCACGCCGACAAGGCGGTAGAACCACAGGAACTGGCTCGTCCTGAACGCGGGACGGCTGGTCCAGTTGCGCATCGTGGCGGTGAAGGCGATGGCCAGGTAGTAGATGTCGAGCGCCTTGTCGTACTGCTGGTAGCCGCTCAGGTCGATGGCCTTGAACTGGCGGAAGATGACCTGATCGAAGGCGTCGAGGATGAGACACGCGATGATGCCAACAAGCGGGAAGTACGGGATGGCAAGAGGGAGCAGCAGGCGGGCTCCCACCACCGATATGACGACGATCCACTCGGATGTGCCCATCACACCCCGCCCAAGTCGCCTTCTCGATCTCTGCCGGTCGCGCGACGACGACCACGACCACGACCCACCGCAGCCAGCCGGACGGTCGCTAGTTGCCATCTGGCAACCACCAAGACAGCGTACCACGCATCCGGACCGCGAGTCAACGCTTGGGCTGTTACGCCCTCTACACGGTGGGACACGCGAGGAGGCGCTTGGACCACAATGGTCCACGGACTGACGAAGGAATCACGTCGCGGCGGCTCCGCGAAGGGCTCCGGCGGGTCAAGTCCCCAGGAGTGGTGTGACTCCCTCGTCGGGACGCTGGCCACGTCCGTGCTGCCGGTGCACCTTGCCGAGGAGTGACGCACGTCTCAACGAGTCCCAGCCAGCCCCGGCCCGTGCCACCCACAACCGCGCATTTGGGTTGCAGAATGGTTGCAGAAGCAGGGTCGAGTGGACGGGGAGAATCGCGATTTCGCTGCAAATCGCTGGTGGGCGCACGTGGATTCGAACCACGGACCTCTTCCTTATCAGAGAAGCGCTCTAACCGACTGAGCTATGCGCCCACAGGGGTCTTGGAGTCTACGAGCGCGGCGGCGGGCCGTCAACCGCGCTCGGAGCCTGCCGCGCGGCACTCCGGACGGCGTCACCACGGGTCCTCTCCTGTCCCGACGATAGGTACGATCCTGTCCGCCACGGCGCCTGACGCCGGACGCAGCCGGCGCAGGCCTCGGCAGCTCACGCCGCCCGAGGCCGCCCGCAACAAGTGTTGTCATCGCTGTGAGCGTCGTGAGGCTTGCCGTATACTCAGATCATGACCGACGTACAGGAAATGGTGATCTACGGCGTCAGCTTCGACGTCATCGGCAAGCAGCCCATCGTGCTGCTCAAGACGGTGGAGGGCAACCGCTTTCTCCCGATCTGGATCGGGCACCCCGAGGCTGCCGCGATCCTCATCAAGCTGCAGGGCACCAGCCTGCCGCGGCCGATGACCCACGATCTGCTCACCAGCGTCATCGGCCAGTTCCACGCCGAGGTCTCGCGCATCACGGTGACCGAGCTCAAGGAGAGCACGTTCTACGCCCGCCTCACCCTCATGAAGGACGGTGAGGAGGTCGACATCGACTCGCGGCCGAGCGACGCGCTCGCCCTGGCGGTGCGCACCGACGCCCCCATCTTCGCCAGCACGGAGCTCATCGACGAGAACGCCATCGAGTTCGAGCGCGAGGTCGACGACACCGAGGAGATCATCGAGGGCTTCCGCGACTTCCTCGAGGGGGTCACGCCGGACGACTTCCGCACCGCTGAGGTCACGGCCGACGACGACGCCTACTTCATCGACCACGACGTGGATGAGGACGATGCCGACCTCGACGACGAAGACGTCGATGACGAGGATGAGGAAGACGACGACGAGTTCGACGACGATGCGGGCAGCCCGCCGCAGAACTAGCGCGCCCGCCCTCCGCACCCGCACACCCGACGAAAGGCCCCCTGAGTGAGCATCCCCAGTGACGACCCGGTCATCAAGCAGTTCCGCGATCAGATCAGCGACAACGACCTCAAGATCATCGATCTGATCAACAAGCGGCTGACGCTCGTCGACAAGCTCTGGCGCTACAAGGCCGAGCACGGGGTCGACATGTACAACCCGGAGCGCGAGGAGTGGATGGTCACCTTCCTCTCGCGCGCGAACAAGGGTCCGCTCTCCCAGGACGTGCTTCGCGAGGTCTACAGGACGATCGTCGAGGCGACCAAAGAAGAGGCCACTCGGCTCGGCGCCCGCTGAGGCGCGCAGCGCCCCGCCCGGCGCCTCACCGGCCGCAGCGGCCGCTCACCCCTTGAGCACGCCGAGCGGCCGCATCCGCGCGACCCTGCGCGAGAGGCCGACGGCGTCCACGACGGCGACGACGTCGGCCACATCCTTGTAGGCGTACGACGCCTCTTCCGCGAGCGAGCCGACCGAGGCCGTCTTCACGACGACGCCACCGTCCTCAAGCTCGCGGCGCACGTCGGCACCGCTCTTGACTTTGCGGGCCGCGTGCCGGGAGAGCAGGCGGCCCGCCCCGTGACACGTGGAGCCGAAGGTCTCGCGCATCGCCTTGTCCGTGCCGGCGAGCAGCCAGCTCTCGGTGCCCATATCGCCGGGGATGATCACCGGCTGGCCGGCGGCCCGGTACTCCGGAGGGACGTCCGGATGCCCGGGTCCGAACGCACGCGTGGCCCCTTTGCGATGCACGCGCACGGCGCGCTCGCGCCCGTCCACCACGTGCACCTCGCGCTTCGCGATGTTGTGCGCGACGTCGTACACGAGCTCCACGCCGAGGCGCTCCCAGCTCGCCTGGAAGACCTGCTCGAGAGCGCCGCGGACCTCGTGCATCATCATCTGCCGGTTGGCGAAAGCGAAGTTGGAGGCACAGGCCATCGCCGCGAGATACTCGCGGGCCTCGGGCGAGCCGAGCGGCGCGCAGGCGAGCTGCCGGTCGGGCAGCTCGATGCCGTGGCGCGCCGCCACGCTCGCCATCCGCGCCACGTGGTCGGTGCAGATCTGGTGGCCGAACCCACGTGACCCCGAGTGGATCATGACGACGATCTGGCCGATGCCGACGCCGAAGGCGCTCGCTGCATCCTCGTCGACGACCTCGTCCACGACCTGCACCTCGAGAAAGTGGTTTCCTGAGCCAAGGCTACCGACCTGCGTGCGCCCGCGCTCGAGCGCGCGTCGGCTGACGGCGGCGGCCTCCGCCCCGGGCATGACGCCGCCCTCCTCGGTGCGCGAGAGGTCTTCCTGCGTGGCCAGGCCGCGGCGCGCGAGGAACGCGGCTCCCTCTTCGGCGAGCCGCTCGAGCTCGCCCTCCTTGAGCGACAGGGCGCCGCGCGGCCCCGCGCCCTGTGGGACCCGCCGCATGAGCTCCTGCATGAGCGGCTCGAGCCGCGGCCGCACGTCCTCGAGGCCGAGGCTCGTCCGCACCAGCCGCACGCCGCAGTTGATGTCGAAACCGACGCCGCCCGGCGAGACCACGCCGTCTGCCTCGTCCATGGCCGCGACGCCGCCGATGGGGAAGCCGTAGCCCCAGTGGATGTCCGGCATGGCGATACTCGCGGTGACCACGCCCGGGAGCGTCGCCACATTGGCGACCTGCTGAAGCGCCTCCTCGTGACCGGCCTGCTCGAACAGGCTCGCGTGCGCGTACACGCGCCCCGGCACGCGCATGGGAGGCTCGGGCGCGATCTCGTACGTGAACTCGGCTGTCCGCTCGATCCGCATGGTCCGCCTGTCTTCAGCTGGGCGCCGGGCAACCCGCGGGCCGGGCCGGCGTCACACATCGAGGAGGACGAAGCCCTCCCAACCGTCGTCACGCTGCTCGAGTGCGAGCTCGTGCAGCGTCGCCGCCTTGACCCCGCCGCAGAGCACGTGCCGGCGCAGGTCGAGCGGCTCGCCGGTGACGCGGGCGCGCAAAGAGTGCTCACCAAGTTCCCGCACGTCGAACCGGGTGAGCACCAGCTTGCGTGCCTCGAAGACGTAGAGCAGCTCGTTCAGCCACGCGGCGAGCAGCAGGTCCATGCCTTCGGCCTCGAGCTTGATCTCGACGGTCTCTCGCTCGTCGACCTCGCGCGGGTCGCAGACGAGCGAGAAGAGTGCCCGGGCGGCCTCCTCGAAGACCTGCTCGGGCGTCGCGCCCCAGGCGCGCACGCCGATGTCGGCGGTGTGCTCGACGAGTTCATAGCCGACGCTCATATACGGACTGTACCCCGCGGGGGGCAGGGCCGCCCGCGCCGGTGTTGGCAGGCGGCCGGAAGGTGAAGATAGCCGGGCGGCCAGAAAGCCGGGCGCGGCTACGCGGCGACGGTGGCGCCGGCCGCCGACGCGGCCAGACCGAGCGGGATCGCCGTCACGCCCTCGGCGGCGAACGCCTCGGCCATCACGCGGGCGATGCGCGAAGCGTCCGTGGCCAGACTCACGAAAGCGATGAGGCTCGGCCCCGAACCGGAGACGGCGACCGCCGCCGCCCCGGCGCTGAGCGCCGCGAACCAGGCGGCGCGGCCTCCCGGGATGTGCTTGAGACGGGAGGCCTGGTGCAGGCGGTCGTCCATCACCTGGCTGAGCAGCTCGTAGTCGCCGGTGCGCAGCGCCTCCACCACGAGCGGCGTGCGCTGCAGGTTGAACACCGCGTCGGCCATGGAGACTTGGGTCGGCAGCTCGGCTCGGGCGGTGCCGGTGCTGACGGGCAGGTTCGGCACCGCCAGCGCCACGTGCACCTCGGGGACGAGGATCTTCTTGGTCAGCAGCCGGTCGTCCTTCTGGACCACGATGGTGAGGCCGCCGAAAAGGGCCGCCGCGACGTTGTCCGGGTGGCCCTCCATGTCGGCGGCGAGCTCGAGGACGCCGTAGCGGTCGAGCGGCCGGCCCACGAGCGTGTTGGCGCCGAGCAGTCCGGCCACGATCGCCGTGGAGCTCGAGCCGAGGCCGGACGACATCGGCACGCGGATGTCGCAGTGGATGCGCAGACCGGCCGGCGCGGCCCTGCCGGCCTCCTCGCAGAGCCGCAGGAACGCCTGCGCGACGAGATTGCGCTCGTCCCTCGGCAGACCGTCCGGATGCGGCCCCTCGACCGTGACGACGATGCCCTCGCCCTCGAGTGAGAATCCGACCTCGTTCCACAGGTCGAGGGCAAGGCCGAGACAGTCGAACCCCGGGCCGATGTTGGCGGTGGTCGCCGGGACCCGCACCCGGCAGCTCGAACCAGGCGCGTCAGCGGAGCCGCTCACGCCTCGTCCCCGTATTCCTCGGGGCCCGGGCCGCCGTGGGCGCGATTCCTGCGCCATCTGAGGAACGCCCACACGACGATCGCGACGAGCGCCGCGACCACCGCGTAGTCCGCGTAGTGCAGGTACGGGCGGATGTCTTCCCAGTGCTCGCCGAGACGCGTCCCCAGCCAGCCGAGGAAGAACACCCATGGGATGCAGCCCAGCAGCGTGTAGAGCGTGAACTTCCAGAACGGCATCCTGGCGATGCCGGCCGGCAGCGATATGAAGGTGCGCACGATCGGCAGGCAACGGGTGAAGAACACGGTCGCTGCTCCGTACTTGGCGAACCAGCGCTCCGCCAGCTCCACGTGGTGGTGGCGGAGCAGGATGTACTTGCCGTACTTGTCGATGAACGGGCGCCCGCCGTACAGCCCGACCCAGTAGGCGATCCAGGAGCCGACGACGTTGCCGGCCACCCCGGCGACGGTGATGCCGAGGAGCGTCATGGTGCCCTCGCTCACGGCGAAGCCGGCGAAGGGCATGATGGCCTCGCTGGGCACGGGGATGCACGCGCTCTCGAGCAGCATCAGGAAGAAGACGGCCGGCAGACCCCAGTCGCCGATCATCCCGGTCGCCCACTGCACGAGGGTATCGATGATGGATTGCATGCGCGACAGCGTACCGTACCGGGCGGCGCGCGGGCGAACACCCCCCGTCCGGTGGCCGCCCTCCGCAGGCCTGTGGTAGGTTCCGGGCTCGACTTCCCCCGCCGCAAGGAGGCGTCCAACATGGCCGTCGGACTCATGGACATCAAAGGACAGTACGCCGAGCTGCAGGACCGCATCGAGGACGCCGTTCTCCAGGTGCTGCGCAGCGGGCGGGTGATCCTCGGCCCGAACGTCAAGGGCTTCGAGGAAGAGGCCTCGGCCTATATGGGAACGACCGGGTCCGTCGGCGTCGCCAACGGGACCGACGGCCTGACCATCGCGTTGCGCGCCCTGGGGATCGGGCACGGCGACGAAGTCATCACCGTGCCCTTCACGT
>Ga0307378_10004657_pt1 | contig 19435 bp, 17 predicted proteins | sample UN1MG_FD_202238 | JGI IMG/M metagenome (GOLD analysis project Ga0307378, IMG submission 202238) | Soil microbial communities from Risofladan, Vaasa, Finland - UN-1 | ecosystem: Environmental > Terrestrial > Soil > Coastal area > Acid sulfate soil | place: Finland: Risofladan, Vaasa | collected... | reverse complement strand
TATATCTTCGGCATCGGGAACACCACCGCCCGGACCATATGCGATAAGGCCGGCCTGGACGTGGACACCCACACCAAGGACCTCACCGACGACGAGATAAACAACATCCGCAAGGTCATCGAAGAGGGGTATCGGGTAGAGGGGACGCTGCGGGCCGAGGTTGCCATGAACATCAAGCGCCTCATGGCGATCAACTCCTACCGCGGCATGCGCCACAAGAGGGGCCTGCCCGTCCGCGGTCAGCGCACCAAGACCAACGCCCGGACACGCAAAGGCCCGCGCCGCACCGTGGGCGCCAAGAGCAAGAAGTAAAAACGCATCGGCGATCCGCCCGCCCGGTCGGCGGATCCCCTTGAAAGGCCGTTCATGCAGCGCCAGCGCCGCCGCAGGTCCATAAAGTTCGACGAGGGCACCCCGGAGGGGTACATCTGTATCCGCTCCTCCTTCAACAACACCATCGTCAGCGTCACCACCCTCGACGGCCGGGTCATCGGCTGGGGCAGCGCGGGCAGCGCGGGCTTCAAGGGCTCGAAGAAGTCCACCCCCTTCGCCGCCCAGCTCACCGCCGAGAATTGCGCCAAGAAGGCGCTCGACGCCGGAATGCGCAAGGTCGAGATTCACATCAAGGGCCCGGGCTCCGGCCGCGAATCCGCCATCCGAGCGCTATCCGCCGCCGGTCTCGGCGTCACCGCCGTCATTGACATGACCAGCATTCCGCACAACGGCTGCCGCCCGAAGAAGCGGCGCCGGGTGTAGGGGGGCGTCTTGGCCAGGTATACAGGACCGCGTTGCAAGCTGTGCCGCCGGGAGGGAGTCAAGCTCTTCCTCAAGGGGCAGCGATGCTATTCCAATAAGTGCGCCGTCGAGCGCCGTCCGACACCCCCGGGTATGCACGGACGCGGTAGACGCCGCCGCCCGACCCCCTACGGTACGCAGCTCCGCGAGAAGCAGCGCATCCGCCGCTCCTACGGAATGCTCGAGAGGCAGTTCTTCAACTTCTACACCAAAGCCGAGCGGGCCAAGGGCATCACCGGCCACACCCTTTTAATCATGCTCGACACCCGGCTCGACAGCGTGCTCCAGCGGGCCGGGTTCGTCGCCACACGCGCCCAGGCCAGACAGTACATCCGCCACGGGCACACGGCCGTTAACGGGCACAAGGTGGACATCCCCAGCTACAGGGTAAAGGCCGAGGACACCGTCTCCATCCGCGAGACCTCCAGCGTCGTCCCGCAGGTCAAGTTCCGCCTCGAGCGCCTCCAGCCTCAGCCCGTGGACTGGCTCACGGTGGACCAGGCCAAGCTCGAGGTAAAGGTGACACGGCTGCCCAACCGCGAGGACATCACCCTGCCCTTCAACGAGCAGTTCGTGGTCGAGCTCTACTCGCGTTAACGCCCGGTCCGAGACTTGGGATACCGGCGGGGGGGTTATTCGCCGACCCGCCTAGATTTAAAAACCCCTCCACGGGGCTCTAGCAAACATGATCATCGGCAAGGTCCTGGATACCGACATCAAGGTGCTGATCGAGGAGGACAAGGCCCATCGCAACCGGGCCGTGTTCACCATTCAGCCTCTGGCCTCGGGGTTCGGCACCACGGTGGGCAACGCCCTGCGGCGGGTTCTGTTGTCCAGCCTCACCGGCTACGCCCCCGTCGCGGTGCGCGTCGAAAACGCCAATCACGAGTACGACACCCTGCCCGGCGTGATCGAGGACGTCTCCGACATCCTCCTCAACCTGCGCCAACTGGTGTTCAGCGCGGAGAGGAGCGACGAGGAGGTCCACGCGGTGAGCCTGGCCGCCAAGGGGCCCGGCGAGGTGACCGGCGCCGATCTCGTTCTGCCACCCGAGATCAAGGTTCTCAACCCCGACTCCTACATCGCCGGCCTGGACTCCGACGGCAAGCTGGAGATGGACATCGTGCTGATACGCGGGCGCGGCTACCTCACCTCCCACGAGGTGGAGCTGCCCCCCGAGCACGACTACGTCGGCATGATTCCCATAGACGCCGTCTTCACGCCCGTCGTCAAGGTCAACTTCAACGTCGAGGAGACCCGCGTCGGACAGATGACCAACTTCGATAAAATGGTCCTCGAGGTGGTGACCGACGGTTCCGTCAGTCCGCGCAGCGCCGTGGAGACCGCGGCGGCGATTCTCATCAACTTCTTCTCCGTCATCAGCTCGGCCGACGCGCGCCGGACGCCCCAGGAGGAGCGGGAGGACGAGGAGAGGCACCGGATACGGGAGCTCCTGGCCCGCCCGGTATCCGAGCTCGACCTCTCCGTGCGCTCGGCGAACTGCCTCCGCGCCGCCGACCTGCACACACTCGGCGACCTGGTGGTCAAACCCGAGTCCGAGATGCTCAAGTACCGCAATTTCGGCAAGAAATCCCTGGCCGAGATCGAGGCCTTCCTCACCGAGTACGGCCTGCACCTCGGGATGGACCTGAAAGAGCTGTTGGGCGATTAGGGGTTCCCTCATGCGGCACAAGAAAGAGGGCTTTCAGCTCAACCGACCCACCGCCCACCGGCGGGCGCTGCTGCGCAACCTTTGCCGGTCCCTCGTCCGCCACGAGCGGATCGAGACGACCCACACCAAGGCCAAGGCGCTCAAGGCGTTCGCCGACAGCCTGTTCGCCAAGGCGCGCTCATCGGACACGGCGGCGCAGCGGGCCGTTTTCGCCGAGCTGGGGGACAAGAAGGTCGTCAAAAAGTTCTTCGAGGTGGTGCTTCCGCGCTACGACGAGCGCACGGGCGGCTTCGTCCGCATCATCCCCCGGGGATACCGCAAGGGCGACGGGGCGCCGGTCAGCTACGTCGAGCTCTGCGAGATGGGCGAGGACTTCGCCAAGCCGCGCGTCATCAAGCTCAAGAAGAAGATCACCAAGTAGGGGAGCCAGCCGCGTCAACGTGGACCCCCTCGGTGAGGGGGTTTTTAAATGCCCGTCTGCGGCGATGAGTGTTGAATTGAAATAGATTCTCCCCGCGACTGCGCCCCCTAATATCGGGGGGACAGGGGTGTAGGGCGGTCCCGTGGGACGAGTCCCCTGCGGGCCGCAGCGATGGGGGCGGAGGTTATTAAAGGGGTATCACACCCCGCCCGCGGCGGTGATTGCCGAATTGAAATATAATTCTCCCCGCGAGCTTGCCCCTCAAGATGGGGGGGTTGGGGGGAAGGGCTTGGAAATAAAAACACGCCCCGCACGCGGCGGTGACCATCGAATTGTAATAAACTCCCCCCGCGAGGTTGCCCCCTCAAGATTGAGGGGGTTGGGGGAGTTGAGGGGGTTGAGGAGGGCTAGTCCTAATTGGTAAGGCAGCGGACTTGAAATCCGCCGGGCTTCGGCCCATACAGGTTCGAATCCTGTGCCCTCCGCCAGCAGCGTAGCGCGCTGCACCGCGGTTCCGCGACGGCACGTTCACACGTTCGATGGTTCGGCGCCGCGAGCGGTGCCCTTGAATAATTTTGGAATGCCTTTTAGCGCAGCACGCTGCACCGCGGTTCCGCGACGACTCGTTTGTAAATTCGGTAGGTAAGCGCCGCGGGCGGTGCGATTGTCGGCGACCCGCTGACACGCAACGGCTCACTCTGCTATAATTCCGACGCGCGAGACAACTGCTTTTCCCGGCCTCGGGAAAGTGTCGCGGAGAGGTGACCGAGAGGCCGAAGGTGATCGCCTGCTAAGCGATTGAGTGCTTAATGGGCGCTCCGCGGGTTCGAATCCCGCCCTCTCCGCCAGCGCAGCGCGCTGGACCGCGGTCCCGCAACCAGGCTTGCCGACTTACCGAGTAACTGCTAATACGTCCCGCACGCGGCGGTGAGCGTTTAATTGAGATAGATTCCCCCGCGAAACTGCCCCCCCAGGATGGGGGGGTTGGGGGGAAGGTCTCGAACTTAGAAAAGGCTCCGCACGCGGCGGTGACTGTTGAATTGAGATAAACTCCCCCCGCGAAACTGCCCCCCCAAGATGGGGGGGATGGGGGGGTTGAGGGGGTTGAGGCGCCCGTAGCTCAGATGGATAGAGCGCCGGACTACGAATCCGTAGGCCGCAGGTTCGAATCCTGCCGGGCGCGCCAGAATCGAGCCAGCCGCCACCGGGCGGCTGGTTTTTCACGCCTTCCGGCTGCCCTTTATGGCTTTATCTGGTAAGATATGGCTTTCTCGTTCCGGCCCGATGACGGAGGCACTCATGTTACCCGAGGAGAGGAGGGATAGAGCCCATCGGCTTGCCGGTTTGCTGGTCGTCCTCCTCCTCGTCCTCTTCGGTCTGGTCAGGGTCGTCTTCTTTCCCTCCGACACCTTGTTGCGGTACACAAACGACGACACCTTCTACTACCTGGGCATGGCACGCAATCTGGTGGCGGGGAACGGGCTGAGCTTCGACGGTATGCACCAGACCAACGGCTTTCACCCGCTGTGGTTGGGTATCTGTAGTCTGCCTTACCTCCTCGGTGCCGGCACTTTCGCCGGGTGGCGGATAGTGATGGCCCTGACGGTCCTCGTCTGGGGCGCGGGTCTTCTGTTAGCGCGGAGCGTGCTCAGGCGGAGGTTCGGCGAGCGCGGGACCCTGCCGCCCTTGATTCTCCTCGCGTGGCCCCTGGTTTTCAGTACCTGCGCCTGCGGCATGGAAGTGACGCTGACGTTCACGCTGGTGTTCACCGCGCTGGAAGTGGCGGACCGGTACGGTGTTTTCAAGCTGGAGGGAAGCCGGCGCGCCGAGCTGGGGATCGGGGCTTTGCTGGCGTTGATCTTCCTCTCGCGGCTGGATTCCTTCTTCCTCCACGTCGCGGCGTTCTGCTACCTCCTGGCCGCCTACCGCCGCGCGGGGCCGGGTCACGGAAAGGGCTGGCGCGATCTCGCGGGTCGGTTTCTACGGCTTTTCGGCCCGAGCGTCCTAGCCCTGGTGGGTTTCCTGGCGTGGAATCAACTGACCTTCGGCCACCTGGTGCCGATCTCCGGGGCGTTGAAGGGCTCCTTCCCCGTACCGAGCTTGATGTTGTACCAGGTGGTGAACTACCGGGAAATGGGCCTGTTGGCGTTGTCGGCGCTAGTCTGGGTGGCGGTGAAGCGGCGTGAGTTGGATGCCGGAGTTGGAATCGTCGCCTGGGGGTTTTTCGGCCAGCTCGCGTACATGCTGCTCTTCCAGAAGTGGGCGTTTTTCGCCTACTATATGGTCGCGCTCGGGCTTCCCGTTTCGATTCTCGCCGTCGGCCACCTGAGCGGCCGGACGCTTCGGGGGCGGATCAAATTGCGGAGGGCTCTCATCGTCGCCGTGACGGTGGTCGTGCTGGCGGGGCAGGTCGTTTCCTTGGTCCGGGCCAAATTCGGTTTCCAATCTTACTCGTATCAGGCGGCGCTCTGGGCCGCGGGGAATACCGACGAGGACGCCGTGTTCGCCATGACGGACTGCGGCGTGTTCGGCTACTTCTCCGAGCGCTCGTGCATCAACCTGGACGGACTGGTCAACGACTACCGCTACCAGCGGGAGCTGTCCGCGGGGCGGCTGACGGAGTATCTGGAGGCCGAGGGCGTGGATTACATCGTCTTCCACGACTTGCGCTTCTCTCCGGAGGGCGACTACGAGGCTTACGTGCTTAACATCCCGGGGCGGCTGTACGGGGGCATGAGCGCGTACACCCTCCAGCCGGAAGACATCGTTTTTCGCAGTGAGCCTTATCGGTGGAATTACGACACGGACCTGTTGACCGTGGGCATCTGGAAGACAGACTGGTGATGTCCCGGCCGGGTCGGGTTTGACCTTTTCCGGCGCGGGGGTCTTTAGTATCATCGGGGGGTCACCGATCGGATAATTTTTCCAGCGGGAGCCGGCGACTTGTTCAGACCCTACATCAGTTTCTTCAGCCGCGACCTGGCCATAGACCTCGGGACGGCCAACACCCTGGTTTACCTGAAGGACCGGGGGGTCGTGATTGACGAGCCCACGGTGGTCGCCTTGCGCCGGGACACCGGCGTGGTGATGGCGGTGGGCCTCGAGGCCAAGATAATGCTCGGCCGGACCCCCGAAGCGATTCACGCCCTGCGCCCGATGAGCGACGGCGTCATCGCCGACTTCGAGGTCACCGAGCGGATGCTGAAGTATTTCATCATGAAGAGCCACGGTCGGCGTTTCTTCGTCCATCCGCGCGTTCTGGTCTGCGTGCCCTCCGGGATAACGGAGGTGGAGAAGCGCGCGGTTCGCGACTCGGCTACGCACGCCGGGGCGCGCGAGGTGCTCATGGTCTACGAGCCCATGGCCGCGGCGGTGGGCGCGGGACTGCCCGTCCACGAGCCGGTGGGCAACGTGATAATAGACATCGGCGGCGGCACCACCGAGGTGGCCGTCATCTCCCTCTCCGGCATCGTCACCAACACCAGCATCCGCATCGGCGGCGACGAGATGGACGTGGCCATAGACAAGTACCTGCGCAAGACGTACAACCTGCTGGTCGGTGAGCAGACCGCCGAGCAGATCAAGCTGCAGATAGGCAGCGCGTTCCCCCTGGAGAAGAAGGAGACGATGGACATCCGGGGCCGGGACATCGTCGAGGGGGTTCCCCGCACGCTGTCGGTGACCTCCACCGAGATCCGGGAGGCGCTCGCCGAGCCGGTGAGCGCCATCCTGCGCGCCGTGCACCAGACTCTGGAGCAGACCCCCCCCGAGCTGGCGGCCGACATCGTGGACCGCGGCATCTACATGACCGGCGGCGGCTCCATGCTGCGCGGCCTGAACGATCTGTTGCACCGGGAGACCGACCTCACCATCCACCTGGTGGACAACCCGCTCACGACCGTGGTGGCCGGGGCGGGAAAGGTGCTGGAAAACCCGGACGAGTTCCACAAGGTGATCCTGAGCGAGAATCGGCGATGACCGGAGAGAAGCGGTTGTTGGCCTACCTCGTGGTGCCGGTGGTCCTGGCGGGCGCGGTCGCCGTCTGGGCCGACCTCACCGGTTTCGAGCCGCTCACCCGTCTGCGGGGTGAGCTGGCCGGGGCGAGGGCGGAGCTGGCCCTCCTGGGCGGGCGCTGGTCCCGTTTCTTCTCCGGGGAGGAGGCGCGCCTGGAGGAGGCTTCCCGCGAGGCCGAGTTCGCGCTCTCGGAGCTCACCTCGAGGGAGGATCGGGAGGAGAACCGCCGCCTGCGCGCCGAGCTGGGGCTGCGTCTGCGGAGCCCGTGGCGGCTCCTCACCGTCGAGCTGACCCTAACGATACCGCCCACCCTGGCCGCCGGCGAGGACCGCGGCGTCGCCCCCGGCCAGGCCGTTCTGGTGGACGGCTGGCTGGCCGGGGTGGTGGGCCGGGTGGTCGGGGATACGGCCGAACTGGTGCCGCTGGGCGATCCCCGGCTGAGGCTGGGGGTGCGCCTGGAGAGGACCCGGCGCACGGGGGTGCTGGTTTCCCGCGAGGGCGGGCTCTGGATAGATTACCTGTCGGCGGACGTGCTCCCCGAGGACGACGAGCTGGTGGTGACCAGCGGTCTGGGCGCGCTGCCCCCGGGCGTTCCCGTGGGGCGCGTGTCCGAGGTCGGCTGGGAGCCCGGCGCGCTGGAGCTGACCTGTCGGATCGAACCGGCGGCGGAGGTCGCGGGGGCCGGATTCGCCCACATAATCCTGCGATGATTTACCTCGTCGTACCGGCGGCGCTGGTGCTCGATAGGCTGGGGTTCGGCTTCTTCGGCGGTTGGGAGCTGTTCCGCCCCGACCTGGTCCTCGCGGCCGTGGTCTACATCTCCCTGGCGGGGAAGAAGCCGGTGCCGGCGGTGGCGGTCTCCTGGCTGGCCGGTTTTCTGGTGGACCTCTCCGGGTGGGGCCTGTTGGGAGCCAATGCGGTGGCGCTGGCCGGCGTGTCGCTCCTGGTCTTCGCCCTGCGGGGGCTGGTTTACCGGCGCAGCCACCTGGTGCGGCTGTTCACGGTGGTGGGCGTCGGGTTCCTCAAGGGCGGTCTGGTTTGGCTTTTGGCCGCACTCTCTTCCACGCCGGGACCCGTCGGCGGCTGGGAGGTCCTCAGCCAGGTTGCGGCCACCGCCGCCCTCGGACTGCCCCTCTTCCTCCTCTTCGACCGCTGGTTCGAGCCGTCCTACGAGGCTTGACGCGGTGCGTCTCCCGGTTCCGCGACGATGGGTTTTTGATATTCTAGAGATCGGCGCCGCGAGCGGTACATATAGAAGATTCGGGGGCTTGTTTTAAGCAACGCGGGACGTTGGCAACGCGGGGTGTTGCATCCCGATTCCGCGACGATGGGTTTTTGATATTCTAAAGGTCGGCGCCGCGAGCGGTACATTTCAATGATTCTGGGGCTCGTCTTTGGCAACGCGGAGCGTTGGCAACGCGGGGCGTTGCATCCCAGTCCCGCAACGACACATTTAAACGTCCGTCACGTTTGCGCCGCGAGCGGTACATTAAAAAGGTTCGGGGGTGTGTCATCAGCAACGCGGGGCGTTGTATCCCGACTCCGCGACGATGGGTTTTAATATTCGAGAGGTCGGCGCCGCGAGCGGCACGTATAAATGATTCGGGGGCGTGCTTTAAGCAACGCGGGGAGAATCGGTCGTCGTCGGGAATTTTCCGCAGGTGATGATTCGTACTCTTTTCGGACTGGCGGACTTATGGATAAGCGGAAGATATTCCTCATCATCGGCGACGGCATCGGCGACCGGCCGGTGTCCTCCCTGGGCGGAAGGACGCCCCTGTCCGCGGCGGCGACGCCGACCCTGGACCGCCTGGCCGCCGGCGGGATAACGGGGCTCCTGGACCCCATCGCGCCGGGCATCTGCGCCGGGAGCGACACGGCGCACCTGGCCCTCCTGGGCTACGATCCCTATAAGTACTACACGGGCCGCGGCCCCCTGGAGGCCGCCGGGGTCGGGCTCGCTCCGCGGGCCGGTGACGTGGCCTTCCGCTGCAACTTCGCCACGGTCCAGGAGCGGGACGGGACGCTGGTCGTCACGGATCGGCGTGCCGGGCGGATAACAGAGCGGACCGCCGAGCTGGCCGCCGTCCTGGACGGGATGCGGCTCTCCGGCGGCGTGACGGCCCTGTTCAAGGAGTCGGTGGCCCACCGGGCCGCCCTGGTGCTCCGGGGCGAGGGGCTCTCCGGCGCGGTGTCCGACGTGGACCCCCACTCCGAGGGCGAACCGCTCCACCCCTGCTCACCCACGGTGGCCGAGGGCGACCCCGAGTACGCCGCCGCCCGCAGGACCTGCGCCGCCCTGGAGGAGTTCGTCCGCCGGGGCCGCGAAATCCTGGACGTCCACCCGGTGAACGACGAGCGCCGTCGGGCCGGTCTTCCTCCGGCCAACTGCCCCCTTCCGCGCGGCGGGGGGCTGGTGCCGCACATCCCACCCTTCGGCGAGCTCCATGGGCTGCGGGCCGCCGCCCTGGTGGAGGTCGGCCTCCTGAAGGGCCTTTTGGGCAACTACCTCGGCTTCGACCTCGTCGAGTGTCCCGGGGCCACCGGCGGCGCCGACACGGACGTCGAGGCCATGGCCCGGGCCGTGACACGGGCCTGGGACGCCTACGACCTCATCTTCATCAACATCAAGGCCCCGGACCTGGCCGGCCACGACGACGCCCCCGAAGAGAAAATCGCCGCCTGCCTTCTGGTGGACCGCTTCCTGGCCCTCACCGAGCCGCTCTGGCACGCGGGGACCGTCCTCGCCGTCCTGGGGGATCACTCCACCCCCTGCGAGGTCGGCGACCACTCGGGCGACCCCGTCCCGCTCCTCGTCCACGGCCCGGGCGTCCGCCCCGACGCGGTGGAGACTTACGACGAGTTCGCCTGCGCCGCGGGTGGGCTGGGGCACCCCCGGGGCACCGACCTCATGCCCATCCTTTTGAACCTGTCCAACCGCTACACCAAGTTCGGAGCCTGACCCCCATGAAAATATTTCCCGTCCTTCTTTTCGCCGCCCTCCTCCTGCCGGCCGCGTGCGGGGAAGAGGCAGCCCCCGAGCCCGCGGGCGACGGCGCCGTCACCGAGCTGGTGGGCAAGCTTCCGCCCCGGGTGGAGCTGCCCGAAAACCTGCGCGGGGCGCTCGCCGGGAAGAGAGTGGTCATCCTGGTGGGCGATTCTTTCTACGACCCCGAGCTCTACGACGTGCGGCGCCTGTTCACCGAGGCCGGGGCCCGGGTCTATCTCGCCAGCGACTACAGGCAAGTCGCCGGCCTCGGGGGCAGCGTCCCCCTCCTGGACCTGGGGCTCGAGGAGCTGGCGCGCCTGGACGGCGTTGACCTGTTGTACCTCATGCAGTCCAAGGGGATGGAGGGCATGGCCTATTTCCACGCGACCGGGACGGTAATCGGGAAGGTGCTCGCGGGCGGCGGGTACGTGGGGGCGAGCGGAATCGGCGTCCTGGCCCTCTTGCAGGGCGACCGGGCCCGCGGGGTGAGGATGGCGGTTTTCAAGGGGCAGCGCAAGAGGATGCGCGAGGGCGGGGCGGTCGCGGTGGAGGATTCGGACGTCTTCCTGGACGGCCGCATCGGCACCTGCGAGTTCTGGCCCCAGGGGCCGCGGCTGGCCGTGACGCTCATCGAGGCCCTCGCCGCCCCGTCTTAGGTTCTATGCTGGATTATTCCTTCGAGCGCCGCGTGCTCGCGGAGGGCGATTTCCCCGGACCCCTGGCCGGCCTGGACGAGGCGGGGCGCGGGCCGGTGGTCGGCCCGGTGGCCGCGGCGGCCGTCATCCTCGACCCGAACCGGATCCCGCTCGGGCTCGACGACTCCAAGCGGCTATCGCCCGCCGAGCGCGACCGCCTCGAGGGCGAGATCAAGGCCAATGCCCGGAGCTGGGCGGTGGCTTTCGCCTGCCCCGGCGAAATCGCCCGGCTGAACATCATCGGCGCCAGTTTCCTCGCCATGCGCCGGGCGCTGGACGACCTGAACCCCCGACCCCGGCTGGCCCTGGTGGACGGCCCCGAGCTGCGTTCCCATTTCCCCCGCCTGGGAATTCCGGCGGTGGGCGTGGTGAAGGGGGACGCCCGCGTGGCCAGCATCGCCGCCGCCAGCATCCTGGCCAAGACCGCCCGCGACCGCCTCATGCGCGCCCTGGACTCGTTTTTCCCGGGGTACGGCCTGGCCGAGAACAAGGGCTACGGCCGTCCCGCCCTGGAGGCGCTGCGCCGGCTCGGACCCACCCCCGTCCACCGCTGGAGCTGGAACGCGGTCCGGCAGACGGACCTCCTCGACCGGTGATGATTGGGTCGTGCGGTCCGGGCCGGGTTGAGAGGCGGGGCGTGTCCCCTCTCCCTCCGGGAGAGGGGTTAGGGGTGAGGGCCACCTTAGAAGAAAGGCGGCGGGGATGGGAACCGAGCGAAGCGAGCTATGCCCCTGGCAAATCCCCGCCCTACATCATGAACGGGCCGACCTGAACGGCGCGCCGTCGGTCGGCCCCTACGTCATCGCAGCATGGGTGACAGGTGCCGCGGGCGGGTGTGGACACCCGCCCCTACGTCATCCGCGAATAAAACCCGTAGGGGCGACCGGTAGGACGAGTCCTCCACGGTCGCCCGCGGATTACCGCGCAATCACCACGCGCCGGGTGAGCGTCCCGGCGTCGGTATCGAAATGCACGAGGTACACACCCGGTGGGAGCGCCGCGGCGTCGTAATTCAAATCGTGGCGCCCGGCGGCCATCTCCCCGTCGAGAAGGGTCGCAATCCGCCGCCCCGAGAGGTCGTAGAGCGAGACTGTTACCTTACCGTCCTCGGGCAGCGTGTAGTCAACGGTGAATGAACCGCTCGCCGGGCTTGGATAAACGGATAACGCTATCTCTCTCGCGGCCCCGGGGATGGAGACCGCCTCCGTGGGACCGAAGCGGGAGACCGTCCCGTCGGCCTCGATGGTTTCCAGCCAGTAGCGGTACTCTACTCCATATTCTACATCGGTATCCAGCCAGCGGATAGCTTCTCCTGGAAGCGCCCCGGAAGCCTCTTCCGGCTCGCTTACCCCAACCGAGCGCAGGACGCGCACCTCGGCGGGTGTCTCGCCATAAAAGCGCCAGTTGACCAGGACGCCCTCGTCGGTCGCGCCCACACCGAAGTCAACAACGTCCACCCCGCCGCCCAGGTCCACGTCGAAGTACCAGTCCAGCTCCTCGGCCCAGTACTCCCCGCCTTCCGAGTCCAGAGACTTTACCCGCCAGTAGACGCGCGCCCCGTCCTCGATGCCCCCCCTTATCGTATACTCCGACTCGCCGATATCCGTGACCTCGTTGTAGGTTAAAAAATCCGGGTCTGTCCCCCACCAGAGGGTGTAGCTCTCGAGCCCGTCGAGGTCGTGGTCCTCCCAGTCGAACGTAAAGGGAAATTCGTATATCGTGTCACCTTTTCCGGGGCTAAGCAGGTGAAAACGGCTGGGTTCGTACCGAGCATACTTCAAGTCTCCATTATCGCCATCGTAATACGAGATATGCGGATAATCGAAGGTATCAAGCACTATAGAGGTGAACTGGCCAACGTTCCCCTCTGAATCCACGGTCTCTATCCGCCATTCGGCGCCGTCCCAGTGGGCGTATTTCAAATTATAATTCGGGTAACCTATAAGGTCACCATATGAGATGTGGGGGTAGTCGTTGGAATCAATCGCCAGGGAGGTGTACAGACCCACGCTACCCTCTGAGTCCACGGTCTCTAACCGCCAAGCGGAGCCGTCCCAGCGGGCGTATTTCAAGTCCCAATCATTGCCTTCAACATACGAGATATGAGGGTAATTGGAGGAATCCAGCGCCAGGGAGCTGAAACCGCCCACATCTCCCTCCGAGTCCACGATTTCTATCCGCCAACCTTCGCCGTCCCAGCGGGCGTACTTCAAATGACTTATTTTAAACTCTATATTATCGCAATACGATATATGAGGATAATTGGAGGAATCCAGCTCCAGAGAGTTGAAGCTGCCTACCCTACCTTCCGAGTCAACAGTCTCAATTCGCCACCTGGAGCCATCCCAGAAAGCGTATTTTAAATCTTCATCCATTCTGAAGACATATGAGATATGTGGGTAACCTAAATCATCCAGCGCGAGAGAGGTACCAAAGCCTATATCTTCCACCGAGTCCACGGTCTCTATCCTCCACACATCGCCGTCCCACCTGGCGTATTTAAGAGTACAGTTGGTGTCGTCGTAATACGAGATACGGGGATAACCGGAGGAATCCAGCTCCAGAGAAGTGTACGTGCCTACTTCTCCCGCCGAGTCAACGGTCTCTATCTGCCAAGAGCTACCGTTCCACCGGGCGTATTTGAGATCAAGATTAGTAATATCGAAATATGAGATATGAGGATAACCATTGGAATCCAGTGCAAGGGAGGAAAAAGCGCCCACGTCCACCGTTGTCGATGGGTCCACAGCCTCTATATGCCACTCACCGGCCGAGGAGAATGAGGCCAGAAACAGCAGGATTACCGTTGAATGAAGCGCTTTCACGACACAACCACCCCTCTTACTCTCCCTTGACATAGCTAATTTAGTCCGAAAATAACCGGGCGTCAAGGCTTGGAGGAAAAATTCTTTCATAAAAGTCACATTTTTTTACCGTCGGGTTTTGACAACCATGAATGTTTGGGCTAATAAATGCTCGGGATTCCACGAAAGTGCAATTCACACCACAAAAGGAGAACGTGATGAAAACGCTGTACATAGCCCTCCTCGCCGCACTCGCCGCCGGCGTCATCGCCCTGGTGGCCTGCTCCGACGCCTTCTCGACGGACGAGGCAAGCCCCCTGGCCAATGACGCGGATAAGGTTTGCGGCCACGTTTACAAAGGCCTGATCCCACAGCCGGGAACAGCCGTGTTTGTGTTCAAGAAAGAGCCGGAGGAGCAAGAGTGGACATCCATCGGCGGCGTGAGCACGAATGCATATGGATACTACGAGTTTCATCTCGGCGACGAGTGGGAGGCCGGGTGGGACGGCATGGTGGATGCCACGAACGACTTGGGAACCGGCTACACGTTATTTTCGTACCCCCTACAGGGACCGGTTGTGGCGGATATTCAACTCTATTAGGGGGAATAACACAACAAAATCGAGAAATACAAAGACGGGGGCGACCCCGCCTTTTTTCCAATCACTTCTGACCCGCCTCACCGGCTGTAATCGTAGAAACTTTTACCGGACTTGCGCCCCAGGCGGCCGGGCCGCCTTTCATCGTTCCAGAATCGGGTCACTTGACCGTGAACGCCTTCTGGCCCAAAAACTCGCCGTCCAGGTAGAACTTCACGTTCCACTCGCCCAGGGCCCAGTTTCCCACGCTGGTGTAACCCTTGCCGCCGATGACGCGCTTGCTCGCGTCCTCGTCGGTGACGTCGAACTCCTCCTCCTGCACCCACTTCTCGCTGCCGTCGGGGAGGTACCACTTGGCGACGAGCTTGTGGCCGCCCTCGGGCGTGGCGGGCTGGATCAGCATGCTCACCTCCCAGACGATCATCTCGGTCTCGGAGTTGTTGAACTCGGTCATCTGGTTGACGTAGTCGCCGCGGTTGTAGTAGGCGATGCGCATGAGGCCGAGCCCGGTGGCGCCGGCCAGCTCGACCTCATCACCGGGGGGCACATCGCCGACCTGGAAGGTGGCCTGACCCATCGGTTCGCCGTCCACGGCGATTAAAAGCGTGTAGGTGCCGATGGCCCATTGCCCCGGCTCCTCGTAGCCCTTGCCTCCGGCGACCTGCTTGACTAGGGCGCCCTCGGGGATGGTGATGGCGCGTTCCTCGGTCCAGAGGGACTTGCCCTCGGGGTCGAGCCAGGTGGCGGTGACGGTGTGGTCGCCGGCGGACCCCTCGGCCAGGGAGAACTTCGCGAACCAGATGATGGTGTCGGTGTCGTCCTTGGCGAAGACCTTGACCGGCTCGGTGATGTCTCCGGCGTGGTGGAAGTCCACCCCGGCGAAGAGGATGGGCTGCGCCTGGGCGGCCTCGCCGGTGACGCGGAAAATCTCCTCGCCGACCGGGGCGCCGTCCAGGAAGAACTTGATGGTGTAAACGCCGGGCTCCCAGCCGCCGGGCTCGTCGTAACCCTTGCCGCCGACGACGGTGACGGGCTTGGGGGCGCCGACGGCGATCTTGCGCTCCTCGGTCCACTTGAGCGTGCCGTCGTGCCAGAACCACTTCGCTTCCACTCTGTGGCCCGCGCCGGGGTCGCCGGAGAAGGAGAGCTTCCAGACGACCACGGTGGCGCTCTCGGCGGGGAAGTTCTTGGTCGGGGTGGCGGGGTCCTCGGCGGTGGCGAGGGTCACGCCGATGAGCTTGAGGGGCTCCTGCTTGCCGGCGCCGCCGTCGGGGCCGCCCGAGAAAATGTTGCACCCGCCGGTCAGTAAGACGGCCAGCGACAGCGAGAGGATGAGGGTCTTGCGCATGGCGACCTCGCTTGGAAGCGCTTAATTATAGCTGGCGGGTTGTCAAGAGTCTACGCCGGGGTCCGGGGCGCGGCGGAATATCCTCCCCGCCGTCACCGCCACCAGGGAGAGGGTCAAGAGCCAGCCCAGGACGGTCTCGAGGGACACCAGAATCCAGCCGAAGGCGCCCGCGGCGAAGCGGAACCCGTCGCCGCAGAGCGCCGCGAAGGACACGCCCAGGTAGCCGAAGAGGGAGTAGATTTCGTAGTAGAGAATCTGGGGCGGGGCGCGCGTCACCAGGGCGATGTAGTTTACCGCGACGAAGAGGGCGGCGAAGACGAAGGTAATCACCAACGCGACGAGACCCAGCCGCCAGGGCCGCTCCCCGCCCCCGGTGACGAAGTCCCACAGGCGATAAAGGGCGCCCCGGGGGGGCGACGGGTCCGGCCTTCGGGGCGCGCCGGGGAACAGCCGCCGGACGATGACGGTGACGAACGAGACCATCACGAGCCAGCCGATTACCGCCTCGAGGGATACCAGTATCCAGCCCGACGCATCACCGGCGTAGGCGAAGCCGTTGCCTACGAAGGCCGCCAGCGAGATTCCGAAGTAGCCCAACAGGTCGTAGATGTTGGGGGTGGTGACGGCCGGCAGGACGTTCAGGTGGATGGCGAGGAGGTTGAGGCCGATGAAGAGGACGCCGAAGAGGTAGACGACCCCGCCGCCGGCGGTCAGCAGGCGGAGCGGCCTCTCCCCGTAGCCGGCGAAGACGCGCCAGAGCCAGAGGGTGAAGCAGTGCAGGGTGGGCTTCAATCCGCCGGCCCGCGCGGAGCGGCGGACGAGCGCGTGCTCCGTCTCCCAGGCCAGGTAGCGCACCCGGCCGGCGGACCTGGGCGCCGAGGAGTCCTCGAGCCTCCCCGCGGCACGGAGTAGCTTTCGCATTAAAGCGCGCCGCTCGGCGTCGGAACGGTCGCCGCCGACGTAATCCCGCCGGAGCGAGTCCAGCGCCTCATCCAACAGGGCGGGGTCGCCGAGCCCGGCGGGGTGGAGCGCCCCCAGGGCGGCCCGATCGGCCCCGTCGCCGTCACCCGAACCGGCCAGGAGCTCCGCGGCCTGGAGGTAGTACATGGCGGCGCTGGTCGGGTTTTCCCCCTCGATCTGCGCCGCCCGTTCCAGCAGGCGGTCCGGGTTCTCCAACCGGGTTATGTCCGTGTCTCGGTCCATCGTTCGTTTCATCGCGGCGGTTCGGCCAAGTATACCAGTTTGACCGGGGCGGTGAAAGGAGTGAAAAAGGGGAACCCGCGGGGTCCCCCCGTGCTCCGCCTCGACGTTTCGGGATTGCGCGCCAAGGACGGTACAAAAAGGGGAACCCCGCGGGGTTCCCCAGCTTTACCGGGACTGTGATTAGAACTCGACGGCCTTGATGGCACCCCAGGTGGTCGTGGTAACGGCACCCTCGACGTCGAAGACCCAGACGAAGTCGTCGGCCATCTCGTTGCCCTTGGAGTCGGCCAGGCCCGCGGCAACGGTGTTGGTGATGGTGTCGCCCATGGTGAAGTCATCGGTGGGATCGAAGGTGCAGACGACGTCTACGGGATCGGCGTCGTCTACGTCCAGGTCGCCGTCAATGGTGCGGTTCGGCGAGCCGAGGCCGAGGGCACGGTCGGATTGCAGGCTGGTGTCCCGTGCGGTGAAGTCAATGGTGTCGAGGTCAATGGAGTGCGCTTCATCCACGCAGTGGAAGACGATGTTCGAGTCGAGCGGCACGTCAATTTCGCCGTCGTCCGGATCCATGCCGCTCACGATGGGCGGTATGGTGTCTGGCTCGCCCTCGAAGCCGTTGATCGCGAAGAAGCCGGAGACACCCTGTGGGGCGCCGTTCTGGCGCAGGTTCCCGCCGTTCTCGACGAGCCAGTAGAAGTAGCTCGAGGTCCAGAAGAACTCCACCCAGTAGGTGCCGGCGCTGAGATCGAAGGAGCTGTCCAGCACCATGTCGGTCTGAAACATTTGGTAGCCCCAGCCGGTGTAGCCGGTGTCGGTGTCGGTGATGTCGGAGACGGTCTCGCTCCACTGCTCGGCGCCCGGAGCGCCGCCGGAGTCAACCCAGACGGTCACTTCGAAGGGCTGGGGATGGCCGCCGGTGAAGATGCTCCAGCAGGTGAACCCCTCGATGGTGGCGTCGTCGTCGAGGACGAAGTCGTCGGCGCAACGGTAGCCGTCGCTGCTGTTGTAGCCGTTGGTGCACAGGGCGAATTCGAAGGGGTTCTCCCAGAGAATGTCGTTCGAGGGGGGCGGCAGGCAGGTGTAGCCGCCGCCGGGCACGACCTGTCCGAGATCGGCGGGGGCGTCCGTGTACAACGCGCCCGCGAAGGCCAAGCTGACGGAGAGAACTAAGATAAGCGTAAGTGTCCTCATCATTCCCATCCTCCTTTGGATGTATTGGCTAGTTTACCCAATCCTTAAGAAAGGGCATAGGTATTATACAAACTCAAGGAACAGTAGTCAAATGGAATGCACTTTTTTTTTCGCAAATGGACTCTTTCCGTCAGACTTGCGGGAACTGGCCCTAGAACGCCGTCTTCAGCACGCCCCAGCTCGTTTCCTCCACGTCAAATCCACCGAATTCCCAAACGAAGTCCTCCCCCATCTCGTTGCCGAGCACGTCGGCCAGCGAGCCGTCCACGGTGGCGGTGTACCATCTGTCACAACCCAGCGGCTCGTCGGGGGTCCAGGTGCAGACGACATCCTTGGGATCGGTGTCGTCTATGTCCAGGTCGCCGGGGATTAAAGCGGCCGGTGAAACCGGGGCGCCGACGGCGGCGCCGGTCCCGATGGCGCATCCGCGACCCAGCGTTTCGTCCTGGAGGGTGAATGAGATGGTAGTTGAATCTACGCAGGATTGCTCGTCCTTGCAGTGAAAAACCACCTCCTCGGGAATCTCACACTCGCCGTCCCCGGGGTAGATGTCGTCCACGTAGGGCGGGGCGGTGTCCGTGTCCATCAGGTACCGGATGGCGTTGTTGAAGAGAATCCAGCCGTCGCCCTCCCAGTAGCGGTAGTCGCCGGGGTACAGGTTGATGCCGACCACGTTCTGGTCGGCGTTGATGCCCGCCAGGGCGTAGAAGTTGGTCAGGTCGGCCAGCCAGGTGACGCTGGGGCGGACGTCCAGGTATTCCCAGTACTCGATCTCGGTGATGGACTCCACGCCGTCCATGATCGGGTGGTCGGCGTCGTAATCCCCCAGACCCTGGCGGTCCTCCCGTCCCTGGGCCCTCCAGACGAGTTCCAGCGGGCAGTAATCGGTGTCGCTCATAATCCGGCCCGACAGCTCGAAGGGGTAACTCCAGCATAAATTTACGATGACCACGGCGCCGCCCTGGTCCACGTAGTCGGCCAGGTTGTTGCCCAGGGTCGTCTTGTCCTGGTAGGCGGAGTGGCTCCAGGTGAAGACGCAGTCGTACTCCTGCAGGTGGTCCACCGTGGGCGTCTGGCTGGTCCAGTCCTCGAGGTCCACCGTGTCGTAGAAGGGGTCGCCGGCGATGTTGGCCATGACGCCCGACGTCTGCCCCGGATCGGTGTGGCCGATGAGGAGATCCTGTGCGTAAACCGTGGAGAGGAAGACGGCGAGAAATACTAACATCATTCTTTTCATCTCTTTTCCCCCTTTTCTGGCTTATAAATGATGTTTCTCACACACATACAAAATACACCTTTTGGGGTTGTCGGTCAACAAAAAAGCCGCCCCGACCCGGGCCTCGCATTTGCGATGACGTAGGGGCGGACCTTCAGGTCCGCCCGCGGGCGACCGTGGAGGACTCGTCCTACCGGTCGCCCCTACGGGTCGGATTCGTGGCGATCGTCGAGCGTAGGGCGGGGATTCCTATTCCCGCCGCGCATTCATTTCACTTTCAACCCCCCGTAGAGGTGGAGCGCCTCGGGGTCGGTGAGCTCGACGACGCGGTCCAGGAGGAGGCGGTGGCGCGTCGGGCCGTCGGCCCCGGCGAATTTTGCCGCCAGCTCCTCCGTCGGCGGTTCCACCAGCCAGCGGGTGAAGAGCCCCTCTAAAACCTCCCGAGCCTCTTCGCAGACCCCGGCGACGGCGGGGTGCGAATAAAATCG